>Ga0153954_1001216_pt1 | contig 14892 bp, 11 predicted proteins | sample TSFL038MetaG_FD_102277 | JGI IMG/M metagenome (GOLD analysis project Ga0153954, IMG submission 102277) | Attine ant fungus gardens microbial communities from Florida, USA - TSFL038 MetaG | ecosystem: Host-associated > Fungi > Mycelium > Unclassified | place: USA: Florida, Wekiwa Springs State... | reverse complement strand
TAGGCGGATGCGCAACGTTCAACCAGGCGATGCGCCCTTGGCCGTACGGGCAATCAGGAGCAGCGTCGACGCGTCAATGGTCGAGGAAATCGACCTTGCCGCTGCCGCCAACGCCGCCATCCGACGGTCCGGCCACCCAGGATCCGGCCGCCGACGCGACGACTGTGGCCGCCAGCAGGCCGGTTACCGCGGCGATCCAGCAGGACGCTTCGCCGCTGCTCATCAACGGAATTTCCGCGAGCAAGGCACGCGCGCTGTTCGGTCAGCCCGCGACACGGGTATCAGCCGGGCCACGCGAAACCTGGACCTACCGCTCAGGAAGTTGTGAGGTGGAGCTTTACCTGTTCCCTGACGTGTCGCACGGTGGGTTGCATGTTCTCGATCACCAGACCAGCGCCACCGACGGCGAGCAGGCGTGCTTGCGGCGGCTGACAGATGGCCACGACAACTGATCCGCCACGTGATGGCCAGCGGCAAGCGTGCGTCATGGTGGTTGATGACGACGCGCTGTTTCTGCAGGTTCTGTCCGCGAATCTGCGAAGCGCGGGCTATGAGGTACTCGGCTTCGCCGATCCGGAGCAGGCACTGGATAGCGTGCGTCAAGGTGTGCGCCCCGGGCTGTACGTGTTGGATTGGAACCTGTCGGGTCTCGATGGGCTGACGCTGCTGCGCCGGCTGCGCGAACTGGATGCGCCGGCGCCGGTGGTCTTCCTGACATCCTATGGCCAGCCGATTTTCGAAGAGGCGGCGCTCGACGCCGGCGCGGTGGATTTCGTCGACAAGTCCCGCGGGCCAGCGATCATCCGCCATCGCCTGACGCTCGCGCTGACTCGAAAGCCGGCGCGGGCAGCAGCGCCGGAAGACGCCGGCGACTGTGAACTCCATGTCGGAAATCTCTCGTTGTCGCGCGCTTCGAAACGGGCAAGCTGGGGCAGCACCCCGGTGCCGCTCAGTCGCAACGAATTCGATGTGGTGGCGCTGCTCGCGGAAAAAGCCGGCCAGGACGTCGGCTATCGCCAGATCTACGACGCTGTACGCGGCTACGGCTTCGCCGCGGGTGCGGGGGAGGATGGCTATCGCGCCAACGTGCGGGCGATGGTCAAGCGGATCCGGCGCAAGTTCCTTGACCTCGACAGGGATTTTTCCGCGCTGCATAACTACCCGGGATTTGGTTACCGGTGGGAGCGTAATGGCGAATAGTACCCGATCGCAGAGAGGCGCGCCTCGTGCCGCGACCGCGTTTTGCCGGGTGAACCGACGACGCCCAACCAGAAGCGATATCGCGCCTCGCTGATGCGCGATACCGAGCCGCGGCGGCGGGTGCTGCGGGGTCTGCGCTCCGTGCGGGTGCAAGGACTTCTGCTGGCGGTGATTCTTATCGTGCTGCCGGTGCTCGTTTCCGCTGTGCTGTCGAATGCGGACCGGGAACGGCGCCTGTTGATCCTGCGCGCGGTGCAGGAGACCGGGGACGCGGTGGCCGCAGGTCTGTTGCCGCTGCTGCAGGGCCTGCATCTGTCGGACGTCGATCAGCTGCAGCAGGAACTTGCGCGCTTCTCCGCGCCTGACCGCAGCATCAAGGTGCTGCTGCGGCCGTCCGGAAGCGAACAGGATTTCTATTTGATCGCCACTGAGCCGCCGATTTTTGGCGAGGAGCTTGAAGCGGAGCGCCGGCAATTGGTCGACCTCGGCATTCTGCCTGATCTGTCGCCCGGCTGCAGCGCGCGCTTCCTGCGCGACCACAACACCTCGACGCTGGATAACGGAGCGCAGGTGCTGACCTCGGTCGCCTCGGCGGACGGCGACGCCGGCTGCTGGGCCATCGTCATCGCCACCGGTGAGCGTCAGGTGCTCGGCGTGCTCGAGACGCAGCCCTACTGGGCCCGCCGCGAGGTTCGTCTCGCCATGGCGATCTATGCAGCCATGGCCGCGCTCATCGTGGTGATGTTCGCAGGTATCTGGACGAATTTGCTGCGCTTCCGGCGTCTTGCGCTCTCGTCCGGCACACCATCCGGCTTTGCCAGCATGACCAATGTTCCTGAACTCGCGCCCATGGCGTCGGCCTTTGACGCGATGGTTCAGCGCCTGCATCAAAGTGCCGAAATGCTGCGTCAGGCCGCCGAGGACAACGCCCACGCCTTCAAGGGGCCGATCGGAACGATACGGCTCGCGATCGATCCACCGCAGGGGCGGAATGCGGGCCCCGATGGCATGGGCGCGGAAACCCTTTCCGCTGGCGCGATGCGGGCGATCTCCCTCGCATTGGATCGCCTGGACGGGCTGGTCACGTCGGCTCGGTTTCTCGACACCGCCGCCGCGGAGTTGCTGGAGCCGCAATACGACCGCGTCGATCTGTCCAAGCTGGTCGAGGCTTTCGTGGCGAGCTGTGTGGCGATGAACACTGACGGGCGCGTCGTCTTTGAGGCTCGCATCGAGGATGGCCTCGTTGTCATGGCGGAGCCGGCGACCCTGGAAACGATCCTGGAAACGCTGGTTGATAACGCGATCAGTTTCTCTTCACCAGGCGGAATGATCACGGTCACGCTGACCGCGCAGGACGATACCGCGATCATAACGATCGAGGATGAGGGCCCGGGGATCGCGCCAGACCGCATCGATCGTGTGTTCGAGCGCTACTATACGCATCGTACAGGTGAGGCCGCGACCGCCCACGCCAGCGCGCAGCATTTCGGCGTCGGCTTGTGGCTGGCACGACAGAATACGCTGTCGCTGGGTGGCCAGATCGAAGTCGTCAACCGCGAGCCGCATGGCCTGCGGGTCAGCGTGATGCTGCCGCTGGCAGACGCGGACTGATCTTGCCCTCAAGTCGTTTCCCTGTGCCTGAACGGTAGGTTCTTACGTTCAGACCGGCTTGCGCCCGCCTCTTGCAATTCCCGCCTGCGCCGCGCCAGCGCCGTGTCGTAAACGCGAGCGGTGCGCTGGGCGATCTCATCCCATCCCTGCGCGGCCTCCGCCGCGGACCGCACAGCCTCGCTGCAACGGACGGCGAATGCCGGATCCTCCACCATGTGTGCCATCGCCGTGGCAAGCGCAGGAACGTCGCCTGACTCGACGAGATGTCCGTGCTCACCATCGATCACGGTTTCGGCGAAACTGCCGAGGCGGGATGCGATGATCGGGCACCCGAACCCGGTTGCCAGCGCAAGCACGCCGCTGGCCTCGATCTCGCGATAGGGGAATACCGCGACCGTTCCGGGACCGAACAGTGCGGGCACATCGGCGTCGCTGACGAAGCCTGCCTCGATCGTCAGGCGATCGGCGACGCCGAGCCGTTCCGCGAGAGAATGGATCGGCGCGAGGTCCATGTATGGCTTGCCGACGACACGAATCCGAGCGCGCGCGCGTAGCGCGGGCGGCATCTGGGCAAATGCCTCGATCAGCAGATCGAGCCCTTTGTAGGGCTTGATCTTGCCGAACAGCAGGAAAATCGTTTCAGCCACATCGTTCCTGTCAGAGGGCAGGGGGGCTGGCGAAGCCTCGGTCAGCGGACCATGCGGCAGGACGGTGATGCGATCCGACGCGAGGCCTCTCGATCGCAGCCGGTCCTGTCCTTGTTGCGTATGGACAATAAGTTGGTCGAAACCGCCCAGCGCGGCGGCAAAGCCGATGTTCTGCACCCGTGCGGCGGGATCGCCATTGAACGGGTTGGTGTCGTGCACGGTCAGGATAAGCGGCGCAATACGCCGGAGCGCGGGCAGGAACCTGCCATCGAGAACAGGCAGCGCCAGCCATTGAAAATGGATCACGTCCGGCCGGTTCTGCCGCAGGCGTCGGAGCAGCCTGAGCATGGACCAGGCGTGATCGACGCCTTTCGCTGCAAGGCGCAGCTTGCGCGGCGCGCGTCGCAGCAACCTGCTTCCCGCGATGCGATAGAAGTCGCCGAGCGGGCGAACGTCACCGGGATCGCCGTCGGCCGCCTCCGCGCGCCGTCCGTGCAGCGTTACCTGATGGCCGGTCTGGCCAAGTCCGACCGCAAGGGCGCGGTCGTATGGCAGCGTGAACAGCGACGGGTCGATCATGGCGATGCGCATGCGTCAGGCCGCCACGCCACGCGCTGAATTCGGCGGTGCCCACGTCTGAAACCGCTGGCCGCGCAACGAATACCACACGCCGATCCCGGTGGCGATGAAGGCACCCAGCACCTCACGTAATTGCCCAAGCGGGCCACTACGGACTTTCCAAACCAGCGCACTGCCCAGCGCGATCGCGACGATCGAGGCGATTGCGAGGGTCCAGTGGCTGCCGACCATCAGGCCGGCGACCATGCAGACGAGCCCGGCGGCGAGCAGATACGCCGTGAGCCAGCGCAGCAGCTTGTGCGAAACATATTTATATTGATCCAGCATCGAAATCCGCGCGAGTCGTGGTGTCAACACGCGGTGCACATTGAAAGCCTGACAGGCGATGCGGATCTTGCGCCGGAATTCCTCGCTGGGGCGCGACACCGCAACCTCGTAAGCGAGCGCATCGTCGACGCGCACGATCCGCGCGCCATTGCACAATGCCGCAAGCGAAACGTACATGTCATCGATCAGGTCGGGCGGCGGCCGCGAATGCACCGCTCGGCGGATGGCGAAGATTGATCCGTCGGCGCCCATCACCGACCCTGTCGCACTCTCCAGCGCCTTGATGTGCTCCTCGAGCCGCCAATAGAGCGAGCCCGTCGCGGCCGTCGTGCTCTCGTCGGGGCGGATATAAACCAGATGGCCGCAGACGCAGCCGACGGTCGGATCGGCGAAGGCGGCCAGCAGCCGCGGCATCGCTTCCATATCAAACATCACGTTGGCGTCGGTGAAAACGATGACCTCGGCGTTGGTCATGCCGATCAGCGTGTTCATGCCCTGGGTCTTGCCCAACCGCTGCGGCGACACCACGAGATGCAGCCAGTCCTGATATTCACTGAGGATTTCGGCCGTACGATCCGTCGCTGCATCGACATAGGCATACACTTCGAGATTGGGCACGGCGCGGCGCATTGCAAGAAGGTTTTCCATCTTCGCGCGCGCCACGCTTTCCTCGTTATAGAAGCAGACGCAGATCGCCACGTCGTGTGGCACTCCGGCAGGCGCGGCAGGTTCCCGAGCGATCGGACGGGGCCGCGCGAGGGCGAGCAGCCTCAGACTGAGCGGGTAGGTCACGAACGGATGCACCGCCGCGAACAGCAGCAGCGCAGCGGCAATGAACAAAGCGGTGCTCATGCCTGGGTCACCAGCACGCCGACAACCGGATTGTGACTCAAGGTGGCGAGGCGCTCACTTTGCTCCCGCACATCGGCCCGACGCGCTCGTCGCGCATTCACCACCAGGATCGTAGCATCGGTGCGTTGTGCCAACGTGCGTGTGGCAGCATCGTCGGCAGCAGCGCCCGAAAACACGATCAGGCTGTAATCGTCGCGTGCCTCCATCAGCAGATTCTGCAGGGCAACACCTGTCAGCAGCATGTGGCCATCATCGGCCGCTTCGTTCGAGGTGAGCACGTCGAGCGGACTGTCAGGGTCGGCCCGCGTCGCATCACGCCAGTCCTCCTCACCGCGCAGAGCGCGATCGAACGCACCGTCAGGCACGTCGAGCAGTTGGCCGACGGACGGGTCGCCGAGATTACCCTCGGCAAGCAGGACGAGCTCGCCGTCCGATGCCACGACACGCGCGAAGGCACTCGCAAACATGGCGGGATCCTCGCCGATCGCCGTGAAGGTGACGCTGCGTGGCGCGTGCGGGAGCGAGCGCAATCGGACCCGCAACAAACGCAGTGCTTCGGCTTCGACGCCGCCCGGTCCAGCTGCCACGCGCTTCAGCAAACCGCCGCGCCCGGTGCGGGGCAGCGAGATCGTCACCGGCAACCCGCCAATCGCCGCCAGGGCGTCCGGATCGCTGAAGCCGTCCTCGCGCTGCACCCGCACAAAGGCCAGCAGGCAACCCAGAAGTGCGCCACCGACGAGGCCTAGCCCTCCCGCCATCCGCATGTTGGGCGCGGACGGATAGGCCGAAGGCACCGCGTCGCTGATGACCCGCACGTCCGGCATTTCCTTGGCGGATTTGCCCGTCGCGCCGGTGGTATGCTGCGACTGCACCAACAGCTGTTGATACACCTGACGTTCGGAATTGGCGTCCGCCTGCAATTCGTTCAGCTGCGCCTGGATATTCTGCGCCGAGACCGCAGCCGTGCGCGCGTCCTCGAGTTGACGCTTCACATCCGCTTCGTGGGCACGGGCGACCTGCAGCTGGGCATTCAGCGAGGCGACAATGCGCTGCGTCTCGGCAGCCATCTGACCGCGAATGGCCGCGAGATTCGAACGCGCACTGACCACGCCGGGATAGTTGTCGCCATGTGTGCTGCTCAGTGCCGCCGCTTTGCTTGCTGCCTCACCTTCCTGTTCGCGCAGACGAGAGATCGTGGTGGAGTCGAGCACATTGGCCAGCGCCGCAGAATCCCCGGACTTCGCCAGCGCAGCGGCACGCTGGTAGTTGGCCTCGGCCGCCGCACGATCCAGCGAGGCGCGATCGGCCGCGGTGGCCAGCTCCTCGAGCTGCTGCTGGCCGACGCTGCCGGTCCGTATCAATCCGACGGCGCCCGATTGGCTCCGCAGGTCGCGCATTTTCTGCTCGATGGCGCTGAGATCGTTGCGCGCTTGCGTGATCCGCTGCGTCATGTCGGAATTGGCGCCCTGGTTCGCGGCCTCACGCCAGCGGGAACGCGCGGCGAAATAATCAGCGACGAGGGTATTGATGAAGCGAGCCGCCAGCGCGGGGTCCTGTGCCGTGAACGAAACGTTGATGACCAGGCTGCGATTATCCTGAAACGAACTCAGCGCATGCGTCGCGGCAATCATCGCCGCCTCGTTCGGATCGCTCGGCGCCGGGCGCAGGCGTGGTATCAACTGGCCCAGCGCCGACTTCAGGCGTTCCGACAGTGTTGGTGGTCGCAGTGCCGGATTGAATTCCGGATTGCTGACGAGATCGAGCTGCGTCACGACCTGCTGCACCATAGCGGGTGAGGTCAGCGCCTGCAGCTCCGTGCGGACCAAGGGCATCGGGTCTGGCGCGTTGGACCCGCGCAGGGCGCCTTGCAGTTCCGGGATCGAGAAACTGTCGCCAACAACCGCGAGCGCCGCCGACGAGGTATAGGATTTCGGCAGTGTCAGCGCGTACCCATAGGCCGCGGCGCCGCCGACCACCGCCAGGCCGACGACCAGCCAGGCCTGCCGCTGCAGCAGGCGGCCGATCTGCCCAACCCGCAGAACACCACCGGTGCCCGGTTCACTGAGCGGGGTGCCGGTATACTCGACCGGAAGGTCCATGAGGTTCACCTGTGATGTTGGCAAATTTCAAACACTAGCCATTCCACGCCGCGAGTGTCGGTCGTGTCGGCTTCGGGTCGACCGCCGGTACGGCCCGCGCAGCGGTCGCCGTATGCACACTCGCCTGCGCCGCCAGCAGCAGCGTGTGGTACATCAGCGCCCGGTCGGCGAACGCCAGCAGCGTTTCGGATTCCGCTGTCGTGCGCAGGACATTCTCCGCGCGCAGCGCCGCCCACAGCGCGCGCGGGATGTCGCGTCCGCCGATCAACACGCCGTTCGCCGTTTCAGTCAGCGCCAACCGGCCCCAGCGGTCCTGCTCGGCCGTCGCGAGGCGTCTGAGCGCGGTGACCATCTCGTGGTCCTGACCGGAATTCGTCAGCCTGGCGTATTGCTCGACGACATTGTGCCGCGCGTCGGCGATGAGGCGATCGACGGAAGCGGCAAAGTCGACCTGATTGGCCGTGTCGTCGCCGCGCCCCAACGCGGATTGCGCGATCCTGAGGCCGAGCACTTGCGCCATGTGGGGCATGCCCCGCGCGATGACGCTGACATGTGCCACCACATCCGGCGCGAAGATCAGACCGCAGTCGCGGCCACCCTTGGTCAGCATCGCAGCGATTTCGGCGTCGCTCAGCAGCGGCAGATGGATCGCGGTGATGTTGCGTTGGATCGACGGATGCTGGCCGAGAATCTGCTCGAGATTTTCCGAGACACCGACGATGACGAAGCTCAGTCTGATACCGCGGTCGGAGACCTGCTTGATGGTGTCGGCGAACCGGGTGCGGGTCGTGCTGTCCTCGATCCGATCGAATTCGTCGATCACGCAAACCAGATGACGACAACTCAGCCGTGACGGCAGTGTCGCCACGTCGCGTGGCCGCAGCGCCTCGGCTGGTAATGCGGCTTCGCAGCCTTCGCCGTGCACGCCACCTTCCGCTGGTACCGCCAGCAGCGCGGCAGGAAGGTCGCGAACCAGCCCGCGAACCACCGTATCGAAGGTGCTGGACGCTTCGCAGGTGTATCGGGCCACGACGTGGCCCTGACGGCGCATCGATTCGGTAACCAGATTGGCCAGCGACGTCTTGCCACGTCCGCGTTCGGAATACAGCACGACGTGGGCGCGCTCTTCGCTGATCGCCTGCATGATCTGCGAAAGCTCGATCTCGCGACCGACCAGCTGCCGCCCCAATTTCGGCCGGGTCGGCGTGAACGCATCGCTGGAGCGCCTGGCCTGCGGCCCGCCCTGTCGTCCAGACGCAACGTGAGGGCGACGCACCGCCGGCTCGTTGCGGGAGGTTCGGCCGGATCGCCGCCGCCACCCTCCGAAAAGACGCTGGAAAAATCCCATACTACACCGCGCCCTGGCGCTTCAGGACAGCCGGCAACGTCTTCGCGATGATTGCGATGTCGTTCCAGATGCTCCAGTTCTTCGCATACCAGGTGTCGAGATGGACCCGCCGCGTATAGGACGTCTCACTCCGTCCGCTGACCTGCCACAGCCCGGTGATGCCCGGCTTCGTTTCATAATAGAATGCGATATCGTCCGCGTATTTCGCGACCTCGGCATCGACGATCGGGCGCGGGCCGACGAGGCTCATCTCCAGCCGCAGCACATTCAGCAACTGCGGCAATTCATCGAGGCTGGTGCTGCGGAGAATGCGGCCAACCCGGGTGATGCGCGGATCGTTCTTCAGCTTCTGCGTCTCCGCCCACTCCCGCGCGGCTGCCGGGTCGCTTGCCAGCAATTCATGCAGGATGCGTTGGCTGTCGACGGCCATCGAGCGGAACTTCAGGCATTTGAACTTGCGGCCATCCGCGCCGATACGTGTATGGGCAAAGAACACCGGACCGCCGTCGGCCTTGACGGCGAGGGCGACGAACACGAACACCGGCGACAGGATCAGCAGGGCGATGGACGCCAAGGTGACGTCGAAGATCACCTTGGCGAGCCGCGCCACCGGTTGTGCCAGATTGTTGCGGTACGACATCATGATCGTGTCATGGCCGAAGAACGAACTCTGCTCGCAACCCAGGACCGGCAGGCCGTCCATCTCTCGCATCACCGCGAATGGTATCCGCGTGCGGATCAGCGACTGGATCACGGCGCGGTGCGGCCAGTCCTCGGGTTCGACGGCAAGCACCATCATATCGGCGCCGAAGTGTTCCAGGATGCGAACCAGACGCTCACCGGCATGGAACGTATCCAGCACCTTGCCACTGACGACTTCCACGACATCGTAACCAAGCCGTGGTTGTGAGTTGAGCGCATCCAGCGCAAGACGCGACGTTTGACCGCGGCCTACGACCAGCACGCGAATCCGCCACAACCCGGCGACCGACAGTGCAAGTCTCGCGCCACCGCGAAGAGTCATTGCCAGCGCGGGAAACACCAGCCACGTGACTGCTACCTCCGCGTGCGGAAATTCACGTCCGGTCCAAAACGCCAGGAAGCCGGTGACCGCCAATCCGGCGAGGCTGGCCCCCACCATTTGTCGCGCCTCCGTCCAGAACAGCAGGCGACGCTGGTAGTGTCCGTTGATGAAGAAGTAGATAAGGAGCCCGAGGAGGATTACGGCCGAGCTCTTGGCCATGGGTTCAAAATTCGTGATGTCTGCAGGCGCGTTCGCAACGCCCGCGGTGAGGTCAATCAGGTTGGCAATCGGGCCACTCACGCCGAGTGCCACGCTGAATCCGACAACATCGGCAAGAATGAGCAGCGCCGTCCTCGACAGCGCGGCCGTGCGTGCGGAGCCATGTTCCCGTGTGAGCCCGGCCAGATCGCGGGGGCTCCACAAAGTGCCGTCTTCGGTCGACATCGCTTCATGCCGCAGCCGATTTATCATTACCATGCCGGCTTGATCCCCGAAATTGAACGAGTAAGAAGGCAAACCGATGACGTGGGGTCTGCCCCCCTATGCAGTCGGGCTATGTAGCTAGTTGCGTGAGCGCCGCCGCCTCAACTCGCTTCTGCGTGTGCTCGCGCTCGATTGCGTCACGAATTTGTGCGGTGCAATATCAGCCCGCGCAGCGCTCATGCGACACCATCCCTGCGATCGCTATCCCGAAGGTTTCCTGTGAGATGAGGAACCTGGGCGTGAGGACTGATATGATTGCGCACAACTCGAGCATGGCGGACATGTTGGTCATATCACGTGGTTCGTCATACAAAAGTGGCGCTGACGTGTACAAACTTACCGGCAATATACCTAGTTCACGAACCCGCGAGAATCGAAGTCATATCGTCGAATTTATTGCTGCATCCCGTCGCACACCACTAGAAGTCCGATCGGATATCATTTTGGTTGAGGCTCGAATGCAAACCGCTGCCGCTTTGGCCCAAGGCAAATCGTTGCGCGGTCGCCGGGTATATGTTGCAGTCGAGGAGCATTCACGTTGCCGCGGTCATGTCGTCACGCCGATGCGCGCGGGTGATAGAAGGATGGAGAAGGGAATGCTCCCGGAACAGGTTTTCGCCTCTTGAGCACGCTTTCGCCGAATCCGAAGGTGACGATCGCGATCCCGGTGTACAACAGCGCGGCGACGCTCCCGCGCTGCCTTGAATCCGCCATGGCGCAGTCAGTCCGCGATATCGAAATCCTCGTGGTCGATGATGGATCGTCGGACGCGAGTGCCACCGTCGCGGCGGAATTCGCGCGGCGCGATCAGCGTATCCGTTTGTTACGGATGCCGACGAACGGTGGCAAGTCACGCGCGATGAACCGGATGACAGATGAAGCGCGCGGTGAGTGGTTCGCGGTGCTGGACGCCGATGATGCGTATCTGCCGCAGCGTCTCGAGCGGCTGCTCGGTGCGGCCGACGCGGCCGAAGTCGAGATGGTTGCGGACAATATCACCTATTTCGATGCCGGCGTCGGGTGCGCAGTGCAAACCGCGTTTGATCCAACGGCACCGATGCGTTTCGTGACCAAGCGCGATCTGGCGGCAAACTCGAATTCGTTCGCTACCTTCGACTTTGGCATTCTGAAACCGATGATGCGCCGGGAGTTCCTGCTGCAACACCGTCTTCGCTATCATGCAGACTCGGTTTTGTCGGAAGATTTCTATTACCTGATGAACTTCTTCGTGGCGGGCGGACGCGGCTACATCATCAGCGAACCGCTGTATCAATGGACCATGCCCTTCGGCGCGATCTCTCGCCGCTGGACCGAGACCGGCAATGGCGCGTGGCGCTATGACTATCGCAACGCGTTGCGCGCCAACCAGCACTTCCTCGCGGATATGACCCGTCGCGGTGAAACTGAAATGGTAACGATGCTGCGCGCGCGTGAGAGGCAATATATCAGCATGATCCACTACATCGACGCGCAGCGCGCGGCGGCAGACCGCCGGTTCGTTGCGGCGGCCCTTAATATCGGGCTGCATCCTTCCACATATGGCGTGCTGGCAAACCGCATCGTCGGGCGCGTCATGCGCACGGTGCGACAGAAGATCGGGCGCACGCAACGACTGGCAACACAGGGTCTTTCGCAATGAACCATTGGGGATCCGCCATCGCACCGCGCCGCGTCCTGCTTGTCAGCGCCACTGATCAGCGATTCTTTCATCTGTTGCGCGGCATGCTGACCACGCTGAGCCCGGCGTTGCCCGGCGTCGACGTGGCATGTTTTGATCTGGGTATGAGCGCATCGCAGCGTGAATGGCTGGGCGCGTTGCCGGCGCTGGTGGCCGTGCCTCGCGCGCATATGGATGTCGTGGCGGAGCAGCATGATCTCGCGCTGTTATCCTTCCTCGCTCGGCCGTTCCTGCGCGAATATTTCCCAGGCTACGACGTCTATGTCTGGGTTGACTCCGATCTGTGGTTTCAGCGGCCGGAGGTATTGCAGGCCTATATCGACGGCGCCTGCGCGGAGGGCTTCGCGATCACTCATGAAACCGAGCGCGCGTATCGTTTCCAACCACGATTGTTCGCCTGGACGTCAAAGCATTTCCTGCTGGGCTATGGCCCAATGACCGGCGCTTGGTTGCTCAGCCGGCGGCACCTCAACGCCGGTTTCTTCGCTGCGCACGCCGATGCCCCACACTGGGATGCGTGGGCGCGCCATTATAAGGCAGCCATCGCGCGCACCGGGGCCCTGGTGCCGCATGACCAGTTCGCGCTCGTGCAGGCGCTTCATGCCCGAGCGCCAAGTGGCAGTCGCCTGCCAACCGCCTTCCTCGAACCCACATGCAATTGGATCGTGGATCGCGGCGTGCCGATGTGGAACGACGCTGTTGGCGCGTTCTGCAAACCCTATGCGCCATATGAGCCGATCGCCGCGGTGCATCTGGCCGGGCCCGGCAAACGACGCGTATACACCGTACGTCGTACTGGCGGCGGCAGCTTCACGACGCGCATCCTGCCTGGTGCGACTCCAGAACGACCGGCCCTGGCCTCGGCCGAGGCTGGCGCTGTGTCGGTCGTCCCGGCGATCGCCTAGGCGGCGCAAGATGTCGTCAGCCAATCTACGGTTGCAAACGGCTAAGTGTTGTGCGAGCGTGTTGCACAACAGACGCACAATTGCACTATGGCAACTGAGCCGCGATCTTCGCAGAATAATCCACAGACGTCAGGTGACGCCTCAGGCGTCTCACGACGTTCGGGCCGCGACCAATCGGCCTGGCTGCGCCTCGTCTCAGGCGGATCCTCAGATTCAAGGCGAGACACGACCGCGCCGATCAGGCAGGGCGATGGTTTGCGCACCGCTCGCGGCATTGCACTCGCCTTGGCGCTGGGCGCCGCATTCTGGGTGGTTGTCGCGCTCCTGTGGCATGTCTTGTAAAGGCGCGGGCGTCGCAGCCTGGTGCGTTGCGCTGCTGCTCTTCGCATTTCCGAGTTTCGCTGCTTCTCCCGCTTCCTCGCCCGCTGGCGCATCGTCGGATGCCGCCGCTTGCACGCAGGCCAGCAAGGCGGTTGAGCGCTCGGCGAATCTGCCGCCGCGCCTGCTTGACGCGATTGGCGTGGTCGAGACGGGACGGCCCGATCCGGTGCGCCATACCGTTCTGCCGTGGCCTTGGTCGCTCGATGTCGACGGCGTCGGTTACTTCTATGCCAGCAAGCAGGAAGCGGTTGCCGCTGCGGAACGATACCGTGCGCAGGGCGCCGCGTCGATCGACGTCGGGTGCATGCAGATCAATCTGCAGAATCACCCGTCGGCGTTCGCCTCGTTGGATCAGGCATTCGATCCGGCGGCGAATACCGCCTATGCCGCACGCTTCCTGCGCGCGCTGTATCTACAGACCGGCAGCTGGCCGGCCGCGGCAGCCGCCTATCACTCGCAGACCCCTGGTATCGGCGAGCCTTACCGGGATCGGGTGATGGCCGTCTGGCCGCTCGCCGGACGCTACGGCGGGACGATCGTCACCGCCACTGGCTTCAGGTCGCCATCCGCCTCGATCGACCCGTATCACGTGCTGACGCCGGCGTTTCGGGCGCAACTCGAACAGGATGCCGCGTTCCGCGCGGCGAGGAACGCCGCGATGCTGATGCCGTCGGCGACGCCGGTGAAGGCGCATCGGCGACCAGGTGCTCTCCAGGCCGCTCCCCAGATCGCCGGTTGGCGCGATGCCCGGCGCTGAAACCACACTGGAGCAGTTCACCGCCGATACGGATGCATCGACGCTGAAGCGCCGTTCGGTGCACGGCGCGGTGCTGTCGTTCGGTGCCCAGGGCTTCCGCATCGTCCTGCAGCTTGGTTCGCAGATCGTCATGATGCATCTGCTTGATCCGGCGGCGTTCGGCCTGATCGCCATGATCATGCCGGTGCTGAGTCTGGTGCAGATCTTTAACGAACTCGGGCTGACCCAGGCGACGATCCAGCGGAGTGAGATCACGCACGCTGACCTTTCGGCGCTGTTCTGGATCAGCCTTGGTATCAGCGTGCTGCTGGCCATTGTCCTGGCCTCCAGCGCGCCGCTGGTCGCGCTGTTCTATCACGAACCGCGCCTGGTTCCCGTGGTCATCTGCTCCGCCAGCCTGTTGCTGTTGAGCGGCGTATCGGCGCAACAAATCGCGCTGATGAACCGGCGGATGCGCTATGCCGCTTTGGCAACGATCGACGTTTCCTGCGCGGTGGCGGCGGTGATTGCCGGCATCGTTAGCGCGCTGGCGGGCTTTGGCTATTGGTCGCTGGTCATGATGCAGGCTGCCAATTCGCTCACCATCGCCGTGCTGGCCTGGTCGCTGTCGGACTGGCGGCCCTCGCTGCGCCCACGCGCCACGGGGGCCCGCGAGATGATGGCGTTCGGTGGCCATCTGACAGCATTCAACGTGCTGGGCTATGCCGAAAACAACCTGGGCAACATCCTGCTTGGCCGGTTCTGCGGCAGCGTTGCGTTGGGGATCTACGATCGCGCCTTCAAGCTGGTGATCGTGCCATGGTGGCAGATCAGCCTGCCGGTAGGGCGGGTCGCGATCGCCCTGCTGTCGCGCCTGCGTGGGTCGGACGAACTGTATATACGTGCGCACCACCGGATGCTGCAGGGATTGCTGCTCGTTGCATTGCCCGGCCTGATCTGGGCCTCGATGAGCGCCGACCGGCTCGTGCCGATGGTGCTTGGCCACGACTGGGCCGCCGCGG
>Ga0153954_1001215_pt1 | contig 14916 bp, 10 predicted proteins | sample TSFL038MetaG_FD_102277 | JGI IMG/M metagenome (GOLD analysis project Ga0153954, IMG submission 102277) | Attine ant fungus gardens microbial communities from Florida, USA - TSFL038 MetaG | ecosystem: Host-associated > Fungi > Mycelium > Unclassified | place: USA: Florida, Wekiwa Springs State... | reverse complement strand
GCTTCACGCCCAAGCCATGCAGCAGGCTGTTGCATTTCAGCATCGAGGGGGCGTCGACCAGACGATCATACTCCTCGGCGATCGCCGCGTAACGTTCAAGGTCAGCCGCCGAGGTGGCCGGCGGTAGACCGAGGAAGTGGGGCGCACCGTCGCTTCGGCACCAGTGCAAAAACGATGTTCCACACAACACGACCGGTGGCCGCTTCGCGAGCGGTCCCAGCAGCAAGGGCAGAACGCCGAACATCATGTCATCCCCGATAATGACATCTGGATCGAAGTCGAGCATGGCCTGCTGCAGGCCATCGTTCTGAGCTGCGATCTGCTCAACGAAGATGCGCTCGAGCGCAACGCGAAGCCATTCAAGCCCTGGAGGAAGCTGTGCGAGTTCCGGTGCGAAGGAGCCGATATCCCGCAGGTCGACATCCGCGTTGCCTGGAAACGGTCTAAAACTGGCACCCGCCCGCTCGATGCGGTCGCACAACCTAGTTCCCGACAGGACCGATAGGTCGTGTCCCTCATCCACCAGAATACGTCCGATGGCGAGCATCGGGTTGATGTGGCCCGTTGCAGGGGTCGAAGTCATCAGGATTTTCATTAAGGTGATCTCGCTATTCTGCTCGTGAGATGCGTAGCGACCGCCGCCCGTGCGGGCTGGATGCGATCGTTTTCGCGTGGGCAGTGTTGCGCGCCGCTGTTACGTTGCGGCTTCCAGACAGGGGGATACGACTACAACTGCAATCCGCGGCCCCCTGGCGGTTGGCGATGCACCGCCTTCGATATCGCACCTTCGGACGAATACCGAGGAAACCGAGACGGCACGCGCCGCAATGGCGGCGAAACGCCATATCCCCATGCTGCTTCGTGCCATTTGTCCAGGAGGCATGAATGCGACTTGAAGACCGTATGTAATACGGCTGTCGTCGCGGAATCGCCCCCGGCTGCTATCCGAGTAAGCCCGACGCAGGTGCGCCCAAGGAATTTGGCTACGGAGCGACATCTTGTGCCTTAACACGGGGCAGCTTGTCCCGCGTGCAGGACCATTCGCTACGGCTGTAGCGAAGCAGTGCCTCGGAAGTCCGTTTCTGAAACCGCGCTGTAATCGCAGTTGTCCATGATCCGCGACGTGGATCTTACGGAGAATTTCGATGCTGGATCTCTCACCTGACCGAGAGGTCAAACAATGGCTTACCGCCTTCGACGATGCGATCACACGGGCGGATTTCGACGCGGTGGCACAGCTTTTTCTGCCTCAGGCATTTTGGCGTGATCTGGCTGCCCTGACCTGGAACATCGTCACCGTTGAGGGTCGGAATGCGATCCGCGACTTGGCGGAAACATGCATTCCCCGCACGGCGCCGCGCAGCTGGCGGGTTGTCGGCGCGGCGCAATCGCGGGAGGACGCCGTGCAGGCCATCGTGACGTTCGAAACCGAAGCTGCGCGGTGCCATGCGGTCATTCGGCTCAAGAATGGAAGGTGCTGGACCCTGATGACCGCGGCCGCCGAGCTGAAGGGCTTTGAAGAATCCTGTGGAGTGCGGCGTCCGCGCGGTGCGCCCGATCGATACCACCGCGGCCGCAAGAGCTGGGCGAGACAGCGCGCGCAAGACGTGTGGGAGCTCGGCATCACGCACCAGCCCTACTGCCTTATCGTTGGCGCGGGGCACTGCGGTCTTGCCCTTGCGGCACGCCTGAAGCAGCTGGGCGTGCCGACACTGATGATCGACAAGCGCGAACGGCCATCGGACGGCTGGCGCGATCGGCACGACAACCTGTCGCTGCATTCTCCGAGCTGGTTCGATCACATGCCCTACCTGCCATATCCGGAGAATTGGCCGCTGCATCCGTCGAAAGATCAGTTCGCTAACTGGCTGGATGCCTATGCCACGGTGATGGAACTGGATATCTGGCCGAAATCGGAATGCCTGAACGCCGACTTCGATCTGGCAGCCGACGAATGGCGCGTGCAAGTCCTGCGCGACGGAAAAGCCACCGAACTCCGGCCGAAGCAGCTTGTGTTCGCCACCGGTCTGGTAGGCAAACCGACGATCCCCGACCTGCCTGGCAAACACATCTTCCGGGGCGAGCAGCGCCATGCGAGCAGCCCTCCGCGCGACGGCAGTTACGCAGGATGCGACTGCGTCGTGATCGGCGCGGGGACCACCGCGCACGACATCAGCGCGGAGCTGTGGGAAGCGGGCGCCCGCGTCACCATGATCCAGCGCAGCCCAACGATCGTCGTCCGCCACGAACAAGTGCTCGCGGGCATTGCCGCACTGTACGGCGACGAGGCCAGAGCCGCCGGCATGACGACCGAAACGGCTGACCTGTTGTTCGCTTCCCTGCCCCACCGTGTCGAAGTGGAGATGCACCAGCGGCTTACGGCACAGATCAAGGACCAGGACGCGCCATTCTATGAGAAACTGCGCAATGCCGGATTCCTGTTGACCTTTGGCGAGGACGGGGCCGGCATTCTGCCGCAAATCCTGCGCAACCCATCCGGCTATTACATGGACGTCGGCGCATCCGAGCTGATCATCGACGGCAGGATCAAGGTAAAGGCTGGCGTGGGCGTCAAGCGGCTGACGGAACGGACGGTTATCCTGACCGACGACACTGAGCTGGCGGCTGACGTCGTCGTCTATGCCACGGGTTTCGAGATCGCGCCGGCGCCGCGCATGCTGTCGGGAACGATGGCAACCAAAGTTGGCCGACTGTGGGGCCTCGGTTCCGGACTGCGCAACGATCCGGGACCGTGGGAGGGTGAGCTGCGCAACATATGCAAGCCCACGGCGCAGAGGGGGCTTTGGTTCCACAGCAACGGCGTCGCCGGCTCTCGCTTCTATTCCCGCATCTTGGCACTGCAGATCAAGGCGCGACAGGTGGGACTGCCCACGCCGGTCTACCCCGTATCAGAGCCTGCTGCGGGGTATATACAACATGGGTGACGTCATCGCCACGCCAGGAACGGTCGCGGGCGTGGCGCTTCAGCCTGTCGACGTCGTCAAACTGATCGACAACCATCCGGTTGGGCCGTTGCAAATACGGGTCGTTATATTGTGCGGCATGGCAGCTTTGCTGGACGGCTTCGACCTGTTGGCGATCGGTGTTGCGGCGCCCGGCATGGCACGCACGCTCGTGATCACGCCGGATCAGCTCGGCATTCTATTCAGCGCCGCCTTGCTAGGTCTGATGCTGGGCGCGTTTGGGCTGGGCCCGATCGCGGATCGGATCGGCCGCCGTAGATTGTTGATTGGTGCAACCACTGCGTTCGGGCTCTCCACCCTATTCACCGCGTGCGCAACGGATTTGCGGCAAGTCGTGCTGCTCCGTTTTCTTGCTGGCGTCGGTCTGGGCGGCGCGATGCCAAGCTTCATCAGCCTCGCCGCCGAATACACGCCGCGCCGCCGGCGGCGGCAAGTGGTTGCGTTGCTGTGGACCGGATTTCCGATGGGCGGCGTACTGGTGGGACTGCTCGCCTCATGGCTTATCCCGGCAGCGGGCTGGCGTATGCTGTTCGCTGTCGGTGGCTTGCTGCCGCTTGCACTGGCCCTGCTGCTGCTCTGGGCATTGCCCGAGTCCATCACGTTCCTGGTGAGGGACGGACGCGCCGTTGGCACGGCAAGGATCACTCTGATGCGGATCGCTCCGCTGGCCGGCATCGGCCCGGGCAGCCGCATCATCTGCCCGTCCGAGCCTGAAGAATCCGGCGTCGCGGCGCTGTTCCAGCGAGGCAGAAGACCCATCACAGCCCTGCTCTGGGGCAGCTATTTCTCGACATTCCTGATGCTGATCACAAGCACGGCCTGGGTTCCCACGCTGCTGGAACGCGCCGGCCTGGAGCCAGGCACCGCAGCCGATGGCGTCACCCTGTTCGCACTCGGCAGCGTGGTCGGGACGCCGCTGGCGGGAATACTGCTCACCCGGTTCGGCACGGGCAGCGTGCTGACGACGACGCTGCTGTTTGGTTCCCTCGCCGTCGGCGCGCTGGGCCCGATAGGTCCGGTCCGCGGACCGGCACTGGCTTGCCTGTTCTGTGCGGGGTTCTGCCTCGGTGCAGCAAGCTCTGGTCTGATTGCCGTGGCACCGCTGCTTTATCCAACCCGCATCCGCTCTACCGCAATCGGTTGGGCCATGGGATGGGGACGCGCCGGCTCATTCGTTGGACCGCTTCTCATCGGCGGATTGCTCTCGTCCGGCTGGTCCATCAGCGGTGCCTTCCTGGCGCTTGGTCTGACCGGCTTGGCGGGTGGATTGCTGACGCAACGCCTCGGTGAACGGATAGAAAGAGTCAAATCATGACACAGACGACGGCGGCAGATCGCATTCTGCAGATCGGATTGGGTTTCCGGGCGGCAAAGGTGCTGTTGACGGCTGTAAAGTTGGGTGTCTTTACACAGCTGGGCGATGGCGCGGCCGACCTGCAGACCCTGTCCTGCATACTGGGCCTGCATGATCGCGCCGCCCGGGACTTCCTGGACGCGCTCGTCGCGTTGGGGTTGCTCGAACGTGAGGATGGTTTCTACCGTAACAGTGCGGAAGCGTCCACGTTCCTGGACGACGCCAAGCGCGGCTGCATCGGTGGCTACCTGGAGATGGCCGATGCAATCCTCTATCCGGCATGGGGCGAACTGGGCGAAGCCGTAACGACGGGTCAGAGCGCGCCCGAAGACGGCAACCGCGACCTGTTCAACACGCTTTATGCCACACCCCAAGGATTGTCTTCGTTCCTGCGGGCAATGAGCGCGCTGAGCGCTGATGCCGCGGGAGCGATTGCGCGGCTGTTCCCGTGGTGCAATCACCGGACGTTCGTCGATATCGGCGCAGCGCAGGGCAGACTGTCTGCGACCCTGGCTCACGCCCATCCGCATCTGACCGGCACCGGCTTCGATCTGCCGGCGGTGAAGCCGGTCTTCGATGCGTTCATCGAGGCGCAAGGCGTAGCGGACCGCGTCATGTTCCGATCCGGCAACTTTTTCTGTGAGCCGCTGCCGTGCGCAGATGTCCTGATCATGGGTCATATCCTGCATGACTGGGACCTTGCGCAGAAGCGTGCTCTCCTGGCGAAAGCCTACGAAGCACTGCCACCGGGTGGCGCGCTGATCGTCTATGAGGCAATGATCGATGAGGATCGGCGGAAAAATGCCGCCGGTCTGCTGTCCAGCCTGAACATGCTAGTGATGACGCCGGGCGGCTTCGATTTCTCCGGCGCCGAGTGCGAGGGCTGGATGCGCCGCGCCGGGTTCGCCAAAACTTGGACGCAGACGCTGACCGATACCCACGCGATGACCGTCGGCCTAAAATGACAGAGGGTTGAGGCGCCCGGGTCCGTCGGGCTCCTCGTAGCCTGACCTGCACCGACGCATAGCACCGCGGTCGATCTGACCGGCCGCGGAGCGCCACAGGTCAACGGCAGGGTCCACAGACGTCCTTACCGCTGGTCCTGGGGGCATATGCCGTCAATTCCCGCGGGGTCATGATTTATCCTTCGTTCCGGCATCCCGACGCAACAGCAGGCGCCGTGCCTGTCATCGCGTAGCCACGTACCGCAGGCCCTGCAGCAGCACAGGACAGCGGACAAAACGACCCGCCCCGGCCTCCAGGTCCTGCGACTGATCCAAGCCATTTGGGCGGCCGCGTTTCCCAGAAAGGCGGGACCGGACGAGACGCGATCAGCGCAACCATTCGACAGGGCTATAAATCCCGCGCCACGTGCCCATATCGTGGCTCCGTCGTCGCGTGTCCTGGTCGCCGGCACCGCTTTCCGGCAGGATAGAACAATCCCCCTCTTGGCTATGAACCAGTTCACTGCTGACTTGCCCCACCTGGCCCATAACCTCCGCAAAGGGACCGGCTTCGAGCCGCGCCTCATTCCGGGAGAAACGTGTCGTCATCGAGGGAGCTGTCGTTGACACGCGCGATGCCTACGTTTCCCACCGATCGTCATCCACCAGAGATTGAGCCGGGCAGCCCATCATCGGCCGGCAAACCTCTGCGAGCCCTGGTGGTAGATGATGACCCTTCGATCCAGCAGATGCTCCTGAATTATCTGCCGCAGCACAACGTGCGCGTCGATCAGGCGTCTTGCCGCCAGGATGTGGTGCGTCTGCTGGCCTCGGGCGATTATGGTGTGGTGCTACTCGATCTTCGTCTCGGGGAAGAGGACGGATTGGATCTGCTGCGCGAGATCCGAGCGCGATCGGATGTGCCGGTCATCATCACGACAGGTCACCGCCGCGATGAAATCGACCGCGTGGTCGGGCTGGAGTTGGGCGCTGACGATTATGTAACCAAACCCTTTGGTCTGCGTGAACTGCTGGCGCGGATCCGCGCGGTGATTCGTCGGCAGGAGTTGGGCCGCATCGCCTTCGTGCGCAGCGCCGAAGAGGGATGCTGCGAATTTGCCGGATGGGTGTTGGACCGCAAGACGCGCCGCCTGACGGATCCGGACGGCACGCCCGTCGCCTTGACCAAGGGCGAATACACGCTGCTGACCGCCTTTCTGAATTCGCCGCAGCGCCCGCTCAGCCGTGAGCATCTGCTGCAGGCCACCCGCATACACGAGGATGTGTTCGACCGAAGTATCGATGTCCAGATCCTGCGATTGAGGCGGAAGCTGGAGCGCGATTCGAGCGCGCCGCAACTTATCCGCACGGAACGCGGGGTCGGTTATGTGTTCATCCCCGGCGTGAAGAATCTGTAACCCCGTAAAGGCACCGCGTTACAGACGTAGCCAGGTTTCCTCAGCTTGGAATGCTCCGGCAATCGACAGACTTCACAGTCTCCGTGCTGAATAAGCAACGGAGATCCGCATGTCATACATCCCTTCGGCCTCTGACAGGGAGTGGCCGGCCCCCTACCATTCGGCCACGGACGAGATCACTTTTTCGCCAGCTGTAAACAGTGGCACTCGACGAAGCCGCACCAAGCCCAACCGGCCGATTGAGGACCGCTTGCTGGCAGCCCTGGCATGGCTCGCGCGGGCATTCTTGGAAGGTTCTGCCGCCTATGCCTTGTCCCTGTACTCTCCCCTTGCCAATACGGAAGATGGTCGCGAGCTACAGCCGGACGGACGACGGATACGCCCGCAGGAGCTGAACCCGGGTGGGTCTGCACGATGTGCTGGGGCACATGTAGAGTTTTCGGTACGGTCGGCGGGACTCGAGCAGGCTGCCGGTATCGCATCGGAAGGAGAATGGTCGTGGTGGCTAGAACGGGACGGCAGGTTGTCGATACGGATCGTCAACGGTCCCGTAATATTGGGTGGTGCCCGTCGCGACCGCATTCCGCCCGACCGCGCGGATCGTGTCGTCACGCGGGAGAGGCCGTAGCGATGCGGCATGGATGATCCGAGCGGCCGGGAGCGGGTGGGACGCGCGTGGGGAGCCATCCGCCGCTGTTTACGGGGCTGGCTGTTGGGAGCTGCCGTATTCCTGTGTTCACCGATGTCCACCAGTGCCATTCAGGGGCCGTTTGCGCCGGCGGTGTCATCGCCCGACACACAGCCGGCGCCGATCACACCGATCCCGAACCCGCCTGCCGTCGATCCGAGCAAACTCGCGCTTGGCGAGTCGCTTTTCAACGATGGCCGTCTTTCACATGACGGTTCGCTATCTTGCGCATCCTGCCACGATGTGCACACCAATGGCGCCGCCAGCAGGCGCGTGACGTCGCGCCATGCTTCGGAGATGCGGTTCACCGTTCTGTCGGTCTTTAACGCCGCGCTGAGTTTCCGTCTCAACTGGGAAGGGAATTTCCGCACTTTGGAGGCTCAGATCGAGTCCTCGCTGGAAAGCCCTAGGAATATGGCGAGCAATACTGCGGAGGTGCTGGACAAGCTGAAAGACGACCCGGTGGTCGTGCAGCATTTCCGCGAGGCTTACGGCCATCCTCCCGACCGATCCAGCTTCCTGGATGCGTTGGCGACCTACGAGCGCTCCCTGCTGACGCCTGACAGCCGTTTCGATCGGTTTCTCCGAGGTGATGACAAGGCGCTGACGCAGCAGGAGCGTCACGGTTACGAGCTTTTCCAGTCGCTGGGCTGCATTTCCTGCCACCAGGGCGTGAATATCGGCGGTAATCTTTTCGAGCGGCACGGCATTTTCCATCCTTTGGCCTCGCCGAAGCCGGCAATCCTCCGGGTTCCCAGCCTGCGCAACATCGCAGCGCTGGCGCCCTATTTCCACGACGGTAGCTCGCCCAATCTGGAAGATGCGGTGCGGAAGATGGCGGCGGCCCAGCTGGATCAGACGCTGCCGGCCGAGGACGTGACCTCCATTGTCGCGTTCCTGCAGACTCTGACGGGAAATTTCCGCGGCGTGCCGGTGACGGCGCCGCCATGAAGCCCATTTCGACGCTTCTCGCGATATTCCTGTTGGCTGTCTTCGTAACGTGGCTGTCAGTGGGCGGGCTTATTTCCGGCGCAGCGCGCTTCGACGAGGCACTGGTTCAGCTCGACCGGATCATGGACACCGAAGCGGCCCTTCAGCGCGATATCCTGAGCGCGCGCGCCGGCCTACTTCGCAATTACGATCCTCTCGTCGTGGACACCCGGGCGCTGGATGGGGAAATTGAGCAGCTACGGGCAAGCGTGGCATCGGACGCCCCGGGCACCGCCGCGATCGATCACCTCGCCGCCTCGGTCGCGGTGCAGGAAGACAGGGTTGAACTGTTCAAGAGCACCAACGCCCTTTTGCAAAATTCGTTGGCGTATTTTGCCATGTTCAGCGCCAACCTGACGAGGCCGGGTCAGGATGAATCTCTGGCCGCAGGGACCGGCGTGCTGGCGGCAGCCGTGCTGCGCCTGACGCTTGATACGTCGCAGCCCACGGTGCTGGCTGCGCAGATCCGTCTCGATGAATTCGCGGCGCGAATGCCCCCCGGCGGATCCGAGGCGGCGGCGGCACTTCTGAAGCACGGGCAGTTGCTGCATGACCTGCTTCCGAGCGCCGACAACATTCTTCGCTCGATATTCGCGACGCCCTTAAGGGCGGACCAGGCGGCGGTGCGGTCAATCGTCCTACAGCGGCAGGATGCGCTGCGGATCAGCTCCCGACGCAGCAGGTTCCTGCTTTACATTACATCGCTTTGCCTGGTCGGGCTGCTTGCCTGGGCCAGCACACAGCTCCTGCAGCGAACGCGGGCGATGCGACGGCGCGCCCGCTTCGAGCACGTGCTCGCCGCCATGTCGATACGATTTCTCACGGCATCTCCGCTGGAGGTGGAGACCGCGATCGATGAGGCGCTGAAGGAGATGGCCCTCTGCGTCGGAGCCGAAAGGTCATATTTCGTCCAAGACGATCCGCACGGGCGCCGCCATCAATGGAGTGGGCCGGGGATTGAATTCCCGCCGGGATGGCCGATGGAGGCGTTGCTGCTGAGCCAGCGGGACTATCCATCGTTCGACGGCGTGACACAGGTCGTGCAGGTTCCGCGGCTTCCACCTGGCGCGGATCGCGATGCATTGGCTGCTGCGGGTTTGCAAGGCTGGGCCTGCGTCTCGGCAAGGGCGACCGACGGACACACCGCAGTGCTGGGTTTCGATGCCGTGACGCATCCGTGTCGCATCATGCGCGGAGGCGAGCTCGGCCTGCTGCGCATGGCGCTCGATACGATCCTCAATGCGCTCAGACGGCGGTCACTGGAACAAGAGCGACAGCGGTTGGAATCGCAGCTGCAGAGGGCGCGGCGGCTGGAGACGGTTGGTGCGCTTGCGAGCGGGATTGCGCACAACTTCAACAACATTATTGGCGCCATTCTGGGCTACGCGGAGATGGCCGGCGAAAGCAATGCGCCGTCGCAGGCGCTGGAGGGGATTCGACGTGCCGGGGAGCGCGGACGGGAACTGGTCGACGAAATCCTGAGCTTTGCTGGCAACCGCGCAGGGCGGCACGTCCCGGTGGACATGCGCGCTGTGAGCGCCGAAGCAACATCTTTGCTGCGTGCGTCGTTGCCAGAGACGGTAGAGCTGTTGGTGTATGACGCGACGACCGTAGCGGTTGTGTCCGGCGTGCACGCGCAGTTGTTGCAGGTGATCCTTAATCTCTGCAACAACGCCGCGCAGGCGATCGACCGCTCCGGGCGAGTGGAGCTGACGATCGAATGTGACGATGTAGCCGTCGCGCGATCACTCAGCCACGGCGCGTTGCCACCCGGCCGGTATGTCCGCGTCACCGTCCGCGATGAAGGGCGTGGCATTGATGCCGAAACACTTGAACGCATTTTCGAACCGTTCTTTACGACGCGGGCCACCGGCAATGGTCTTGGCCTGGCGACGGTGCGGGAGATCGTGCGCGAACATGGTGGCGTAATCCACATGCAAAGCAGGCCGAACAAGGGCACGCGATGTGAGGTCTGGCTGCCCCGCATCAACGCGCCGATACCCGAACCGGAACCCGCACAACTGGTGTTTGGTCAAGGTGAGACGCTGCTTGTACTGGAATCGAGTGCTGATCGCCTGCTTCAGGACGAGGAACTGCTTGCTGCGATCGGCTACGAGCCGGTCGGTTTCAAACGTTTCGAAGATGCGCTTGCCGCTTGCCTGGCGTCGCCGGACAGGTTCGATGCGGCCGTGATCGGCCACGTGCTGCCAACCGGCGCGGCACTGGGATTCGCCTCGGCATTGCGGCGAACGAAGGCCGATCTACCAATTCTCTTGGCGACATCGCCAAATAATGCCGTCGGTGCTGCGGCGCTCGCTGGCGCCGGGGTTTCCGAGGTCGTTCCCTGGCCGATAAAAGCAGCCGAGATTGCAATGGCCCTGGACACCCATCTGCGATCGGCCACGCGGCGACGGCTTCAGCCAACATAAAACGGAGGATTCTGCCTCAATTTGCGTGGGGTGTGGATGGTTCAATTTCTTATTCCGAGGTCGGATCGGGAAGAGACCAGGGATTCACAGAGCTGGTCCCGTAATTTTGGACACGAGGTCTCAAACGAACCATATATGGCAGGGCGGGCGTCGAACTGATGCGCGCCCGCATGCTGCTGCTTTGAACCGGCGAAACTGCACCGAGAACTAGGCGCGACCAATTTCAGGGCAACCACAGCTACCGGAAAGCGGTGTCGATGATGGGGATCAGGTCGCGCCTTCATGCCAAGAGCCTCGCTTGATCCCCAACCCGGCGCCACGCTCGGTCAACGTGTCAATTCCCTTCCGGAATGGTGGTCGAGCTGTTGACTAAGTATCGGGCTGGTTTGGACGTGATGGCTGGAAGGAAAGAGGTTGGCATCCAATACGGACCATGGCCATTCTTCGTGAGCCAGTTATCGTTTATCTTGGCCGATCGAGGGTGGAGGAAACGGTGGTGAAAATTCTCTTGCTGCAGGGTGCGAACCTGACATTCCTGGGGCGACGTGAACCAGCGATCTACGGTTCGACAACGCCCGCAGAGCTAGATGCCAGGGTGCAGCGCCATGCGCAGGATCACAGCTATCAACTGGAGATCTTCTACACAAATCTGGAGGGTGAGGCGATCAATCGCATTTACCGGGCGGTCGAGGAGGGCTTCGACGGTCTGGTTATGAACCCGGCTGGCTTTACTTATGCTGGCTTTGCCCTGAAGGACTGCATCAAAGGCGCCGCATTACCCTATGTTGAAGTTCACATCAGCAGCATCGCGAAGCGCAACATCCACTGCGTCCTGTCCGATGCGGCGGAGGGCGTGATTAGGGGGTTCGGCATGCACTCCTATATTCTCGGGCTGGATGCGATGCTGGAAATCCTGCGACAGAAGGCGATCGCGCACTGAGCCGGCGGTCGAACTCGCCGCCGCTGAGGCACAGCAACGGGACATAGCAAGGCAGCCGCCGCTCGATGCCGCGCGCCGACAAGCATTGATTGCCGCACGCTCGCGCGAGTTGGCCAACGCGGATGGCCGCTTTAGCTGCATTCTTAACCCCGCAGCGTTGCTCATTTCGGCAGAGGCGCAGTCGGCCGGTGGTTCTGCATCAGGGTGGCACGGATTGCAGTGTGACATGGACGCTGGCAGGGTTCTGGGCAGGCAGGACGTTGAGACGGCAAATACGATGCGACCCATCGACCGCTTTCTAAGCTTGGTTGGAGCCGACCTGTCTGCCGCGGCCACCGCTTACCCGCGGTCGCCAGAATCGCGCGTGGCGGCCCTGCTTGAGGAGGCGCCCACGCCCGCCGAGACACTGCCACCGCAGCGGCTTGGGGTTTGTCGGCATCTCGGCGACGCATGCGCTGAGATGCGACCAGATCTCGCGGCCGCGTTCAAGGCGCTGGAGCCGGCGCTGGCCTGGCGCGCGCGCATCATGCCTAACGCTTCCTCCGGCTTCGCCGACGGGCATGCGAGTGCGCGCGTGCTAGATCATACCGGCCTGGAGCGCCGCGGCGGGCTCGTTTCCGGGTTCAGTCTGGTCGCGCCGGGGATCACCTACCCCGAACACAACCATCCCCCAGAGGAAATCTATCTGGTGCTGTCCCCCGGTGAGTGGTGGCAGGCCGGTGTTGGGTGGCGCGCGTATGGTCCGGGCGGGATCGTGCATAACCCGCCAAACATCCAACACGCGATGCGGGCTGCAAACGTGCCGCTGCTTGCCATCTGGTTCCTGTTGCCGGGTTGACATGATTCCACCCCTAAGCGGGTCACCAGAGTTCCTTGATGATATAATGGAGATATGTCGGCTAGGCGCAGCCGTCGAACATTTGCCCGAAGCATGCCCATCCATTCATCTGCTCGATATCTCGCGAACTGCGCGTTCAACGCATGCCGCGGGAAATCGTCAGGATCTTTCCCGTCATCCACGCCGATGCGTCGGAGGCGAGGAAGACCGCCACGGGACTGAAATCGGAAGGTCGGCCGGGACGGTTTGCGAGTGGCGTCGCGCGAGGCGCGGCGGTCTCAGGCCACCCATGTGACTAGGTCCATCAAGTTTGAGCCGGAACCCCGTTAATGTCATCCGACATCAGCGGTTTTTCTGCGGCCTGCCCGTCGTGGCCTGGCGCTCTCGTCTTGCGACCGTCCGCCTCGGCTTCAGCTCGCGCTCCAGGATTTTCGTCGTTTGGATCATGGAGGTCCGCTCCGTCGTGATAGTCTCTCCCGACGCCTCGGCTCCCCGGGAATTCGACACCGAAACCAGACGCGCGGCATCACGGGTGGCATTCCGGAACGAATGTGGCAGCATCGCTTCATAGTACAGGCTGTCGCCGGTTCGCAATGTGAACTCCTCGGCGCCAATGCGTGCCACGACCTCACCTTCGAGGAGCATGATGAATTCCTGCCCGTGATGCGACGATGGAGCACCCAGCGTCGCGCCAGGTCGCAGCGTCACAACCAACGGCGTCATCGACGTTGTCACGTCATGCGTGAGGATTTGGACCTCGACGCTGTCCCCAGCCAACGAACGCCGCGCGCGCGACGCGTTTGCCGGGATATGGATGACCTGCGGAAGCGCGAGGTCCGGCATCAGCACGCGAATGTCCACGGACAGAAAGTCGGAGATTCTTTGTAGCCGCCCGATGGAGACGTCGTGCTTGCCATTCTCCAGCAGAGATAGAAACCCAATCGAAATATGCGTCGCTTCGGCCATCTGCTTCAGTGAAATAGCCCCCTGACGCCGGAGCTGACGAATTCGCTCGCCCAGCGTCGTCGTATCGCCCGCCATCGTCGTCCCCCCTTGGTTTGTTCCGGCTAGGCATGGCGCAACTGTCCGGTTCGCGGCATTGCTTCCCGGAAGGCACCAGACGGGCTGGATTATTTTGGTCGCACCGTCAGCCGAGATAGGTATCTTCGAGGGTATAGCCCGAGAAGAAAGTCAGTTGCCCGGGCAGATTGTGAAACCCCTGCACATTCCTCTGCATCGCGTAGCTTTGCGTTCGCGACACGAGGAAACACGATTGCACCGTCTCAAGCGCAACCTGTTGCACCTGATCGTAGATTACTTTGCGCTTGGCCTGGTCGGTCTCGGAGCGCCCTGCCGCAAGCAGCCTGGTCAGTTCCGGGTTCGCCAATCCTGAGCTGCGCGTTGCGCTCGGCGGTAACGTTCCGTCCAGGATCGACGTCAACCCATCAGGATCATCATTGTCCACTGTCGTACCGGCAACCGAGAACTCGTATTGGCCTCGATTGCCAAGCGCCAGATAATTCGCCCAATCCGGCAACGCCAACTGCACCTGAATGCCCAGCTCTGCCAGATTTTGCTGCACGACTTCCGCGGTCGATTTGTGCATCCCGTTCGTTACGTTCGACAATAGTGTGCAGGAAAAACCACCGTCCAGACCGGCCTCCTTAAGCAACTGCCTGGCCTTCGCCGAATCGTAAGTCCAATAGTGCGCCAGCTTCTCGTTGTAATACGGGCTCGTGCTTGGGATCGGCATGCCACCCAGCGTTGCCGCATGACCGTAGAACGCCGCCTTTGCCACCTCCTCACGCTTGATCCCGAACGCCACGGCCTGGCGAACGCGCGCATCCTTGAACGGACCGTTCGTGCCATTGAAGTTCAGATACATGAACGGTCCGTCGGTGCTGTCCATTTTCAGCTTCGGATCCGCCAGGATCGAATCCATCGACTGCCACGGCACGTACTCGATCATGTCGAGATCACCGGCCTGCAGCGCCGACACGCGGAGATTCTCGTCCGCGTACACCGTCATCTGCACTTCCTTCAGCTTTGGTACGCCAGGGCGGTAGAATTTGGGAAATGCCTCCAGATGCAGCCCGAGTCCGCGCTCGTTCGCTGTCATCACGAACGGGCCGGCGCCGATGGCATTCACGCCTGCATCCGGCGAATCCCGTGAGATAATCGGCGCCTGTGGCGCAGCGAACCAGTATGGCAACGATATGATCGGCTGTTTGGTGATCAGCCGCACCGTCATCTCATCTGGTGTCTCTATTGTGGTAATTCCCTGCATCGCGCCGCGCAGATAGGCCGTCGATTTCGCCGACGTGATCTGTT
>Ga0153954_1001214_pt1 | contig 14919 bp, 13 predicted proteins | sample TSFL038MetaG_FD_102277 | JGI IMG/M metagenome (GOLD analysis project Ga0153954, IMG submission 102277) | Attine ant fungus gardens microbial communities from Florida, USA - TSFL038 MetaG | ecosystem: Host-associated > Fungi > Mycelium > Unclassified | place: USA: Florida, Wekiwa Springs State... | reverse complement strand
GCCTCGTGATGCAAGCCTCGTGATGCAAGCCTCGGGCCGTGGGATCGTCCTGTGAGAGCATAGAGGAGTCAAAGCCATGTCCGACCCTGCCGACACGGAAGAAACCCGTATCAAGGCCCTTCTCGAAGCCTGGGCGGATGCGGTCCGCCGACACGATGTTCGCCATCCTCGCTCATCATGAGCCGGACATCGTGATGTTCGACCTGCCGCCGCCCCTGCAATGCAAAGGCATCGACGCCTACGAACGGACCTGGGATCTGCTCTTTCGCTATCACAAGCCCGGAACGGCCTTCGATATCGAAGAGATCGCCGTGACCGCCGGCCAGGACGTCGCCTTCGCGGTCGCTATCATGCGTTGTGGTCCCGACTCGTCCAGCAATCCCGCGGACAAGGACGGTTTCCTGTTCAGGTTGACCGTGGGCCTGCGCAAGGTCGACGGCGCGTGGCGCATCGCGCACGAGCATCACTCCGTCCCTGCGACCGACTGATTGCGCACTTGCCGGGCGCGGTCCGACGGCGGAGCGTTCGAAGATGCGGCAAAAAGGGGCGCTCCGAGTCGTTCGCGCTTCGCGCATCGCCTCACGCGGCGGGTGGCTCGATGATGACGCCAAATTTTGCCGTGATCGCCGCGAGCGCCCCGATGTCCCGCATGCCCCTGGCGGTGGCAGCGTCCAGCTCGGCGAACATCTGATCGAGGCCGACGCTGGGCGCGCTCAGGATCAGGACACGCGCCGGCTGGTCGCCGACGTTGTGGACGGCGTGACGCCAGTCGCGGGCGCCGAAGAAGAAGCCGCCGGGCCCGACGCAACGGGGCGCGGGCTCACCTTCGGATTCGATCTGCAGCTCGCCGCTCAGGACATAGAAGGCCTCGTCCTCACGGGTATGGGTATGCGGCGGCGCGCCCGCCCCTGGCGGAAACACGGCCTCCCACAACGAAAAGGATCCAGCCGTCTCGGCGCCCGTCGCCTTGTAGATGTGGGTCACACCCAGCACGTTGAGCGTCGAACCGGCTGACGGCGCGCGAACGAATGGTTCGGCCGCGGTGATGTTGGTGCCCATCGTCGACCTCCTTGGCGTGATCTAAAAATTCCGACCAAAGAATGGGCTTGTTTCCGCCCGCCGATTAGCCGGACTTGCGTGAACAACCGCCGATTTTCGACTCAGTTCCCCGTGCGTCCGTCCTGCGCAGGCCAGCGGGGCATCTATACCATAAGATAGCGATGCCGCAGCTCGGGATTGGTGCGCAGCTCGTCAACAGATGCCTGATCGCGAATCTCGCCCTTCTCCAGAAAATAGGCTCGATCCGCGAGCTCGACCGAGAACTTCAAATTCTGCTCCGACAGCAAGACCGTAAGGCCTGAAGCTTTCAGGGTCTTGAGCTGCGCCACCATTTGCTGCACGACGATCGGCGCCAGCCCTTCCGACGGCTCATCGAGCAGAATGAGATCGGGATTTCCCATCAGAGTCCGACCGATCGCGAGCATGCGTTGCTGGCCGCCGCTCAGCGCGTCAGCACGCCGCGACAACATCTCCTCGAGCGCGGGAAACAGCGCGAACACACGTTCCTCATTCCAGACCGTGCGTGCCCCGTCTCTCGCGGGTCGGCGCGCAACCTCGAGGTTCTCCCGAACGGACATGCCTCTGAAAATGCGACAATCCTCCGGCACGTAACCAAGGCCGTGCCGGCAGATCACATCCGAGCTGAGCCCACCGATCTCGTCATTGCGCAGACGGACGCTGCCTGAATGAAACGGAATGACGCCCATGATGCTTTTGAGCGTCGTCGTCTTTCCAGCACCGTTTCGCCCGAGCAGGACGACGACCTCCCCTACCCGCACTTCGAGGCCGACACCGAAAAGAATGTGGCTCGCCCCATAGAACGTGTTGAGGCCCTCGACCTTCAGCAGCGCGCTCATTTGCGCAGCCGGGCGATCTCATCGCAACTGCGGGCATAGTCCGCGGTGTTGAAAGCTTTGACGTTCGTCACGCCGATGCCGTCGGGCAATGAGGCATCGCGCTTCACCTGGCCGACAAAGAAGTCATAAAGCCCCATATTGTCGCAAGCGCGCACCTTCACTTGGCCCACGGGGCTGTCGAAAGACACGGTGCCGAAGACCTTAGCCATCGTCTTCGGGTCATCCGGGTTGCTCGCTTTGGAAATACCCTGCGCCATCATCCTTCCGGCTATGTAACCGACGAGGGTCGATCCGGTCGGATAGGTGCCGCTGCGCTTCTGCACTTCGGCGACAAACGCTTTGCTCTGCGGATTGTCGAGCGCATAGAACGGATACCACACGGTCGCCAACGTGCCTTCCGGGAGCTCGTTCTTGAACGTCGATATCTTCAAAAGATCGAGGGCGCTCGTGAACAGGCGGGTGCCTCCGCTGAAAAGATCGAAGCCCTTCGCCGCCTTGAGAAAGTTGGCGAGATCGCCACTGAACAGCGACGACACGACCATGTCGATCTTGCTTGCCTGGAGCGCGGTCACTTGGGGCGTGAAGTCGGCAGCGCCGAACTTCGGCCACTCTTGCCGTACGACGACAATGTCGGGCCGCTCATGCTTGAGCGCGGCAAGAAAGTCATCGGTGAAGTGCTTCCCGAACTCGAAATCCGGCGAGATCACTGCGATGCGCTTCACCTCTGTCATCGGCTTCAGATAAGCCGCCATGATGCGGCCAATCTCGACGGTGCTGAGATTGGCGCGACCGATCATTGCGCTGCCTTCTTCACCGGTGAACCGCTTGGTCGTGGCAAACGCACCGAGACCGAAGGCGCTGTCCTGGTTTCGCACGAGATCGGCAAGGGCAACCGCCGCGCCGCTGTGGCTGCCCACGACCACATAGTGCAGCTTGTCATCGAGAATCATCCGCCGTGCTTCAGTGATCGCCTTCTCGACGCTGGTGCCCATATCGGCGGTCGTCAGCGCGAACCGACGACCGTCCACGCCGCCGGCGGCGTTCGCCTCGTCAAGTGCGATTTGCATGCCGAGGCGGATGGCATTGGCCTGGCCGGCAAAGCTGCCGCCATACATATCGATCAGGCCGACCTGCACCGGCGCCTTCTGCGCTTCCGCGTGAACATTCATCGAAGCGGCCAGCATCATGACCGCCGCCGCAACGCTGATGGAGTGTCTCATTCGCATTTCCATCTCCTGATGATGGTCGAAACAGGTGGGTCCGGCTCGCCTCTATCGGGAGGGCACGGTCATGGGAGCGATATCGCGGCGACCGCCTCGACCTCGATCAACGCTTCCGGCGCATTGAGCCCGACCTGCACGGTCGAGCTCGCGAAGGCCACGCCGTCAAGCAGTTCACGGCGTACCTCGTTCATGGCCGCGTAATCCACGCCCGGCCGGACGAACACGGTGACTTTGACGAGATCGGCCAGTGTGCCGCCGGCCGCTTCGACGATATTGCGGATGTTCTCGAAGCACTGCCGCGTTTGCGCGCGGATGTCGCCGCCACCCACGATTGTGCCGCCTGCGTCACGCGCAACCACACCGGAGGTGTAGACGAGCTTCGCGTTGGTCACCGCGACGCCTTGCGCGTACGGACCTTTGGTCTTCGCTACCTTGTCCGAGATGATCGCGCTCTTAGCCATTCTCGTCTCCGCTCATCGCTCCGTAGCCGCCGCCGCCCGGCGTTTCCAGTACCAATCGCTGGCCGCTCTTGAGAACGTGTGCCTGCTTGGGATCGATGGGCTGCTCGTCGATAAGCAGCCGCGCCGGCTGTCCATCCCCGCCGCCCCGAAACCCGCGTGGTGCCGAAGCCGTGCGCTCGACCATACAAGAGACGAAGGCTGATCCTTTGGTGCGCAGGGACAATCCGATGCGCTGCCCCGCACCGCCGCGATGCCGTCCCTTGCCGGATGAACCGTCAATAAGCTCGCGCTGCCGTACCAGTACCGGCACCGACTGCTCCATAATCTCGATCGGCACGTTGGCGACATTGCTCGGGAAGGCGGTCGCGTCGAGCCCGGCTTTGCCGGCACGCCCCCCCATGCCACCGCTGCTGAAGAAGGTGAAAATATAAGGTTTGTCGCCATCGTCGCGGCCGTTCAGCGTCACCGCGCTCAGCACGGAGCTATCCGCCACGACGCTGTCCGGCAGCACGCTCTTGAGCGCGCCAAAAATGACAAACGGAATATAGAGACCGACGAGGTGGCGTCCACCGACGGCCGCGGGATAGGTTGCATTGACGATCGAACCGGTCGGGGCCTGCACATCGATGGGCGCGAAGCTGCCATCATTGTTCGGTGACTCCGGAGCGAGCAGGCATTTGAGCGCATAGTAGGTAAAAGCGCGCGTAAAGTTCAGAACCGAATTTATGCCCTTGGGCACCTGCGGCGAGGTGCCTTCATAGTCGACCACGATCCGCTCGCCTTTCACCGTCAGCGTCACGGCAATGCTCAACGGTTGCTCGAAGCCGTCGAGCTCGATCCGATCTGAATAGACGCCGTCCGGCAGCGCTTCGATGGCCTTGCGCATGAATTGGGCGGTCCGGCCGGTGATCGCTTGCGATAGCGCGCGCAAATCCTTGAGGCTGTGCTCATCCATGAACTCGATAAGCCTTTTCGCGGCCGTCGCGTTCGCCGACACCTGGGCCATCAGGTCGCCAATCACGAGATCGGGCGACCGAACATTGCTTTCAATGATCGTAAAAAGCTGATCGTTGCGCCGGCCTGCCGAGAACAGCTTCATCAGCGGAAGCTGCAGCCCTTCTTCATAAACGTCGGTGCCCGCGGCCGAGAAGATACGGCCGCCAATATCGACCGTATGGCAGTTGCTGGCGGTGAAGCCGACCAGCTTCTTCCCAAGGAAGACCGGTGTAACCACGGTGATATCGTGCTTGTGGCCCGACACCAGCCATGGATCGTTCGTGATCAGCACGTCCCCCGGGGCAAGGGTATGCGGGGGGAACGCCGTACAGAAATGCTTCACGCCCAGGCTCAGGCTGCCGAGGTGCCCCGGCGCGCCCTGCACCGATTGCGCCATCATCGTGCCTTCGGCATCGAACACCCCCGCCGACAGGTCTTCCATCTCGCCGAGGACCGCGGAGAATGAGCTGTTGACCATCGCCGCGGCCTGCTCGCTGGCGATCGAGATCAGCGTATTCCACGCCACCTCAAGCTGGCTGACTGCACCATTCATGCTCATGCCGGGTCCTTATAGCCGAGCGACACCACAATGTTTCCGTAGCCGTCGACGGCGGCCTTGCCGGACGGGCCGACGACGGTCGTCGATTCGGCCTCCTCGATCACGGCCGGGCCGGCGACTGTGTCCCCTGCCTTGAGGTCGTAACGCGAGTAGACCGGGCATTCGCGATGCCGGTTCCACCCATCGAACAACATCGCCCGCTTTGTCTTCGGCTTGGCTCTGTGCGATCCCTTTGTCCGTGCCTTCGAGCGAAGTTGGCTGTTGATCGGCGGGCCCATGCCGACGAGCCGCCACGCCAGCGCTTCGATCGGATGGCCGTCGTGGGTCCGATGATAGATCTTGGAATACACATCCTCGAACGCAGCCCGGAGCGACGATGCCGCGTTGCGCTTCAGCGTCCTGTTCGGCAGATCAATCGTCAGCTCCTTGCGCTGGCCGCGGTAACGCATATCCGCCGTGCGCACGAAGGTCATTTCGCGATTGGTGACGCCGGCGCTCCGAAGTGCCTGCGTCGACTCCTCGATCATCTCCGCAAACAGTGCCTCGACGCGATTCCAGTCGAGCTGATCGAGGCCGCCGATGAAGGTGCGCGACAGCCTGAACGTCCTGGGCGCGAGCAACAGCCCGACCGCCGATCCCAACCCCGCGCTTGGCGGAATCATAAGCGTCCGGAGGCGCAGGCGGCGCGCCACGCCAAAAGCATGCACCGGACCTGCACCGCCAAAGCCGACAAGGCTGTAGCCGGCCGGGTCGTGGCCCCGCTCCACCGCCTGCACGCGCGACGCGCTCGCCATATTCTCATTGACGATATCGTGGACGCGCAGCGCCGCCTCGTTCACCGGGATCCCGAGCGGGATCGCCACCGCCCGCTCGATCGCCGCGCGGGCGGCGTCGATATCGAGCTCCATCCGGCCGCCGAGGAACGAATGCGCATCGAGATAGCCGAGCACCAGATCGGCGTCGGTCACGGTCGCATCGACGCCGCCCCGGCCGTAGCAAGCCGGTCCCGGATCGGCGCCAACGCTGTCCGGCCCGACCTTTATCAGGCCAAGCGCATCGACGCGCACGATGCTTCCGCCGCCCGCCCCGATCTCGATGAGATCGACGACCGGCACGCGCAGCGGCAGGCCGCTGCCCTTCTTGAAGCGATAGGTGCGCGCCACCTCGAAATCCATCGTGATCTCGGGTGCGCCGTCGTGGATCAGCGCTGTCTTGGCCGTCGTGCCGCCCATGTCGAAGGAGAGCACGCGCGCGAGCTTCGACTGCTTCGCCACGCTCGCCGCCGTAACGGCCCCGGCCGCAGGGCCGGACTCGCAAATCCGCACCGCCAGGCGCCGCACCACGTCGGGTGCCGCCATGCCGCCCTCCGACAGCATGATGAACACGGACGAATTGAGGCCACGCGCCTTCAACCCGTCGACGAACTGATGCAGATAATCCGAGATCACGGGCTGAACGAAGGCGTTGGCGGCCGTGGTCGACGCTCGTTCGTATTCGCGCAGCTCGGGCAGCACATCGGATGACAGACTCACCGGGATGTCGCCCAGCTGCTCCTTGAGAAGATCGCGCACCCGCGCCTCGTGCGCCGCGTTCATGTAGGAATGCAACAGGCAGACGGCGACGGCCTCGACGCCGGCCGACCGTATGGAATCGGCGACCGCGATGACGGATTGCTCGTCGAGCGGCTCGATGACTTCGCCAGCAGGCCCCATCCGTTCCGACACCTCGAACGACAGCTCGCTCGGCACGAGCGGCACCGGCCGTTCGATCTGCAGGTCGTAGATGTCGAACTTCTTCTCGCGGCCGATGCGGAGGACGTCGCGGAACCCCTTCGTCGACACGAGCGCCGTCGGAGCGCCCTTTCGCTCGATCAAGGCGTTCGACACGAGCGTCGTCGCATGCAGCAGCACCGATACGTCCTTGGCCTCGATGCCGGCCTCGGCGAGCACGCCCTCGACACCCTGCAAGGCGCCGCGCGCCGGCTCCTCCGGCGTGGTCAAACATTTGAAGCGCGTGAGCTCCCGCCGCTGCGGATGCGTCATCACGACATCGGTAAACGTCCCGCCGATATCGAGCCCGATGATCCACCCTTGCTTGAGCGAGCGACTTTCAGCCATGTCACGAGTTCTCTGAGGCACTGCTAGCCCTTTGTCTCTTCCAGTTGCTCGCCGAGATAAACCTGCTGCACCTGTGGCAAGCTGCGGATCTCTTTCGGAAGGCCGTCGGCGATGATGCCGCCCTGATGTAATACGCTGATGCGATCGGAGACGCTGAATACGACCTCCATATCGTGTTCGGTGAACACCACCGTCACGCCCAGGCGCTTGGCGATATCGTGCACGGCCCTGATCGACTCGAGGCGCTCGACGGCCGCCATGCCGGCGGTGGGTTCATCGAGCAGCAGAAGCCTTGGCTCGCTGGCAAGCGCCACGGCGAGCTCGAGCTTCTTTTGATCGCCATGCGATAGCGTGCCGGCGCGCCGATCGAGATCGACTTTGAGGGCAACCAGCTCGAGCAGCCGCTCGGCGCCCTGGCGCTCCATGCGGCCGGCATTGCCGACGACATTGAGCAGGCGGCGATGGTACGACAACAGCGACACTTGCAGGTTCTCGAGCACCGTCAGCTCGGCGACGATGCTCGTGATCTGAAACGTCCGGCTCATCCCGGCCCGGAACAACCGGTACGGCCGCCAGCCGGTCACGTCCTGGCCGGCCATCCGGATGCGACCGCTGTCGGGTTTGATGAAGCCGCTGATGAGATTGAAGAAGGTGCTCTTGCCGGCGCCGTTCGGGCCGATAATGGCGTGGAATTGGCCGCGTTGCACCTCGAGTGTCACATTGTTGGAGGCGCGCAACGCACCGAATGACTTGTTGAGGCCGGTGACGCTCAGGATCGGGTCACTCATGACTTGCGGCTCCGCCACAGGCCCATGACGCCGTTCGGCAACAGCATGATGATCAAGATGATTCCCGTGCCGAGAAACAGCGCCCAGTACTCGGTCAGTCCGGTCAGCCACGTCTGCAGGAGCACGTAGATGATGCTGCCGACGATGGGACCGACGAAGCTGTGCATCCCGCCGAGGATCGTCATGACGATAGGCGTCGCGGTTGCGGTCCAGTTGAGCCAGCCTGGAAACACGCTCTGGTTGGCGAGTGCGAACAGCGCGCCGGCGAGGCCTGCGAAAAAGGCAGCGATGATGAAGGTCAGCCAACGGTGCAACGCGACATTGATACCGAGCGCCATGCTGCGGCGCGCATTGCCCCGCTGCGCCCGCAGCGCGAGACCGAACGGCGAATGCACAAGTCGCCACAGTGCGAACAGGGACAGAGCAACCACGGCGAGCGTAACGTAGTAGAATCCGCACGGTGTGCCCGCGAAGCCCGAGACCTTGAGGCCGCTGATGCCGTCGTCACCGCCCGCAAAGTCATAGGACTTCAAAACGATCGTATAAGTGAGCATCTGGAACGCGAAGGTCAGCATCCCGAGATAAATGCCGGAAAGCCGGATGCAGAAATAGCCGATCACGGCGCCCGCGCTCGCGGAGACGAAGGGCGCAAGCACGGTGGCCGAAACGACGTCCAGTCCCGCACGCTTCATGAGGATCGCGAGCGCGTAAGCGCCGACTCCGAAGAATACCGCGTGGCCAAAAGCCAACATCCCGCCGTAGCCGAGAAGAAGATTGAACGTGACGGCGTACAGCCCGAACACCAGCATCTCGATGAAAACGAACACCCAGAAGTCGGATACGACCTGAGGCCCCGCCAAGACGATGACGGCGCCGATGACTGCACCGATGAGAACGATGGCAAGACGACCCATCATTCCGGCTTTCCCAGGAGACCCCAGGGGCGCGCGATCAGCAGCACGATCATCACGATGAAGGGCACGACAATGGCGAAGGACGGAAAGATCAGCGTGCCGAAGGCGTTGGCCTGTCCGACCAATAGCGCCCCGGCGAGCGCGCCGGGCAGGCTCCCCATGCCTCCGATCACGACGACGACGAAAGCATCAATAAGGACTTCCGCATGCAGCCCGGGGCCGATTGACACGATCGGCGCAGCCAGCGCGCCGGCAAAGCCGGCGAGGCCTGTGCCGAGCCCGAACACCAGCGTGTAGATGCGCCGGACATCGACACCAAGCGCCTGGAGCATCTCGCGATCGACCGTTGCGGCGCGCACCAGCATGCCCCAGCGATTGCGATAGAGCAGATACCAGAGGCCGTAACAAATCACGACGCCCACGCCGATCAGCGCAAGCCGGTAAACTGGAAAGCTGACGCCGAACGGACGCACGATGCCGTCGAGGCCCTCGGGCACCGCGATCGAATTCTCCTCGCGACCCCAGATCAGCCGCACCGCATCGCCGAGAACCAAGACCATGCCGAACGTGATGAGCAGCTGGAACGCCTGCGGCGAACGGTAGATGCGGCGCAGGCACAACATCTCGAATGCGGCGCCGAACAGGAATGTGCCGCATGTCGCAAGAACCAGCGCCGCGAAAAACGCCGGGATCGACGACCCGGCGAAGCTGACGATGGTGAAGGCGATGTAGGCGCCGAGCATGAAGACGGCGCCATGGGCGAAGTTGATGACGCGGGAGACGCCAAAGATGAGCGAAAGGCCGGCGGCGACGAGGAATAGCAGCATCCCGTTCGCCAGCCCGGCCATGAACTGGCGGGTCAGGACAACCGGATTAAGAAGCCAATCGAATGACGACAGCAGGTCCATGGTCTCTCGGTGAGCCCGCGCCAAGCGGTGCGTTCGAACACGCTACGCAAAGCCCCGTTATGCGAAAAGGGAGAATCGGCGCTATCAGCTATAGCAAGATGCGATAACCGGAGGACAGGCCGCAGCTCAAGCGTCAGCGCGCCGCGGGACCTTGGACGAACGTTGGGGACGAATTGTCGAAGGTCGCTCGTAATGTTGAGGCCAGGCAGCGGTGTCCAGCAATTCGCGTGCGAGATCCTGGATGACGCGAGCCACCGTCGTCGTCGCGAGGGAGGGAGTGTGATGGGCCGACGTCATCAGGCCGACCGTCTGCGTCAGCTCCGGCCTTATAATATCAATGGCCCGCAACCGGCCGTCATTGATCTCCGGCAACACGTTCGAAATCGGCAGAATCGTGACGCCGTTGCCACGAACGACGAGATCGCGGATGGCCAGAAACGCGTTGACTTCGACCGCGAGATTGACCTCGCTGTGCTGTTTTGCTGCCACCTCGTCCATGAGACGCCGAATAGCGTGCGGTCGCGCCGGCAGAATCAGCGGCAGCTTGAGCATATCAGCAAAGGCGATTTGCACCTGACGGCCGAGATGCCTCTCGATCATCGCCGGGGCTCCCAGCAGATAGAGACGCTCGTTGGCCAGGCGCCGGAAATTCGGGTCGGAGTTGCGTTGGGCGTATAGAACGCCGACGTCGAGCCGACCTGATAGGAGCCATTCGTGGATATGGCCACTATAGCCTTCGGTAAACTGCAATTGAATCTCGGGATAAAGGCTGCGCACGCGTGTGATGGTCGCGACCGAGAGGATCGTGCCGATCGATGGCGGCATGCCAATGGATACGAGACCCATCGGCCTTCCCTTGAGAGAGCGTGCTTCTTGCAGAGCGCGGTCCGCATCGTCGAGGATCATCTTCGCACGGCTGAGGAACTTGACGCCTGCATCTGTCAATACGGCGCCACGGCCGTTGCGGGCCAAAAGCGAGACACCGAGTTCGCCTTCGAGGTCCCGGATCTGCCGACTCAACGCAGGCTGTGCGATGTCGAGCACGACGGCAGCCTTGGTGAAGCTGCCGAGCTCGGCAACGTGAACAAAATATCTGATCTGGCGCAGTTCCATACGCCACCTTTGCCTCTGGGGCCGCCGCAGTACAAGGCATATTTGACCGCGCAGGCTGCTTCAGTTTCGCGCAACACGCATCTCTCGCTGGGGCCTTTCTTGGCGCGATAGCGCGGCCGGAGGATCACCTCGCCCACGGAACGGTATTGCCTGCACCCGTCGATAAGCTTGGCTTGGAGGCGGCAAGGACAGACAAACAGATAAAGAGGGAAATCGTGCCGCATTCTTTTTCGGCCACATTAACTTCCACGATGGCTATCAGAAAAGCCGAACGCCAAACCGACGCTATTGAGCTCCGATAGGTCCGGCGGAGTCTCGATTAATCATCCCTAAACCTAATGCTCCACTTTCAAATCAAGCAATACGTTTGGCGACAGCCGGTATCGGAATGCGGTCGACTCGTTTGAGCATCTGATAACAGAGATTTGATTGGCTCCTGATAGAGACCAATTGAACCCCGCGAGGCCGTTGACGTTTTCACGCTTTAGTGGCGCATCGGGCTCCCCGAACCTACGACGACCTGGCTATAGCGCCCCTGCGGAGGACGCGTCGAGGTGACTCAAGTCCCTGTCGACCTTCTGCACTGGGTGCTGGCGACATTACCCATTGTCGCGCTGCTTGTATTTCTTGTCCCATTGCGGTGGCGCGCGCCGGAAGCGGGGCCGATGGCGATGTTCACGGCTGCCATCGTGGCGCTGCTTGCCTTTCGGACACCGTGGGAGACGTTGGCGGTTGCAAGTGCGAAGGGCGTATGGGACGCCGTCTTCATCCTGTATGTGATCTGGCCGGCCCTGCTCCTCTACCAGATCACCAAGCAGGCCGGCGCCTATGACGCGCTGCGGCAAGGCATCGCCAAATTCAGTCGCAACGATCTGTTCATCATTCTGGCGCTGGCCTGGGTGTTCGCCTCGTTCCTGCAGGGCATTGCCGGCTTCGGCGCTCCCGTCGCCGTGGTCGTGCCGCTGCTCATCACGGTCGGCGTGAAGCCGGTCCATGCCGTCGCCATGGGCGTTCTCGCACACGCCTGGGCGCGGTTCTTCGGCACGCTGGGGGTCGGATGGCTGGCACTGCTGCGGGTCTCCAACATAGAAGACGTCGTCAGGGCCGCCTATGAGTCAGCGCTGCTGATCCTCATACCGACCTATCTGGGCGGCCTCCTCGTCGTTTGGCTTTACGGCAAGGGACCGGCCGTGCGCCATGCCTGGCCGCTGGTATTGATCCTCGGCACCATTCTCGGCGTTGGGCAGCTTCTGGCCGCCCTCATCAGCCCCGAACTCTCGACCTTCCTGGCCGCGGCCGTCGCGCTTCTCGCGCTTTATCCCTTGTCGCGCTGGAAGAAATACGGTGAGCCGATTCCAATCCAGGAGATCCCCGAACGACCGGCCATGACGGAAAAGCGGGTGACCGAGCAACAAGAGGCGGCGCCGGTCATGAGCCTCTCGATGTCGTTCCTGCCTTACGTTGTGCTGACGGCCGTGACCCTCGGTGTCCTGCTGATTCCGGCGATCAACGAATTGATGCGGCAGCTTCAGATCGGGCTGCCGTTCCCGGCCGTTCAAACCGGCTTTGGCATCGAGAATGCCGCGGTCGCGCGCTATGCGCCCATTACGGTCTTTACGCATCCCGGGATGATGCTGCTGATCACCTCCGTGATCGTCTGGATCGTGTACAGCGCCGGCGGTTACTATCGCGCCTGGGCGGAGCGCCACGAACCGGAGAGAATCTGGTCTGCACTGCTCGTCGATGCGGTGCCCGCTTCGGTCCCGGTGATCGCGTTCCTGGTGACGAGCCGTATCCTGGATCACAGCGGCCAGGTCTTGACTCTTGCCTACGGTATCGCCGCGGCTTCGCCGCCGCTGGTATACGCCAGCATCGCAAGCGTCATCGGCGCCCTGGGCGCGTTCATGACATCGAGCAGCACCGCCTCCTGCGTGCTTTTCGGTGCCGTGCAAAGCAGCGTGGCTGAGCTGCACGGGATGTCTCCTGAAACCATCATCGCCGCGCAAGCGGCCGGCAGCGCCTATGGCAATGCCATCGCTCCCGCCAATGTCGTGTTGGGCACGAGCATCGCCGGCGTAAAAGGTCAAGAAGGATCGGTTCTGCGTATCACGATGCCGTGGACTGTCCTGGTCGCCGTCTTAACAGGCGTGGCCACGGTCGCATTGGTTGTTTTTGCTGGATAAGCAGAGGGCGCCATGGACAAGAAGCTGAAGGCAGAAACGTTGGCGTTGGTGCTGCTGCTCGCCGCATTCCCGATCACCAGCTGGGGCACGACGGCGGGCCACCATCTGGTGTGGTGGCTCGGCTTCATCTGTCTTATCGCGGGCGGCGTGCTGCCCGTCTGGACACGCTACATGGACCACTCCCGTGACACGATCAGGGACGTCGGCATGGAGTTCGACGATCGGACATCGTAGCGCCCGCAAAGTTACGGTCGGCGCTGTTTTGCGGCCCGGAACAATCGATGCCTTCGCAGCGGGTCATCCCGCGCTGAGCATTCAGGAGGCGATCATGAGCCATCCCAATGGGCCCCGCACCGGCCGTCCCCCGACATATGCGCCGCATGGCGTGGTCGCGACGCCGCATTATCTCGCCAGTGCGGCTGGGCTGAACATCCTGGAGCACGGAGGGAGCGCTGTCGATGCCGCTATCGCCGCCAATGCCGTGTTGTGCGTCGTCTACCCTCACATGGCAGGATTGGGAGGCGACGGGTTCTGGTTGATCGCAGAGCCGCGGACCGGGCGCGTTCATGGACTCAACGCCAGCGGACCGGCCGCGCACACGGCCACGCTCGACTATTATCGTGCGCGGAGCAAGGACAACGAAATTCCCGCGCGCGGGCCGCTCAGCGTGCTGACCGTGCCGGGCGCAATCGACGGCTGGCGTCTGGCGCACGAACGGTTTGGCCGGCTCGAATGGAGCAAGCTGTTCGATGCCGCCATTACGTATGCGCGCGACGGAATGGGGGTCAGCCGCTCGCTGGCCGACTGGCTGGCACAGGACGAACCCATCCTGACGAACTACCCCGCAACTGCAGCCATCTTTCTGCCCGACAAGCGCGTCCCTCGCGACGGCCAACGTCTGGTGCAACGCGATCTTGCCCGCTCACTGCAGCAGATTGCCAGCCAGGGCGCGCGGAAGGGCTTCTATGAAGGGGAGCTTGCCGAGCGCATGTGTGCGGGCTTGCGGCCCCACGGCTCTCCACTCTCGGCCGATGATTTTGCCGCGTTCCACGCAGAATGGGTCGAGCCGATCACGGCCTCCTATCGTGGCTATGATCTGTATGAGCTGCCGCCCAATACTCAGGGTTTGACCGCACTGCAAATCCTCAAGCTGATCGAGGGTTACAATGTGACCACTTGGGGGGACGGCACCGCCGACTACTACCACCACATGGCCGAAGCGGTAAAAATCGCATTTGCCGATCGAGAGGAATGGCTGACCGATCCGAATTTCGTGAGCATTCCGGTGCAACGGTTGATCAGCCAGGCGTACGCCGATGAGCGCCGTCGTTTGATCGACCCCGAGCGGGCGCTGAATATCGCCGAGGTGCCGGCCGGCATTCCGTTCGCGCATCCGCACGAGCGGCGAGCGCCTGACGGCGACACGTGTTACTTCTGCGCCGCCGACCAGGACGGGATGGTCGTTTCGCTGATTCAGTCCATCTACCATGACTTCGGTAGCGCCGTGATCGGCGGCGACACCGGCATCATCCTGCAGAACCGTGGTGCCTTCTTCGCGCTCGACGAGAACCATCCGAACCATTTGCAGCCGGGCAAACGTACGTTCCACACCTTGATTCCCGCGCTGCTCGTGCAGGACGGCCAGCCCTATCTCGCTTTCGGATCGATGGGCGGCGAAGGTCAGCCGCAGTCACAGGCCGCACTGGTCACCCGCATCGTCGACTTCGGTTACGATGTGCAG
>Ga0153954_1001213_pt1 | contig 14931 bp, 14 predicted proteins | sample TSFL038MetaG_FD_102277 | JGI IMG/M metagenome (GOLD analysis project Ga0153954, IMG submission 102277) | Attine ant fungus gardens microbial communities from Florida, USA - TSFL038 MetaG | ecosystem: Host-associated > Fungi > Mycelium > Unclassified | place: USA: Florida, Wekiwa Springs State... | reverse complement strand
GCGCGAACTGCGCTGGATGGACGACTACGTGCGGGAGAACGTCTGGCCGCTGGAGACGCTCGCCGACGAGCTCGAGTGGGACCAACTGATGGAACTGATGGCGCCCCTGCACGAAGAGGTGAAGGCGCGCAATCTCTGGGCCACCTACCTCGATCCGGAGCTCGGCGGCCAGGGCTACGGGCAGGTCAAAAACGCCCTCGTCAACGAGGTGCTCGGCACCAGCCCGTTGGCCCCGGCGGTGTTCGGCAACCAGGCTCCCGACTCCGGCAACGCCGAGATCATCGCGATCGCCGGCACCCCCGAGCAGAAGGAGCGCTACCTGCAGCCGCTGCTCGATGTCAGCTCCAAGTCGGCCTTCTCGATGACCGAGCCGGAGACGCCGGGCTCCGACCCGACCCAGCTGCAGACGCGGGCCACCCGCGACGGCGACGGCTGGATCCTCGACGGCCACAAGTGGTTCTCCTCAAACGCGTCGATCGCCGACTTCCTGATCGTGATGGCGGTCACCGACCCCGACGCCGAGCCGCACCGACGCGCCTCGATGTTCCTCGTCGACGCCGACACGCCGGGCGTCGACATCGTCCGCGACGTCGCCACGATGGAGCATCCGGCCGAGTCCTGGGCCAAGTACGGCAACCACGCCGAGGTCTACTACCGCCAGGTCCGACTTCCCGCCGACGCCTTGCTCGGCGGCGAGGGGGAGGGGTTCGCGATCGCCCAGAAGCGCCTCTACCCGGGCCGCATCCACCACGCGATGCGCTGGCTCGGGGTCTCCCGCCGCGCCTTCGACATGCTCTGCGAGCGGGCTCTCACCCGCCGCACCCACGGCACCACGCTGGCGCAGAAGCAGACGGTGCAGAACTGGATCGCCGACTCCGCCGCGGAGATGGAGGCAGCCCGGCTGATGACCCTGAAGGCGGCCTGGAAGATGGACACCCAGGGTGTCTTCTCCGCTCGCCGGGAGATCTCGCTGATCAAGTTCTACGGCGCCCGTGTCCTCCACGACGTGATCGACCGGGCGATCCAGATCCACGGCTCGCTCGGCTATTCGACCGACCTTCCCCTGGAGTCGATGTACCGGGTCGCGCGGGCGGCGCGGCTGGTCGATGGACCCGACGAGGTGCACCGCGAATCGGTGTCGCGCCAGATCCTCAAGGAACACTCGCCTTCGCCCGGGACCTACCCGACCGAACACGTGCCGACCCGGCGCGAGGCGGCGCGCGAGCGCTTCGCCGAGCTGCTGGCGCAGGCGACAGCCAACGACTGACCTGGGCCGCCGGCCCGATGGAGGTGTGAGATGAGTGCTGGATCCGATCGCGACGTGGTGATCGTCGAGGCGGTGCGGACGCCGGTCGGGCGCGGTCACCGCGAGAAGGGCCAGTACCGCTGCCTCCACCCGGTCGACCTCCTCGCGCAGACCCTCGACGGGCTGGTGGACCGGGCGGGCATCGACGCCGCCGAGGTCGACATGGTGATCGGCGGGTGCGTCCACCAGTACGGCGAGCAGGGCCTCAACGCGGCCCGCAACGCCTGGCTGCAGGCGGGGCTGCCGGTCGAGGTCCCGGCGACGACCCTGGACCTTCAGTGCGGCTCCGCCCAGCAGGCGATCAACATGGCGGCGGCCGGGATCGCGGGCGGCGTACACGACGTCGTGATCGGCTGCGGCGTCGAGCACATGGGCCGCATCCCGATCGGCGTCGGCGTCCCTTACGAAGACGAGATCGGCGTCGCCTGGAGCCCCGAATTCCTCGAGCGCTACCCGGTGATCAACCAGGGCATCTCGGCCGAGATGATCGCCGACCGGTGGGAGATCCCCCGCTCCGAGCTCGACGAGCTGGCCGTCCGCTCGCACCAGCGTGCCACCCGGGCGACCGAGGAGGGCCGCTTCGAGCGCGAGATCTTGCCGATCGAGGTCGACGGCCGGACGATCGTCGCCGACCAGGGGATCCGGCCTGAATCGACTCTGGAGACGCTGGCGGGGCTGCGCCCCGCTTTCAAGGAGGACGGCAAGATCACCGCCGGCAACGCCTCGCAGGTCTCCGACGGGGCGGCCGCGGTGCTGCTGATGACGCGGGCGAAGGCGCGTGCCCTCGGGCTCGAGCCGCGCGCGCGGATCGTCGACCAGGCGATCGTCGGCGTCGACCCGGTGATCATGCTGACCGGGCCGATCCCGGCCAGCCGCAAGATCCTGAAGCGCAACGGCATCGGCATCGACGACATCGACCTGATCGAGGTGAACGAGGCCTTTGCCTCGGTCGTCGCCGCCTGGTACCGCGAGCTCGGGCCGGACATGGAGAAGGTGAACGTGAACGGCGGGGCGATCGCGCTGGGCCACCCGCTCGGCTCGACCGGCGCCCGCCTGATAACGACGCTGCTGCACGAGCTCGAGCGCACCGACAAGGAGACCGGCATGGTGACGATGTGCTGCGGCGGCGGGATCGGCACCGCCACCCTGCTGACCCGCGAGTGAGGCCGGGGTCGGGCCTCAGCCCGGCAGGCCGGCGATGAAGTCGAGGTCGGTGCTGCGGGCGGCGAAATAGCGCCGGATCTGACCGTCGGTGTCGAATTCGAGCGTCGCGGTGAAGGTGGCGACGAGCTCCTCACCGAGCACGGTGCGGCCGAGCGCGGTTGCCACCGAGCCCGCCCCGGAGACGATGTCGAGGCGGTGCACGGGGCGGTTCTCGACCGGCCGCTGGGCCATGTATCCGTCCCAGGCGGCGTGGTCGCCGGCGAACTCCGTCATCCCCTCCTCGGTGGAGAAGAAGACGGTGAACTGGAAGTCCTCGTGCAGCGTCGCGATCACCGCGGAGGGGTCGTCGGAGTCCATCTGGTCGAAGAATCGCCGCAGGTACGCGGTCGGGTCGGAACTCACGCCGGCACCTCCGCGGGCGCGCCGACCGCGGCGGCGCCGACGCCCGCAACGCGCCCGGAGACGACCGCCCAGGCGAGCCCGCCGCCGTAGGCGTCCTCGAAAACGTTGCCCGCGTCTGTTCCGGCGGCGAAGACCCCGGCCCCGGCGCCGGCAACCTCCATCCCGGTGCCCACCTGCAGCCCGCCCATCGTGTAGGTGATCCCGGCGACGCAGCGGATCGCGTAGAAGGGTCCCTCGGCGAGCGCCGAGTGGTCGCGGCGGCGCGGCGGTTCGAGCCGCGGCGGCGCCTCGTTGTAGGTGCGCACGGTGTCGGCGACGCTCGCCGCGGGGACGCCCCACTCGCTCTCCATCGCGGCGGCCAGCGCCTCGATCGTCTCGCCGCGGCAGGCCGAGGCGCCGAGCGCTTCGATCGTCGCCAACCGCTCGACCTGGCGGGTGACCGCGAGCCCGGGGATGCCGACCACGTCGGCGTCGACCCGCTCGCGCCGCAGCTTCTCGTCGAAGAGGACGAAGTAGCGGCCGCCGGGCTGGCGGCAGCCCGCCTGGGCGTTGAACTCGTCGATCGAGCCGTAGGACTCGTCGACGAAGCGCAATCCGAGCCGGTTGACCAGCACGCAGTAGTCGGTGAAGAACATCGAGGCGGCCAGCAGTTCGGTCGCCGAGGCCCACTCCTTACCGGGTATGTCGGGAAGCGTGTGGCCGTAGAAGGACTGCAATCCGTGGCTGAGCCGGGCGCCGAGGGCGGCGCCGAGGTTGATCCCGGCGCCGTCGCTCGACTTGTTCGAGCGGATCACCAGCGCCTCCGGTTCGGGGGTGATCCAGCGGCCGACCAGCTCCGGGGCCATGTGGAAGCCGCCGCCCGCGAGCACCGCAGCGCCGCGTCGCCGCGGGGGATGTGGTCGTGGGCCGCGGCCAGGTCGCGCGGGCCCCAGATCAGCCCGCGGCTGATCGCCGCCGAGCCGCCCAGCTCGTCGGTCGCCTCGAGCACGACGACCTCGGCGCCGCTTTCCGCGACGGCGATGGCGGCGCTCGATCCAGCCATTCCGCCGCCCACAATCGCAACCCTTCCCATGACCTAATATTACCCTTACTTATCCGCAAGTAAAGGAGAGACTGTGGAGCCCTGGAAAGCTCAGCTTGCGTTCGATCGCCTGGTGGTCACCGGCGGCGGCTCGGGAATCGGCCGCGACACCGCGCTGGCCGCCGCCTCGACCGGCGCCGCCGTCTACGTGCTCGGCCGGCGGGCCGAGGCGCTGGAGGAAACGGCCGCCCTGGCCGCCGACGCCCCCGGCACCGTCACCGCGCTGGTCGCCGACGTCACCGACCCCGACAGCGTCGACGCCGCCTTCGCCGCGATAGAGGCCGACGGCGGGCCCGCTCCGGCCCTGGTGCACGCGGCCGCGGCGGTCGAATACTGCCCCGCGCGCGACCTCACCCCGGCCGACTTCCGCAAGGTGGTCGAGTCGGTCCTCTTCGGCGCCTTCGACGCGCTCCACTGCTGGTCGAAGCCGCTGCTCGAGTCCGGTTCGCCCGGCGTCGCCGTCTTCATCACCAGCGCGATCGCCGCCGCCGGCACCCCCGGCGCCTCGCATTCCTCCGCGGGCAAGGCCGGGGTCGAGGCGATGGTGAAGACGATCGCCCGTGAGTGGGGCGGCGACGGCATCCGCCTGAACGTGGTCGGCCCCGGCTTCGTCCCGGTCGAGCGCACCCAGGCGATGTGGGACGACGACGCCGTCAGCGCCCCGATCCGCGAGGTGATCGCGCTGGGTCGGCCCGGCACGGTGGCCGAGATCGTCGGTCCGATCATGTTCCTGCTCAGCGAGGCAGCGACCTACGTCACCGGCGAGGTCCTGGTCCCCGACGGCGGTTTCCGGCTCACCCCGCACGTCGTCCCGCGCTGGAAATTCGACGCCGAAGAGGGGGCTGGCAAGTGACGGCGGCGGCCTACGACGAGCTGCTCTCGCCCGGCCGGATCGGCCCGCTGCGGCCGCGCAACCACCTGGTGATGCTGCCGATGGGGACCCGCCTGCCGCGGGGCGGGGTGATCGAGGAGCGCGACCTCGCCTGGCACCGCGAACGGGCCGCCGGGGGCGTCGGCGCGATCATCACCGGGGCGACGATCGTTGCCGCCACCTCGAAGGTCCGCAGCGACGACGCCGGCCTGATCGAGGCCTACGAGGAGACGGGCCAGGAGTGGCAGAAGCGGCGCGTCGACGCGATCCACGACGGCGGCGCCCTGGCAATCGGCCAGATCCTCCACCTCGGCCGCGAGCTGACCGGGGGCCAGTCCGACCGCGCCCTGCTCTCGCCCTCGGCGGTGCGCTCGCCGCGCGACTGGGATCCGCCACACGAGCTGAGCGGCGCCGAAATCGAGGAACTCGTCGCCGCCTTTGCCCGCAGCGCCCGGATGCAGCGCGAGGCGGGGTACGACGGGGTCGAGATCCACGGCGCCCACGGCTACCTGGTCGCCCAGTTCCTCTCCCGCGCGACCAACCGGCGCGAGGACGAGTACGGCTGCGGCAGCGACGAGGACCGGCTGCGCTTCCTCACCGAGGTGCTCGCCGCGATCCGCGCCGAGGTCGGCTCTCCCGACGATTTCGCCCTCGGCGTGCGGCTCTCCGCCGACGAGGAGGTGCCCGGCGGGATCACCACCGCCGAAACCGCGCAGATGGCGCGGCAGCTGGTCGCGAGCGGGCTGATCGACTACCTCTCGCTGACGATCGGCATGCGCGGCGCCTACGTCAAGGACACCACCTATGAGGCGGGGTTCTCGGCCGCCCGGGTGGGCGAGGTGAAGGCGGCGGTCGGCGACGCGGTCACCGTGATCGGCGCCAGCCGCATTCCGACGCCGAAGGTGGCAGCCGAGTTCCTCGCCACAGGCGCCGCCGACATGGTGGGGATCGGGCGTGCCCTGATCGCTGATCCGCAGTGGCCGCAGAAGGCGGCGGCGGGCGAAGCGGAGCGGATCCGGCCCTGCGTCGCCTTTGTCCAGGACTGCCGCATCTCGCAGGGCGGGGTGATCTGCGGGGTGAACGCCGACGCCGGCCGCGAGGTCGAGTGGGAGGCCGCCGGGGAGGGCGTGCCGGCCGGCCGGGTGACGGTGATCGGCGGCGGCCCGGCGGGCCTCGAGGCGGCCCGTGTGGCAGCCGAGCGCGGCCACACGGTGACGCTCTTCGAGGAGGCTGCGCAGCTCGGCGGCCAATGGCGCACCGCCGCCGCCTCGCCGGGCCGTTCGGACCTTCTTTCGTTTATTAGCTATCTCGAAAGTGAATTGACAGCACGGCGGGTGGACGTGCGCACGGGTGTCGACGCGACCGCCGCAGCGGTCGTCGCCGAGGCCCCCGACCTGGTCGTCTTGGCGACCGGCTCGACCGCCGCGACCCCCGCCGTCGAGGGGTCCCCAGGGATCCCCGTCCTCTCCGTCCGCGAGCATCTCGAAGCGAGCCTCCCGGCCCCCGGGAAGCGCGCGCTGGTGGTCGACGACGGCAGCGGATTCTGGCCCACGTGCAGCTCTGCCGAGCTCCTTGCCGGGGAAGGAGTGGACGTCTGCCTGGCTACTCCGGCATCCCTTGTGGCGGCGAATATTCCGCATGAGAGTGCCAGCTTGCTCCATCAGCGACTGCGCTCGAGCGGCGTCTCTTACCTACCCTTCACGCGTCTTGGGTGCGTCGACGGCAACCGGGTCTCGCTGCTCGACACCGCCGGTGCCGCCAGCTCGGAGCTGGAGGTAGACCTCGTCGTCGTCCAGGCCGGCTCGGTTGTTCGCGACGAGCTCGGCAGCGACCTGCGCGCGTCCGGGCTCGAGGTCCGGGCGATCGGCGACTGCGTCGCCCCGCGCCGCATCGGTGCCGCCATCTACGAGGCGAACAAGGCGATCAGGCTGCGTCATCAGCTTGCGACTTGACTCATACTTACTTACGTGTTAGATAGTTACCTCGGTTTAGAGAGATCGCGCCACCCCGCGCGACCGAACTGGAGGAGATAGGGAATGTGGAAGCAAGTGCTGACCGGTGCTGCTGCGCGCGCACTCATGGTCGTCGGCGCGGTCATCGTGGTTGCTCTGGGCCTTGCCGCCTGTGGCGGCGGATCGAGCTCGAGCAGCTCGGCCGGCGCGGGATCGGGTTCGGAATCGTCTGAATCGAACTCGTCCGGGACCGACGAAGGCGCGGGCGCGGAAGCCTCCGGGGAAACCGAAACGGCTGAAGGGAAGACGGTCTACTTCCTCGGCTGCGGCCCCGAAACGCCTTACTGCGCGGTGCAGAACAAAGAAATGCAGAAAGGCCTGGAAGATCACGGCGTCAACGCCGTGATCCAGAACGACGGCCCCTACGACGTGACGATCCAGACCAAGCAGCTGAACAACGCGATCGCCCAGAAGCCCGACCTGATCGCCGGCGTGTTCACCACCCAGCAGCCGCTGCGCCCGGCGCTGATGAAAGCGCAGCAGGAAGACATCCCGGTCGTCGCCTTCAACACCCCGATCGCCGAAGGCTTCGAAGAACTCTTCGCCGGCCACGTCGGCCAAGACGACCACAACGAGGGTCTGATCGGCGGCGAACTGATGGCCGAAGGCCTCGAAGAAGCGGGCCACAACGAAGGCCGCGTGGTGATCCTCAGCGGTGCCCAGGGCGACCAGGCCGCCGAAGCGCGCAACGCGGGCTTCGAAGAAGGCATGGAAAAAGCCAACGGCAACTTCGAAATCACCACCGCCTACTCCAACTGGCTGCCGACCCAGGCCGCCTCTGAAACCCAGCAGCTGCTGGCCAAGTACGACGACATCGTTGGCTTCTTCGGCGCCAACTCGTCGATGGCCGCGTCCTCGATCAAGGCGGCCGAACAGGCTGGGGCCGAAATCGGCGGCAAAGGCGGAATCGTCTACACCGGCGGCAACTGCGACCCCTCGGCTCAGGAATACATCGCCAACGGAAAGATGAAGGGCAACGACGCCCAGTCGCCGTACACCGATGTCGAAACCGAGGTCGGCGTGATCGTCAAATACCTGGAAACCGGCGAACTCGCGGCGAACACCCGGGTGCCGGAACCGGTGGTGACGAAAGAGAACGTCGATCAGTACGAAAAGGTCTGCACCTTCTAATCGGAGCTGTTTGTGACCGGTGCAGATTCAAAGCCCTCGAGCCCGGCGGTCCTCCATCTGGAGGTCGCCGGGATCTCGAAGGCCTACGCCGCCGTCCAGGCGCTGGACGAGGTCTCGCTGAGCGTCCGCGGCGGCGAGGTCCACGGTGTCTGCGGCCACAACGGGGCCGGCAAGAGCACCTTGATGAAGGTCCTGACCGGGCTGGTGCAGCCCGACACCGGGGCGCTGCGGCTGGACGGCGAGGAGATCGAACTCCGTGACGCCAAGGAGGCGCAGCGCCACGGGATCACGATCGTCGACCAGGAGCGCGGGGTGGTCCCGGCGCTGACGGTCAGCGAGAGCCTCTTCCTCGGCAACGTCGGCGAGCCGTTCATGCGCCGCCGGCGCGAGACCCGCGAGCGGGCCGCCGCCCTGCTTGCCCGGCTGGGAGTCGAGATCGACCCCGACGCGAAGGTCCGCGACCTGCAGGCGGGCGAGCGCAAGCTGGTCGAGATCGCCCACGCGCTGGGGCGCGAATCGAGGCTGATCATCCTCGACGAGCCTTCCGCCTCGCTCAGCCACGGCGAGGCCCGCATCGTCTTCAAAGCCGTCCGCGACGTAGTCGCCGAAGGGACCGCGGTCCTCTTCGTCTCCCACCGTTTGGACGAGGTCTTCGAGCTCTGCGACCGGGTCACCGTCCTCCGCGACGGCCGGCTGGTCGACTCGCGGCCGATCGCCGAGTTCGACCGCGCCGGCCTGGTCGAGATGATGGTCGGTGAGGAGGGCCACGAGCTCACCGAGCGGATCCGCACCGAGGCGATCGGCCCGGAGGTCAGGCTCCGGGGCCTGGCGGTGCCGCCGGTAGTCGAGGAGTTCTCCCTCGACGTCCCCGGCGGCTCGATCGTCGGGCTCGCCGGGCAGCTCGGCTCGGGTGCCTCGGAGGTGCTGCGCGGGATTGTCGGCCTCGCCCGCGGGGCGAGCGGCGAGCTGGAGATCGACGGCCGCACGGTGAAGCTCGGCTGGGGCCCCGCCGCGGTCCGGGCCGGGGTCCGCTACGTCCCCGGCGACCGCAAGAGCGAGGGCCTCTTCATGCGCCAGTCGATCGAGGCCAACCTCACCGCTACCCGGCTCGGCTCGCTCTCCCGCCTCGGCGTCGTCGGCCTGCGGGGGCGGCGCCGGGTCGCCGAGCAGCTGGCGAAGGTGGTCGCCGTCCGCGACCACGGGGTGAAGGACCGGGTCGAATCCCTGAGCGGCGGCAACCAGCAGAAAGTCCTCCTCGGCCGCACGCTGGAGCGCAACGCGGGCGAGCTCCTCCTCTTCGACGACCCGACCCGCGGCGTCGACGTCCAGGGCCGGGCCGATATCCACCGCCTGATCCGCGCCGCTGCGGGCGCCGGTAACACGGTGATCTTCGTCTCCACCGAGCTCGACGAGCTGCTCGACCTCGCCGACGTAGTCGTGACCATGTTCAAAGGCCAGATCGTCGCCAAGCTGGACGCCGAACAGACCTCGCGCGGTCGGATCCTCGCCGAGATGACCCACGAGGGGGAGGTTGCCCTATGAGCACCGACGCTGGCGTGATCGCCCCGGCCACGGTTGAGGAAACCACCTCGCGGGTGCCGCTGCGCCGTCATCTCGCGCTCGGGATCTGGGTGGCGGCGGCGCTGGCGATCGTCGTCTTTGCCTTGACCACGGGCGGCTTCGCCACCTGGGACAACGCGAAGGCGATCTTCCTCGCCTCCTCCTACGTCGGGCTGCTGGCGCTGGCCCAGATGCTGATCATGACCAGCGGTAACTTCTTCTCGCTCTCGTTGGGGACCGGCGCGGTCCTGGCGGCGATGATCTTCTTCTCCGAACTCGGCAACGGCATCGTCTTCGCGATCGTTCTTGCCGTGCTGGTCGCGGGCTTCGCCTCGGCGCTCCAGGGCCTGCTCGTCGGCGCCTGGCGGGCGAACCCGATCATCGTCACGATCGGCGCCAACGCGATCCTCACCGGGATCATCCTTCTGCGCACCGGCGGCTCGATCATCCGGCCGGAAAAGGGCGCCCCGTCGATCAACTGGCTGGTCGACCCGATCGGCGGCATCGCCTTCCCCTTCTTCGTCCTCGTCGCCGCGACGATCGTCGTCCAGCTCGTCCTCGGCCGCACCCGCTTCGGCCTCACGATGTTCCTGATCGGCGAGAACCGCGATGCGGCGAAGGCGGCATCGCTGCCGATCACCCGCACGATCGTCGGCGTCTTCCTCGCCGCCGGGATCCTCGCAGCGCTGGCCGGGATCCTCCTCGGCGCCTCGCTCAGCGGCGCGACGCTCTCCAGCCAGGGGACGCTGCCGTTCGACGCGATCGTGGCGACGCTGATCGGCGGCTGCGCCGTCGCCGGCGGCCGCGGCTCGGCGATCGGCACCTTCCTCGGCACGCTCGGGGTCGCCGCGATCTCCTCGGCCCTGCTCCTGCGCGGCTACTCGGAAGGCGTGCAGATCCTGGTCAAGGGCGCGATCCTGGCGGTCGTCGTCCTCGCCGTCCATCTCTGGAATCAGGAGGACGCTCGATGATCGCCCGCGCCCGCCGCACGCCCCGCGGCCTCGTCTTCCTCGTCGCCACCGTCCTCTTCTTCCTGATCGCGCCGCAGATCTGGGGCGCGGGCTCGATCACCAGCTCCAACTACACCGACATCAGCGACTACCTCGGCACCTTCGGCGTGATCGCGCTGGCGGTCGGCCTCGGCATGGTGGTCGGCGAGTTCGACATCTCGGTCGGCGCCTCCTACGTCCTCGGCGGCGTCGTCGCGGTGAAGCTGGGCCAGTCCTCGGCCGTCGTCGGGCTGCTCGGCGCGGCTGCCGTCGGCGCCTTCGCCGGGCTCGTCCAGGGCGCGATCGTCGGCCGCTTCAAGATCAGCTCGGTCCCGGTGACCCTGGCGGGCTTCATCATCATGTCGGGCATCGCGGTGACGATCTCCGGCGGCCAGCAGCTGCTGTACGAAGACTATGCGACGGTCGACTGGCTGAACAAGATCCACCTGACCTACCTGACCACGAACGGGATGATCGTCGGGGCGATCTTCATCCTCCTCGCGCTCGCCTTCGCCTTGACCCGGATCGGCCCGATGATGCGCGCCGTCGGCGGCGATCGCCGTGCCGCCGAAGTGGCCGGGATCCGTACCACGAGGACGTTGGCGCTGACCATGGGCCTCGGCGGGCTGGTCGCCGCGGCGGGCGGCGGGCTGCACGCCTTCACCTCCTCGGCGGCGGTCTCCGACGTCAGCTTCGAACCGCTGATCGACGCCGTGATCGCCGCGGTGATCGGTGGCGTCGCGATCACCGGCGGCGAAGGGTCGCCGCTCGGGATCGCCGCCGGCGTGCTCTCTCTCGGCTTCCTCCAGGAGGCGTTCGTCGTGATGGGCTCCGACAGCAACTTGGTCACGATCGTGACCGGCGGCTTCCTGCTCCTGGTCGCGGTCGCCTCGGCCGCTGAAGCTGGGGCCACGGTCGACTGGCTGCGTGCCCAGCGCGACCGCTTTGCCGCCGGCGGCGGGCGAAGCCGAACGCCGAGGACCGATCCGTGAGCGCCGAGCTGGAGGCGCTGGCGCGGCGCGTGCGTGAGCTCGAGGACCGCGAGGCGATTCGCGAGACGCTCCACCAGTACTCCTTCCTGCTCGACATGAACCGTTGGGCGGAGGTGCCCGAGGCGGTCTTCACCGCCGACGGTGAAGATGTCCACGCCGAGGACACCGACCCGCCGATGGTCTCCAAGGGCCACGAGGCGCTGCGCGCCCAGTTCGGCCGGGCGATGCCGAACTTCGAATCGACCCAGCACCTACTCGGCAACCACGTGATCGAGGTCGAGGGCGACGAGGCAACCGCCCAGACCTACTCGATCTCGGCGCACTGGTTGGAGCAGGGGGAGGACGCCGATCCCGGCCATCCGGCTGACTTCATCCTCAGCCTGCTCTACGTCGACAAGCTGCGCCGTACCGAGGACGGCTGGCGCGTCTACAACCGCCGCCTGCACGCCTTCGGCCCGGGCTCGAGCCTCGTGGTTGGCTGGCTGCCCGGCTTCCTGCAGCCGGGGGTAGGGGTCGACGTCTACGGCGCCCGCAACGGCGGGGCAGGCGGGTGAGCGCGGCAATCGCGGTCTCGCTGGCCGCCTTCGTGCGTGGCCGGCCCGCGCTCGACCGCGAGCGCTTCATCTCCTACTGGCGCGACGTCCACGGGACGCTCGCGGCCCGCGTCCCCGACTCGCAGCTCTACCGGATCCACGTGCTCGACCCGGCCTCGCCGCTGCTCCTCGGCCTACCCGAGGGGGTCGAGGGGACAGCGGGCGAGGGGGAGTGCTTCGACGGGATCGCCGAGCTGCGCTGGAGCGCCGCCGCCGACCTCGAGCGCTGGAGCGTCAGCCCGGCCCTGACCGAGTTCGTCGCCGAGGACGAGCAGAACGTCTTCGGGTATTGCGCCGTCTACTGGGCCCGCGGCGACAACGTGGTGGAGGCGAAGGACGAGATCCCGGAGATGGTGGTCGACGGCCCCCAGGTGCTGCCGACCGTGATCGTGGCGGCGCGCCGCGCCGCGGGCGCCGGCCGCGACGCGCTCGGCGCCTACCTCCGCGACACCCTGGTCCCGGCCTTCGCCGCTGAGCCCGGAGTGGTGCGCGCGACCCTGCACCTGCTCGATCCCTACGGCGGCGAGTGGGACTCGCCCAACGTCGGCCACGAGGGAGAAGGCGATTTCGAAGCCTGGGTCGAGCTGACCTTCGCCGGCTTCGACGCCTGCGGGGCGGCGCTCGGCGCGGCGCCGGTGCGCAGCGCGCTCGCCGCCTCGAGCGGCACCGCGGGAGCCCTTCACGCCTACCTCGAGCGCGAGACCTACACCCTGCGCCGGGGCGGCGCCCCGACCCTGGTCGGCCTGCGCGGCTACCAGGCGGCCCGCACGATGCTCGCGATCGGCGCCCGCAACCAGCTGAGGCCTGAGGTGCTCAAGGTCAGCGCCGGAACCTCCGGCGGGGTGGGGCGGTGAGCGATCCGGCCGCCCAGCTGGCCGTCGTCGACGCGCTGTACGGCTTCGCCGAGGCGCTCGACGCGAAGGACGCCGAGGCCTTCGCTGCCGTCTTCGCCGTCGACGGGACGCTCGACTTCTCGCCCGGCGGCCGCACCCTCGGCCTCGACTTCCCGCCGATCGAGGGCCGCGAGCAGATCGTCGCCGGGATCTTCGGCGCCCTCGCCGAGATCACCACCACCCACACGATCGGCAACCCGCGCGTGGCCTTCGACGGAGCCCGGGCCCGGGTGACGGCGCTGGTCGAGGCCCAGCACATCGTCACCGCCGATCGGTCCCGGCATCTGCTGCTGAAGAACCGCTACACGGTCGACCTCGATGCCGACGGCCCGGGCTGGCGCATCCGCCGGCTCGAGATCGCGACCGTCTGGTGGACCGGAGAACCCACTCTGCTCGGAGGTTGACCGTGGTCAAGATGTTCGCCCTCATCCCCGCCCGCACCGACCTCTCGCTGGGCCATTTCCACGAGCACTGGCGCACCCGCCACCGCGAACTGGCGCTCGGCCTCGACACGCTGAGGCGCTACGTCCAGTGCCACCGGCTGGAGCTGCCCCTGGAGGTGCCGCCGGAGGACCCGATCGAGGGCATCGCGCTGGTCTGGTTCGAGGACGTCGACGCGGCGCTCGGGATGATCGACGATCCCACCTTCGTCAACGACATCGCCCCCGACGAGTTCAACTTCATGGATGTCGAGAAGCGCCGGTTCCTCTTCACCGAGGAAGAGGAAACGGTGATCGACGGCAGCCTGCCGCAGGGCGAGGGGGCGGTGAAGATGACCCTGCTGCTGCGCCGCGCCGAGGGCGCCGCCGCCGCCGACTTCGCTGCCTGGTGGAAGGGTCCCCAGCTCGAGCTGCTGGGCCGTTGTTTCGCCGGTGCCGTCCGCGCCACGGCCTCGGTGGCGATCGCCGAGGCGAACGACCCGGCAGTCGAGATCGACGCGATCGCGGAGCTCTGGTGGCCCGACGCGGCGAGCCTCGAAGGCGGATGGGCGCAATGGTGGGCCGCCTACGTGGACGGCTCCGCAGGCCGAATCGACGCCCCCGCCTCGACCCGCTTCGTCTCCGCCGACCTCTGGGTGATCGGTCCCTGAGCTGCGTCGAATTTTTTCTTGACTTACGCGCAGGTAAACAAGTATGCTGATCCCGATCAACGACCTGCCGCGCCTCTGCCACCCGTACGGGCGCGGTCGATCTTGGAGGAGAGATGAGCGAAGCGCGAGCTGGCGTTGACGTCGGTGGGACGTTCACCGACGCCGTATTTCTGCAGGCCGATGGGAGTATCAAACGAGGGAAGGTCCTGACCACCGCCGACGACCAGTCGGAAGGGACCCTGGCCGCCCTCAAGCAGGTTGTCGACGACCCGGACTCGGTCGACTCCTTCCACCACGGTTACACCGTGGGGATCAACGCGGCGCTGACCCGGCGCGGCGCCAAGGCGGGCCTCCTGGCCACCGCCGGCCATCGCGACCTACTCGACATCGGGCGCCTCTGGCGGCCCTTCGACGATCCGCTCTACGACCCCACCTGGCAGCGGCCGCACGAGGCGAACCCGATCATCGGGCGGCGCCACCGCCGGGAGATCAACGAGCGGGTCCGCGAGGACGGCGAGGTCCTGGTCGAGCTCGACGAGGACGCCGCCCGCCGCGAGCTCGAGGTGCTCGCCGCCGACGGAGTCGAGGCAATCGGCATCTCCTTCATGCACGGCCACCAGCATCCGGCGCACGAGCAGCGGGTCCGCGAGCTGGTCGAAGAGGTGATCCCCGGTGCCTACGTGCAGACCTCGGCGATCTACCCCGTCTCGGGCGAGTTCGAGCGTGCCTTCGTCGTCGCCCTCGACGCCTTCACCGGCCCTCCGGTCGTGAAATACGTCTCGCGGCTGGAGGAGCGTCTCGCCGAGGAGGGCTTTAAGGTCGGCATCGACATCATGCAGATGGACGG
>Ga0153954_1001212_pt1 | contig 14932 bp, 17 predicted proteins | sample TSFL038MetaG_FD_102277 | JGI IMG/M metagenome (GOLD analysis project Ga0153954, IMG submission 102277) | Attine ant fungus gardens microbial communities from Florida, USA - TSFL038 MetaG | ecosystem: Host-associated > Fungi > Mycelium > Unclassified | place: USA: Florida, Wekiwa Springs State... | reverse complement strand
TTCAGGAGATTGTCCGGTCCCTTCTGGCTGGTCTTGTAGGCCTTGTAGCCCTCGGCGAAGGCCGCCATGGCGTTCTGGTACTGACGCTGAGCGTAGTAGGTTTCACCCAGCCAGTACTGCGCGTTGCCCGCAAGCTGGCTCTGCGGACTGCGTTGCAGGAAGGTCTTGAAGCCACGCTCGGCGCCGGCGTAGTCGCCGTCGTTCAGCGCCTTGAGCGCGTCGTGGTAGAGCTGATCGCCGCCGGCGGCGCTAGCGGGCGCGCCCGGTGGAGCGGCAACCGGCGGCGGCGGTGCCGTTGAGGCGGATGGCGGCACAGGACGCGGACCGGCCGCACCAGGCCGGCCCTTCTCCAGCGAGTCGAGCCGGTACTCATAGTCCGACTGCATCTTCTCCAGCTTCTGCTTCAGCTCCTGGTTCTGGTACTGCAGCTGCTCGATCTGGCCGGTCAGCATGGTGAGCGACTGCTGAAGCTGGTTCAGCCGGTCCTCGGTGTATTGCGAATTCTGCGCCATCGCCGTCGACGGCAAAGCAAGGGCTCCCAGGACGAGGAGCCGGCAGGTGAGCATCTTCATGGTGCGCAATTGTTTCCGTTCGATCCGGGCCTTTTTCGGGCCGGCGTCATGGTCGCATACCGCGACATTGTCGATCAGGACAGGCCCGTCACCAAATGAAAACGCCGGCCGCAAGGCGACCGGCGTTCCCGTTCGTTCCGGGAGTTCGTTTACTGCAGCGCGGTGATGCCCACGCGGTTGCGGGCCCATGCGCCTTCGTCGGAGCCCGTCACCTCAGGCCGCTCCTTGCCGTAGCTGATGGTCTGGATGCGCGCCGCTGGCACACCCTGGGAAACCAGGTACTGCTTCACCGAGTTGGCGCGACGCTCGCCGAGGGCCAGGTTGTATTCACGCGTGCCGCGTTCGTCGCACTTGCCCTCGATCGTGATCTGGTAGTTGGTGTACTGCTTCAGCCACGCAGCCTGCTTGTCCAGCGTGCCGCGGCCCTCCCCATTGACGCTGGACTGATCGGTGTCGAAGTACACGCGGTCACCCACATTCTGCTGGAAGTCCTGGACCGAACCAGGAGTGGCGGTGGTCGTCACCGGCCCCGTCGCCGGAGGAGTCGACTGGCTGCAAGCAGCGATGAACATGAGCGCCGCGAAAGCAGCGATAGTTTTGATAGTTCGCATCTTTTCTCTACGCGTCGCTTTCGCTTCGCGCTCCTCTCAGTTTCCCACTCGTTCCACGGCTCCCAGACGGAACGACCCGAGGCTTTTCGCTCGGGTCGAGCGCGATCATATTCCCCGTCATTGGGGAATCAAGGGCGACCACGCCGGATCGGACGCATCCGTCGGGGTCGGCACCTGACGCTCGAAGCGTCCGGTGATATCGATTGCATGGAGGCTGACAGAACCGCCTCGCTGCTGCTGGAAATACATCAGGACGCGGCCATTGGGCGCCCAGGTCGGGCCCTCCACCAGATAACCACTCGTCAGCATACGCTCGCCACTGCCATCGGGCCGCATGACGCCGATGCCGAAGTCGCCGCCCACGGCGAACTTGGTGAAGGCGATATAGTCGCCGCGCGGCGACCAGACCGGCGTGGCATAGCGGCCCTGACCGAAGCTGATGCGCCTCTCGCCGCCGCCGCCCGATCCCATCACATAGAGCTGCTGCGTACCGCCGCGGTCGGAGTTGAAGACAATCTGCGTGCCGTCATTGGAATAGGACGGCGAGGTGTCGATCGCCGGCGAATTGGTCAGCCGGCGCAGCGCACCGCCGCGCACGTCCATCTCGTAGAGATTGGTTCGGCCATCCTGCGCCAGGCTCATCGCCACGCGTGTGCCATCCGGCGAGAAGCGCGGCGCGAAGCTCATGCCGGGGAAATTGCCCAGCAACTGCCGTCGATTCGAATCGATATTCTGCAGGTAGACCTTGGGCGGCGTGCGATCGCCGCCATAGGCCATGTAGACGATCTCCTGCAAGGTCGGCGAGAAGCGTGGCGTGATGGCGAGCGTGGCGCCGTCCGTGATGTAGCGGTTGTTCGCGCCGTCCTGGTCCATGATGGCGATGCGCTTGACACGCTGCGTCAGCGGACCGGTTTCGGAGACGTAGGCGACGCGGGTATCGAAATAGCCCTCCTCGCCCGTCACGCGCTTGTAGATCGCGTCGGCGATGATGTGCGCGAGCCGCCGCCAGTTGTTGGGCTGGCTGTCGTAGGAGAAGCCGGTGAGCTGCTGGCCGGCCACCACGTCCCACAGGCGGAAGTCGACCTTGATGCCGCCGCCGGCCTGCTGGATCTGGCCGACCACCAGACCTTCGGCGCCGACGCTGCGCCAGTCGGGGAAGCGCGGCGCGGAGTTCGCACTCACGTCGCGCTGGATGAAGGAGCCCGGATCGATCGAGCGGAACAAACCGCAATTCTGCAGGTCGTTGCGGATCACCGACGCCATCTGCGCGCCGATCGAGTCGCCGCCGAAATCAACAATAGCGATCGGCTTGGGCTCGAAATTCGGTTTGTTGATATCGATCGTGAGCTGGGCATGGGCCGGCACCGTCATCAGGGCCAGCGCGCCGGCACAGATCAGCGTCCGCAGATGTCTCAGATGCATCATGTCGAACCTCTCGTCGTTCGGGGGGCAAACTCTATAGCGCGACCCATCTCAGTAGTCGCTGGGATCGAAGTTGAAAGTGATGGTGCGCCACGAATTGTATTTGTCCGGTGACAGCGGCCAGGGCTGGCAACGGGGATTGAGGATGGCGCGGCGGGCCGATTCGGCGACTGCCCGATAGATCGGGTCGCCCATCCGGCCGGGATCCCTGAATTGTGCGTCGATCGGCGTGCCATTCTGGTTCATTTCCACGACCAGGCTCACGACCGGCGCCTCCTTGGCGCCAACGACCGAGTTCCAGCATCCACGGACCTTGTCGATCACGCCCTGGATCTCGCTAGCCGTGACCACGGAGGCCAGACTGGGCGCCATCGACACCTGGCGCGTGATCTCCTTCGGTGGCGTCGGCGCCTGCTGAGGCGTCTTCACCGGCGGAGTCTTCGCCTCGTTCTTCAGGATGCTGTCGACGATGTTGTCGACGGTGTCCTTCTTCGGCTGTGGCTTGGCCGGCGGCGGAGGCTTGGGCGTTTCGACCTTCTTCGGGGGCGTGGGTGGCGTCGGCTTTGGATCGGGCGGCTTCTCGACCTTCGGTGGCTCAGGCTCCTTGGGCTTGAGTGCGATCTTGTCCTCGGAAGGCTTGGGCGCCTCCGTCTTGGGCTTTTCCTCCGGCTTGGGAGGAGTCGGCACGACCTCTTTCACTTCCGGCTTGGGCGTCGGCGGTGCGGGCGGCGGTTCCTTGGTCGGTGGCGGCGGTGCCTTGGAGGTCTGGTCAGCGACCTTGGCATCCTTGGGCTGCTGCTCCTGGATGCCCACTTTGGGCGCGGCCGCCTTCTTATCGATCTTCACGAAGTCGACCATCACCGGCTCGGGATCCAGCGGCGGATGGCTGAACAGATTGAAGTTCACGATCGCCGCCACCAGCACGAACACATGCACCGCCGCCGACAAAATCGCCGGCGTGCGCATCTCGACACTGGTGGGCGTGCGATCGAACATCGACCGACGGGTTCCCTGCTACTTGCGTGGTCCAACCGCCGGCTTGCCGGCCGGCGCCTGACCTGCGGGTGCCTGATCCGCCCCCTCGCCGAGCAAGCCGAGCTGGCGGAAGCCCGCGTCGATGACAATGCCCATGACCTGCATCATGCGGCCATAGTTGATCGTCTTGTCGCCGCGGATGAACACTCGCTGGTCGGGCTTCTCTTCGTGTACGGCCTTGAGCTTGGTCGCGAGCTCATCGACCTCGTACTTCGTCTCGCCAAGGAAGACCTCGTCCTTGGCGTTGACGGAAACGATCAGGGGCTCGTCCTTGCCACCGACCTGCTGCGCCGTCGTCTTGGGCAGATCGACCGGCACGCCGACCTGCAGCAGCGGCGCGGTGATCATGAAGATGACCAGGAGCACCAGCATCACGTCGACCATCGGCGTGACGTTGATGTCGGCGATCGGCGTGAAGCGCCGCCGGCGGAAACGACCGCCGCCCGAGCTGCTGCCCGCCGCCGGAATGATACCAGCCATCAGGTCTGCTCCTCGAGCTGACGCGACAGGATGGTGATGAACTCACCGGCAAAGGCCTCGAGCTGCGCGGCATAGCGCATTACCTGGCCCGAGAGGATGTTGTAGGCGCCGGCCGCGGGGATGGCGGCAACCAGGCCGATCGCGGTGGCGAACAGCGCCTCGGAGATGCCGGGCGCAACGACCGCGAGCGAGGTGTTCTTCGATACGGCGATATGGCCGAAGGAGTTCATGATGCCCCACACCGTGCCGAAGAGACCGACGAAGGTCGCGTTGGCGCCGACCGTGGCGAGGAAGCCCAGCCGCTTCTCGATCGCCTCCATCTCGCGCTGGATGGTGACGCTCATGACCTGCTCGATGCGCTGGCGAAGGGCCGAGCGCGCCGTGGCACTGGCGGCAAGGCCCTTGGAAACAGAGCGGCGCCATTCGCGCATGGCGGCGGAGAAGATGCTCGACATCGGATCTTCAGGCTTGGCGCCGACGCGATCATAGAGATCCTCCAGCGACACGCCCGACCAGAAGGTGTCCTCGAAGGACTGGGCGCTCCTTTTCAACGAGCGCAGGCGGATCATCTTCTCGAAGATGATGGCCCATGACCAGAACGAGGCCAGCAGCAGCGCGATCATCACCGCTTTGACGACCCAGTCGGCCTGCATGAACAGGCCGTAGACCGACATGTCTATCGGTGGTGTGCTGCCGCCAAGAGGGGTACTGGCGACCTGCGCAAACGCGTCCATTGGTATCTCCGTTGCTTGTTAGGGTTATATCCGAATATGGCGTGAGCGGGGCGGTTGCGGCGCCGCGACGCCGCCGAAAGCCGCTTTGACATCTTGTGGAATGCGGGCCGGACGGCCGTCCTTGTCCATGCAGGCGATCAGGAGATCGGCGCTGACGATCGTCTCGCCGTCACGGCGTGCCTCCTGCAGCATGTCGAAGGAGGCGCCGCGCAAGACACCGCAGCCGGTGACGATCTCGATCGTCTCGTCCAGCCGTGCGGGCTTCAGATAGTCGATGGTGCAGCGGCGCACGACCCAGTTCAGGCCGCGCTCGGCGCTGAGTGCGCTGTGCTCCTGGCCCAGGAGCCGCAGCATCTCCGTGCGACCGCGTTCGAGGAAGCGCAGCCAGTTGGCGTAGTAGACGATGCCCTGCGCGTCGGTGTCCTCGTAATAAATACGCAACGGCAGTACGTGCCGGCCGTCGGTGATGCTGCCCGATGTTGGCATCGCCGAACCGGGCGCCGTCACGTCTCGTCGTCCTGCCCGCCCGTCGCCAGCAGGTCGAGTTGTCGCTTCTGTTCCTTGGGCAACGTCTTGCCGAGATGGCGATAGCCGCCCTCCGACAGGAGGCGTCCGCGCGGCGTGCGCATCAGCAGGCCGAGCTGCATCAGGTACGGCTCGATCACGTCCTCGATGACATCGCGCTGCTCCGACAGCGCCGCGGCGAGTGTCTCCACGCCGACCGGACCGCCGCCGTAGTTGTCGGCGATGCAGGCGAGGTAGCGGCGGTCCATCGGATCGAGGCCTCGACTGTCGACCTCCAGCCGCGCGAGAGCTGCATCGGCCGCCTTGGCGTCGACGACCTTGTTGCCCGCGACGGCGGCGAAGTCGCGCACGCGGCGCAGGAGGCGGTTGGCGACACGCGGCGTGCCGCGCGAGCGCTTGGCGATCTCTGCCCCACCGTCCTTCGCCATCTCCATCTTCAGCACGCGGGCGGCGCGCTGCACGATCGTCTCGAGCTCGGACGGCTCGTAGAAGACCATGCGCAGCGGAATGCCGAAGCGCTCGCGCAACGGGCGGGTCATCAGGCCCGAGCGTGTCGTGGCGCCGACCAGGGTGAAGGGCGGAAGCTCGATGCGTACCGAGCGGGCGGCCGGGCCTTCGCCGATCATCAGGTCGAGCTGGAAGTCCTCCATCGCCGGATAGAGGATCTCCTCGATCGCGGGATTGAGACGGTGGATCTCGTCGATGAAGAGCACGTCGTGCGGCTGCAGGTTGGTGAGCTGGGCGGCAAGGTCGCCGGCCTTCTGGATCACCGGCCCCGAGGTCGCGCGGAACCCCACCCCCATCTCACGCGCCACGATCTGCGCCAAAGTCGTCTTGCCGAGACCGGGGGGTCCGTGGAACAGCACGTGGTCGAGCGCTTCCTTGCGCGCCTTGGCGGCGGTGATGAAGATCTTGAGGTTCTCACGGACCTGTTTCTGGCCGATGAAGTTGTCCAGCGTTTGCGGCCGCAAGGCCAGCTCGGCCGCATCCTCTTCCGCCCGCTTGGCGCCCACGAGCCTGTCCTCGCCGCTCATCGCGAGAGCTCCTGCAGGCCGGCCTTGATGACGTCGTTCAGACCCGCGCCCTCACCCAGCCGCTGCGTCACGCGGGCCACGGCGCCAAACGCCTCGACGCGCTTGTAGCCCAGGTTCACCAGCGCCGAGACCGCGTCTTCGTTGACCGACGCGGACGGCGGCACAACGGCGCCACCATCGATGGCTTTGTGGGAAACGGGCGCCACGCCGAACGCAGCCGCCTTGTCCTTGAGCTCGGTTGCAAGTCGCGCTGCGAGCTTCGGGCCGACGCCGGCCGGACGGCTGAGGCTCGCCTTGTCGCTGGCCGCGATGGCGCGGGCGATCTCGTCGGGCGAGAGCGTCGAGAGGATGGAGAGGCCCACCTTGGCACCCACACCCTGCACCGTCGTAAGGATGCGGAACCAGTCGCGCTCGGCCGTCTCGAGAAAGCCGTACAGCGCAATCGCATCCTCGCGCACGATGGTCTCGACCAGGAGCGTTGCCGGCCCGCCGACCACGAGATCGCGCAGGGTGCGCGAGGAGCAGGAGACGAGATAGCCGACGCCATTCACATCGATGACGGCACCGCCTTCGTCGACCGAATCGACGGCCCCTTTCAGCTTGGCGATCACGACGCGCTCACCTGGGCGGCCGCCACGCGCCGGGCCGTGGCGCGATGGTGGGCGTGGCAGATGGCGATCGCCAGAGCGTCGGCCGCATCGGCGGTCGCCTCGACGCCGGGCAGCAGGCGGCCGACCATCATGGCGACCTGGCGCTTGTCGGCGTGGCCTGCGCCTACCACCGACTTCTTCACGAGATTGGCGGCATACTCGAACACCGGCAGACCGGCCCGCGCCGGCGCCAGCATCACCACGCCACGCGCCTGGCCGAGCTTCAAGGTCGAGCCGGGATTGACGTTCACGAACGTCTCCTCGACCGCCGCCTCGATCGGCTGGTGATCGGTGAGGATCGCCGTCACACCCTCGAAGAGATCGGTGAGCCGCTCGGCGAGCGAGCGGTCGCTCGCCACTCTGACCACGCCATGCGCGACGTGGCGCAAACGGTTCCCCTCGACGTCGATCACGCCCCAGCCGGTCAGCCGCAGACCGGGATCGAGGCCGATCAGTCTCATCGCGCCCGTCAGGCCGCGAACTTCGCCAGAGCGTCGTCGGACAACTCGAAGTTGGCGTAGACGTTCTGGACGTCATCGTTGTCTTCCAGCGCCGACATCAGGTCGATCAGCGTCTGCGCCGTCTCGCCTTCCACGGCCGTCGTGGTCTTCGGCCGCCACATCAGCTTCGCCGACGACGGCTGGCCGAGCGACTTCTCGAGCGCCTCGCGCACGGCATTGAAGCTGTCCTGGGCGGAGTAGATCTCGTGTGCGCCCTCCTCGCCTTCACCGCTCACGACATCCTCGGCACCGGCGTCCAGCGCCTTCTCCATGACCTCGTCGGCCGTGCCCACCTTGAGCGGGAAGCGGAACTCGCCCATGCGATCGAACATGAACGAGACGCTGTTCGATTCACCGAGGTTGCCGCCGTGCTTGCTGAAGATGGAGCGGACTTCACCCGCCGTGCGATTGCGGTTGTTGGTCAGCGCCTCGACGATCACAGCAACACCGCCTGGACCGTAGCCCTCGTAGCGCACCTCGTCGTAGTTCGCGTCAGCCTCGCCGCCCGCACCGCGCTTGATCGCGCGGTCGATCGTGTCGCGCGTCATGTTGTTTTCGCGCGCCGCGATCACTGCCGCCCGCAGGCGCGGGTTCGAGTTCGGATCGGCGGCGCCGAGGCGCGCCGCCGTCGTGATCTCTCGAATCAGCTTGGTGAAGACCTTCGCCTTGGCCGCATCCTGACGGCCCTTGCGATGCATGATGTTCTTAAATTGGGAATGGCCCGCCATGGCCCCGAAACCAGATTCAGTGAGGGTAGATGCCGGCTATACCACTTCTCGTGGTTTTTGCGAGCAGGAGTAAGGGCAGAACAAAAAAAGGCGGGGGCCGAAGCCCCCGCTAAAAAACGTCGGAACCTAGATTCCGACGCCCCCTCTAACCTGGAAGACAGTTCGCCGGCGCGGCGAAAAATCCTTTAACTTCAAAAGGATGAAGAATTTTCCCCAAGCCGTCAATTACCGTCTTCGAGCTACTTCTAATAGGTATGCATGACACTTGCGGGATACAAGATGCTGGAAACTACCCGCTAGGCGGCAGCCGTCCGCCCACTCGGATCGGGCGGACCGCCCGGGCGAGCCCGGTCTTGTCGTCGGTTTCGACCAGGGCCGCGCACAAAGTGCCCTCGCCCTCGGCCGGCGTCAGTCGCTCACCCGGCATCTTCCTGATGAAGCGGAGCACCGCGCCTTCCTTCTTCATGCCGATCACCGAGTCGTAGTCGCCGCACATGCCGATATCGGTCTGATAGGCCGTACCACCGGGCAGGACCCAGCTGTCGGCCGTCGGGATATGACTGTGTGTACCCAGCACGGCCGAGACGCGGCCGTCGCAATAATGGCCCATCGACTGCTTCTCGCTGGTCGCTTCACCATGCACGTCGACCAGGACGAAGTGCGCGTTGCGACCCAACGTGTACTTGGCGAGTTCGGCGTCGACAGCGCGGAACGGATCGTCGAGCGGCTCCATGAAGAGCCGGCACATCACGTTCATCACGACGATCTTCTGGCCCTTCACCGTCTCGAACAGGTTAGCGCCCCAGCCCGGCGTGCCGGCCGGGAAGTTCAGCGGCCGCAGCAGGCGCTTGTCCTGCGCGATGTACGGGATGATCTCGCGCTGATCCCAAACATGATTGCCGGTGGTGATGCAGTCGACGCCGGCATGATGCAGCTCGTTGCAGATCTTGGCCGTGATGCCGAAGCCCGCGGCCGCGTTCTCGCCATTCACCACCACGAAGTCGAGGCCGAGCTGCTCGCGCAGCCGCGGGATGTGCTTGATCACGGCGTCACGGCCGGAACGCCCCACGATATCGCCGCAAAACAAAACCTTCATGGATCAGACAAAGGCGCAAGCACGCTTGTCGGTCAACAGCCAATCCAGCCTTTGATCGTCCGGACCATGCGGAACCTCGGGCACGAGCTGATCGTTGAATGCCGCCCCGACGGCGACAACATTCTTCTTCTTGCGCAAGCCATCGAGCGTGCGGTCGTAGAAGCCGCCGCCGTAGCCCAGTCGCCACCCGTCTTCATCGCAGGCCAGCAGCGGCACGATCAAGGCGTCGGGCTCCACGACCTCGCACTTGGGCGACGGATGGAGCGTGCCGAAGACACCTGCCTCCAGCGTGTCGCCCGGACCCCAGGCGCGGAACACCAGCGGCTGGCGTTTGCCAACCACGACCGGTAGGGCGAGCTGGCAACCCTGATTGTGCAGCGCGATCATGAGTGGCCGGATGTCGAGCTCCTCGGCCATCGGCCAGAAACCCGAAACGACGGTGGGCGTCTCGAACGGCCGTTCGCGTTCGAAAGCCTCGACCAACCCTTGGGCGGCCAAGCGCCGGGTATCGGCATCCAAGCCACTGCGCCGGGCCAGCATGGCACTGCGCAGGGTGCGCTTGTCTTCGATCAGGGTCATCGAGTCAGGGAGACCAGGAGAAGAAGGTGGGGCGGCTCCACGATAGGCCGTGGTTTCGTGAAACCTCCAAGGCCCGCATAAGCAGGTGGGCGCCGTGTGCCCAAGACCACGGTCAAGGACAGGAACAGCTCCCAGGAGATCTTTATCGGCCCCGGGGTTTTAAGCGAACCTCGCACCGCGCAGAAATCCGCCCCACGCCTAATCTAGGGATTGCAGACGGTTCCCGCAACGCGGGCCTCAGAAGGCCTTTAAGCGGCCCCGCTGACCTTCTTCGAGATCTTGTCGACCCGCGACGTGATCAGTTCCTCGAGCGCCGACGCCAGCGTGTCGGCGTTGTCGGTCGCCGAGGCCCGGGCCGTCTCGGCCTGCCGGGCGATCCCCCGTGCTTCACGGCTCTCGTCGGCGAGCAGGAGCGCGGCGAATACCAGCAGCTTGACCTCGGGCGTGCCCGGCAATTGCCGGCGGAGTTCGCCCACTTTCTGGTCGACATATTCGGCGAGTTCACTGACCCGCTGTTCCTCGCCCTCGCCGCAGGCGAGTTCATAGACACGATTGGCGATGCTGACCGAAACCTCGGGCATGGTCGTGCTCCATTTTGATTGCGCCCTTATTGGGCGTTTTGAGGGGACTGCATCCTAACGCGTCATCTTGGGCGACGCACCTCCGCGTTGCCCACAAGATGATCGCCGGACGATCACTTCTGATCGGCGGCGAGCAGGGAGCGGATGTATTCCATCGCGCGCTCCAGACGGCCCTCGACCTCGCTCGCGACTTTGCGCAACTCGTCGTGCTCGCGCTCCAGCCGCGCGAGACGCTTGGAAAGCTCCTCGGCGCGCATCTGCTCTGCCGCCAAGCGCTCGTCCACCATCGACTCGAGTCGGCTCAGCGCATGATCCACGCGGTCTTTGGCATCGGCTGCCTTGGACATTGTTCCCCCGCCAGCGGACCGCAGTTGGCCGCCCGGCTGCGTCTGCTCCATACCTAAAGATAAGAGCAGCGCTTGTGAGCGGTCAACATTTGGGCGCTGTGGAGCATCCAGCCCCGCAATATCTGGCCCCACGCATGAGGTTTTGCGCATTGACGGCAATGGGCCCCGACCTGCATGTTGCGCGCCAATCAAAAAAACATGTAGCACACACATAAAAATGACCACTCCGACCGCTGCGCCCCGCGACATGGCCAACGCCATCAGGGCCCTCGCCATGGATGCCGTGCAGCTGGCGGATTCTGGCCATCCCGGCATGCCGATGGGCATGGCCGACGTGGCTACGGTCCTGTTCTCCAAGTTCTTGAAGTTCGATCCGACCGATCCGCATTGGCCCGACCGCGACCGCTTCATCCTGTCGGCCGGCCACGGCTCGATGCTGCTCTATTCGCTGCTGTACCTGACCGGCTACGCCGACATGACGCTCGACGAGCTGAAGCATTTCCGCCAGCTCGGCTCCAAGACCGCAGGTCACCCCGAATACGGCCATGCAACTGGCATCGAAACGACGACCGGCCCACTCGGCCAAGGTCTCGGCAACTCCGTGGGCTTCGCCATGGCCGAGCGCCTGCTGCGCGCACGTTTCGGCGAGGACGTCGTCAACCACTTCACCTATGTGATCTCGGGTGACGGCTGCCTGATGGAGGGTATCGGCCAGGAAGCGGTCACGCTCGCGGGCCATCTCGGCCTCGGTCGGCTGATCCTGCTCTACGACGACAATTCCATCACCATCGACGGCGCCACGTCGCTCTCGACCTCCGACGACCACAAGAAGCGCTTCGCCGCCGCCGGCTGGCATGTGCAGGGCGTCGACGGACACGATCCCGAGGCCGTCACGCGCGCCATACGAAAGGCGCAGAAGGTCACCGACAAGCCCTCGCTGATCGCCTGCAAGACCATCATCGGCTTCGGCGCGCCGCACAAGCAAGGCACGGCCGCCACGCACGGCTCGGCGCTCGGCAAGGACGAAGTCGCCGCCGCCCGCGTGCAGCTCAACTGGCCCTACCCGCCGTTCGAGATCCCCGAGCCGATCTTCACCGCCTGGCGCAAGATCGGAGCCAAAGGCAAATCTGTTCGCCGCAAGTGGGTGAAGCGCCACGCCGAGATGGCCGCCGAGGACCGCGCCGAGTTCGATCGCCGCATGAAGGGCGACATCCCCGCTTCGGTCGAGGATGCGATCGCCGCCTTCAAGAAGAAGCTTGAGGCCGACAAGCCCTCGTGGGCCACTCGCAAGTCGAGCCAGGAGGCTCTCGAGGTCATCAATCCCCTGCTGCCCGACGCCGTCGGCGGCTCGGCCGACCTCACCGGGTCGAACAACACCAACACCAAGACGCTCAAGTCGCAGAGCGCGAGCGATCCGGGCGGCCATTACATGCATTACGGCATCCGCGAGCACGCGATGGCCGCCTGCATGAACGGGCTGGCGCTGCACGGCGGCGTCATTCCCTACGGCGGCACCTTCCTCACCTTCACGGACTATTGCCGCAACTCGATCCGCCTCTCGGCGATGATGGGCATCCGCGTGATCTACGTGATGACCCACGATTCGATCGGCCTCGGCGAGGATGGTCCGACCCACCAGCCGATCGAGCACTTACCCGCGCTGCGCGCGATCCCGCAGCTGCGCACCATGCGGCCGGCCGATGCGATCGAGACGGCCGAGTGCTGGCAGCTTGCGATCGAGTCCAAGAAAGCGCCGACCGTCCTGGTGCTGACGCGCCAGAACCTGCCGACGGTCCGTAGCGCAAGCGACAGCAATCTCTGCGCGCGTGGTGCCTACATCCTGGCCGGCGAGCCTTCGAACCATATCCGTCTGATCGCTTCGGGCTCGGAGGTTCAATTGGCCCTCGCCGCACGTGACCTACTGGCGAAAGACGGTCTGCAGGCGGCCGTCGTCTCCATGCCGTGCTGGGAACTATTCGCGGCTCAAGGCGATACTTATCGGAACGAGGTCATGGGCGGTGAAGGCACCGTGCGCGTGGCCTGTGAGGCCGCCTCCGGTTTCGGCTGGGAACGCTGGCTCGGCTCGAGGGGCGAGTTCGTCGGCATGAAGACCTTCGGCGCTTCGGGCAAGGCCCCGGATCTCTACAAGCATTTCGGAATCACGGCGGAAGCGATCGCTTCGGCGGCGCGCCGGCTGGCAGCTTAAACGGAGGAGAATTATGGCGGTACGTGTCGCAATCAACGGCTTCGGTCGCATCGGCCGCAATGTCCTGCGGGCGATCCTGGAGTCGGGCCGCAAGGACATCGAGGTCGTGGCGATCAACGATCTCGGCCCGGTCGAGACCAACGCCCACCTGCTGCGCTTCGACAGCGTGCACGGCCGCTTCCCGCACGAGGTCAAGGTCGACGGCGACACGATCGATGTCGGCCGCGGCAAGATGAAGGTGACGGCCGAGCGCGATCCCTCGAAGCTGCCGCACAAGGCGATGGGCGTCGACATTGCGATGGAATGCACCGGCATCTTCACCAGCAAGGATAAGGCCTCGGCCCATGTGACCGCCGGTGCCAAGCGTGTGCTGGTCTCGGCGCCGGCCGATGGCGCGGACCTCACGGTCGTCTACGGCGTGAATCACGACAAGCTCACTAAGGATCATGTGATCGTGTCGAACGCCTCGTGCACAACCAACTGCCTGGCGCCGATCGCCAAGGTGATGAACGAGGCCGTCGGCATCGACCACGGCTTCATGACCACCATCCATGCCTACACCGGCGACCAGCCGACGCTCGACACGATGCACAAGGATCTCTATCGCGGCCGCGCGGCGGCGATGTCGATGATCCCGACCTCGACCGGCGCGGCCAAGGCCGTAGGCCTGGTTCTGCCGGAACTGAACGGCAAGCTCGACGGCGTGTCGATCCGCGTGCCGACGCCGAATGTCTCGGTCATCGACTTCAAATTCGTCGCCAAGAAGAAGACGGACAAGGACGAGATCAACAAGGCCGTGAAGCTCGCCGCCGCCAATCAGCTCAAGGGCATCCTCGGCTGGACCGACGCGCCGAACGTGTCGATCGACTTCAACCACGATCCGCACTCGTCCACGTTCCACATGGATCAGACCAAGGTCATGGACGGCACCTTCGTGCGCGTGATGAGCTGGTACGACAACGAGTGGGGTTTCTCCAACCGCATGTCCGACACGGCCGTAGCCATGGGCAAGCTCGGCTGAGTTCCGATCGCTTCTGTCTTGCAGGCCCGCGTCACCCTGTGACGCGGGCCTTTGCATGTCGGCTAATAGCCACCGTAGCCATAGCCGTAATAACCGGGAGGCGGACCATAGTAGCCGGGGCCCGGGCCGTAGTAGCCATTGTTGTTGCTGTTGGCGATCGCCTGTCCGATGAGCGGCACGATCTGTTGCACGATGCCGCCGACCTGGCTGGCGCCAGATGCCGCCGGCGCCGACGCTTGCGCCTGCTGCGACCGCTCAGCGACCTGCTCGTAGGATAGACGCGGGCCGGTGTCCGCCTTCAGGCGGGCGAGCAATGCGCTGTCGATTGGTGCCTTTCCGTTGCCGCCGTGGGCAGCATCGTACTGTTGCACCGCCATCGTCGTGGATGGGCCGATCTGGCCGTCGGCCGGACCCGGGTTGTAGCCAAGCGCAATGAGCTGGTTCTGGACTTCACGGACATCGCCCTGGTCGAGTGGAACCGGCGCCGCCGTCGTGTTTGCCGGCGCTGAGGCCTGCTGCTGCGGGGCTGCTGGGGCTGGCGTCTGGGCGCTGACGCCCGCCGCCCCGATCACGAGAGCCGCCACGGCCGTGCCAGCCAACAGCTTCAGGGATCTGGCATGGGGACGGGAGATTGAAATGGACATAGCTTTGTCTCCTTCAATCAGGGAACGATCCAAGAAAGTCGGAGTTCCCCCTATTCCCTCAGAGCGGCATTACATCGACGTAATCCTGCCGCCCCCAAGCCGCCACGATCTCTCTCGTACTTCTAAACGAGCTCCAATCTCGGAGCCCACCCTTTGGAGGCGACAAT
>Ga0153954_1001211_pt1 | contig 14952 bp, 15 predicted proteins | sample TSFL038MetaG_FD_102277 | JGI IMG/M metagenome (GOLD analysis project Ga0153954, IMG submission 102277) | Attine ant fungus gardens microbial communities from Florida, USA - TSFL038 MetaG | ecosystem: Host-associated > Fungi > Mycelium > Unclassified | place: USA: Florida, Wekiwa Springs State... | reverse complement strand
CGTTGCATGAGCACTCCCATCCAGAGCGGTCTTCTCGTAGGGCAGGCCTTGGCCTTCCTGGGCTGTTCGCTGGAGCCTCGGCAGGCCAAGGCCTGCCCTACAATCAACTTGCCGGATGCACCATTGAGGAAATCAGGACGACCACGGTATTGCTTTGGATACTGAACTAAAGTATAGTATATTCCGTCAGGCGAGGTCGAGGTCTGGACGGAAGTCAAGGCAAAACTTGGGAGGCCGAAATGGACGACGAGACCCTAAAACGAGCACTTGTTCGTTACTTTATGTCCCAAGAAAATGCCGGACCGCAGCGAAACGAGAATCCTGGATTGCAGGAACAGATCATCGACGCGCTCGAGGTCAGAGGATGGCACTTTGAAACCGAATATTGGGAATACTTCGTAGGGAAAACGGGTGAAATCCAGTGTGCGCTGCCGTTAGGAGTGGGCCGTTGAGGTGGACGAAGTGGAACGAGGATCGCGCGCTTGCTCGCTGGCGTAACGCTCTATGCGGATTACCCCACCCAGGTCATGGGTCTGATCGTCGGCGTCATCGGGCTCCCATCTTCCGGGCTGAGGATGAGGTACTTGCCATCGGGGAGGAACAGGGTGAGCCACTCGTCGAGTCGTCAGACGCCGGGTTCACCGCTCAAGAACAGATCCGTCGTATGCCGATCCTACGTGGAAAGAATTCTGGCCGAGGGGTGGTGGCCGACTCCCTGATCGCGCCGGCCGCCCCGAGTGATCTTCCGCGGTTCGAGGTCACGAGGCGAAGGGTTTATCCATGAGTCTAGAAAACTATAACCGAGGGTATCGATCGGGGGCCACCGGCTTATACACCAATGCTCCGAGGTCGGCTGCGGAATTTGTCGGTCAGTGGAATGCCCAGGTCACTCGGCAACGCGGGCAGCACGCTTCAGGGCCGGCTCTGGTATTCAAGAACTGGGTGGAAGGGGTTGCGAGCTACTCGCTCGGAACGGGGCTCCTGGGCGCCATTCTCGGAGGCGTGCTGAGTCGATCGATCCTGGGCGCTTTGGTCGTCGGTGTTGGCTTCACACTTGTTACGGCTCTCGCCCTGACGGTTGCTCTGGGCGTATTCAACGCTATCGCCTGGACGTTCGAGGGTCTACCTTGGATGAAGCTGTGCCTTCTCGGCGCGGTCTGTGGCGTCATGGCTCGCTCGTGCTTCACGGCCCAGCTCGGCATCGAGAGTCGAGAAAGCTCAGCCCATCTCGCGATCGTTGGCGCTATTGCCTTTTTGATGCTCGGCGCGGCCTACCGAATTCTCCTCGCCTCGTTCGCCGGACTCAGGGGCGAACGCTTCCCCAGGTAGTTCCAGCACCAACCTCCTAGCCTTCCCGGTCTCGACAAGGCTCTCGGCGATAATCGACGCTCGGTTCGATCAGGGGCGGTGCTGGGGGACTCGGCTTTTCTTCGAAGGACTTACTTCTTCCGACGCGCGATCATGAGCCATCCCTTCGGCCCGCCCTCCGAGTACGTGTAGTCCGTGCCCGGGTTCACCTCGAACTGGATTGGCTGAATGGATTCGACCTCCCAGTCGTCGACGAAGGTGTCGTACAACTCTTGCCGTGACACCCGCCGTGGCCCGTCGGTTCCCGGTTCTTCATCGCTGAAAGACGCGAGGAAGAGCAGGCCGCCCGGCTCGACCACCTGCGTCAACCCCTGGACGTAGCCTCGCCGGTCGTCGTCGGAGAAGACGTGGAAGAGGCCGCAGTCGATCGCGCTGGCGAACCGCTTGCCCAGGTCGCCCAGCGTCAGCGCATCCTTGACCAGGAATTCCACCGAAAGACGCCGTTCGGCCGCCTTGGCTCGGGCCCGCCGGATCGCCTCTTCCACGAAGTCGATGCCGGTAACCTGGAGGCCCCGACTGGCGAAGAACAGGGCGTGTTCGCCCGTGCCACAGCCGACGTCGAGGACCGGACCGGTGACTTGGTCGGCGACCGCAGTGAATATCGGCTGGGGCTTGTCGATGTCCCAGGGCGCCTTCCCCGCATCGCAATGAGCCTCAAATCTGCTCAGGGGTGTGGACATGGAGATCGCTCCTCAAGTGGGCGAGGTTGCGAAGGCGGAACGTGTGGGCATCAGGCGCGACTCATTTTATCTTACAGCAGCCTTCACCGCAGCTTCGGCGAGCAGTTGAGCCGGGTTGATCAGATCCGCCGCCTCGGCGGTCTCGCGGAGGAGCAAGGGCACTTCGGTACAGCCCAGGATCACGCCATCGACGCCCCGGTCTCGGAGGGACGCAACTGCCCTCTGCGCGGCGGCGGCAGACTCTGCGTCGTCTCGGCCTTCCATCAGCCGAAAGATGGCCTTGTCGAGTGCGTCCCGCGCTTCGAGATCCGCGGTCTCGCAGTCGATCCCGAGCGGCACAAGCCGTCGTGTGTAGACCACCGGGTCGCCGAGGCCCAGGACCCCAACGCGCTTCCATTTCCGTCGCTGGACCTCCTCTACGGTCCTCTCGATCATGCTCAGAACTTTGCATCCGGCCGCCTGCTCGATCTCTTCCTCGACGAGGTGGACGCCGTTGGATGTGATGACAAGGAAGTCGGCCACACTTCCCAGTTGTTTCGCTGCCTGAAGCAGGCGCGGGTCGGGCCGGAAGGGGAGCTGCGGCGTTCCTTTGTCCGTCAGGAGGACGGGAGCATGGCGGTAGTAGTAGACCACCATCGGCGGATAACCGCTGTTCTTGTGTGGCGTGATGAGCCGCTGCGCCTCGCGATGGACGCGCGACTCGAAATCCATCGTGGCCTGGGGGCCAAGGCCCCGATAACGCCGATGGTCTTCATGCTATCCTCTCCCATAGCGGTTTCTCTATCGGATGCTTCAACGGCCCCGCATCTTCCTGCCGTAAGGACCACCGCGCCCGCGCCAAGCGCGATGAACTGCCGTCGGGACAGACGATCGATCATGTGATCACCTTGCCTTTTTCGTGTCTTCGTTCACCGCTATTGATTGTCAGGAAAGTCATGCCCGGTGCTGCACGACTCTTGTAGGGCAGGGCTTGGCCTGCCGAGGCCATTCGCCAACGTCTCGGCAGGTCAAGGCCTGGGCTACGGAAACTGAGTCAATTGCACGAGGCTGCCCTTGAGGGCTTGATCCCTCAGTCTTTTAGCCGTCCGATCTGACGCAGCACCGTGGCCTGGTCCCAGTAGATCCGCTCGCTGGCGAGCTTGTCGTCACGGAACTGCACCACGACGATAAGCTCCACGTCCACAACCTTATGAGTGGGCGGCACTCCGGGCAGGAACCATTCCATGGCCCGGCTGTGAGTGAACGTTATGCGGATCTCATCAACGAGCTGCCCATCCCCGACGACGCGGTTGATGGAGGTTTGCCGCAGGTCATCGGGCCACGAAGGAATGAACAGATCCCGGTAAAAGATCCGCAGTTCGTCCTTACCTCGGCCTCCGGTGTGTACCGGGATGTGGTCGACCACCGCATCGTCGACCATCGTCTCCAAGGTCGCCTCGACGTCTTTGTTGACGAATTCTCCGGCCAAGTGCTCGGCCCACTGCCTCTCCATCTCGGCACGTGTCATGGTCGCTCCAGGAAATCAACCGATCTTTTTCACTCGATCCATCACGCTCGCTTCGGCGAGAAGTTATTGACTCACGTGAGCGTCAACAATACGTCTGCCTCGCCACATTTCCTCGAGCCCAGGGCGTCGCGGTCCCATTCAGCGGCGGGTCAAGACGGCAGCCACCAGGGTATAGTGCCACAGGTAGCGCTCGGGCTCGGCGAGCAGGCGAACTCGGATACGCTCGTACAGATGGTCAATCGTCTCGGCTTCCCCGTTCGAGGAGTTGAAGGCCGCCCGTACCACCGGCTCGGAGACGGCACGCAAGAAGCCGGTAAAGCCCTCGGCGTAAGCCGCCACGTCGCCGCCGCGCTGGAATTCGACGATAAAGGGAATTGGGATCTCTAGCGCCTCGGCGTTATCGATCGTAAACGCACCGCGCACGGGGGAGTCGTCCCGTTCCAGCGGCGCGATCAATTCCGCAACCGTGCGGTAATAGCAAGGCATATACAGTCGTTCGTGTTGCTCTGGTTCCAATCGGCTTTCAGCGACCAGGTCGATACAGGCCTCGTGGAGGACGTCGTAGAGCCCGTCGCACAGGCGGACCTGGTCCGTATCGCCCGGGGTGGCCAGGAGCAGCTTCGCCCCCGGGACCAACTCCCGGGCACGGCATTTCAGGAACTGGACCAGATCCTGCTCGGCCTGTTGCGAGAGGGCAGCCATGACTCCCTCCGGCGACACGCCGAGTTCAGGTCGAGCCGGAAGCGGCCGGCGGTGGGAGACAAAATCGGTCAAGGGGACCGCTGGCATCCGGTCGAGCCAATGAGCGGCGTTGAAGCTGGTCGCGAGGTGGACCGTGCCAGGCGGCAGCAGCGGGCCGTAAAACGAGGTCCCCACCGCGCTGGAGAAAACCCCAGGAGCAAACAGACCGGCGAGCCGAGCCTCCTCCAGATTGGCGAACAACTGGTTGAAGTCGTTACCGGCCAGGTCGCTGTAGATCGTCTGAACGGGCTGGTCGGTGCGTTGCCGCAGCTCCGCAACGATGGCCGACATGAGACGGATGGCGTTCCTACCCTCCGAGGATCCCAGGTCCAGGACGGTGATCGGCTGGGGGGAAGCCGGCAACGGTAGGTTCGCAACGGCGTCGTCAATCCAGTTCTGGAAGGTCTGGATCGAGGACATTTGCGTCCCCGAGTGCTGGTTGTAGTATCCTTCGCCCTTCATCCCTGTTATGGACGGCATAATGTGCACCTCGCTCGCTTTCCCATCCAAGCACAGTCGCGTTCTCGAGGTTAATCCAAGATTTCGATAGATATATGAGGGGACATCGGGCGCGGCCCGAATGGAGATGCGAGGTCGGGGGGGGGGAGCCCGACGTCTCAGTCACCGTGTTTCTCGCACCGGGCGTCCGAGGTTATGGTCCACCTCAGTCCGATGGCTCGCCTCCGTAGGGCAGGCCTTGGCCTGCCGAGACGTTGGCGAAAGGCCTCGGCAGGCCAAAGTTGGCCCTCCAAGAGTTGCGCAGCACCGGGCATGACTTTCCTGACAATCAACAGAGCGACCCAAGGCGGTCTCGCGCCCGACGAGGAGCGCTAGAGGTTGCCTGGACCTGGATTTCGACTCCGCAAAAGCCATGCGAAGACTGTCGGTCAAATCCTTCATCACAGGTTCGAAGAACCTGATCCGGTTGTTCTTCGGAGAGCATGTGTCCGCAATTCAACGCTTTGCCGGAGACGTTGTTCGCCTTCTCTCGCCACGTCGCGAGAACGTCCCGCATCCGTCCCACGACTCCCTTCGCTCCCCAGAGAGCCTGCACGCGGTCTTGTGTCACGCGACGTGCGTTTGCGGGTGGCCGTGGAGCCATCGTAACGGAGGGCCTGCGCCGCCCTTCAACGTATCAATGATCGCTCCCGACGTGGGAATGTCATGCTCCGTGAAGCCGGGGAACAATCGGCGGACCGTGCCCGGCAACTCTCGCAACCTAGAAGAGGCCGTCGGCCCTGCCCCCCATGTTGTGAAGGGAATCGCCCTCAGCCAATACGATACCTCCGAGACGATCGAGTATGAGGAAAGCCATCCACGGATCCCAGTTCGTAGATGGGGATGAACGCGTCCATGATTTCAACCCCATGAACGAACTGCATTCATAGACGGGTGGACACCGCTCGACGAGAGGCCTTATTGGGCGTGTTTGTCCTGGAGGATTTGACAGAGGGCATCGGTCAACTCCGTCGTGGAGTTCGTACCTCCGAGGTCGCGCGTACGTACCTTTTTCTCCTTCAGCACGGCTTCGATGGCATGCATCAGCCTGGCAGCAAGTTCCGTCTCGCCGATGAAGTCGAGCATGAGCTGAGCCGACCAGACGCTGGCGATTGGGTTCGCCACGTTCTTGCCGACGAGGTCGAAAGCCGAGCCGTGAATGGCCTGGAACAAGCTCGGGTAGTTTCGCTCGGGGTTGAGGTTAGCACTCGGCGCCAATCCGAGGCTGCCGGTGAGGGCGGCACCCAGATCCGTCAGGATGTCGCCAAACAGGTTCGACGCAACGAGCACGTCGACGGTCTCCGGCTTGTTCACCATCCGGACCGTCATCGAATCGACGAGCTGCTCGTCCTTGGCAATGCTGGGATACTCTGCGGAGATCTTCTTGAAGACGTCGTCCCAGAAGACCATGTTGTGCTGCATGCTGTTCGATTTCGTGACGCTTGTGACACGTTTGCGACCGTGCTTTTGCGCCCATTCGAACGCATACCGCATCGTCTTTTCGGTGATGCTTCTTGTGTGAACGATGGTCTGGATTGCGACCTCTTGGGACTTCCCCGAATGGACGCGTCCGCCCACTCCGGAATATTCCCCTTCCGAGTTCTCTCGGACGCAGACCATGTCAAGCGACTGGCGATCCTCCACCCGAAGCGGCGTGCTCACCCCTTCGAGCAGCCGCATCGGCCGAAGGTTGATGTACTGCTCAAAGCCTTGACGAATCGTCAGCAACAAGCCCCAGAGGGTAATATGGTCAGGAACCTTGTCGCTGCCAACAGGACCGAGGAGGATTGCATCGAAACCGCCGTGCTCGAGCTGTTGCAGACCATCCTTCGGCATCATCTCGCCGGATTTCAGGTAATGGTTCGATCCCCAGCCGAACTCTCGAAAGTCGAAATCGACTCCGCCATGGACTCGGGCCAGCACCGACAGGACCTTCCGACTGGCGCCGATGACTTCAGGGCCGATACCGTCCGCTGGAATGATCGCCAGATTGTACTTCTTCATGCAAGCAACTCCCTACTGGAAACGATCCAACCCTCTTCGCCTAGAGCGGTTTGCGATGGGATCGCCTACGAAATCCCGGAAAATCTGAGTGAAAACCCTGGGATTTCTGCGTTGAACGCACAAGCAGCCGATGCTATGTAGCTGGACGCATGGGGTGGCCCTGGTGGCTTGTCCACCAGTGGCGCCAGCCTCGGCCCACGGGCGGACAAGCCACCAGGGCCATCCCACCAGCCTCTTGACTTCCTTCGAGTCACTGGGTCACTCTCTGGCCTGAGTGTGGGCGATCCAAGCGATTACCGCTCTAATCTACGATCTCTTCTCTGAACTCCACCAGACCGAACGCCAGCAAGTCCCTCGTTGGCGAAGTCTCGGGCATGAGCACGGAGCCTGCCGGCTCGGCTTTGGGCACGCTCGATGACGGTGTATCGCCGCGACATGGAACCGGCATGCCTCTTGTAAGCTATCTGATCGAAAATCGCTCGAACCGAGGACTAATAATGCGTCTATTTATTGTGGGTGCCACAGGCGGCATCGGCCGGCATCTCTTGCGGATCGGCCTTGAGCGCGGTCATGAGTTGACGGCGTACGTCAGGTCGCCCCAGAAGATTTCGCCGTTACCCGAAAGCCTCGAGCTGGTGCGCGGCGACCTCTTCAATAGCGGCGAAACGGCTCGAGCCCTTGCCGGGCATGACACCGTTCTGTCCGCGTTCGGGCCGACGACCATCTGGCCCACCACGCTGCGCCGCGACTTCGGGCGCACGTTGGCGGCGGCCATGTTGGAGTCGGGAGTGCGGCGCGTCCAGCTCGTGTCGGCGGCCTTTCTGTTTCCAAAGATCGGACTGGTGGGGGAGCTCTTGAAACCCACCGTGTTCCGGTTCATGGCACCGGACATGGCGGATATGGAACGGGAGATCATGAAAGACGAGCTGGAATGGACGATCGTACGGCCTCCGCGTCTGACCAATGCCCCGGCCCGTCCCGATCCTCGTCTCGACAAGTACGAGTGGGAGCGGATTGCGGATGCAGGGACCCTCCAGAAAGATCTCCGCATCTCGGATCCTGGCAAGAGTCCCGGCCAACGGATCGTGGCGTTCGAGCAGCAGGGAACGTATGTGAAAATCAGCTCCGACCTTGGCCGTACTCAACTGATCAATTTAGCCCTATCGTTCACCGCTGCGAAAGGGCAAAGAGCGGCGAATTGACCGCCGTGAGGAGTTCCTTGCCCGAGGCGAACCAGCCGGCCGGTGAGCGTCTCGACCTCCGGCCTGAACTCCTCAACGTTCTGGTTGACCCGTCCTTCAACGGTTTCGATCACCGCGTCAGGCTTGAACCCAGTCGAAGAAGCCGAGTCGTTCCAGGCTCTCTTTCAGGCGCGTGCTCTGCTCGGCCGTAAGGTTTGTGTGAGGAAGCCGGGCGGGACCGACATCGACCCCCAGAAAGCCCATGACCGCTTTGGCGGCGGCAAGGTAGCCGAAGCCGGCCAGAAGTTGGATGAGCCGCACGGAGCGGAACTGCTCCCCCCGCGCGGCGATGAGGTCACCCTTCGTGAACGCGGTCATCATGCGTTGGTAGATGGCGGGGGCGAAGTTGTAGCTGCTGCCGACACCCCCCATCGCACCGAGCGCCAGAACTCCCAGCAAGGCCTCATCGACCCCCCACGGGATGTCGAACCGGCCCCCTTGGCTGTGCAGGCACTGTTGATAAGCCATGAGATCGGTATTCGTGAATTTGATGCCTGCGAGGTTCGGGATCTGGTCGGCGGCCACGTCGAGGAAATCGGGCATGGGAAACCGGACACCCGTCATGCTGGGGATGTCATAAAAGTAAAACGGTAATGACGGCGCGGCCGCGGCGATTTCCTTGCAACAGGCGACGAGAGCCTGCATGGACTGGGGTTTGAAATAACTTGGAGCCAGAGCCGAGATCGCCGAGGCTCCCATGCTCCGGGCCTGGGAAGCCAGCGCACAGGCGTCGGGGATGCAGTTCGAGCCGACATGGACGACCATGGAAAGGGTCGAACCCTGGACGACCTCACTCCAACGTTGGGCGAGGGCGAGCCGTTCATCGACGCTCAGAGAGTGGCACTCGCCCGTGCTGCCACCGATGAAGATCGTGCTCACACCGTTGCGGAGGAAATGCTCCGCTTGCTTCTCAATCCCCGCCAGGTTGAGCTGGCCATCCGCGCGAAACGGCGTGTGAGTTGCCGCAACGAGACCATGTAGCTTCATATTCATAGACCTTGAGCCTCCGCGGCCACCTCTTGGCGGGGTCGGATCGCCAGCACACAGACCACGGATAACAACGCGAAACCTGCAAACACGCCGAAGATGCCGTAGAGCGGCACGTGCCTGTCACGCAGGGCTCCGAAGCCCCAGTCCGCGAAGCCGCCGCAACTGATGCTCACCAGGTTCATGATGCCGTACCCCGTGGCCCGTACGTGGGGCCTGACGATCTGGGAGAGGATCGGCATGTTGTTACAGTCGAAGAATCCCCAGCCGATGCCGTACAGCGCCAGGAATGCGACCGCCGGGACCAGTTGCGTCGACAGACCGACGCCAAAGAGTGCCGGCAGGAACAGGATCGTCCCCAGGGCGCTGCTGTAGATGCGACCTCGTCCGGTGCGTCTCATCCAGACATCGGCCGTCCAGCCCCCGAGCCCCACCCCGATCAGCGAGGCGATCTGGACAGGTAACACGGCATAGACCCCGGCGTTCCCTTGCTTGAGGCTGAATCGCTCCTTGAGGATGTCCGGCATCCAGTCCTTCACGACCCACCCCGCGAGTGCCGGGAGTGTGAAATAAACAACCAGTAGGAGAAAGCTTGGGTTGCTGATCAGTTCACGCAGCACCAGGGGCATCGAGGCCGGCGGAACCTCCACGGTGTCCGTCGGACGCGGCGGATCTCGCAACAGCATGAGTAACGGCAACGCATAGAGCACCCCGACGATTCCGAAGGTCTGGAATGCGAATCGCCAGCCGAGGTCGGGTTGATCGGCCACATGCCCCGCGAAACCGCCGAGAATGATCCCGGTGTAAATCCCCATCTGATGAATGCCGACGGCCCTCGATTTGGTCGATCCTTGATGGAAATCGGTGATGAGCGCCAGGGCGGCCGGCATATAAAAGGCTTCGCTGATGCCCATCAAGGCTCGCGTGGCGACGAGCGCCGAATAGGTGGTCACGAAGCCGGTGGACAAGGTCACCGCCGACCAGATGAACAGGCTCGCGACGATCACGTAGCGGCGGCTGGTCCGGTCGGCGATGTAGCCGCCGATCGGGCTGAGGAATGCATAGGTCCATTTGAAAGAACCGAGCATGAAGCCCCAGTTTTCCCGGGAGAGAATGTCCGGGATGTCGCTCATCATCGACGACTTCATCGCGGCGAGCATCTGCCTGTCGAGGTAATTCAGCAGGGCCACCGGAGCGAGCATCACGACGGCCAGCCATGCGGCGCGCATGACGTCGGGAGGAGCGAACGAAACGGCCTTGACGTTCATAAAAGAATTCACCGTGGAGAGAATGACCAGACCTCAGGTGAGCGCACACCTGGGCGCACCTCGCCGCTCGGGATAATCCACCGGCTCCTCCAATGAACCAATGGGGTCGTGACCCGAGGGGCCGGCAGTCCACCGGCTTCGCCCCATGTTTCCCCGTTTCGGTCGAAGCGGAGGATTGTTCCTGCAAACCCGGGATGCCGTTCCGGCGGCATGAAGCCAACGTGGGAGCCGTCGTCGCCTCCGAGGATCGAGAAGCCCGTTCCATCGACCATCGCCGGTGAGGGAGCCGCCACGGCGGGGCGGGGCAAGTCGGCGAGTCGCGTCCAGCCTCGGCCGGGCTTGTAGCGGTAAGCGTCCCTCAGGTAACGGCGTTCCGCCTTCCCCTCATTCCCGACGAAGAGATCCGCGCCCCCCGCCAGCCAGAACGCGCCGTCGAACGCCGCGGCGACCGCGAGCATCCGTCCCGAGCCGGGCCAGGTCTCGACCTCTTGCCAGCCCGGTCTGTCCGCCGCCAGGTCGATCCGATACACCGTTTTCAGAGTCTCGGCCGCATCCGGCTTCTCCTGTCCACCGGTGACATAAAGCGTATCGCCGACCAACGCCCCGCAGGCATTGGCGATCGTTTTGGGGAGCGGAGGAAGGGGTGTGGTGACGATCTCACCCACCTTCCATTCGAGGCGGAACGCCTCTGCGTAGTGGCGGCTCGAATCACTGCCGCCGACACAGACCAGGCCGTCACGATGCGATACCGAGACCCCATACCCGAGGGGACGCGGAAGTTTCCCGACGACCCGCCATTCGCCATCGGGGCAATCCAGGGCGAATACACGCTCATACCAAACTTTGGTCCCGCCTTCCCACGGCTTCCTCTCGGGAAAGTTCGCCCCACCGGCCACGAGCAACACGTCGTGGCTCACCCCGGCGAAGGAACCAGCGAATCCCTCTCGATCCGGAAGCGGCGGCAGAGGTTCCCACCCCCCAATCGCGGACCCCGGCGCGCCGGATATCGCGACAAGTAGAATCAACAACGACCTCATCGCGGTCACCCTGTCGGCCCTGCGTTCAGATACAGCAGTCACCAACAGTACCAGAGCATGCGTGGCATGTGAAACGGCCCCGTCCCCAGATTGCCTTGAAACGATACCGAGACACGTTCGAGATTGCCCCGAGGAACAAAAAGGCGAGCTGGGCCTGATCCCTTACGAGAACCAAGGGTAGTTGATGCATGTCGCATACGAAGATGTTATCAGCGGCCGGTTCCGCTCGATTGTCTGGCCGGCGTAGTCATCGGCTGCCGTTTTTCTCGATATCCCCGTTTCCGTCTCTATTGGATTTCTTCTGCCCTGGCGTCGAAGGGGCGATTGAGGATCTGATTCCCGATGAGGTTCGCAGGGACGTGGAAAATCCATTCGGCCTAGCGGTCGCGTAGGACTGACCCTTGAGGATTCAAAGCTCGGCATGTCCACGAATGCCGTCAGGACTTTGTGTAGGTGCCAGCGGATCTACCCGAGCGACCAGTTGCCCGTTGCGTGTCCCTCGAGCCACCGTTCCACCTCGGGCATGATATCGTCGAGCCTGCCGAAGCGAGTGTTCTTCGTCCGGTAGTCATGGTTCTATCCATCGGGCGCATCGCCTGGGCTGCGACTGGTGAAAGTCACTACATGCGGATAGCCTAAAATCATCGAAGACTTTAGCAATATGTTGAAATTCATAGGTTAACAACATTGTGAGACTTGACGCTGTAGATGAGTGTATTGGGTTTTACTGTCGTTTTGTCCACTGGTGGCGCTGGCCTCGGCCCACTGGTGGACAAGCCGCCAGTTCCACCCATAGAGCCTCTTTACTGCCAACGAGCCACATGGTCACTCTCCGGCTTTCGTGTGTGCCATCCGAGCGAAAACCGTTTCAGTCAGGATATTTTCGGAATGATTGAATATAAATATATTATATATGTAAATAAATTGATATTTTGCTAATGAAAATGGCTATCGACTCAATCAGTTCCGGCTCGCCAGGTAGTTAAGTGTCCCGAACGTTCTTGACGGTCCGGGTAGCTTCTTTGCCATGTGAAATGAGAAAAGGTGGGTGGCCAGGGAGGAGCTTGCGACGCCCTGGGGAAAGCCTTGGCCTATTCCCGGAGCCTTCATCTGTTCGTAGGAGCCGTTTCACCCTCTGGAACTGACGGAAGGCTGAGGCGTGATGTGGAAGGCCGTTTGGAGAGGTGATAAGCGACTGTCGGAGTCGACTGTATCAAGATCCATGCTGCCCGAGCTTCAAGCGAAGGAAAGCTGGGAATCGCGTTGCGTAGACGTCGTCGGCGGAGGTGGAGCAGGTGGGGTTCATTCGGATCGTCTGATCCAATGGCACGATCTGAGTGAAAGCAGGCGGCCTCCTGGAATAAGAACGACCGTCACCTGCCTTCCAGTTGACAATGGTAACAATGGATCGGCCCGCCCTCGTAATTACTGTAGTCGGAAGCCAAATAAAAGACGTTTTTGTTGATGAAGGTATTACGATTCGCGGATTGATACAGGCCCTCATTCGCATCAAAGAGATAGAACCCCGTGCTCCCGGTCATGAAGCCGATGACATGCCCGTATCCCTTTTCGTCCTCCATCGCGAAGAAGTAACATCCAAAGTTGGATACCATCTGCGTCAGGAAGGATGTTAGAGACTTCCTGCTGTAAACATCGATCTGGGGCGAGGTCACTTGTAGGTTGTTCGATTCGAGCAGCGTTTTTTCTTGTTGGACTGAGTTGTAGCGGGAAGAATCACGTGGAGCAAAGGAACCGAATATGTAGGCGGCCTGCGATATTCCGATATACATGTGATCGTTGAGGTGGTTGAACTGAGTCGGGTCACCATGTTCGAGGGTTTTACGAATCCAGAGAGCGGTCAAGGCGGCACAAACTCCGTTTCGCCGTTCATAAACAGTCACAATTTGATCGCTATTTGGAAGTCGTTTATCAATCAGCTTCGAATACCCTTGTTGTTGAAATGCCGACGTGCGATAGATTTCTTTCCCTGGTGGAACCATCGTCTTCGTGCTCCTTATCAGAACGGGTCTGGTGTACTTTCCGCACGCCTTGTGGCAGGTGCAATTCTGAACAGAACCTCCCAGGAAACTCTCCGTTCCCGGCGCAGGGGGAGCGGCGACGCCATTCTACGCAGTTGGGTGCTGGCCAATCCGAACGATCATGGCCACCGCCGAAACAAGCGCATGCGCCGAGCGCGACAAATTCTAAGCTCTTCGTCGTCCAGATTCTCGCGAGAACTTGCGGTCATTACTTGGTTTCTTGCGGGTATTTGGAATTGCCCTGGTATTTCATGCTGGTCCAAAGCTGGAAAGGGGGGCGTTGCGCAAATCAATAACTCTCGACTTGTGCGATGTCCCCCTTTCCGGCTTTTTCATGTCTCGGCCGGCGAAATTGAACAGCCAAGGGGACGCGAGCAGGAACGGTCCTAACGCCGCATCCAAGCCGAGGTGAACCGGCATCGGGATGACTCCAGGGAGACCTGTTTCGTAGCGGGTCGAAAGCCTGTAAACCGGGGTTCCGGCGCCTAGCGCAAGGAAAGCTCCGGCTGCGACCTATCAGCAGCGAGTTGGGTTGGCCGTTTGGTGATGGTGATTCGGTACTTTCGAGAGAGAGAGCCGCCCATGAGAGCGAAAGCCACTTGCGGTAATCCGAGTGCGATAACGCCGACTGAGCATGCGATGGGTATGAAGATGAGAGGCCGGTTCATGCCAATGATTTTCGCAATGGGCTCGATGAATAGACTGACGTACGGCCCTACCGTCTCCTCGCCGCAGCAAGCAGACAGGACCACCAAGAGGGCGATAGCCATCGCCCCGAACGACTCGAAACCCAGGAGGAATGGGCGACTCCAAGGATTCCGGTAACCGATAATGAGGCCGATGGCCAGGACAGTCGCCATCGGCATGGGACCCAAGGCGAACATTTCCATGAAGAAGCTTTTGCTATCCAACGCCGCCCGTAACACTGCGAAGTTGAGGGCAGTGAGAGCGACAAAGACCATGACCCAGGCGATTCGGAAGCGAGGTAGCTTCATGGTTCCATCCTGTCGTAGAAGTCGGCTTGTACGTCGAGTTCGGGCGGAAATCGGGGCAAATCAGCCTGATTTCGACCCCGCCGCCCCGGAACAACTCGTCGTATTACGATCTTATTCCAGTTTCCCGTCCCGATGCCACTCACACCTTCGATACAACCCTCTCGACGCGACCGCGGCTGCCTCTGGTCGACGCGGAATGGCACGGGTCTTGGCGTCAACACTCGATGAAAGCGGGTGTTTGCTTCGGCGCAAAGCAAGGCGGGCATCCGGTCGAACGGTGTGCCTGCTTCGCCGCGAAGCAAGATCGTCATACCCACGCCGGAGGGGGAGGACCCCCAAATAGTCTTTTCCGGCGTGCTCAACGCCTTTCGGCATCACGGAAGGTCGGCACTAACCGTCTTTGAGAGCAACCTTGAAGACGGTCACCTGTGCTCAACGCCTTTCGGCATCACGGAAGGTCGGCCTGTGATTCCCGATCGAAAACCGTGGCGCTATACCGGTCGAAAAACGAAGCGCTCATGGATTCACTCGTGACTTTCGGTACACGATGGCGGATTGATGTCCGTCCTCACAACCCGAGCGTCGCG
>Ga0153954_1001210_pt1 | contig 14955 bp, 16 predicted proteins | sample TSFL038MetaG_FD_102277 | JGI IMG/M metagenome (GOLD analysis project Ga0153954, IMG submission 102277) | Attine ant fungus gardens microbial communities from Florida, USA - TSFL038 MetaG | ecosystem: Host-associated > Fungi > Mycelium > Unclassified | place: USA: Florida, Wekiwa Springs State... | reverse complement strand
CTCGGACAACCCATCAAAAACCCGCCACTGGCGGCTTTTTGAGGAACGTTGTCATATTTCTAATATTGGGTAGGTTATGATCGATCAATCGCGAGGCTTTCACGTAGGTCAAAATTATCATTTAAAATTTAATCGACTATAGTGGGATAGGTTCACATGCTCTGGCGTTGGGTTTTAGCAGCTTTTTTTATCTTCTCTTTTACCATAGGCACCAGCATGATTATGATCCCCTATTCCACGAGTATAGCGGGATTTTGGCCTTCTCTAACAGCGATTATTATCTGCTACATCTACTTGATGATCACTGGTTTTTACTATCTTGAAGCCACACTTTCTGTACCGCATCCGGCATCTAACGTTTTTTCAATTTCTCATCAGTATATGGGAAAAGTTGGCGCCTGGGGTTCTTCCCTAATTTTGGCGCTCACTGTGTATGCCAATCTCATTTATTATTTCTCTCTATCCGATACAATTTTTGGCAGCGTTTTTGGAGTACTTCATCTCTACCTTGCCAGGATCGTTCCACTGCTTCTTGTAGGCTTGTTAGCGGGAATTCTCATTCTGTCGGGAACTTACGCCACAATGCTGGCGAATTTCCTAATCGCCTTGATCATGTGCATCCTGTTCTATTTGAGTTTCAAAATAGGGTTCACACTCAAAGTTCCTATGTCACCCACAAACTCATCATGGCTCTTCCTGGTTTTAGTCATCCCTTCGATTTTTAATACGCTTTATTTTCATACCCTGATCCCAACTATTGCGCATTTTTTAAATTACAAAAAAAAATTAATACAAATGTGCATTATAGTGGCTTTTACCTTTGCCATGCTCTTATTTACCGCTTGGTTGTTTTTTTCACTTACTCCGAGGGAAAGATCCTATGAAGAGAGTTTAAGCCAGCTCAATCCAGCTGACATCACCTTTCAATCCTTGGCACAAATTCCCTTCATAGGCAGATGGCTTCCTTATCTTTTAGCTACAAATGTTTTCACCTCCATTCTTTGCAATTTGATCATCCTTGTAGATTTCCTTAAGGATGTTTTCTCGCATTACTTTAAAGAGAAAAAAGTGAGGCGGCTCTATTTATGTGCCTGTGCACTGATCCCCACCCTTCTCATAGGCAGCCTGCCAGATAGGCATCTCCTTTTTAATGTCGCCTTATTCATTACTGAATTTGGAGGTGCCTACCTGGCAGGACTCTTACCTCTGTTGTGGATCTGGTCTTTAAAATATTTTTTAATACAAAAGCAGCGGTTTGGTTTGGGTCGCAAAGTGCTATTGGTCTGTATGACGATCTTTACAGTGTTCGCACTTTACAGCGTCGGGTTAGAGATCGTGTACCAAGTGACTTTTTAGAAGATAGATACAACGTGCTGTAGACAATGGACAAAACGAAATCAGAGATTCAAGTGCAAAAGATGCATTTCGGCCAGAACCAAAACCATCAACCTGTACTACATATAACATATATAGTTGATTCAAATTGAATCAACTATATTTAGGACTATCTTATTTTTTCAGTATTGGAAACTAGTGTTAAAATCCGCTTGGGAATAGCTATATCCATTGAATAACAGCGACTGTAAACTTAAAGGTCTATTGGGTAAATGATCCACCTGAGTTCCTTCAATCTCTAGCTCTAATAAACTATCTGGAAGGGTAGGTAGTACACTAAAGTCATCACAGTTATATACTCCAAGAAATATCAAATTTTGTGGAAGTTGATAGGGCAATCGTTTAAGTCCATTATTTTGCCTAAGATATAACCTTTCTAAATGTGCAAGTGACTTAGGTAGATATTCAACTTTGGCACATTGAACGAGCCGAAGCCCCTTTAAACGATCAGGGATGGCAGGCAATTTGATCAGCCAATTACAGCCATTGACTTCAAGAAATTCCAAATTCTCAGGCAGCTGAGGCAATATTGAATATCGACCACTTACAAGTGTTAATGTTTTTAAATTAGGTGGAAGGATAGGCAGCTTTTCTCCCCCCCAATATAGAGTTAACTCCTCTAAACTTGAAGGAACATGAGAAAATACCTGACGCAAATCATGAGACTCATCCATTGCCAAATTGAGCCGCTTAATTTTTGGGAAGTGCTCCATCATCTTTACCACTGCTTCAGGTGTTGCTTTCGCTTCCATTGGAATTGCTAACTTTAGCGACACTACAGCAGGAAACGTAACAAGGATAGCATTGACTAAAAATAAGGCGTTTTCATCGACAGAATTTAGTACAATGCTTGCTTCATTTTTATGGATGCTTAATTCAATAACTTTTTTAGTGGGATTTAAGGTATTTTGAAACGATACCTCGATCTTTATGTCCGCAGGGATAACAGAGAAAATCATTTGATATTCCTTAAGAATTTCTTCGCTGGAATGCATGAATACTACGTCTATGTATTTACCATCATTTTTAGCTTCAATAATCACTTTTTCTCTAAAATGCTCTTTCAAATTTTCTATGAGCTCTTTTATATATACGTTATATTCAAAAGCTGCAGCTAAAGCGTCTGAAAAATTATATTCTTGGAGTTGTTTTATATATTTTGATGCCACCTGCTGAAGCAGTTTTTTTAATTCTGGACAATCCCATTCGTGAATGTTTTTTTGCTGAAGGTCCTTTAAAAGATCTATTACTGCGTAGATTTCTTGTTCATTCATCTCTTCAGCAGACTTATAATCAACAATTTTTCCAATAATTGAATCTAATTCATTTTGAATTTTATGTTCAAATTGAACGCGCGAAATTAAATTTGAATTAGATATATATTGAAAAATTAATTTTGTGAGTGCCAAAATATGGCCATCACACTGAACTCGCAGCAAATTATTCTGTGCTTCTTTCATATCTACAGAAAATAAGCTGCGAAAATAAGCGCTTCTAGATGTAAGCGCAGATCTATCGCAAACGAATTGTGTTTGGTCTGGGAATTCTATAATTACAGGAGTTACAGGATTGGGCAAAAGCCTAAGGTTTAGCAGGGAGGCAATGCGTAAAAATTGTTGTTCCTTCAAACAGCCTTCAGTTTTTTGCAGCGTTATCCTATTTAAAATTCCATCGGCTAATGACCTATTTTCCACTAACCATTCTCGGCTCGCATTTCCCAAAAAATTAATCAATATTTCGATGTTGTCGAATTTTGTTAACAAATCATCTTTATTTTGAATATTTTTATACTTCTCAAAATAATTACATTCATTTTTGACACCAAATAATCCTAAATCAAAATTTAATGCTGACATATTATCCCCTTACATCAAAAAATTTTTCAAATTGTATAATTAGCAACTTTTAATGTCAAATAAAATACTAGAAAATTAAAACTAGATTGAACTATTTGTTCAAAATTAAATTATTCTTTCAATCAGGGAATATTGTATAAAGGGTAGGCCTAACATATGAGCGAATTTTTGAAATCCAGTTGCGTCAATCTCAATCCTCGTAAAACACAATAAAAAATATAGCGGGACAGGATCAAAACTACATACTGGAACTATTAGATCCATGGACGATTCAAGTCGAAAAGACAGTGTGTTCTCTGAAAGTGAATACCTACCTTTCACCTCCCCAAAATCTGAGCTTTGATTTTAAACCTAATCTTTGCTAAACTGTTTTTCTTTTAATTATTTTTTTGAGGAATTCAGATGGCACTTTCTACACAAGTGAAAAATTCCCTTTTGCAATTTCTACAAGAGAGACGTTCTCCCGAACTTCTTGCCGCGTATCTCTTTTACCTTGAACTTCGCTTTCATCTTCGCCCTGTTGTTTTTGTTCGCGATAAAATAATTTACCAAAGCTCTGAGACAGCAATTAAAAAATTAGAAGAAGCTGGAAAGGTATGGAGAGAAACTGAAATTAAAATCGGTTACGGGCCACCTTCTGTAAATGAAATGACAAAAAAGATTTATATTTGCCCTTTCACTGGTAAAGTTTTCGCAGACAATACTCACCCCAATCCTCAAGATGCGATTTATGATTGGGTTTCCAAATGCCCTGAAAACACAGAGCGTGTAGGAGGAGTGCGAGCCAAACGCTTTTTCGTTTCAGATGATCCCGAAGTGATCAAGAACTACATCAAACCCCCTAAAGAGCCCATTTTGAAAACAGTCTTCTCATCTGCAGTAACAGGTAAATTGTACAACTCGAAGGAGGCGGTCATCCAGGACTTCAAAGAAAATTATTTAAAACCAATGACTCTTGTAGAAGTCCAGAACCAAAATCGTTTTCAGTTAGAAGAAACGTTCCTCAATTTTATCCAAGACCATCTTCAAGAGGAAAAAATTGCTACTTTTGTGGAAACTTTGGCTGAGGATGAGGTGTTCCATCCTTATGTCACAAAATGGATTGAAGCCGAATAATCTCAAATAGCATCGAAATACTCACACACTCCGCAGAAGAGACTATTTCTTTTGGTCAATATATTGGTAGGTCATTAACACCAGGTTCTATTCTTTGTTTATATGGAGATTTGGGAGCTGGAAAAACCACAGTGATCAAAGGGATTGTAGAGGCACTGACAGGGACTAGCTTAGAAGAAGTATGTAGTCCAACCTTTGCCTATCTAAATATTTATGAAGGAATCTGCCCTGTCTACCATTTTGATCTCTATAGATTGAACAGAGCAGAGGATTTTTTAGACATGGGCTTTGAGGAATATTTTTTTTCTCGGGGTGTTTGCTGTCTGGAGTGGAGTGAACGAATTGCCTCTATTCTTCCAGAAGCCGTACATCAGCTGACACTCAGGCATGCAGGTGAAAATAGGAGGGAAATCATTTATGAAATTCCAAAATGTCCAATTCATTACAACAGTCGTCCAAACGGATAGTCTCCCTTTTTTGCGCCACCTTCCTGAAATTGCGGTTGTGGGACGTTCAAATGTAGGAAAATCTACACTTTTGAATCATCTCTTTGGCCTGAAAAAGAGCCTAGTAAAAGTCTCCTCCACTCCCGGCAAAACACGTGCGCTTAATTTTTTTAATGTCGATGAAAAATATATTTTTGTTGATCTTCCCGGCTACGGATATGCTGCTGTCTCCCAACAAGAGAGTCAGCAGTGGGGTCAGCTCATTGAGCATTATCTCCGCGAACGCGCTTCTTTAAAAGTCCTCCTATTCCTGATGGATATCAGAAGGCAGCCCACCGAGGAAGATATGCAGATGCTGCAATGGATCCAACACTATCAAACGCAAACACTGCTTGTTCTGACAAAGATCGATAAAGTCTCCCAATCTGAAAAAAGCTCCCAGACCAAAAGAATAACCGATAGGATTAAAGGCCTTCCCTATGTACACTATTCCTCAACAAAAAATGAAGGACGTAAAGAATTGATCGCATTGATGCGAGAGAGGCTGGTTTGAATGGGGCTACTTAAGGATACGACCTTTATCTGCCTAGACTGCGAATTTACAGGGCTCGATCCCGAAAGAGATAGAATTCTTGAACTAGCGGCTGCCCGCTTTACCTTTAGTCAAGTAGCTGCGCAATTTGATGCTCTGGTCAATCCCGAATGCCCTATTTCTGATGAATCTTTTGCCATTCATCACATCTCCCAACAAATGATTGCTCAAAAGCCGACGATTGAAAAAATGTTGCCCGATTTTTTGTCTTTTGTGGGCACCAACATCATTATAGGTCACGGCATAGGCTACGATTTGGCCATGATCGAACGAGCTGCGGCCCGAGCATCCATCCCCTATACGTTGAAGTCTTCTTCCTGCATAGACACATTGCGGCTCGCTAGGCTTTATGGAGATAGTCCAAATAACTCCCTAGAAAGTCTAGCCCATCACTTTAATGTCCCAAATCCTGGCTCGCACCGCGCTCTGAATGATGTTATGATGAATATAGAGGTTTTCAAGCACCTTGTCCGACGCTTCAAAACCCTGGAACAAATTTTTGAAATCCTTTCCAAGCCGATCAAAATGAAATTCATGCCTCTGGGTAAACACAAAGGCAGACAATTCGGCGAAATCCCTCTTCAATATTTGCTTTGGGCAGCCCGCATGGATTTCGATCAAGACCTGCTCTATACGATTCGGCTTGAACTTAAAAAAAGAAAAATGGGCGATGGCTTTGGACAAGCAACTAACCCATTTGCAGAGTTATAAATATGAAAAAAACTGGATCTTTTGAAATAAAAGTTGGGCTGGCAGAAATGCTGAAGGGCGGGGTGATTATGGATGTCACCACACCTGAACAAGCAAAAATTGCCGAAGAGGCAGGAGCTTGTGCGGTCATGGCGCTAGAACGTATTCCCTCTGATATTCGGCGTGATGGAGGAATTGCACGCATGACTTCTCCAACGATCATCAGAGCCATTCAAGATGCAGTGACTATACCCGTCATGGCAAAGTGTCGGATAGGCCATTTTGTTGAGGCGCAAATTTTAGAAGCCTTGGAAGTGGATTTTCTAGATGAAAGTGAAGTACTCACGCCCGCTGATGAAGAAAATCATATCGACAAACACCGTTTTGAAATCCCTTTTGTGTGTGGCGCCAGAGACTTAGGAGAGGCACTACGACGTATTGGGGAAGGGGCCGCCATGATCCGTACTAAAGGTGAAGCAGGTACAGGTAACATTGTAGAGGCTGTACGCCATATGCGTGCCATCCAGGCGGGCATCCGGCGTTTAAAAAATATGGACTCTGGAGAATTAATGGCAGAAGCAAAAAAGCTAGGTGCACCCTATGAGCTTGTCTGCAAAGTTGCCGCTGAAGGAAAGCTTCCAGTCCCCAATTTTTCGGCAGGTGGGATTGCTACCCCCGCAGATGCAGCTTTAATGATGCAACTCGGTGCAGAAAGCGTCTTTGTTGGCTCGGGTATTTTTAAATCAGAAGATCCCGAAAATCGCGCACGTGCTATCGTTCTCGCTGTCACTTACTATAAAGATCCTGCTTTATTGGCAGATATCTCTGCAGGCCTTTTAGACGGTATGGCCGGCTTAGATGTACGTAAATTGGCAAAAGAGGAGCTATTAGCCTCACGTGGATGGTAAGCCAGTAGTGGGAATCCTTGCTCTTCAGGGAGCATTTGCCAAACATGAAGAAATGCTAGGAAAGTTAGGCGTTCCTACATTACAAGTGCGCTATAGTCATGAGCTCGCTCATTGTGATGGGTTGATCATCCCTGGTGGCGAATCAACTACAATAACCCGCCACATCCTCGCAAGAGGCTTAGTAAAGCCTCTGCTAGAATTCGCCAAACAATACCCTATTTTTGGGACTTGTGCAGGGATGATTGTGATGGCCAGAGAAGGTACTCTTCCTTTACTTGATATCACAGTTGAACGCAATGCCTATGGACGGCAACGCGACTCCTTTATCGCTCCCCTGACTATTCCTAGTCTCTCTAAAACAATGAAAGCTTTTTTTATCCGGGCTCCTCGCATTACTGCGATACATTCTCCGACAGTACAGATACTGGCTGAGATATACCCAAACAACCTGATGAATTGGAATTTTGGTTGCGCCAAAACCCCGGGATTGATCGATCGTAACCCTACCTTGGTTGACTTAAGTCAACTCTCGGACAACCCATCAAAAACCCGCCACCAGCGGCTTGTTGAGGAACGTTGTCATATTTCTAATATTGAGTCGGTTACGATCAACCAATCCCGGGAATTTTCACGTCAGCCAAAATCCAATTCTTCAGATTGTTTGGGTATAGCAAGTGAGCCCGTGCTTATTCAACAGGGAGGGCATCTGGCAGCCTCCTTTCATCCAGAATTGACAAATGATGGCGCCATCCATCAATATTTTGTTGACCTATGCAGAAAAAAACCATCTCTTCAACAGCCGTCGATAACCACACCCACAAGATTTTTCCAGTTGACTTGAACACCAATGGGACTGTCTTTGGTGGATTGGTCATGAGTATTTTAGATCGTATTACACTTGTTGTTGCAGAGCGACATAGTGAAAAAACGTGCGCTACTGTAGCTGTGGATGCCTTACACTTTTTAGCGCCAGCTTATCTTGGCGAAGTGTTAATTTTCAAAGCAGCCCTCAATAGAAGCTGGACAAGCTCTATGGAAGTCGGTGCGAAAGTTTTGGTAGAAAATTTTAAGACGGGCGAACATCGTCATATCATTTCTGCTTACTTTACTTTTGTCGCTTTAGATGAAAACAATAGGCCCACACCTGTCCCTCCTGTCATTCCAGAAAGCGCATTAGAAAAACGACGCTATGAGGAGGCAGACATTCGTCGCAAAAACCGCATTGCCGCTTCTAGAGAAAGAGAAGAGCGCCGTTCTCAAGAACTTTCTTAATCAAATATTTATGTTTCACCTATATATTTAAATTTCAGTAAATTTTGCAAAAAAGAGGACCATTCTTATGGCGAGCTCAACTTCTTCTGTTAGGCAAAAAGAAATCGATTCGAACATTCCCTCACACAATTCTCTTTCGAAATTGAAAACCTACGGATTTGCCATTGTGATTATTATGGCAATTGGTGGGTTGGCTGTTTCAGGAGTAGGAGTTGCAGGCTTTTTTCATGTAGGAGCGCTTAGCAATCTATCTCAAATCAATGCAATCATCATGATGGCAGTGGGAGGTGGAATGGGCATCATCTTGCTCGTCGCTGGGGGTGCTGGCTTAAAAAATTGTAAGAGAAATCATCAACAAATTGATGACGATCAAAGCCATACAATACATCATACCACTCCAGTCAAGGATATCAATGCTCACAAGGATACTGAAAAGAAAGATGTCGCTCATCAAATAAAAGAGCCTGAGCATGACGATACAATTCGTAATACCGCTCCAGTAAAAAAAGTTGATACTCAACAGGATACTGAACAAAAAACCGACGTTAATCATATCATAAAAGATGCGGCGAAAAGTAAATCCATTGATACGCAAGGTGGAGTTTTTTATGGGCCGCAAGCCTGGGAAGTTTTGGGTGTCAAGGTGTTAGATACGAATATCCAGATGCCTAAAGTTGATTTAAGCAAGAATGACAAGATTCTTCTATATATCCCAGAAACAATTGAATTTAAAGGCGTAGAGAAAAATTTGACGCTTGATGCGTTAATAGAAATTGGTTCAGTTGCATGTCCAAAATCTGTTCTTAAGGAGTTGGGAAACAGCACAGCGCCTGGATGGATTTTAATAGACAAAGCTAAGCTTCCAGTCATTCCAAACAGCAGAGGGAAAACATTCAAGAAACAGAAAAAAATGGTAAAAAAAGAGTGTCAACTGACTAGTACGGTAGAGGCTGTCGCATTAAATCTTTTAATTTTTGCCCTGACTAATAAACCTGTGCATGGAATGGATCCAGTGACTTCTATCCGCTGCTCTGACGTGATTAAAAAGCCTAAGGGAAAATATCCTGTTGTTGTAGGGGAGTTCGGCAACGAGGGTCTCTGCATCAATGACAGTTACCTTCAAGATATTGAACTCGGAAGATATGGCATCACTACTGTAGAAAGATTTAAGGCGAAAGCCGCGTGACAATCCAGTCAGAGTCTGCTTTAGCATAAAGAAACCGGTCATGGAGCCGGTTTTGTCTTCCCTGCCAAAATTCAACACGTTCGGGCATCAAAACATAGCCCCCCCATTCTTTTGGACAAGGGATTTCTTTGCCGCGGTATGTTTTTTTCAATCTTTCAAAGGCTTCCTCCAGGCCAGCGCGTGAGGCCAATGGAGAACTTTGTATCGAAGCCAAAGCAGCAAGCTGAGCTCCTCTTGGTCTTTTTGCAAAGTAGGCGATGGATTCTTTACGGGATAATTTTTTGACGCTCCCCTCAAAGTTGACCTGACGATAAATCTCCTTCCACCAAAAGGTAGCTGCAGCATGCGGATGCAAACGTAAATGTTCACTTTTGCGACTTACATAGCTGGTAAAAAAAATCAATCCTCTTTGATCTATTCCTTTAAGTAGAACCGTGCGTGAGGCTGGATAGCCCGCACTCGATACAGTAGCCAAAATAAAAGCATTGGGTTCCATGACCTGAGCCTCAAGCGCATGGCTGAGCCATTTCTCAAATTGCTGTAGAGGAATGATTTTAAGGTCCTGCTCTAAAAGCGGAGTATTACCATATTCTAATCGTAATTTTTCTATGGAGCGCTTCACGGTACTTTTGTTATAAGCGTTTTCATTATAGTCGATTAAGTTTTAAATGATAATTTTCACCACGTCAAAGCTCTCGGGCTTGATCAATCTTAATCTACCCAATATTAGAAATATGGGGTAGATTAAGATTGATCAAGCCCGAGAGCTTTGACGTGGTGAAAATTATCATTTAAAACTTAATCGACTATATGGGAAAGTTATTTATTGAAGATCTCAATGTCAAAGAAAAAAAAGTCCTCATGCGAGTCGATTTTAATGTTCCTTTGGATAGTGATTTAAATGTCGTCGACACAACCCGCATCGAAGCCACTTTACCCTCTATCCGTTATGTATTGAACAAGGGTGGATCCCTCATTTTGATGAGCCACCTAGGTAGGCCACGCAATGCCTTTGTCCTAGAACTTTCTTTGAAACCAGTCGCAGGTGTGCTCTCTTCGTTGCTCGATAAACCTGTTGCCATGAGTCCTGATTGCATAGGAGAGAAAGCCCAAGAAATGGCAAAAAATCTGCAACCTGGGGATGTATTATTGCTTGAAAATTTGCGCTTTCACCGTGCAGAAGAGCATCCAGAAGAAGATCTTTCCTTTGCACAGACACTCGCTAGTTATGGCGACTGCTATATCAATGATGCTTTCGGCACCGCACATCGAAAACATAGCTCTACTTATGCAGTTCCGGGCTATTTTCCGGGCAAAGCAGCTGCTGGCTATCTTTTAGAGAAAGAGATCCAATTTATTGGCGATACCCTAAGGTCGCCAGCACGTCCTTTTTTTGCCTTGATAGGCGGCGCCAAAATTTCAACGAAAATAGGCGTGATCCATTCACTTCTGAAAAAGGTGGATGGTTTGATCATCGCCGGTGGCATGGCCTATACTTTTTTAAAAGCAAAAAATTGTCTCATAGGTGATTCCCTTTTAGAGGAGGAATTTGTCCCCTTAGCAGCCGACCTTTTAAAGGAATATGGAGAAAAAATCCTACTTCCAGTGGATTGCGTTGTCGCAAAAGAATGCAGTCAGGATGTGCCTAATAAAATTGTCACCTTTTCTTCCGGAATCCCAGAGGGTTATCAGGGATTAGATATTGGCCCAGCAAGCTTGCAACTTTTCTGTGACGCATTATTGAAAGTAAAGACGGTGCTATGGAACGGACCCTTTGGTGTCTATGAAATTGATCCGTTTGCAAAAGGAACCTTGGTCATGGCGCATTTTCTAGCTGGGCTTTCCGCAATTAAAATTGTGGGAGGGGGGGACCTAATCGCTGCTATTCGTAAGGCTGGTGTTACAGAGCAGATGACCCATATTTCGACTGGGGGAGGTGCGACATTAGAATATATCGAATTCGGTACCTTACCAGGCATTCAAGCTCTTTCAGAAACAAATTAATTTTCTCTTTTTGTTCTTTCTACCTGCCGCTTCGCACCGATCATCATGAAGCTGGTGACTAATACCACAGTGCAGACACCACCAATCATAGCGAAGCCAATATGCGCGTTTGAAAGCACCCCAGCTATCCCAAGACCACCAAAGGTTGAAAGGATCGCGCAGATGATAGCACTAGAAATCAAATCCATCTTGCGCTGGCTACACTTTCCTGCCAAAAGTTTGATCGCCATATAACCTGCTCCCAAGCCCACAAGTGACCAGCCGATTATAGAAGCAGACAAAACCTGTGCAGAGCCTATACAACCGATCACAAACACAGTAAGCAAAATGCCTTTGCTAAAAAAATTCATCACTTTGGCACATAGCGTTGTATTGCCAAGCATTTTGTCATACGCAGCTTGGTAAAGATGCCCTGTATGGGCATAAGGGTTGGCATGTGACGCAATTCCTATAGAAGTCATAGTAGTCATAAATAAACCTTTTGAATTATTTATGTTTCAACTGTCAGAAGTCAAGGCAAATGTGGAGCAAAAGAAGATCAATCAATTCAAAAAAATTTGTTTAATAAAAAAGATTTGATAAAGAAATGAAGGATTTCTCAAATACATTGAGACCACTTGCTACTTATAGGGGCATTGTCTATAATTGCTGTCTCAAAGAAAACAAAAGAAGACAAAAGTGTCTTTTTCATTAAAGTTTTTCTTCATTCTTTCCCCACAAAACACAGGATTAAGTGATGTCTCAAGATAAGGGATTTTCTCCTTTAAGAGCATACCTTTGGCCTATCCACTCTTATGAATTGCGCAAATTCTTACCACTTTTGGCTATGGCCTTTTTTATCGGATTTAATTACAACATTTTGCGCAACATGAAGGAAGCCTTCCTTGTAACGGCTGAAGATGGCGGTGCCGAAGTGTTGCCATTTATCAAGGTGTGGGGCATTGTTCCTGGAGCCTTCCTGCTCACTTTCCTTTATAGTCGACTCAATAATGGCCTCAAGAGAGACCATGTGTTTTATGCAATGATCCTGATCTTCCTCGGATTTTTTGCATTCTTCACATTCGTTGTCTATCCTTTCCAAGATTACCTTCATCCACATGCTACTTGCGATTTTCTTCAGGCTTATTTGCCTGCAGGATGCAAGGGTTTGATCGCCATGTTCCGTTATTGGACTTTCACAAGTTTTTATATCATGTCAGAGCTTTGGAGCTCTGCTATCCTTTCTATGCTTTTTTGGGGCTTTGCTAACGAAGTAACGCGCGTCTCTGAAGCAAAACGTTTTTATGGTCTGATTGCGATCGGGTTGAACATGGCAGCTGTCACTTCAGGACAGGTGTCTGTTTTTCTGACGACTGGCTTTTTGCGATCCATGGTCACTTTTGCTGATGATTCTTGGCATCAATCGGTGATCCTCTTGACAACTGTGGTGATTTTATCTGGGGGTGCTATTCTAGGCATTTTCCGTTATCTCACTAAAGCAGTGATCTCTAAGCCAATGGAAGGCATCTCTCCTAGAAAAGAAAAAATCAAAATGTCTATGAGGGAAAATTTTGCGATCCTCGGAAGGTCAAAATATCTTCTTTCCATCGCTATCATTGTCCTTACCTATAACTTAGTGATCAATCTTGTCGAAGTGGTCTGGAAAGATCAAGTATGCCAACTCTATCCCAATCCAAATGATTATAATGCCTACATGAGCCAAATCACGACCATTACCGGCATTATTTCCTTTTTTACCTCTCTTTTAATTTCTGGCCAGCTGATTCGCAAATTTGGTTGGACGGCAGGAGCACTCATCACTCCCGTGATCCTTCTGATTACTTGCTGTGCATTTTTCTTTTTCTTCTTTGGACGTGATAGCATGGCCAATGCTCTTGCTGTCCTAGGAACTTCTCCTCTAGCGCTCGTAGTCTTTTTTGGATCTTCCCAAAATTGTCTTTCCAGAGCCTCGAAATTTACGCTTTTTGATTCAACTAAAGAAATGGCCTTCATTCCCCTAAGCACTGAGGATAAGTTAAAAGGAAAAGCTGCTATCGACGGCGTAGGATCCCGTTTAGGTAAATCAGGAGGTTCTTTCATCCATCAGATCCTTTTGGTCATTTTCTCCACAATCTCAGCAAGCGCTCACATTGTGGCGGCAATTTTATTCATGGCCATTTTCTTCTGGATTGGTGCAGTTCTTTCACTAGGCAAGCAGTTTAAAAAATTGGAAGCGCCTCAATCACAGTCCCCAGAACCAGTGACTCCAGCTCAAGAAGTTGCCACACCACTCACTTGAATTTAAGCCTCTATCTTTTCCCATCCAAAAAAGAGCCTATTGATATCTAAACAATTTGAAGAAATCGGCGGGGGGGGCTAGGCAAAAAACATTGCCATTCTTGCTTTTTTAAAAGCACAGATTGTGAAAATCGAAGATGTAAATCTCATCAATCAATAAGCAGCTAAAAATTTTGCCACTTATAGTCGATTAAATTATAAATTCCTCGATTTGTCCGCGCCAAAGTTCCCGGGCTTAATCGCAGGACTTTCGCATGGCTCAAATCGGGAAATTTATAATTTAATTGACTATAATCTTCATCAATAAAATTTTTTCTTTATGTTTTCTTAAACAAAATTTTTTTGTATAGCGCATCCGTATTTTCAATTTTAAATTTTGCATGATGTGAACATGAGAGTTTTCAATAAATATTTTGTTTTCTTAGTAATTGCATTAAGCTTGTCTGCATCTTGTTGTGCTGCTCAAACACAACAAACATGTGATAATTATTATATTCAACCAGGAGGCGTATATGTTGCGCCCGGAGGTATATTTATTTGGGTAGATGGACAATTAGTCCAAGTGAATATTTTATGCTCGGATGAAAGAGGGGTGTTTGTTCCATATGAAGAAATGAATCGCAGATTTGTACGCTGTCCACACTGTGGAGGCTGGTACGATCCAGAACATCCTGAAAATCACAAATGTAAGGGTTATTGATATTAATGGCCTTGTTATTATCTAATAAGGCCAATTTTATGAAGTACTTAGTAATCTTATTTGCTCTTTTCATCCCATTTGCTCTTAAAGCGGATATCTCAAATATTCCTCAACGGGATATCGAAGAAATAAAATCTTTATTTGAACGATTGATAGTTGCCTACGATTTTGGCTATACAATTTTTGGCTCAAAACCTATGTCGCTTGCTGATATGTGCTTACAGATCCCCTCTCATCTTTCTTTTTATAAGCATTTAAAAGCTAGGGTTTTATTAACTAAATCCAAGAATAGGATTAATGCATGGCTCAAACATAGAAATGAATTTCATTTCAAAGACTTCATTTTTTTGGATAATGAAGAAGATACTCCTGACTGTTTTGTTTTTATTTTAATAACCTGAATTTTGGGTTGATGTCTTTGTAGGTCAATCAGATGATAAAATTTTGATGAAAAAAGACCTCAGCTTGATGTAAAAGCATTTGTTGCCAAACAAAATGCAATCAAGCGGAGGT
>Ga0153954_1001209_pt1 | contig 14959 bp, 16 predicted proteins | sample TSFL038MetaG_FD_102277 | JGI IMG/M metagenome (GOLD analysis project Ga0153954, IMG submission 102277) | Attine ant fungus gardens microbial communities from Florida, USA - TSFL038 MetaG | ecosystem: Host-associated > Fungi > Mycelium > Unclassified | place: USA: Florida, Wekiwa Springs State... | reverse complement strand
GGCCGTGAATGAGAAGCACAAGCGGCGTGCCCTTCAAGGGCTCCGCGGGACGGTCGATCATCCCCAGGAGAATGTCTCCGGTACGATCGGCCATCGGGAAGCAAATGCGCTCGCTGGTATGGGGCGACAAATCCGACGCCGATGTGCGCAGCAGGACTGCCAGCGTTTGCAGGTCGGGTCCCCACCAGGGGAAGCGGGGGCGGAAAGGCGGCAGTTCCAGGGAATCGATGGACGGGGGCACGGCGACTTCGGTATTCAACTCTGGTTGCGATGAAAACGCGGCTTCACCAACAGAGTTCCGCAGCCCTCGGTGTTGCCTGCATCGTGAGTGCTTCCGTTGTGTTCAGCACAGCGGGCGCGATTGTCCGGAATATCGATCTTCCCGCATGGGATATCGCTTTTTGGCGAGCGGCGCTCCTCAGTGCCACGATCTTGCCACTACTCGCGGGGCGGGCTCGCCGCACCTGGATCGACATCCGCAATGCCGGGCGGACGCTGGTGCTCAGCGGGTTTCTGATCGCGAGCACCATGGTCGCTTTCATTGTTGCATTGGGGCTGGCACCGGTGGCGAACGTGCTGATCGTCTATGGCGCCACGCCGTTTCTCACCGCGCTTTTCGCTCGGTTGTTCCTGCACGAGCCGCTCCACCGCCACACCGTGCTGACGATGATCACCGCTGCCGGTGGGTTTGCCCTGTCGGTCGCAGGCTCCCTGCAGGCCGGTGCTTTCGCCGGCATGGCCGTGGCCAGCATCGTCACGTTGGCCATGAGCGCCAACAACGTCCTTGTACGCCATCGGCGCGATGTCGGCATGGCGCCCTCCCTGATGCTGGCCGGTGTGATCGCGGCCCTCGTCGCCCTGCCCTTCGCCCATCCGGCCAATGTCACTCTGCGGCAGTTGCCGTGGCTACTGGCGCTCGGTCCCGGTCAGCTCGCCGTGGGCTTTCTGCTCTATATGGCGGCGCTCAAGCATATGCCCGCCGCCCGTACTGCTCTGCTTGCCCTGCTCGAGCCCGTACTGGGACCGATCTGGGTCTGGGAGATCTTCGGCGAGCGGCCGGACGGCCTCACGCTTTTGGGAGGAGCGATCGTCATCGCTTCCGCAGCGGCAAATGTGTGGCTGGATTCGCGGCGGTCCACTGGCTAAGAACCGGAGCATGAGCGAAAAAGCAAAGGGCCCCCTGTCGGGCATCACCGTCATCGACCTGTCGCGCATCCTGGCCGGTCCCTACTGCACGCTGCTGATGGCCGAAATGGGCGCGCGCGTGATCAAGGTGGAAGCGCCAAAAGGCGGCGACGATGCCCGCGCCTATGGGCCGTTCATCAAGGGCAAGTCGACCTATTTCGCTTCGGTCAATCGCGGCAAGCAGAGCATCGCGCTCGACCTCAAGACCGAGAAGGATCGTGCCATCTTCGAGAAGCTGCTCGCCAAGGCCGATGTCGTCGTCGAGAACTTCCGCCCCGGCACGATGGAAAAGCTGGGCTATGGCTGGGAGCAGCTCCACGCCAAATATCCGCAGCTGATCTACGCCTCGGCCTCGGGTTTCGGCCACAGTGGCCCCAACTCGCGCGACCCCGCCTATGACATGGTGGTCCAGGGCATGGGTGGCATCATGAGCATCACCGGCTCCATCGGCGGCGAGCCGGTACGCGTCGGCATGTCCATCGGTGACATCGGCGCGGGCCTCTACACCGCCGTCGCGGTGAACGCGGCCATCGTCCATCGCCTCAAGACCGGGGAAGCGACCAAGGTCGATATCGGCATGTTCGATTGCCAGATCGCGCTGCTCGAGAACGCGGTCATGCGCTACACGGTCGAGGGCGAGGTCCCCGGTCCGCTGGGCGCCCGCCATCCGACGATCGTGCCGTTCCAGGCCTTCAAGACCGGCGACGGCGCCATCATCATCTCCGCCGGCAACGACGGGCTGTTCGTGAAGATGTGCAACGCGCTCGGCCTGCCCGAACTCGCGGCCGACCCCGACTACAAGACCAATGCCCTGCGCGGCAAGCACCACGCCAGGCTCGAGGCGACGATCGAGAAGCTGCTGAAGATGCAGTCGACGGCGCACTGGCTCGGCATCCTCGCCAAGGCTGACATTCCAGCGGGGCCGATCAACAACATCGAACAGGCGCTCGCCCATCCGCAGGTCGCCGCGCGCAACATGCTGGTCTCCGTGCCCGATGGCAGCGGCGGTACGCTGAAGCTCGCCGGCAATCCGATAAAGATGTCGGCCTTCGCCGATCCCACCACCCGTCCTGCCGCCCCCGATCTCGACGGCGATCGCGCCGACATCCTCTCCTATATCGGCGGCTAGTACGTGCGCGCTCGCGCACCCCTGATCGTCCGCCTCGGCCTCGGCCTGGCGAAGCTTCTGGGTGCGCTCGTGCTCATGCTCGCCGTGTTCCTGGTCGGCAGCTACTTCCAGGTGCGCGGCGCACTGCCCTCCTACAGCGGCCACTACGAGGTGAAGGGCCTGAAGGCGCAGGTCACGATCCTGCGCGACAAGAACGCCGTGCCCCATATCATCGCGGGCTCGATCGAGGACGCGATCTACGGCCTGGGCTTCGTCCATGCGCAAGACCGCTTCTGGCAGATGGAGCTGATGCGCCGGCTGGGCGAGGGCCGTCTGTCGGAGATCCTTCCGCCGGCCTTGGTCGGCCGCGGCATCGTCGCCACCGATCGCACCATGCGCGGTCTCGGTGTCTACCGTGCCGCCTCCGACAGCGTGAATGCCCTCTCGCCGAGTGCGCGCGCCATGCTCGATGCCTATGCCGCCGGCGTGAACGCCTGGCTCGCCGACAAGAACCGCCAGTTCGGCGTCGAGCTCACCCTCGTGCGGTTGCTGTCCGGCGGTCGCTACCGACCGGAACCCTGGCAGCCGGCCGACTCGATCGTCTGGGCCAAGATCATGGCCCTCGGCCTCGACGGCAACTGGCGCGCCGAGCTTCTGCGGCTGATGCTCGCCAAAAAGATCGGCGAAGACGACATGAAATTCATGATCGACAAGTCCGACGAGAGCCGCGACGCCACCCTGACTCTCGCCAACGAAGCCATGAACGGCATCGATCTGCAGCGCCTCTACCGTGGCACCGACAACGAGGCGACACGCAAGCGCGAAGCCTCGAACGAATGGGTTCTGTCGGGCGCCCATACCGTCTCGGGCAAGCCGCTCCTCGCCAACGACCCGCATCTGTCGCTCGGCTTTCCCGGCACCTGGTACCTCGCGCGCCTGGTCGGTCCGGGCTTTGACATTCGCGGCGCCTCGGCCCCCGGCGGACCGGGCATCGTCCTGGGTCACAATGCTTCCATCGGCTGGGGCTTCACGACGACCAACCTCGACAGCCAGGATCTGTTCGTCGAGCGGGTCGATCCGACCGATCCCAACCGCTACCTGACGCCTGACGGCGCACGGCCCTTCGGCGTGCGTGACGAGACGATCAACGTGCTGTGGGGCGAGCCCGTGCACATGCGTGTGCGCGACACGCGGCATGGCGTGGTGATCAACGACTTCGTCCGACAGCCGAAGCAGATCGAGCAGCCCGGCCATGTGCTTGCTCTGCAGGCTACGGCGCTCGATGGTGCCGATACCTCGATCGAGGGCTTCGCGCGCATCGGCCTCGCCCAGAACTGGGAGGAGTTCCTGGCCGCGACGCGCAAGATCATCACGCCCATGCAGAACATTGTTTACGCTGACACCGCGGGGAACATAGGACTGGTCTCGCCCGCGCGCGTGCCGATCCGGCGCAAGGGCGACGGCTCCTTCCCCTCGCCCGGCTGGACCGGCGAGTACGACTGGGCGAGCTTCGTGCCGTTCGACGAGCTGCCGCGCATCTACAATCCGACCGGCGGCATCATCGTCAACGCCAACGGACGCCTGGTGCCCGACGACTATCGCCACTTCATCAGCCGGGACTGGGCCGCGCCCTACCGCCAGCGCCGCGCCAACCAGCTGCTGCGCGAAGTCGACCGCCATCCCGTCTACGGCATGATCGCGATTCAGGCCGACAATCTTTCGCCCGACGCCGCCGAGATCCTGCCGATCCTGCTGAAGGTAGAGCCGCGCAATCCTCGCGCCGCCAAAGTGCGCGAGATGATGTCCAACTGGAACCGCTTCATGTTGGCGAACCGTCCGGAGCCGCTGATCTACACGGCCTGGCTCTACGAACTACAGCGCGGCCTGATCGAGCATACCGTCGGCAAGGAGCTTTATGACGACCTCACGCCGCCCGACGTCCGGCTGCTCATCCGCATCCTGCGCGATCGGCCGCAATGGTGTGGCACGAGTTGCGACGATGTGATCGCCGCAGCGCTCGACCGCGCGCTCGATGGCATCTCGCGTCAGCAGGGCAACAATATCGAAAGCTGGCAATGGGGCCGCCAGCATCCGGCCGCCCACAAGCATCCGCTGTTCGACGGCATCCCGATCGTACGGGACTTCGCCTCGGTGCGTTTCCCCTCAGATGGCGGCCAGGAGACGTTGAACCGCGCCACGCCGTCATTCTACGGGCCGAACCCCTTCGAGGCAGTGCATGGCGCGGGCTATCGCGCCATCTACGATTTTTCCGACCTGGACAACAGCCGCTTCGCCATCCCGCTGGGCGAATCGGGCGACATGCTTTCGCGCTGGTCGCACAACTTCCTGCCGGAGTGGAAGAAGTTCGGCTACATCAACATCGCCGGAACGCCTGCCGAGCTGATTCGTGGCGCCGTCGGCACGATCCAGCTGTCACCCGGTCACTAAGAGGCGCTCAGCGCGGTTTGTCGCCCGCGAGCGTGACGCGGTGCATGACGCGTCGAAAGCCGTGATAGTCGTTGATCGGGTTGTGCATCGCGCAACGATTGTCCCAGAAGGCCAGCGACCCGACCTGCCACTGGAAACGGCAGGTGAATTCGGGCCTGGTCTGGTGATCCCACAGGAACTGCAGCAGCGGCAGGCTTTCCTTCTCCGTCCAGCCCTTGATGTGGGCCGTGTGCGCGACCGACGTGTAGAGCGCCTTGCGGCCGGTCTCGGGATGCGTGCGCACGAGCGGATGCTCGGCTTCGAGTTGCTTCGGCGTTGCGCCCGCGCCCGCCTGCTTCAACGCATCCTCGCGCGTCTTGGTGACGTCGGCCTTGGCCGATGAGCTGACGCCAACCAGCCCGTCCAGGGTTTGCTTCAGGCCGTCCGACAGCGATTCGTAGGCGAGATACTGGTTGGCGAACATCGTGTCGCCGCCATAGGGCGGGACCTCGCGCGCCAGCAGCATGCTGCCCATCGGCGGGATCTCGAGATAGGTCGTGTCGGAATGCCAGATGCCGCCGAAGTTGTGGCGCTCATGCTCGAGCTTCACCACGGGCGTGATCATTGGTGCTTCGGGCAGGCCCTTGAGCTGCGGGTATTCGATTGGCTGACCGAAGCGCTTGGCGAAGGCGACCTGCTGTTGCGGCGTCGCCTTCTGGTCGCGCAGGAAGATCACGAGATGCTCGAGGAAGGCGTGACGAACCTCGGCGACCACCTCGTCATCCAGATCACGGGCCATGTCGACACCTGCGATCTCTGCTCCCAGCGCGCCGGCGATGGGTCTGACTTCGATATGGCGGTAGTTGCGCATTGTCCTATCCCTTCGCCCACGGCGGAGCGGTCTTGGCCTTGAAGGCCTTGATGCCTTCCCGCGCTTCCGGCCGGCGCAGCAGCTCGACGATGCTGTCGGCCGCATCGTCCAGAACGGCACGATCATCCTCGGTTGCGCACGACAGCACCAGCCGCTTCGCGGCCGCGATGGCATTCGGCTCCTGCCGCAGGATGTCGTCCGTCACGGCCTTCATCAGGCGATTGAGGTCGGCGGTATTGGCGCAATAATGCGCGCCGATGCCCACGCGATGGGCCTCCTTGGCATCGATGATCCGGCCGGTCACGGCCAGGTCGCGTGCCAGGCCTTCGCCAATGCGGCGCACGACGAACGGCAGGATCTGCGAAGGAATGAAGCCGACCTTGGGTTCGGGCATACCGAAGCGCGCGCTGTCGTGGAGGATCACGACGTCCGAACAGCAGGCCATGCCGAAGCCGGCGCCCACGGCCGAGCCCTCGACCACCGCAACGGTCGCCTGCGGCAGGTCGTTCAATGCCAGCAGGGCATCTCCGAATTGCCGGTAAGCCGGCACCAGCGGATCGCCCTCGCCATTGGTCGGTTTGGGCGGCATGTCGGCCATGGCGTCGAGATCACCGCCTGCGCAGAAGTGCCCGTCCGCCCCGCGCAGGATCAGCAGCCTGCATTTCTTGTCGGCGCGGACCCGGCCGAACGCGTCCTCCAGCTCCAGCATCATCGCATGGGTGAGCGCGTTGCGCCGATCTGGCCGGTTCAACACCAGCCGTGCGATGGCGCCGTCGCGCGTCAGCGTGAGGTTGGCATAGTCGGCCATGGGCAACCTCTTAGCGGCCGGTTATCTTGCCAACAAGATGAAGCGTATCGCGGTTTCGCTGCTCGCGGCCCTGCTCTGCTGCGGCGCCGATTGGTCGACGGTCAAGGCACCGTCACCCGGCCCCGCTCAATCGATCGGCTTCTATTCCGCGGGCTGCATTCAGGGCGCCGAACCCCTGCCGCTCGACGGCCCCGGCTACGAAGCGATCCGCATCAGCCGTAACCGCTATTGGGGGCACCCGGTCACACTGCAGTTCATTCAGACATTGGCAGACAAGATCCGCGCGTTGGGGCAGTCCTATCTTTACATTGGCGACATTGGCCAGCCGCGTGGCGGCCCCGCGCCGACGGGCCATGCCAGCCATCAGACGGGCCTCGATGCCGATATCTGGTACGAGCGCGAGCCCGGTCCTCGCCTGCCGCCGGCCCAACGGGAGAACCCGCGCCTGCGGCCACTGGTGATCCAGGATCAGGCGATCGACGATCAGGTCTTCAGCAAGCAGCACGTGGCCCTGATCAAGACCGCGGCCGAGATGCCCAACCTCGACCGGATGTTCGTCAACCGCTGGATCAAGGCCCGGCTGTGCGAGACCGTCACCGGCGATCGGAGCTGGCTGCGCAAGGTCGTCCCCTGGTACGGCCATGACGATCACTTCCACGTCCGTCTCTATTGCCCACCCGGCAATCCGCTCTGCCAGCCGCAGGCCGACTACGCTCACGACGACGGCTGCGGTGCCGCCCTGGATTGGTGGCTGAAGCAGCCGCCGGTCGTCTTTCCGCCCGACGACGAAATCAAGACCAAGCCGCCCAAGCCCAAGCTGCCGGCGGCCTGCCAGAAGGTGCTGAACGCACCATGATCGCGGCACGCGTCAGCCACCTGAGACATCGCGGCAGCCATCACGATGGTCGCGTGACTTATGTCGAGCTGTTCTTCGACCTGGTCTTCGTCTTCGCCGTGACCCAGCTCTCGCACCTGCTCCTGCAGCATATGACGCTGCGCGGTGCCGTCGAGACCACGCTGCTGATGATGGCCGTGTGGTGGGTCTGGATCTACACCTCCTGGATCACCAACTGGCTCGATCCCGACAGGCGGCCGGTGCGGCTGATGCTGTTCGCACTGATGACGGTCGGCTTGGTGCTCTCGGCTTCCATTCCGGAAGCGTTCGCCGAACGCGGCCTGTCCTTCGCCGTTGCTTGTGTCTTGATGCAGGTCGGCCGCAGCCTCTTCATGTTGTGGGCCCTGAAACGGCACGACACCGGCAACTATCGCAACTTCCTGCGCATCACGGTATGGCTGGCCCTGGCGGCCGTCTTCTGGGTCGCTGGCGGTATCGCCCATGGCGATCGCCGCCTCGCATTCTGGATCGTCGCTCTGGCGATCGAATACGCTTCGCCCGCCGCCGGCATGTGGGTGCCGGCGCTCGGCCGCTCGACTCCCGACGATTGGCGCATCGACGGCGGCCACCTCGCCGAGCGTTGCGCCGGTTTCATCATCATCGCCTTGGGAGAATCGGTGCTGATGACCGGCGCCACGTTCTCCGAGATGGCGTGGGAGCCCGCCACGATCAAAGCCTTCCTCGTGACCTTCGTCGGCAGCGTCGCCATGTGGGCCGTCTATTTCAATGTCGGCGCCGAACGCGCGAGCCGCCTCATCGCCTCCGCGAGCGACCCCGGCCGTCTGGGGCGCAGCGGTTATACCTACCTGCACATCCTGATCGTGGCCGGCATCATCGTCTCCGCCGTCGCCAACGAACTGGCGCTTGCCCACCCCGACGCGCCGGCCGACGAGGGCACACTGATCGTCAACCTGGCCGGGCCAATGCTCTATCTGGTCGGCACCGCCCTGTTCAAACGGTTGTCCGCCGCCAACATACCGCTCTCGCATATCGTCGGCTTGATCCTGATGGCCCTGCTTGGCGCCACGGCAAGTTTCGCGACGCCCTTGCTGCTCAGCGCCGGCAGTACGGCAATCCTGGTCGTTGTCGCGGTGTGGGAGTGGGCGTCCTTCAGGCCGCGCCACTGACGACTATTCGCCCTGCCCCAGCAGCGTGCCCGCGCGGCGTGACAGCCGAAAGAACCATTGGAATATCTGGAAGCCGACCACCAGGTAGAGCACCGACAAAGCGAAGGCGATGCCGAGGCCATGCCAGTGCACCGTCTTCTCGCGCAGGATCGCCCGCATGCCTTCGAAGACGTAAGCCGGCGGCAGGCCGTAAGAAATCACCTGCAGCCATTTCGGGAGCACACTGACCGGATAGTAGACCCCGCTCACCGGCATCAGGATGAAAACGGCGGCCCAGGCAAAACTCTCGGCGCTCTGACCGACGCGCATGATCATGCCGGACATGGCAAGGCCGATCGACCAGGAGAACATCTGCAGGATCGCGAAGAAGGCGATCAACGGCAGACCGAGCGAATAGACGTTGTAGCCGAAGAAGGCCCACGCCATCAGCGATACAGGCACCAGGCCGAGCAGCGTGCGCAGCAGTGCCGCGATGATGATGCCGGTCGCCATCTCCCACGAGCGGATCGGGCTCACGAACAGGTGTCCGAGATTGCGCGACCACATCTCCTCGAGGAAGGCGATCGACAGGGAGAGGTTGCCGCGGACGACCACCTCCCACAGCAGAAGGCCCGACAGCAACACACCCGCGGCCTGCGCGACGAAGGAGGCTTGCGGCATGAGATACTGGGTCATGAAACCCCACATCACCATCTGGACCGCCGGCCAGTAGATCGAATCGATGAGTCTCATGACCGAACTGCGCCAGATATCGATGTGGCGCAGCACGAGGGCGTAGATGCGATCGAGCGAGTTCATGGCGTCGTCTCGCTTTTGCGCAGCGAATCGAGTCCGCGCCCGCGACCGCGCGCCATGTCGAGGAACACCTCCTCCATGTCTTCCCGGCCGAAGCGCTCGATCAACGCGCGCGGGCTGCCGCGCTCGAAGACGCGGCCGGTCTGCAGCAGGATCACGTCGTCGCACAGCCGCTCGACCTCGCCCATGTTGTGCGAGGCCAGCAGGATCGTGGCGTGCGTCTCGGCCTGGTATTCCTTCAGGTACGTGCGCACCCAATCCGCGGTGTCAGGATCGAGCGAGGCTGTCGGCTCGTCGAGCAGAAGTACGTCGGGCTTGTTGATCAGCGACTTGGCGAGCGCCACGCGCGTCTTCTGCCCCGCCGACAAACGACCTGTCTGCCGATCGAGGAAGGCCGAGATCTGAAGATGCTCGGCAATCTCCTCGACTCTCCCCACCAGTGGCCGCACGCCGTACAGGCGGCCATAGAACATGAGGTTCTGGCGGACCGTGAGACGATGCGGCAGGTCGACATAGGGCGACGAGAAGTTCATGCGCGGCAACGCGGCGTAGCGGTGATGGCGTATGTCTATGCCCAACACTTCGATCTCGCCCGCTGTCGGTTCGAGCAGGCCGAGCAACATGGCAATGGTCGTCGTCTTGCCCGCACCATTGCCGCCCAGCAGGCCGAGCACGGTGCCGCGTGGCACCGCGAAGCTCAGGTCATCAACTGCGATGACCTCGCCGTACACCTTCCGCAGGTGCCGGACGCTGATGGAGGGCGGATGGGCCATGGAGGCATCATAGTGCCTTGATCGCCACTTCGATGCGATCGAGGCCCTTGCTCAGTCGCTCTGCACCCGACGCAAAGCAGAGCCGGATATTGCCCTGACCGCCAGCGGCAAACGCTTCGCCCGGCGCCAAGCCAACCTTGTATTCCATCGCCAGCTTCTTGCAGAAGGCCATGGTGTCCGTGACGCCGTCGATCGAGAAGAAATTGTAGAACGCAGCCTCCGGCCGCGCGATCTTGATCCTCGGCTGCGCCGACAGGCGCTGGAAGACCAGCTCGCGCCCTGCGCGGCAACGTTCGACCATCTGCTGGACGAACGAATCGCCTTTCTCCAACGCCGCGATCGCCCCGCGCTGCAGGAAGGCCGGCACGCCCGAGGTGTTGATCTGCACCAGCTTGGCCATCTGGTCACCCAGCGCCGCCGGATGGGTAAGCCAGCCCAACCGCCACCCCGTCATCGCCCAAGGCTTGGAGAAACTGTTCAGCACCAGGACCGGATCGTCAGGGGTGGCGTGGTCGAGGAAGGACGGTGCCACGGGCTGGGTGTAGATCAGCCGCGCATAGACTTCGTCGGCCATGATCCAGATCTGCCGGCTGCGCGCGAAATCGAGCAGCGCACGTTGCTGGTCGGAGGTCATCACCCAACCCGTCGGATTGCCCGGAGAGTTGACGAAGATCGCCCGCGTCTTGTCGTCGACCGCGTCGAAGACCTTCTGCAGGTCCAGGGCAAAACTGCCATCCGGTTTGTGATCCAGCGCCACGTAACGCGGCTCCGCCCGCACCAGTCGGGCTGCCGACGTGATGTTCGGCCAGATCGGCGACACGATCACGATATTGTCGCCGGGATCAAGCAGCAGCTGGCAGCATAGCAGGATGGCCTGCATGCCGCCGGTCGTCACCGTGAAGCGCTCGGCGTCGAATTTCCTGTGATAGAGCCGCTCCGTGTACGCCGCCAGGGCGGCCCGCAGCTCGGGTAATCCCCGCTGCCAGGTGTAGAACGTCTCGCCCGCCTGCAGCCCCTGCTGCGCCGCTTCCTTGACGAAATCAGGCGTATGCAGATCGCCCTCGCCGAACCAGAGCGGCACGACATCGGGATCGCCGAACACCGTCAGCGCCACCTCGGAGATGCCGGTTTCGGTGAGATCGTACGCGATGGGACCGCTCAGCGAGGCGCCGAGGCCGGGTGGCTGGAAACGGGAATCGGAAGACATATATCGGAGGTAGCCTATCGGCTGTCTCGACGCCAGCCGATCGCGCCCGACTATTCTTGGCGGCGAGGCCAACTCTGGCTTATCGTTGGTACAACCATCCCGGAGATCGACTGATGATTCGCTCCGCTCATTTTTTGCCGGCCGCGCTGGCGCCGCTGCTGCTGGCGAGCGGCTGCGTCCACGGCTCAAGCGTCGATCAGGTCCATGCGGGCATGACCCATGACGAGGTCGCATCGATCATGGGACAGCCCGAGGGGACTTCCAACACCGCCGGCCGCGAATGCGCGCGCTATACGGTCCTGAAGGACTTCTGGAGCCGTGTGCCGTGGGACATGTCGGACCCCTACTACGTCTGTTACACCGAAGGGAAGGTCGACAGTTTCGGCCGCATCACCGTCGACCATCCAAGTTAGGAAAAAACCATGACCGACGACTATCAACGCCGCAGCTACGGCGCCATTCCGGTTGGCACCGGCGAGAAGCCGGGCATCGTCGTGGTCGACTTCCAGGTCGGCTTCACCGACCCGCAATACCCGCTGGGTGGTGCGCCGCTGGTGATGCGCGCGGTCGAGAACACGGCCACGCTCCTCAAGACGGCGCGCCGGCATGGCGTGCCCGTTGCCGTGTGCAATACGGCCTATCTCAACGAGCGCGAGATGCCATACTGGAAGATCACTGCCGTGCGCGAGACCTTCCTGCACAGCCATCCCAGCACCAAGCTCGACCCACGCATCTACGATCCCAACTACGACCTTCAGGTCACCAAGAAGGGCCCGTCGATCTTCTTCGAGACCGGCGTCGCCAACTACTTCACCAAGGAGCGGGTCGACACGGTGATCGTGACGGGCTGCAACACTTCCGGCTGTATCCGCGGCACGGCACTCGACAGTTTCAGCCTGCGCTACCGCACGCTCGTTCCGGAGGACTGCGTGGGCGACATCGAGGAGCAACCGCACCGTGACAATCTGCGTGACATCGGGCGGCGCTATGTCGACGTCGTCAATCTGTCATTCTGCGTCGACTATCTTGAAAGCTGGGCTCGGCGAAACAGCAGCTGAAAGGAGATGAGGCATGGGGCTCAAGCAGCAGGAGGCGATCAACGCCGCCATTGCGGAAGTCTACGGTGAGGAGAATGAGGGCGGCCTTTGCTGCACTATCGAGACGGTGAATGGCGACGGCCAGGATGTCTCGGTGCAGGTCATGCAGGACTCGATCAACATCTCGCCTTATCCCTTTGAAGACGATCCCCTGACACGCTTCGAGCTCACCGGCCTCCTGCAGGATCTCGACGAGCCGGAACTGGAGACAGTCGACTGGGACGCCAATATCTTTGCCACCATCGGGACTGCTGAACTCGAGGCCGAGGAAGTGGCCGAGCTGGTCGATCTCGTGTTCGTGAAGATCCTGGCGTGCGAGGACAAGACTTACGAGATCAAGGCGTCGACGGAAGACCTGGGGTAGTCAGGCGCCCTTTCTAACCGGGCGGTCCCTGCGACTTGTCCGCCGCCGCCGAAAGCTCGCCGCACGACTTGCGCGGCACGCCAATCGCCACGACGTGCGTGCCCTTGCGGAAACAGCCATTCTGCCAGTCGCCGGTGAACACCTCACCCTCGATCTTAGCCGTGCCAAGGCCTTGCGGCACATCGTTGACGTAGGTGCCTTCGTAGCTGTCCTTGTCGTTCCAGCTATAGCGGCCAAAGCCTTCGCGGCGATTGTGACGATAAGTTCCCTCGAAACGATCGATCGCCTGACCGTGCTCGTACCATTGCACGACACCCTGACCTTCCTTGGAGCCGCCCGGGCACGATCCACTCCAGACCGCACGGTCGTGCGTATCCGGATGCCAGTCCCACATGCGGCAACCCGTCTGCGTGTCGAGCAGCCAATCACCCTCTTCGCAAGGTTTGGTCCAGCTGATCTGCAAAGAATCCGGCTCGTACGACGGACAGTCCGGCTTCTGCGCCATCGCCAGATCCTGCGCGGCCGCGCCAACAGGCGCGACGGCAATCGCAAACAGCGCAATGTATGAAACGAACCGCATAACCCACCGCCCCAGTTGCAAAATAAACGTCGCTGCCGAGTGTTTGGTTGCGCTCTGACAAGGCTTAATATGGTGTCCATCCCGCCTGAGACGAGGCACCATGAAGCCCATTTTCATTGGCCTTTTCTTGATACTTGCTGTCGGTGCGGCCCCCTCGACCGCGGGGGCACAATCACCACCCGCAAGCTCCCTGTCTGTGAGTCCTGTCACACCTGAGCCGCCGTCGAAGGAAAGTCCTGAAGCGGCGACCGTCCGCTCCAAGCTGGAAGCTCTGGGTTACAGCGACATCACCGACATCGAGCGCGACCCGACCGGCGTGTGGCGTGCCCATGCGCATCGGGGGAGCGACGCCGTCGTCGTAGCCATCGACAAAGGCGGCCGCGTCCATCTGGCCCACTGAACCGGCCCTCGGAACGCCGCCGTTGCTGGCTGGCGGAGTTGATGGTCTTCTCCTCGGCAAAGGGGAGAAACGACCGATGACACGCACCGCATTGCTTGCCGTGACCTGCCTGACGCTGGTCGCTTGCACGCCCCAGCCGGCCACGCCACCGGTCTCGGAGGCTACCGTCCAGGCCCATATCGCCGCTGCGACGACCGCGGCCGGCAGTGACCTCACCCAGCTCCTGTCCCTTTGCAAACCCGCACCGGCCGAGCGCCCCAAGGGTAACGATACCCAGCTCGCCGCGCTGATCGATAAGCCCGCTCCGCCGCCGGGCAAGGCCTTCGATAACCTCTATTTCCTGGGTGATTCCTGGGTCAGCGCCTGGGCGATCACGACCTCGGACGGCATCATCCTGATCGACGCTCTCAACACTGGCAAGGAAGCCGCCAAGCTGATCGAGGGCGGCCTACGGCACTACGGCCTCAACCCGGCCCGGATCAAGTACATCATCGTCACCCATGGCCATGGCGACCACTACGGCGGCGCGGCCTATCTCGCGAACAAGTATCATGCGCACATCGCCATGAGCGAAGCCGACTGGAAGATGATGGAGACCAAGCTCGAGTTCGAGACGCCGCTGTGGGACGCCCCACCCAAGCGCGACATGGTCGTCAAGGACGGCGACGTGGTGACGCTCGGCGATACCTCCGTCACGATCTACCAGACGCCCGGCCATACCTTGGGTACGATCTCGCCCGTCTTCGACGTGCGCTGGCATGGCGAGACCCATCGGGTGCTCGAATGGGGCGGCACCGGTTTCAACTTCGGCGCCGACTTCGACCGGCTCGACGCCTACATCAAATCGACCAAGCGCATGCGCGAGGTGGTCGGTCAGCAGAATATCGACGTGCTGACCTCCAACCATGGCGCGGTCGATCTCGCACCGGAGAAACTCGCCGAGATGCGCCAGGCGCCGCGCGGGCCCAACCCCTTCATCCTGGGAACGCCGACCGTGCAGCGTGCCCTCGACGTCATGGGCGAATGTGCCCAGGCGCAGCGCGATCGCTTCCTCTTGATGAAGAAGTAGTCGCGCTTCGGTTCAAACGATCTTGTTCAGGACCGGCAGCAGATAGCGCCGGAACTGGGCAGGGCTCTCGGACATGGGGAAGTGTCCCAGCCCTTCCATAACCTGGAGGGACGTCGCCTTCACGATCTTCGCAAGCTCCGCCGTGAGTTCCGGGGTGGCGGACAGATCGTATTCACCTGTCAGCAGATGCAGCGGGCAGCGCTTGGTGTCGAGACCATCCAGCAGGCCGTTCCGGAGATCTCCGTCCGTGAAG
>Ga0153954_1001208_pt1 | contig 14987 bp, 12 predicted proteins | sample TSFL038MetaG_FD_102277 | JGI IMG/M metagenome (GOLD analysis project Ga0153954, IMG submission 102277) | Attine ant fungus gardens microbial communities from Florida, USA - TSFL038 MetaG | ecosystem: Host-associated > Fungi > Mycelium > Unclassified | place: USA: Florida, Wekiwa Springs State... | reverse complement strand
TCCAATGGCACGGCATTCGGCGGCACGATCGACGGTACACACCCGTCGCCGAGTTCGCACGCGGCGATGGCGACCGGCATCGACACCACACAGTTCATCCCGGGGTAAGGCCTATTCACCATGACAACGATCACACGTCCGTTCAATTTCAGTCTAGGCTCAGCCTACTCCGGCTTGGCGTCGACGATCAGTTATCAGGTCGTCGTGGATGGCAGTGTCGTCGTCGGCCCGATCACGGCGACAGGCATTACGGAAGGTTCGTTCGGCGAGTTCACAGCCACAGGGTCGTACAACGTCGAGATTGCCAACTTCGATACCTCGTGGGTAGGCAAGATCACCTGGTACGAAAGCACCAACGAGATCTTGTACGAGGAACCGTTCACGGCGACCCAATCTGGGGATAGTTTCCCGACAGTTGGGAGCACGAATACGGCGACCAGTGCCATCAAGGCGAAGACCGACAATCTGCCGGCATCGCCTGCCGCAGTTGGTAGCGCGATGACTCTGGCGAGCGGTTCGATCCAGACCGCAACGTTTGCGGCTGGAGCAACGGTCCCTGCTGTCGCCTCGGTACCTGCGGTCACACTCGCCGACGGGGCGATCGTCACAGCCACGTTTGCCTCAGGAGCGACACTGCCAGCCGTGGCGACCGTGAACGACAAGTCTGGCTATTCGCTGGCTGATGGCTCGATTACCAGTTCGACCTTTGCGTCGGGAGCGACGATTCCTGCGGTGGCCTCAGTGTCAAACGGCGTGACTCTGGCGAGCAACGAGCACTCGCTCATCCAGGAAGACATGGACATCGGTCTTACGACCAAACTCGCCTCGGCCGTGCCCCTCCGAAATCAGGATAGCGTGACGGCTCCCACCTACAATGACGCACTGTTTGGCGCCTGGTGTGTGGTGTTCGCTGGCCAGAATGAGACGGATACCCAATTCTTCATTAATAACCCTGGTGGTGTGCAGGCTGGCGTGGCCCGAACCTTCGCATTGACCAAGAACGCCAGCGGCCAACCTGTGTCGAGGACTTGAGATGCCTGGTCTAGCCACCTACGGCTTTGGCGTTGGAAACCTCGTTACGCTTGGCCTTGGCGCTGGCGGAGTGCCAATTCTCGCCAATGCGTTCGATCTCATCACCTCGGACTTCGCGACTAAGGCGATGGCGGCGGCAGGCTATCCGCTCTCCGACGCGCAACAGGCGATCCTGCCAACGCTGATCACGGCGGCGTCGAAAGAGATCCAGCGGTTCTGTAATCGCTTGTTCGTGCTCCTGCCGTTCGATGAGATTGTGACCCCCGAGGGCGGACGGCAGGACCGAGGCGAGCCAGCTTCGGCCAAACTTACGTACTACCCGGTGCAGTCGCTTTCGCAAGTATACACAGGGCGGGCGACATCGCTGCTGATCCAAAACACGGATCAGACCAACAACCAGTACGCAACGGTCCAGTTCGCATTTACGGGCGACGTCGATTACTTCGACCTTCAGTACACTGGCCTTCAGTTTAACCGCATCAATTCCGGGTCGCTGGTGCCGACGAATCTAGCGTTCGCGAGCTATCCGACGATCCAACACATGGCTGATGCGATCAACGCCTTGGGTCATGGCTGGCAGGCGACCGTCCAAGGTTCAGGCGCCTCGCCTAATATCGGGCAGTTCCCCTCGGCTGGTCTGGTTGGCGTACGAGAACCGAAGTCGGCCTTCAGTCCTGGTGTCGGCCTCGACCTGTTCGCCCAAGCGGCGACGTCGTACGACATCGACCGCTCGACAGGCATCATGCGGTGCTACGGGTGGAACGGCTTTGGGGCAGGGTGGGGTGGTGGCTGGGGCGATCCGTTCGGCGCCTCGTGGGATGGTTTGGGTGATTGGGGTGGTGGCCAACTCGGCTGGAGCCAGTACTGGGTGAGTTACGAGGCGGGGTACAAGACGGTGCCTGAGCCGATCCAGATAGTCTGTGCCACCCTGCTAAAAAACCTCTTCCAACGGTGGGCATTGAATCCTTACGTCCAGTCAGAAACCTTGGCGGGAGCCGAACACAGCATCACTTTCCGCCAGGAGTTGATGCTCCTGACTCCAGACTTGCTTCAAATCCTAACAACGTACAAGGACTTCTCAGTCTGATGGCCAAACTCCTGACCACGCTGCCCGATTCGGCGCGTACGATCGTCTATTCGATGATCATAGCACACCTCAAGGCCGACCCTCTGCTCGCCTCGGTAACTCCGAAGATTCAGTGGCAAACGTTTATCGACGATGCCCCTGTTGCTCAGACACCGATTCAAAACAGTGGCTACCCCTGCATCGAGATCACGCCGCTTCCGTTGCCTGCAACCCAAGAGGCGCAGGTTCTCCAGAACAGCCCCCTCGGCTTCCGCCTGATTGTCACTACGCCGGGCAACGACTCGCGGGATGCTCTCAATCTTTGGGGCGCGATTGAGCAATCGCTCTTTCCTGGGGACGGCAGCAAGACGCTTAGTAACAACATCCGTGCGTCCCTTGCCGTAGCAGGCACGCAAAGAGGCCGCAACATCGGTTCGCTGCAAACGATCCTGCTCTCTCAGCCAGCAGTATGGGGTGGCGCCACTGTTCCTCAGGGCGCCATCCCCAATTGCATCACTGCTGACGGCTACATCACCGCGATCATGACCGTCCCCAAATAATTCCAGCGAGCAACCCATCCATGGCTAGACAATTCCTCAGGCTCACTCCAGAGACAACTTACGGCGTGTTCGCGTCGGCCGGAACCAAGACGATCATCCAGATCGACGGCGCCAACCCGTTTACGATGCGGCGACAACCGGTCGAATGGGCGATCCGCACGGCCGGCGGCTACAACCTCCGCTGGCAAAAGGGATCAGCGAAAGCTCAGTACAACGGCACGCTCAACACGCTGATGTACGGCTCGCAGATGGCCCAGATCTTCCCCTTGATCGCGTCGTCCGACAACGTGACGTTGCCGTCGTTCACGGTCGATCACGCCATCCAGATGGACGACAATTCGAGTACGTTCGTCTATCGCCGCTACCTCGGCGTGATGGTGCAGCAGGCGCAGATCTCGGCCGCTGAATCCAATCAACTTATGCGGATGCAGCTGCAACTGATCGGCCAGAAGGATGCGACGATTACCGACACCGACTTCCCTGAGCCGGCCGTGGACGATTACCCGATCGATGCGCCCTACGTCTTCGAGATGTCGAGCGGCTCATTCACGCTTGGTGCTAGCCGGGTCGAGTTCGAGGAGTTCAACCTTACGATCCGTAACATCCTCGATCCACGGTTCTTCGCCTCGCAATTCCTGACGCGGTGCAAGTACTGCGGTCGTGACGTCGACTTCTCGACGCGGTTCCCGTACATCGTCACCGTCGACCGGTCCAACTACGAGTCGGTCACGTCCGTGTCGGCGGCCATCACCTTCACCAACGGTGCCCACTCGATCGGCGTCAACCTGCACTCGAACAACTTCTACGGTTCGGTCCAGGACGACCTGGCGCTCGACAAGGTCTTCCTCCAGTCGATCGATATGCAAGCCTATATGGACGTTACTGCAGTGACCGATGCCACGTTCACGGTCTCGTGAGGCTGACCCGAAGGTAGAGACCAGTGGGTGGGACCAATTGGTCCCACTTCATCATCACCAGCACGACCACATTCCGAATAGAGGCGAAACTCGATGTCTGACCAGGAACCCACCCCTGTCGCCGCGCCCAGCACTCAACACGCTGGGGCGGCGATTTTGTTGCGTATACTCCAAGGCGCCCATCCCGATGATGCGGCGTCCGTCCGAGAGTGGCTGGCGACGCTACCCGCGAAACTTCAGGCTGTCAGCGAGGAGCGGGACCAGTGGAAGGCGCAGGCCATGAGTTTGCTGTTCGGCGAACAGAACCTGCTCGAGCAACTACAAGAAAAGACCAAGTACGTCAACCAATTGATTGAGTCGCACCAACAAAGAGTGACGACAACCAACGAAACGCTACGATCCTTTGCGGGCGAGCTTAATGCGGTTGTGAGCAGGTACACGACAGTTATCCGCGACGAAACCGAGAACGCCCTAAACGCCTGAACTGGTGACTTATGTCAAGCCCGCTCGTACTAGCCCATGCGATTCTCGAGGTCGGCACCCAGGGAATTCCTGATGCGCAGAAGCAACTCGGCACCCTTCAGGGAAAATTGAATATATTGTGGCATGAGTATCAACAAGGAACCGTCGGACTTGATGAGTATTTGAGAGAGACAGCAAAACTCTCGTCGGAAATGAGGAATCTTCAGGCGGCGGTCACGGTTGCTGAGCAGGCCATCAAGAAGCACGGATCAGCCGCTGACGCTGCTGTAGCCGTGCAAAAGAAGTTGGAAGCCTCGACCACTGGTATGAAATCAGCATTTGGCGGTTCAGCTATGACGCTCATGGCTTTCTCTAATGCCTTTGATGATTTCCAGTATGGCTTCCATTCGGTCGTTAACAATATCCCACAGTTGGCGACCGGCTTGGCCTCGATTGCCGGGTTGAGCCCCCAGACCTCCATCATGATCGGCGCTTTCGGCCAAATCGGAGGCGTGCTTATCAGCAAGGCAATTCCTGCGGTTCAGAAACTTGCTGAAGAATATGGACTCGTCGAGAGTGCAGCAAGGAAGGCAATGGATGGGGCTGTTGGCGAGGTTGAAAAACTTAAGCTTCGCATCCAGGAACTTGAAGAGAAGCCGTTTAGGCTGGCGATCGACGACTGGGCCTTGCGGAACGCCCGCGAACAACTCAAGCAGTACAAGGAGGATCTTCAGGCCTGGGAGAAATACTACAAAAGCCTTCGCTCAAGTCACCAGCAAGAGGCTGGCAAACAGGCTGAGGACGCGATCAAGGAAACCGGCGAAGCACCAAAAATCATGGACGCCATCCAAAAGGTGATTGCCAAGGATCTCAAGGCTTCTGTCGAAGCGAGGCTACAAGCGGATATCAACAAACTTGAGAACGAACTTGCAGCGGCCAAGAAGAAGGGCGGCATGCTTACGCCATTGGGTGTTGCCAACACCGATAATATCAACAAAATGTTTGAGATTCAGGCCAAGATCGAAGAGGCGAAGGAGAAGCGACGCAAGGAAATCAACGAGGGAGGCATCGCGGACGAGGAAGCCAAGACCAAGGTCGGCGGAGTATTTGAGGATGCCTTCAAAGGCGACAACCCCGAAGCCAGGAAAAAACTAGTCGGTTACCTGAGAAGAATCGGCCGAGAGGAGGTAGCTAAAAAGGTGGAGGAAACCACGCCCGAGAGCGTGAAGACCGCAGCCGACAAGAAGATAGCTGCTGACAATCAGCACGAACAAGACCAAAAGGACCGCGATCGAGTACAGCGGGTCCGCAACGATCTCGCCATGGAGCATATGGAAAAACAGAGCATGGAGCCTATGGCTCTGAAGATGCTTGAGATGAGGAATAAGGGCGATAAACCACAGGCTGACATCAATCGCTTCTTCCAGCAGCAATTTTACGACGAGATGCAATCGAGGCTTACCCCAGAAGAGAAGCAGAGCAAGCGACTGGACGGCTTGCTGCAGACAGAAGCCATCGCATTCGTCAAGCAGCTCACATCCCTCGCGGCGCAAAAGGACAACCAGGCCAAGCAGGCCACGATCAACGACGCAAAACAAGCGATTGATAACTTTGCTACCGTGAATCGCCTTGCGGAGAGTGCAGCCGAATCTCTCAAAGAGAAACACGCTCAAGGGATACCAGACCTTCAGGCGTTACAACAGGTTCGCGATTCGATTTTGGGTGAATTAACTGGCTACCTCCAGAAGATTGGAATCGCTGGTCCTACCGCCACGAAGGTTGCCGAGGAAAAGGCCTCTGGTTTGGGCTTACAGGCGCAACGCCAGGTGATCGCCGAGGATGCTGCTGACAACCGCAAGGACGTCGCCAAGGATGAGAAAGACGAGAAGGCGCTCATAGAGGCCTCGATTGCGAATAAACAACTCGTTCAGCGTGTTGAGCAACTGATGGCGGACGCGTATGCCCACGGGGGAGTCGAGGACGAAAACCACCGCTTTCATCCTATAGCGGCCGAGGATGTACCGCAACGGGCCCAAGATTGGGTGAAAGACCGGCTTCACCACCGTTATGACAACAACAACCGGCCGATCATCAATCCTCAGACAAAACAAAAGCACGACTTCAATCCGCAACTAAACGACAAGGAAACCGAGCAGATCGCCAAGGATGTCACTGATCGTGCTGCATATGATATGCAAATGCGATCAATCGGATTGAGCAACACGATCCAGAACCAGCAGGGCCGTCTCATCAGGATCGCTTCGGATCTTGGCACCCAGATTGCCGCTGCGGAAATGCGGGCAGCCGAGCAGAACGCGTCTCTCTCTAGCCTTGAGCACAAAGTGAAGTCTCGGCAACCCGGCGCCCGCCCAGCCCAAAAGCGGAGCCGATGACCCATGTCTGACACCTTCACCATCGGCGGCGTCCCCATCGACCTCAACGCCGAGTCTGCCGACCCACTTCGGTACTCGGAGAGGTTCAGCCAAATCCCCTCGCTGACGATCCAGAAGCGCGGCGTGGCTCTGCCAGGCACTGATCCCTGGGTCGGACAAGAGATCACCTGGACGCAAGACGGCACGCTCCGCTTCGTCGGCGACATCGTCAGTGTCGAGCCGTCGTTTGCCAACGTCGGCTGGGTGCTGACGTACCAGTGCCTGGGCCTGCGCAATCGGCTCGACTGGTTTCCGCACACCGACAGCAATACCGGCATCGATACCAGCCCGTACAATCTCCAGCCCGAGAACCCGCTCTATAACCTGGCGCGTACCGGCCGCACCGTGGGCGAGATCATCGCCGATGTCCTCGTGATGCTCGCCAACGCCCAGACCTGCGCGGCGTACGGCATTGGCAATTACACGGGGCTTCCCCTCGCGCCCGTATTGCCGTCAGTCACAGTAGCCGATCTGGCGGCGATGACGGTGATCCCGCCCCACGAGGTCTACGTCTCGGGCGAGAAGTTCGGCTGCGCTCTCGACGGATTCTTACAGCAGTGTGCGCCCAACTACCGGATGTGGATCGACCCTGACGGCAACTTCCGGTTCCGTGACATCCGCACCTTTCCGGCCACGACGTTCACGATGGGTTTTGACCCCGTCGAACCCTCGGAGTTGTCCCGCGACATCGGCGACTGCTTCCAACGCGTCGTCGTGCGCGGCCAGCCGATCGCCGTGCTTGCGGTGCTCAAGCTCTCGGACGGCGACATTGTCGAGAACTTTAGCCATGACGGGCTTACGAATGATCAGGCCAAGGCTGCTTGGACGCCGGCCGACTTCCAGCAGCCGGGGACAGCGCAGGACGTGGGAACCTGTCTCTGCACCACGACGACCACGATCAATGTCACATCGTCATCGGGAGCGACGCATTGGGTGGCCGACTTCTGGGACCAAAGTCATCAGCAGGGGTGGATCAACCTTTCGTCGTCGACCATCCCCGATTACACCCAATACTGGTCAGCCCGGATCGTGGCCTGTACGGCGCTCTCGGCAGGCGGAACCTCGACGATCACCATCGACACGCCGATGCCTTCGACGCAATACGACAAATACACGATCACAGGGTTGGCCACGGGCGGCTCGGTCGTCTGGACGCAGTACCAGATCGCGAATACCACCCTTTGGCCTCGGGTTGTCGGGCAGACGACGTCTCCCCAGCCGCTTGTCAGCCCAGGTGGGGGCTCAGTCTCGCTCACGTCGTCGCCGGTCGGCATCATCATCTGGTCGCTCAATGGTGGTCCACCCTACAACACCTTTCCCGCTTGGTTCACATTCAACGCCACGACAGGAAACGTTCGGTTTGCGGCACCCACGTACCTGATCGCCAACAACGCGCCGCCGGCCGATGTGTGGGTGGCCATCCCCATTCAGACGAATCCGAACGTCGCGGTTGAGCCGCCTGATGTCGGTGGCACGCCTCAGTACGCTGGCACCTCGCATACCGTCGACGGCCTGACCAAGACGCTCACGATCACCCAGGACGATTGGCGCGACCCCGGCTCGATTACGCAAATCCAGACCTATGCCAGCGACGTCCTCGACTCGATCAAGGACGCGATCTGCGAAGGGTCCATCACCTACTACGGCCTCTACACGCCCGCTCTAACGTTCGGCATGAGCGCCAATGTGGCAGGGGCAGACGGTGGCGTGCTCACGTATCCGACGGGCTGGGAAAGCCTCGCCCTGCCTGTCATCGGCGTAGATCTGGTGTGGACGCAAGAAGAGGGTATGCTCTACAAGACCGTGCTCCACTGCTCGAACCGCAAGGATCACTACTCGGCCGACATGTTCATGCACCCGCAACGGATTGGTGGTGCGATCGGCACAGGCGAGGGCGGCGACGTCTTCAATCCCTTCGGCGTACGTCAGCCCGACACGAGCCACGGCGACTACGCCGCAACGGTTGCACAGAAGACTCCACAGGGTCTCTCGGTCGGAGTTGCCACAGGCGACCGCAACGGCTTTGGGCGAGGGCGGGCTGACACTCAGGGTGGCGAGTCGAAGCAGGGCGACCAAGGCCTCAGCCAAGGGATGGCTCAAGGCGGACCGCTCGGCAACGGCAGTGGACCTCTGGGCCTACCCGGGAGCTTTGCCGACCTCGGTATTCCCACCAGCATGGCGGACCTCGGCATTCCGACCAGCCTCGAAGACCTCGGCATCCCCACCGACCCTGGCCAGTACATGCAACAGATGGGTATGGACCCCGCATCGTGGGGCCTCGACTTCGGACCCTCAAGCTACGGCGGCGTCTCGGGCGGACGAGGGAAGCAGCCGAAGGGCAAGGCCTCTGCGGAAGGCAAAGCTGGAGATCAGGCCAAGCCCGCTGCTGAGGCTAAGTTGGCGGGACAAGCCAAGGCGGGCGAGAAGCCCAAGCAGGGCGAGCAGGCTAAGAGCGAACCCGCGAAGAAGAAGCCGCGAGGGTTGCAGGCGAGTCCCGCTTACGCCGAGAGACAGGCCGCGATGGAGAAGCAGCGTGCGGACGCGAACAAGGCGAGCATGGAGGCTGGGCAGAAGCGGCTTGCGGCCCAAAAGGAGCAAAGCGAGACAGACGAGGGCAGAGCTGGTTCTGCAGCCGATCAGGTGCACGCTAACCCTGAAGATCGCGACGCGACGATCAAGGAAGGTCCAGCGTTCATTGGACGCCGTTACAGCGGTCCATTAACCCCTCGCCAAATCGAACTCATGGACCGTGGAGTTGCCATCAAGAAATGGGAGAAAGCCGACCAGGAGCGGCAGGAGCAACAAGAGGACGACCGCAAGCAACTGATGGCAACCCAAGGCCCCAAGTCGCCTGCTGGCAAACAGAAGGCCGCCGAGCAGCAGGCTCGCCAGGATCGGGCCATCAACCAGCAGAAGAATCTCCAGCAACAGAGATACGACGCCGTGAAGGCCAGGACGGACAGCGATGAGCCAACGCCCGAGCAGCAGGAGGCGCGCCAGAAGAAATATCAGGATATGAGGCTCAAGGAAAACTTCGGCATCGAGAACTATCGTTCGGAACCCGACACTTGATCTGGAGGCCCAGTGGCCCAGTTTCTCCACGACATCTGCATTCGCGCTCACCTCACATCTTGGACCGGCTATGGCCAGATTGCCGAACACCTAGGCCGTAGCCTCGAAGCGACAGGGCTTCGGGTCGTCTACGAAGACATGGGCACCGACACCGCTTACCTCGACCGCGTCGAGTTTGTAAACGAGCGGATCGTCGAGCACTCGCCGCTACCTTGGATACTCCACCTTTCGACGCCCGACACGAAGCCGTTCGACGGGCGCAAGCGTGTATTCTTCACGATGTGGGAGACGTCTCGGCCTTCGCCGGAGGCGGTCGTCGCTTGCAACCAATCAGAGGCGGTCGTTGTGCCGTGCAACGCTAACGCCGAGTGGTTCAAGGCGTCTGGCGTCTCGCGTCCGATCCACGTCGTGCCGATGGGTGTGTCCGCCGACGAGGGTTATTTCGACGATGGGACGCCTCCACCAACGGACGTGTTCCGATTCGGCATGGCCGCCCGCATGGCTCACGGTGGCAGCCGTAAGGGCCTCAACGAAGGAGCGTGGGCGTTCGTCGATGCGTTCCCGGCCTCGGTGACCGACGTGTGTCTCGAATTGAAGGTGTGGGAGGATTGCCTGCCCGCGCTGCATCTGCCTGACGACCCTCGGATCTCGGTCGTCACGACGCCGATGCGGCCACACGAAATGGCGGATTGGTATCGATCGTTGAACGTGCTGCTCGTGCCGAGCAAAGGGGAGGGCTGGGGCCTGCACACCCATCAGGCGATGGCTTGTGGCCGACCCGCGATCGCGGCCAAGTGGGGCGGCACGGCTCACTTCTGGGACGCACGCTTCGGCTGGGAAGTGCCGTATCTGCTCAAGCCAGCAGGCGATTTCTACGAGGGCAACGGCCAATGGGCTGCGCCTTCGCACTACGGGATGGTTGACGCGTTGCGGTGTGCCTACGCCAATCGCGGCGAGTGTTTGGCGAAGGGGAGAGAGGCGGCGAAGAGGGCAAGGGAGTTTACCTGGGATCGGACGGGGCGGGAATTGCGAGGCGTACTGGAGTGGCTTGGGGCGATCGGCCGAGTCCGGCCCAGGCCGATCAAATGGACTCCGGAGCAGGAGCGGGAGTATCGCAAAGGCCGAACTTGCAGGTGTGGTCGGTAATCGATTGTGCGCTGAGCATTTGCTTCAATCATACATTTCTGTTATCATAGGTGACGGGACGATGGCGTCCCAGGAGTCGCTCGGATGCGAGTCGAGAGCGTGTCGCCTTGGCACAAATGCCGAGGGCTTCGCTTCTGTCGCACCGAAGTACTTCGCCTTTTCTTCTCCTTCCAACGAAAGGTTGCTCACATGATCGCTAAAGCAGGACCGCAAGGCATCCCCGCATTCGCAAACGGCCAACCCGGTGCTGGACAGGCCCAGAGGTTCGGCTTCACCGGGTCGTCGCTGATCGCCGAGGACGAACTGACCGCATTCAACCTCAACAGGGATCCCGTACCACCTGATACCTAGGTCATGCTGTGCAACGCGGACGGGCACCCGTTTGTTGTTGCGATCAACTCTTGAGGGCTGTGTCTGGCTGCCAGGTCATGGCAACCACCGACTGATCCCTCCTCGCCTCGCACGGACGCGGGGCTTCCCTTCTTTCATGATGCAAAGGTAATCATGGGTGCAAACTTTTCGAGTACGGAAGAGCTTCGCCTCTACTGCCTGGAGCAGGGGCGCAACTCCGATCTCCAGCGCCTCGCCAACGACGAGAAGCGGATCGCTGCACTTGAGCAGAGTTTCCAGCAGTTGGCGGGGCTACAGGGAAGCCAGGGTGGAGGGGACTCGGGCGGGGCGTTCTGGTACGGAACCGTCGGGGCCAGCGGCATTCCCGCAGCGAGCGGCGGCACGGCCGGATCAGGCGATGTCACGCTCCTGGATCTCAACAAGGACGGCAGCATGCCCACCCTGAAGACGGTCACGTGCTTCAACGGCGCGCCGTTCGACATCGCTCCGAATACAATCATTGTCGTCGGGCGAAACAGCAAAGGGCTTTATATGCAGATCAACAACGTTTGCCCTGAGGAGGCATAAGCAATGGCGAAAGGCTGGCGAATGGCCTTCGGGTGCAAGTGTTGCAAATGCCCTCATCAACCTCAAATCTGCGTCGGCGTCACTGCTTGCAACGCCCCTCTGGCGGGCGTATCAGTGGTCATCTCGAAAGACGGCGACCCGATAGGGATGTGCGAGACGGCCGATGGGTGTTGTGTCAGCGTGCCAGGAAATGGAACCTACGATGTTTCGGTGTCCAAGGACGGATACACTTCGGCTTCCGGCACTGCGGCAGTGTCGCATTGCGCGGATGCCAACGTCGGCTTCGCACTCACGCCGCTCACTTACAAGCAGGTTTGCTTCAATATGGTCGGATGCAATGGGCTTGCTCTTCCGGATGCGTCCATCGCCATCAGTGGGGGACCGACGCTCACGACCGACTCTGCGGGGCAAGCATGCTACACACCAGAAGACGGGGACACCCATACTTACACCGTCTCGGCTGAAGGCTACGCCAATAAGTCAGGAACCTTCAAGGCTGCCACGTGCACCGAGACCACTGCCGGTCAAGCTCTTGTGCCTGATAGCGACCATGTGTGTTGCCTAGCCTACGTATTCCCGTTCCCCAAAAATCTTACTCTGAGCGACGGGCAGGGAACATACCCGTTGACCTGGAGTGCTACCCAAGGCGGCTGGACGACTGGGTGCGTCTCGGTACCATCGGACAATATTATCGCCTGTGTGCCCGGCGCGCCTGCTGCGGTGCAAAGGGTTAGCGGTACGGTTCCCGTCATCTATCAGATGGGATGCCAAGTGGACCCTGGTACTGGCGAGCAGCGAATGCTGATGCGGGCATTCTGGGTTTCTGAAACCTACAGATCATCCACTACTAGCAAGGACTGCCAAGGATTTCAGTATTCGGGCCTATGCTCGGATATCGGCAACACTAATGCGCCAGGAGTGATATGCGGCTTCTTTGGTGGCAACCCAGCCCTTGGTCCGGTTTACCAGGTTGGGGCGAACACGAATAGCGGCCAAACGATCACATATTCAAGCACCATGAGGCCGGTCGACTTGACTTTTGGCGGCATGAGTTCATCAACAGATGTTACGTGTCAGTCAGGATTTGTTTACCCCACACCATTCAGCACGATCACGGTGACCGAGTGAACACCAAATGTGAGCACTGCCCGCTCAAGGGAGCAGCGACGGAATGTCCTGCGATCACGTTGAACCATCGGATTTATTGCGGAAAGGTGGATCCGAATCACCCGAAGTACGATCCTCGGTACATCCCGATTATTGAGGCGAAGGCCGCGAATCTGCCGATTCCTCAACGGGATCCGTTCTTTCATGATCCCCTTCGGCCCAAGGTCGCAATAGGTGAGACCAAAAGCCCGCTCGCCGAAAAACTGATGGCCGTTTACGAGTGCGATTACCGTGTGGATGATCGCGCCGAATGTGCTTGTACGGCTCGCAAATACTGCGGTCTTGGGCGTGGCACGTTTGCGACCGAGCCTCACAAGGTGACGCTTCAAGACTGTCTTCGTTGCGTGTCGGATCTCGACGAAAAAAGGGCGACCGCCTCGGTTTAAGACGGCCGCCCTAGGGTGGTCTGTGTATCGCTAGTGATGATCAGTTGAGTCGGCCGGTCGCAAAGTTGGTCAGGTTGTCGTTCTCGCGTTGCCGGGCGTCTCCGCTCAGCGAAGTTTTGGTAACCGTTTCGTTCGCTTTTGCGGCCTGCCCAGAATTCGCAGGCGGGGTTCCAGTGCCCTCGCTTTGCAGCCAAGGCAATTTATCTCCGCCTCCCACGATCTTGGGGTTGTATTGTCCGCCGATGCCGTAGAGACGATCCTGCCCTGGACTGATGATCTGGAACGAGTTCGGGTTTTGGTAGATCCGCTGTTTGTTCGCGATGACCGCCGTGGTGTCAACGTCGCCCCCGTTCTGGGTTGCTACAGGCAAGTCGTTCAGGTAAGGATTTGGAGCAGGAGATGATATGTAGTTAGTCCCAGTAACATAGGCCATGTTCGCGGAATTATTGGTCGCAAATGCCCCCAACATCTTGCTGGTCCCGTTCGAGTCCAACTCCGTAAAATTCACGTCGTCCGGGTCATATCCTGAACCGTTGTAAGCGCTGAAGTAAGTGAAGTATGGAGGCTGGTCATCGTACGATCCCAATGAATCGATGTAACCTGGGAAGTGATCGAGATCCCCGTCGTTGTCCGTCCAAATGAGTCGCTCATTGGCGAACTCGTATTTCGGCGGATAGCGATTCGGGTTGGTATTGGCCGTCTGAAATGGGTTGTTCGGATTTTTGGAGAACCCGGTGACACCGTAAGAGGCGATTCCGTTTGCGGTCGAGGTGACCTGTGGGATGCCCCCCAGGAAGAGCACCAAGCATTGATGGCCTTCCAGGATGTAAGCCCCGTCGCACACACCATTGCCGTTGACGTCATAAACGAGACCACTGTCGATCTGATCTTTTGTGAACACGTCTGGAGCGGCAGCTTGAGACTTGAGGACAACTCTCGGCCAGAACTTGCGTAAGGCCGCCATGGTTCGGGTTCGCAGTCCGGCCGCAGTGCCAGTGAGGCCCGAGTAATCCCCGTTTTCGCAGATCACAAGCCGGCTTGGCGGATAATCCCCGTACTGACTCTTGAAGTCCGCCAGAGCCTGAGCCATTGAGTTTGTCTCGGCCACCACGCGGGCCTCTCTGGCGGTGCGCACGGCTCCCTGGATTGCGGGAAGCAACAGCGCGATCAACAGCGCCAGGATGATGATCACGACAAGCAATTCGACCATCGTGAAGCCAGAGCGGGCACGCCTAGCGGTCGCCTGCATGCGGTTCCTCGCTTTCTTGTGGTGAGCCTGAAACTAAGGTGTTCGTATGTTTTTTCTGCCGTTCCCGCAGCACTTCGTTAAGGTATTCTTGGTACGCAGGATTTACGCGACCGAGCGAGTCGAACGCATCTTGTCGTGCCTTTGAGGCATAAAGTACACTCTAGATACTGAATGCGACCGCCAGAATGAAAGCCAGAAATATAGATCGGTGGTAATCGGCGGTTCGCGCCTGGCGCACGAACTCTGCCCGAAACCTTTGCCACAACGTTTTCATGGTACGACTTAAAAAGAAGACGCCCCGTCCGGGCCATCACGCGCCGGACAGGGCGAGCGGAGGGTCGAACCTCCGATATCGGGGCGCGGTGATGGGCGCGCCATTGTTTCTACGTGACAGTAACCTATTCGGTGACGCGCGACCAGAATTTTCCTTTAACTTCACGTGCGCACGAAAAAGCCCCGGGTGCCCCAACAGATTCTGGCGATCAGTTGGGTGAAGCCCAATAGAGATTCCAATGGTCGCTGTATGTCAGGCAACAGAGCTCGGCCATTTTGTTGACGTTGTCGACCTCCCACCGCGCTC
>Ga0153954_1001207_pt1 | contig 14999 bp, 8 predicted proteins | sample TSFL038MetaG_FD_102277 | JGI IMG/M metagenome (GOLD analysis project Ga0153954, IMG submission 102277) | Attine ant fungus gardens microbial communities from Florida, USA - TSFL038 MetaG | ecosystem: Host-associated > Fungi > Mycelium > Unclassified | place: USA: Florida, Wekiwa Springs State... | reverse complement strand
GTCACGCTCATCGGCCTCATCAGCAAGCACGGCATTCTGATGGTGGAATTTGCCCGCGAGCTGCAGATCCACGAGCATCTCGACCGCGTCGAGGCGATCAAGAAAGCCGCGCGTGTTCGTCTGCGGCCGATCCTGATGACGACGGCGGCGATGGTGACAGGCCTCATTCCGCTTGTGACGGCGTCGGGCGCCGGCGCCGCGAGCCGTTTCTCGATCGGTCTCGTCGTCGTTTCGGGCATGTCGATCGGCACGCTGTTCACGCTCTTCGTTCTGCCCGCGGTCTATACGGTGCTGGCGAAGGATCATCGCGCAGAGGCCAATTCGACGCGCCGCAAGGAGATCGCCGCGCTCGATGCCGGCCCGAGCCCCGCGCCGGCGGAGTGATCATCAACTCTGGCGGAGGTCCCCAAGGAGTGCGGCGACCTCAGCCTGCATATGCTCGGGCACCGGCGCTTCGGCTTTGATTGGCGGCTTGTTCTTGTAGAGCGGGATTTCGATTCCCCGCGCCAGCAGATGCAGGCGCGCGTCGCGGCCGCCGGTGCCATAGATCGGATCGCCAAGGATCGGAAAGCCGCTCGCCGCGCAATGGACGCGCAATTGATGCGTGCGCCCGGTGCGCGGCGTGAGCGCCAGCAGAGACCGCCCGTCGCGGCGCGCAAGGACGCGCCAATGCGTCTCGGCGGTGAGGCCCTGCGGATCGACTTTCATCCACCATCCGCGCGTCGCATCGAGCCGCCCAAGCGGCAGATCGATGACGCCTTCGTCGGCCTGCGGGCCGCCCTCGACCACGGCCCAATACGTCTTGCCGATCTTGCCTTGCTTAAAGAGAAGCCCAAGCTTTTCCAGCGCCTTATGGTGGCGGCCAAGCACCAGGCAGCCGGCGGTGTCGCGATCGAGCCTATGGGCCAGCGCCGGGTCGCGCGGCAGCCCGAAGCGCAGGACCGGAAAACCGGCCTCCAGCGACGCGCCGCCCTTGGGCCCGCGATGCACGGCAATGCCGGCCGGCTTGTCGAGCACGAGAATCAGGCCGTCGCGATAGAGGATCCGCGTCTGTAGATCGTCGAGTGTGGTTCCGCTCATGCCGGCTCTCGGGGCGGAACATATAGCAGATTGTGGCGTTATCGACCGCGCGCAAATGTTGTGCGCCGGAATTTTTTGTCAGTGAGGTTGCTTATGCCGCGTGAGCTCCGTTCACAGGCCGAATTGCGAGAAATCTGCCTTCGCGCTTTGCGCCGGAAAGAAGGCTTTGAGAAGATCGACGACATCCTCATTCAGCCGCGCGACGCCTCGTCGGGCGGCACGAATTGGATGCTCGCGGGCTTCCGTCCTCGCGTCGACAATACGGCATTGCGCGGCGCGCGCGATGTCATCGATCACTTGCGCCGCTCTTATCAATTGCGCGACGCAGGCTGCGCGAGCGCGCACGACAAGCAAAATTAGGGCGATTTGCGATCTGTCCCTTTTCGGCCTATGCGTTGCCGAGAGCCGCTTGCCGGCATTGAAGGGTCAGCACAGTGACGTATTCCCATATATTGGGGACGGGGTCTTATGCGCCATCGCGCATCCTCACCAATCACGATCTTGAAAGAATCGTTCACACCTCGGATACGTGGATCACGGAACGCACCGGCATCAAGGAGCGCCGCATCGCCGCCGATGGCGAAGTAACGTCCGACATGGCCGTGGCCGCGGCGCGCAAGGCGCTTGAGATGGCCGCGACCGATCCGATCGATCTCGACATGATCATCGTCGGCACGATTTCGCCCGATATGCCGATGCCGTCCTGCGCCGTTTTGGTGCAAGCCAAACTCGGCGCCACGCGCGCCTTTGCCTTCGATTTGTCGGCTGCCTGCGCCGGCTCGCTTTATGGCATGGCGATCGCGGATCAATTCATCCGCAGCGGCCAGGCCCGGCGCGTGCTCGTCATCGGCGCCGAGCTCTTGAGCCGGCTGGTCGATTGGGAGGATCGCAGCACGTGTGTGCTGTTCGGCGATGCCGCGGGCGCGGTGATCATGGGGCCAACGCCTGATCCAACGCGCGGGCTCATCTCGACGCATCTTCATTCCGACGGGGCGGCGGCCGGCATTCTCGCGATCCCCGGTGGCGGCAGCAAACACCCGCAATCCGAGGAAGTGCTGGCCAAGCGATTGAACAAGATTTCGATGAACGGCCGCGAAGTCTATAAATATGCCGTTCGCGTGATGCCCGATGCGATCCTCGAAGCGCTTGCCGCCAATGGGCTCAAGCCCGGCGCGATCGATCATGTCGTCTCGCATCAGGCCAATGTGCGGATCGTCGAATCGGTCGTCGACCGGGTCGGCATTCCGCGCGAAAAATGCTGGCTGAACATCGATCGCTACGGCAACACGTCGAGCGCCTCGCTGCCGATTTCGCTCGATGAGGCGAATCGCGCCGGGCGGCTGCGGCCGGGCGATCTCATCGCCATGATGGCGATTGGCGCCGGAATGGCCTGGGGCAGCGCGCTGGTCCGCTGGTAGCGCCAGTAAGCATCTGAAAAACAAAGTGTTTTTTCGTTTTCGGGGAAGCCGTCGCAAGATGGGTTTCTTCTCCCGAGCGGTGCTGTTAACGTCAGCTGCCGATTGCGCTCATGCGCCTTGCCGAACCCCGGCCCGGGACAACCGCAAAACGGGAAAAACCTTTGCTTTCTGGTGGTCGCACGCGTCAGGATAGCTCGCGCCGTCCGTTGCTCCAGCCAAAGCCAATGATCGTCGGGTTTGGCCTCCTGCTCGTCGCGCTGGCGACGTTGAGCGCGGCTCTCTCGGTGCGCGAATTCCGCCTGCGCGATGTCTCCGATGCCCGCCGTGAGCTTATGGCTCTCGATCTGTTGCTGTCGCAAGAGACGCAGCGCACGATGCAGAGCGTCGATCTCGTCCTGTCGAGCCTGCAGGACGATCTGACTCTGGGCGGCATCACCAAGCCGCAGGATATCACTCGCAAGCGCGCCAGCGTCGAAATGTATCTGCTGCTGAAATCGCGCATCGTCGGCATTCCGCAAATTCATGAGGTGAGCCTCATCGGCCAGGACGGCAAGCTCATCTGCACGACACGGACCTATCCGGCGCCGAATCAGGATTTTTCGGACCGCGATTATTTCGTCATCCTGCGCGACACGCCGATCAGCGGCTCTTACCTCAGCCAGCCGCTCTATAACGCCGATACGAAGAGCTGGTCGATCTATCTCGCACGCCGGGTCGATGACGCTTCGGGCCATTTCATTGCCGTGGTCGCGGCCGCGATCGATCTCGCTTATTTCGAGACGCTCTACAAGACCCTGCAAATCGGCGACTATGGCGCGGTCAGTCTCTGGCGCAGCGACGGCACTTTGCTTGCGCGTTATCCGGGCCCCGGCAATGTCGGACAGATTTACCGGATCAAGTCGTTCGAAGGCATTCTCCAGCCCGGCACGCCGGTCACTTACGATGCGAAAAAAGCGGTCGACGGACCCGAGCGCATCGTCGCGACGATGGCCGTCGACGAATTCCCGCTCGTCGTCAATATTTCCCGGTTGAAGGATCACGTTCTCGCGGAATGGCGTCAGGCGCGCTTTCTGATCACGACCGGCACGCTTCTTTTCGCCATCGCTTTGACCTGCGTGCTCTGGCTGCTCTTCCGGCATTTCAACACCTATGATGCGCTGATGGCGGCCGATAGAGAGCGCAGCAAAGCGGTTGCCGAGCGCGAACGGGCGGAAGCGCAATTGCGCCAGGCCCAGAAGCTCGAATCCATCGGCCAATTGACCGGCGGCATTGCGCATGATTTCAACAATCTGCTGACGGCCGTGCTCGGCAATCTGGAGATGTTGAAGCGCCATACCGAGAAAAGCGAGGCCCGCCTGCATCGCTGGGCGACGAACGCCTTTGACGCCGCCCGGCGCGGCGCGGTGCTGACACAGAGATTGCTCGTCTTTTCGCGGCGCCAGCCGCTTGAGCCGCGCGGCGCGAAGATCGAGAATGTTCTTGGCTCGATGTCCGATTTGCTGCGCCGGACGCTCGGCGAGAATATCGAAATCACCACCACGATTGCGCCGGGGCTCTGGCCGGCCTTCGCCGATCTCAATCAGCTCGACAATGCGATCCTCAATATCGCGATCAATGCGCGCGACGCGATGGAAGGGCGCGGCCGTCTGACGATTGCCGCGAGCAATTGCCATTTCGCCGAGGCTGACGTCGACGACCCGGAGATCGCGCCCGGCGATTATGTTCTCCTGTCGATCGCGGACACCGGCAAGGGGATCGAAAAAGACGTTCTCGACCGCGTCTTCGAACCGTTCTTTTCGACCAAGCCGATGGGGCAGGGCACCGGCCTTGGGCTCAGCCAGGTCTACGGCTTTGTCAAACAGATCGGCGGCCATGTCCGCATCGACAGCGTCCCGATGCAGGGCACGACGGTGAAGCTTTATCTGCCGCGCGCGCAAGACGAAGAGCAGGAAACCGAGGTTGCGCCGGCAAACGACGCCGCCGTGCAGGGCCCGGCGGGCACCGTGCTGGTCGTCGAAGACGACGCCGAGGTGCGCGTTTATTCTGCGGAAATTCTGCGCGACCTTGGTTTTGAGGTGCGCGAGGCAAAGAATGCCAGCGAGGCTTTGGCGATCTTGCGCAGCGGGGTCGATCTTGCCTTGCTCTTCAGCGACGTCGGCCTCCCGGGCGTCACCGGCGCCGAGCTTGCCGAAGAGGCGTTAAACCTGCGGCCGAAGCTCAAAATTCTGCTGACGACCGGCTATGTCCAGGACACGATGATCGAGCGCTGCCGTTTCGTCTACGGCATTCAGGTGCTGCCGAAGCCGTTCACCCGTGCGGAGCTTGCCGAGAAGATCAGCATGGTGCTCTCGCCGACGCGCCGCTACGCGTTTTCGTAAGACGTCAGCTGGCGGCAAAGGCCATGCGGGCGCGGACCGCTTCCGCGATCTCGATGAAGACCGGAGCCCAATCGCCGCGCCGCTTCTGGCGGAAAAGCCGCATCGTCGGATACCAGGGCGATTGCGCGCCGGTAGCGAGCCAGCGCCAGTCCGGTGTATGGCGGAGCGCCAGAAAGACCGGCCGCCCGAGCGCGCCGGCGAGATGCGCAATCGATGTGTCCGAGGTGACGATCAGATCGCAATTCGCCATCACCGCCGCGGTGTCGAGAAAAGCGTCGGCGCCAGCGTCGAAATTGGCGCCGAAAGATTCAATGTCGAATCCGGCGACGAAATCCGGCCCCGTATCCTTCATCAGGCTGATGAGCCGGACATTCGGAATCGCCGCGAGCGCTGCGAAACTGGCGAGCGGCATGTTCCGCTTCAAATTGATCTTGAGATTGCCATGGCAGCAAATGCCGATGCGCAGGCCGTGACGGCCGAGGCGTTGCGCCCAGGCGGCGACCCGCGCCGGCTCGGCATGGAGATAGGGCACGCCGGCGGGCACCGTCGCAAGCGAGGTGCCGAAAGCGAACGGCAGGCTCATCAGCGCGCTTTGATAGTCGAAACCCTCTTGCGGCGGGGCGGTCTCGACGAAACGCGGCGGCGTGGGCAGCGTCGAGAGCAGGCGGAACATCGACTTGCGGCCGAGCAAAGTAACTTCCGCGCCGCGGTTCTGAAGCAGCGGCAGATAGCGGCAGAATTGGATGAGGTCGCCGAGGCCTTGCTCGTCCCAAACGAGGATGCGGCGCCCCTCGAGTGGCTCGCCGCGCCAATGCGGCAGTGGCGAGATCAGCGTCTTCGCCGGCGCATTGCTGCGCTCCCAGCGGTTTTCGAACGCGACAAAACCTTGCGTCAAGTCACCGTTCAGCAGCAAGACGCCGGCGCGGTTGTTGCGTGCGTCGGGATAATTCGGCTTGAGCCGCAGGGCGGCATCGAAAGCTTCCAGGGCCTCGTCGAGCCGGCCAAGTTCCTTGAGCGCAACGCCGCGGCTCGACAGCACTTCCGGATAGGCCGGGCGCAGCGCGAGCGCACGATCATAGCTCGCCAGCGCTTCATCAAGACGGTCTTGCTCTTGCAGCACATTGCCGCGATTGAGCCAGGCTTCGGCATAATCGGGGCGAACGGCGACCGCGCGATTGAGAAAGCCGAGCGCCGCATCGAGCTCGCCGAGCCGTTGATTTGCCGCGCCGGCAATGCAGAGCGCCTGCGCATGGTTCGGCTCTTGCGCCAAAATCTCGGCCGCGGCGGCTCCGGCGAATTCCGGCCGTCCCAGGGCGAAAAGCACGTTGGCGCGATTGATCTGTGCCTGGCGGAAATCGAGCCGCAGCGCCAGTGCGCGATCATAAGAGGTCAGCGCCTCGCTCAGGCGCCCGAGTTCGCTCAGCACATTACCGCGGTTGCACAACGCTTCGGGATAATTCGGCTTCTGTTCGAGCGCGGTGTCGAAGTCGGCCAGCGCTTCGACGAAACGGCCGAGCCGCTGTCGGGCGATGCCGCGATTGTAATAGGCTTGCGGATAAAGTGGGCGCAGCCGGATCGCATTGTGATAGCAGGCCAAGGCCTCTAGATGCCGGCCGAGCTTCTGCAGGACGTTGCCGCGGTTGACTTCGTTCTCCGGATGCGCCGGGTCATGGCGCGCCGCGCTCTCGTGATCGCAGAGCGCCGCTTCGAAGCGACCCAATTTCTGCAAGACGCAGCCGCGGTTGAAGAGATTGACCGCGTCCTCCGGGCGTAGTGCAATCAAGGCGTCGAACGATTGCAATGCGTCTTCAAGGCGTCCCGCCTGTTCGAGCAAAGCGCCGCGATTGCACAGCGCCTCGCAATAATCCGGCTTGATCCGCAAGGCGCGATCGTAGGCGGCAAGGGCGGCGTCCGTCTTGCCGAGATCCTGCAGAACGACACCGCTCATATGCGCGGCTTCGGCATCGGCAGGATTGTCGCGCGCCATCGCCTCGAAAATGGCAAGCGCTTCCTTGGCGCGCCCAAGCCTTTGCAGCGCGACCGCACGGCCCTTACGGGCGTCGATATGGCCGGTGTTGAGACGCAGCGCTTGTTCGAACCAATCGAGCGCCGCCGACGGGTCGCCGGTGTTGAAATAGAACAGGCCGAAAACATAGCTCGCGGCGTCATTGGCGGCGGCGAGATGCTGGACTTCGTCGAGATGAGCGCAGGCTTTTGCCGTGGCGCCCGCGGCAAAACAGGCGAGGGCTTCCGTCACCGCCGTTTGTAACGACGCCATGGCGCGGCGGTCACCGCCCGCCGTTCCCGTGTCCGCTTCGGCCAATGCTTCCACGTTGAGACGCCTTCCCAGTTAAGCGGCGGCAGTGAATCGTAGTAATCTTTCCTGGGGCTGACGCGGCGCCCGGGCGGCTTGCATCGGGGGCGCCGCCCGGCCATTTTAGAGGGGATGGCAATTTCGGCGTCCGCACGCGGACGATGAGAGCGATGACCGAACGGTTTGATCCTTCACGCAATAGCCTTGCCGCCGACGGCGGCGGCTTTGGCCAGCTCAACGAGCGCTCGCGGGAGATTTTCCGCCATATTGTCGAATCGTATCTGACGCTCGGCGGCCCGGTCGGCTCGCGCCAGCTCTCAAGGCTTCTGCCGATGTCGCTGTCGCCGGCCTCGGTCCGCAATGTCATGCAGGACCTGGAGGAACTCGGCCTCATCTATGCGCCGCATATCAGCGCCGGCCGGCTGCCGACCGAACGGGGTTTACGCTTTTTTGTCGATGCGATGCTGGAGATCGGCGATCTCGGCCGCGAGGAGAGGGCGCAGATCGAAGCGCAGGTGCGCGCCTCGTCCAAGGAGCATGCGCTCGAAGCCGTCCTGAGCGATGCGATGAGCCTGTTATCGGGTCTCACGCGCAGCGCCGGCGTGGTCGTCACGACCAAGGAGAATGCGCGGCTCAAACATATCGAATTCGTCCGCCTCGATCCGGAACGAGCGTTGGCGGTGCTGGTCGCCGCCGACGGGTCGATCGAGAACCGCGTCGTGCAGACGCCGCGCGATCTGCCGGCCTCGGCGCTGATCGAGGCCGGCAATTACCTCAATGTTCGCATTGCCGGGCGCACGTTGGCGGAGGCCAAGGCGGAGATCGAAGAGGGCCTTGCGGCGGCGGAGGCCGAGCTTGGCGAATTGACCGCGCGCCTCATCGCGGCGGGCTATGCGAGCTGGGTCGAGACCAGTACGCAGGGACAGCAGTTGATCGTCCGCGGCCAGGCCAATCTGCTCGAAAACCTGACGGCGCTTGAAGATCTCGAGCGCATCCGTTTGCTCTTCGCCGATCTCGAAACACAGAAGGATGTGATCGATCTCTTGAGCCGCGCCGAGGGCGGCGAAGGCGTGCGCATCTTCATCGGCTCGGAGAATAAGCTGTTTTCGCTGTCCGGTTCGTCGATGATCGCCGCACCCTTCCGCGACGATCAGCAGCGCGTCGTCGGCGTGCTTGGCGTCATCGGGCCGACGCGGCTCAATTATGCGCGCATCGTGCCGATGGTCGATTACACGTCGAAGATCATCGGCCGCCTGATGCGCGGGCCCTAGGCGCGTCAATCCTTTTTCAGCAGCGCCTTCAACTTATAGAGCAACGCCTGCGCCTCGCGCGGCGAAAGTTCGTCCACGTCGATGGCCTCAAGCGCCGTTTCGACTTCGCTTGGCTCTAGCGGCGGCGGTGGGGGCGGCACAGCGGCAAAGAGCGGCAGATCGGCGATCTGCTTGACGGGTTTGCGCCGGTCCCCCGCCTCGAATTCAGCAAGAAGCGTCTGGGCGCGCTTCACCACGGCCGCCGGCAGGCCGGCGAGTTTTGCCACTTGTATGCCATAGGAGCGATCCGCGGCGCCAGGAATGATCTCGTGCAGGAACACGACATCGCCCTTCCAATCAGCGACGCGCATCGTCAGGTTGACGACGCGCGAAAGATGTTTGGCGAGATGCGTCAGCTCGTGGAAATGCGTCGCGAACAATGCGCGCGATCTGTTCTTGGCGTGCAATTGCTCCATCACCGCCCAGGCGATGGCGAGGCCGTCGAACGTCGCGGTGCCGCGGCCGATCTCGTCGAGGATGACAAGCGAGCGCTCGGTCGCCTGGTTGAGGATCGCCGCGGTCTCGACCATTTCAACCATAAAGGTCGAACGGCCGCGGGCGAGATCGTCGGCCGCCCCGACGCGCGAAAACAGCCGGTCGACAATGCCGATCTTGCAATGCGCGGCGGGGACGAACGAGCCCATCTGCGCCAGCACCGCAATCAGCGCGTTTTGCCGAAGATAGGTCGATTTACCGGCCATGTTCGGACCGGTGATGACGGCAATGAGACCCGCAGCATGGCCCGTGCCGGAGAGATCGCAATCATTGGCCACGAAGGGTTTGCCTTCGCTGGCAAGCGCAGCTTCCACCACCGGATGGCGGGCTGCGGTGATGACGAAATTCAGCGAATTATCGATCTCGGGCCGCGTCCAGCCGCGCACTTCGGCGAGATCGGCAAGCGCCGCTGCGACATCGAGCGCGGCAAGCGCCTCGGCCACCGCTTTGATCGCCGGTTCCGCGGCAAGGATATGCGCAATGAGCTGATCCAGAATACCGAGTTCGCGCGCCAAGGCCTGATCGGCGGCCGATGACATTTTGGCTTCGAGCTCGGCGAGCTCCGTTGTCGAAAAACGCATCGCGTCGGTCATCGTCTGGCGATGGACGAAGGTTGCGTTGAACGGCGGCTTCAAGAGCTTTTCGCCGTGCGCCTGCGGCACCTCGATGAAGAAGCCCAAAAAATTATTGTGCTTGAGCTTGAGTTGCTTGGTCTCGGCAAGCGTCGCATAGCGCGCCTGCAGGGCGGCGATGACCTGCCGGCTTTCGTCGCGCAAGCTGCGCAACTGATCGAGTTCGGCGTCATAAGTCCGGCGGATGAAATTGCCGTCGCGCGCTTTGAGCGGAAGATCCTCGCCAAGCGCATCGGCAAGGCGCGCGGCGATGGCGGGCTCAGCCCGTGCGGCGCCTTCGGCGGCCTGTTTGAGATCATCGGGCAAGGTCGCTTCCGCGCCAAGCCGCGCGGATATGGCCTCGGCAGCACGCAAAGCATCGCGGATCGCCGCCAGGTCGCGCGGGCCGCCTCTTTGCAGTGCGAGCCGCGATAAGGGCCGGGCGAGGTCGGGCGCGGCTTTCAGGCACAGCCGCAAATCCTCGCGCAAATTGCGGTCGTCGCGCAGAAAGGCCAGGCCATCGAGCCGGCGCCGGATCGCGGCTTCCTCGGTGAGCGGTCCGGCCAAGCGCTCGGCGAGAAGCCGTCCGCCGCCGGGCGTCACGGTGCGGTCGATGGTGGCAAGCAAAGCACCATCACGATGGCCGGCGAGCGTGCGCGTCAATTCGAGATTGGCGCGCGTGGCGGCATCGATCTCCATATGCGCATCAAAGCGCATCCGCATCGGCAGGCTCAGCGCCGGCCGGGCGCCGCGCTGCGTGCGCTCGATGTAGAAGATCGCCAGCGCCGCCGCGGCGATTTCGGTGCGGGAAAAGTCGCCGAGGCCGTCGAGCGTCGCGAGGCCGAAATAATCCTGAAGCCGCCGCGCCGCCGCGGCGGGATCGTCATGCGTGCCGCCGACGGGCGAGAGCGGCAGGCGCATCTCCGTCGCAAGACGCGAAACATCAGGGTCGCCGCATAGCGCCTCCGGCGCGACGAGCTCCGCCGCATCGAGCCGCGCGATTTCGGCGCCGAGCGCGGCGGCGGCAACTTCCGTTACCGCAAAGGCGCCGGTCGAAATATCGACGCTGGCGAGGCCGAACATCTGGGTCTCGCCGCGCGTGGCTTTGACGATGGCGAGCAAAGCATTGGCCCGCGCCGGTTCGAGCAGGCTTTCCTCGGTGATCGTGCCCGGCGTGACGAGGCGGGTGACATCACGCCGGACGACGGCCTGACTGCCGCGCTTCTTGGCTTCGGCCGGATCCTCGATCTGCTCGCAGACGGCAACACGATGGCCGAGCGCGATGAGGCGAGCGAGATATTCATCGGCGCGGTGAATCGGCACGCCACACATCGGAATGTCACGCCCGAGATGCTTGCCGCGCTGGGTGAGCACGATGCCGAGCGCGCGCGAGGCGACCTCCGCATCGTCGAAGAACATCTCGTAGAAATCGCCCATCCGGTAGAAGAGCAGGCTGTCCGGATTGGCGGCCTTGATCTCGATATATTGCGCCATCATCGGCGTGACTTTGCCGATGGCGGGATCGGGATCGGCGGTGGTGCGCTCGTGCATGAGCGGACCTTAGCAAAGCCATTGCGGCGATGCACCGGGCGGCCGGGGATATGCAGAATTTTCAAGCGTCTCGCGCGTCGCGCCCGACTTCAGGCAAACTGCGACGCGCGACCGGCGCTAAATCGTCACTTGCGCGCCAAGCTCGACGACACGGTCCGAGGGGATGGAGAAGAACTCGGTCGCATCGATTGCCTGCTTGGACAAAGCGATGAAAAGATTGTCCTGCCAGGCTGGCATGCCGGAATTGGGCGAGGCCTTGATCGTCCGCCGGCCAAGGAAGAACGATGTCGTCATAATATCGAACTTGTGTCCGGATTTGCGCAGCATCGCCAGCGCCGCCGGAATGCGCGGGCTCTCCATATAGCCGAAATGCACCGTGACCGCGGTGAAGTCCGGCGAGAGCTTCTGGATTTCATAGCGGTTGGCGATCGACACGCGCGGCGTATCTTCGGTGCGCACCGACATCAGCCACACGTGCTCGTGCAGCACCTTGTTGTGCTTGATGTTATGCAGCAGCGCCGAGGGCGCCGAGGTGAGCTGATTGGTGAGGAAGATCGCCGTGCCGGGCACGCGCGTCGGTTTCGATTTCTCCAGCATCGGGATCAGATCCTTCAGCGGAATCGAATCGCGCTGCATTTTTTCCGCGAGCAGCGCATTGCCGCGCACGAAGGTCCACATGACGAGCATCGAACAGGCGGCGATCATCAGCGGCACCCAGCCGCCGTCGATGATCTTCATGAGGTTTGCGGCGAAGAAGATGAAATCGACCAGAAGGAAGATCGATACGAAGCCGACGGCGCGCCAGATCGGCCATTTCAACATCCGCCAGACGACGACGAAGGCGAGCGCGGTCGTCACCACCATCGTGCCGGAAACGGCGATGCCGTAAGCCGAGGCCAGCGCGCTGGAACTACGGAAGAGAAGGACCAGCAGCAGGACGCCGACCAGCAGCATGCGGTTGACCTTGGGAATGAAAATCTGGCCTTCCTGCATTTCAGATTTGTGCTGGATTTCCATGCGCGGCAGCAGGCCGAGCTGGATCGCCTGCCGCGTCAGCGAGAAGGCGCCGGTGATCACCGCTTGGCTCGCGATGACCGTGGCGATCGTTGCGAGGATGACAAGCGGCAGAAGCGCCCAGCGTGGTGCCAGCAGATAGAACGGATTTGCGGCGGCGGCGCGATTGGAAAGCACCAGGGCGCCTTGGCCGAGATAGTTCAACGTGAGCGCCGGCAGGACGAAGAAAAGCCAGGCGAGCTGGATCGGCCGGCGGCCGAAATGACCCATATCGGCATAGAGCGCTTCGGCGCCGGTCACGGCCAGGAACACCGAGCCGAGGACCATGATGCCGAGCAGGCCGTGGCCGAACAGGAAGGCGAGGCCGACGAAAGGATTGAAGGCGCGCAGGATGCGCGGCGCATCGGGAATGTGCATTGCGCCGAGCACAGCGATCACGACGAAAAACACAACCATGACCGGACCGAAGAAGGTTGCGACGCGCGTCGTGCCGTGCCGCTGCACGACGAAGAGAGAGATCAGCACGACGATCGTCAACGGCAGAACGTAATCGCTGAAGACGGGGGTCGCGACCTGCAGACCTTCAAGCGCCGAGAGGACCGAAATGGCCGGGGTGATCATCGCATCACCGGAAAACAGCGCGGCGCCGGCAACGCCGAGAAAGAAAATCGGCGCGGCACGCCGGCCGAAAGCCGTCTGCGCCAGCGCCATCAACGAAAGTATGCCGCCTTCGCCTTTATTGTCGGCACGCATCAGAAACAGCACATATTTCGCGGTGACGATAAAGAACAACGCCCACAAAAGAAGCGAGACGATTCCAACGATTCCGGCTTCATACGCTTGGCCGGTCTTGCCGGCATGAACGACAGAGGCTTGCAAAGCATAGAGCGGGCTCGTGCCGATATCGCCATAGACAACGCCGACGGAGCCGAGGGCAAGGCCCGCGACGCTCGCCTTTTTATCTGTATGTGCGTTGTGTGGAATGACTGGCCCGCAGGCGGCCTGATCGGCGGCCTTCTCTTGTGCGGTCGTTAGCATTCAGAAGTCCTCAATCCGGACGCCGGCTTTCGTCGCCTGAGACAGGCAAGTCGAAGGCCAAACGGCGGAGCGACCGGTTGGTTGATCGCGGTCGGCGGCGGGGCATATAGCGCTTTCCTTTCGCGGCGAGAAGCAGAATTAATGGGGCGTTTCCGCCTTATCGTCTTATCTCCACAGCCGTTGTAAACGGCGCACGCTTGCGCCTGGCCGCTTGCCCAACGCCACATCGCCTGTCAATTCAGTATGATGCAGACTTCCGACACCAAACTTCCGGTCTTTGCCGTCTTGCCGCAGGTTATAGCTGCGCTTGACCAAGCCGCCGCGGTTCTGGTGGCGCCGCCGGGGGCCGGCAAGACGACGATCGTGCCGCTCGCCTTGCGTGAGGCAGAGTGGGCTGCCTACAAAAGGATCATCTTGCTCGAACCGCGGCGGCTCGCCGCGCGTGCCGCCGCTGAACGCATGGCTGCTCTGCTCGGAGAGACGGTCGGCGCGACCGTTGGTCTGCGCATGCGCCTCATCTCACGCGTTTCGGCCGAGACGCGGATCGAGGTCGTGACCGAGGGCGTTTTCGCCCGCATGATCCTCGATGATCCAGGCCTCGACGGCATTGCCGCGGTGATCTTCGACGAATTTCACGAACGCTCGCTCGACGCCGATTTCGGTCTCGCGCTGGCGCTCGATGCGCAAGCGCATCTGCGGCCGGACCTGAAGCTCCTCGTGATGTCGGCGACGCTTGACGGCGCCCGCGTCGCCAATCTCCTCGGCGGCGGGGCGCCGGTGATCGAAGCCGAAGGCCGCGCCTTTCCGGTCGAGACGATCTATCTCGGCCGCGACCCGCAAGAGCGTATCGAGGCGGCGCTGCTGCGCGCCGTCCGCAAGGCGCTGGCGGAGGAGAACGGTTCGATCCTGGTCTTTCTGCCGGGACAAGGAGAGATCAACCGGCTCGCAGGCATGCTGGAGGAGATGATCCGCGATCCGGCGGTCGAGATCGCGCCACTTTATGCGGCGCTCGATCGCGCCGGGCAGGATCGCGCCATTGCGCCGACGCCGGCAGGCAAACGCAAGATCGTGCTGGCGACCTCGATCGCCGAAACATCGCTGACCATTGAAGGCGTGCGCGTCGTCATCGATTCCGGCCTTGCCCGCGTGCCGCGCTATGAGCCCGATCGCGGCCTGACGCGCCTTGAGACCGTGCGTGTCTCGCGCGCCGCCGCCGATCAGCGCCGCGGCCGCGCGGGCCGTACGGAGCCGGGCGTCTGCTACCGGCTCTGGCAGAAGGCGGCAAACGGCGCGCTTGAAGCTTTTTCGGCGCCGGAGATTCTCAATTCGGATCTCTCCGGCTTTCTGCTCGACTGCACCGCTTGGGGCGCGCGCGATCCGGCGCGCGATCTGCGCTTTCTCGATCCGCCACCGGAGCCCGCGATCAAAGAAGCACGCGCGTTGCTCGATGCGCTTGAAGCGATCGACGCGAGCGGTGCGCTGACCGAGCCTGGCCGCGCCATGCGCGCCATTGCCTTGCCGCCGCGGCTTGCGCGCATGATCGTCGAAGCGCGAGACATTGGCGAAGCGGAGCTCGCGGCCGAAGTCGCGGTGCTTTTGACCGAGCGCAATCTCGGCAGCGACGAGGTCGATCTCGTCACGCGCCTTGAGCGCTTTCGTCGCGAGCGCTCAGGGCGCGCAGAGGACGCGCGCAAGCTCGTCAAATCTCTCCTGCGCCAAGCCGCGGCCGATGGCGGGCGCATCGAGGCGCAGGGCGCCGGCCGGCATCTCGCCGCCGCCTTCCCCGACCG
>Ga0153954_1001206_pt1 | contig 15012 bp, 17 predicted proteins | sample TSFL038MetaG_FD_102277 | JGI IMG/M metagenome (GOLD analysis project Ga0153954, IMG submission 102277) | Attine ant fungus gardens microbial communities from Florida, USA - TSFL038 MetaG | ecosystem: Host-associated > Fungi > Mycelium > Unclassified | place: USA: Florida, Wekiwa Springs State... | reverse complement strand
GGGCGGGTCCAGATCATGCTCAGCTGACCGGGCTGATCGTCCTCGTGGAGGGAGGCGTAGATCGGAGCCGGCAGGCTCGGATCGTCCAGCTTGACCGAGATGTAGGGGCGGTCCTGCTGCGACATCTTCCTCCAGGCGGCGCCGATCTCGACATTGCCGGCGAAGATCCGGAAGTCGGGGCCGGCGCCTGTCGCTTCGAGCGGCAGAAACTTCGCCTTGGTGTTGAGCTGCAGCGTCTTGATGGCGCCGTTGAGGGTTCCGTCTTCCGCCTTCGTGAAAGCGCCGATGTTAGCCATTGTCGTATCTCCTTGGTTTTTGTCGTCCGAGGCTTTGACCATCGCAGCCTCGATGGCGATCAAGGGCCGGGGGCGATCCGGACCGCAGCCGAAGGCCCGAAACGTCAGCGGAGGATGACGACGGGGCGATCCTTTTTTGGCTTGCGCGAGGAAGATGCGAAGCATCGGGGAAAAAAGGTCGAACCAGTCATTGCGGGCAAGAGGATCGAGGGCTTAACCCGACCTCCGGTTCGATCAGCCAGCGACTGAGGCGTGCGTTGGTCTGAAGCCGTCGACAAAACCCGGCAAGGGAGAAGACAAGGCTTGTCTGTCGTCGGCGCCGGAAGGCGGCTCGGAACCCTGTCCTGCCATCAAGAAACTTGTGCTGCGCTCACCATAGGCCAAGGCGAATCCGCGATGCGCGAGCAAGGGCCTCACCCTGTTCAGGGTCGGCCAGGGCCATGAGATCGGGGCTGTTCTGGCGCCTGTCGCGCGGACCTGAAAGCCCCACAAGGTCAGGCGGCGTCGGAACGGGTGGCGTCAGGCTGCCTTCCCGTTCCCGGGCGATGGGCCCGGCGCCAGTGAATGGCGTCGGGACTCCGAGACAAGGGTGTGAACGCGTTCGCCCCGGAGCGATCCGGGGCGGCCTCGCGTTTGGCTGCTGCTACTTGTCGCTGAACGAGCCGAAGGCGCCAAAGATGGCGAAGAGCACGAGCGCCAGGCCGAAGGCCTTTTGCATGTCGGCCGGCAGAAGGGCGACGATGTCCATCCAGTGGACAAGCGCGAAGAGAAGGACGGCGAAGAGAAGGACGCGCATGGTGGTGGCTCCGCTCAGCTGGTCGGTTGATAGGGCTTGCCACCCATGCCGCAGGGCGCGCTCGGGTGATGAAAGCCGGTGATCTCGCGATAGAAGTAAGCGTAGGCCGCCGGGTTGAGCGGGCCGCCATAGCGGCGCGCGAGGCGGTCGACGGCGCGGCGCTGCCTTGAGGGCGGGGCGGCGATCTCGGCGCGGATGGCGCGCCAGGCGCGCGCGAGCCGGTCGCGCTCGCGCTGTTCCTGCTCATCCCATTCGGTTTCACGACGCGTCATGATCGCGTCGATCGAGGGCTGAGCCTTGGTGATTTCGGCGGCGAGGAGCGGGAAGGAATCCCGCTCCCGTTCCTGACGGCGCAAGGCGGCGGCGCGCTTGCGCGGCGTGTCGGTGAAGCGCTCGTAGCGCGGGCGGCGATGGTGCTTCATGGCTCAAGCCGCCTGTGTCGCGGGCTGGGCGGCCGGCTGCAGATCGTGCAGGAAGTAGTACGAAGCTGCGTCCCTAAAGGCCTCGATCGGCGGCATCTGGATGCGGTCCTCGCCGATCATGTAATAGGCTTGCGCGCCGCCATGGCGCAGGGTGATGCGGCAGTTGTCGAAGAACCGCTCGACCGCCGCGATCCGCTCGATCAGCGTCGTCTCCGGCTTCGAAGCGACCGCATAGAAGTGCGCCGGCAGGCCGTCGACCTGCTCGACGTTGAACGCGGTGTATGACTTCAGGAAGGGGATGTTGCGCTCGGCCTGTTCGCCGGTGTCGGCGTCGATCTCGGTTTTGGAGATCTTGCTCGCATAGACGACCGGCGTGCCGTGCTCGCCCTTGCGCACGGCCCCGCCGAGCGCGAGCGCCTGCTTGAAGCTGATCCAGATCGGCGCGGCATAGCCGGCCGCGGTCGCGGCGGCCCAGAGCATGAGAATATTGATGCCCTGATACTTTTCGCCGTTGGCGCGCAGCGGCCGCGAGATGCGGCCTGCGGCATGCTCGGCGTTCCAGGGCTGATGCCGCGGGCGGACGCCGGCCTCGAGATCGGCGACGATGCGATTGGTGATGCGGGTATAGATATCCGCGCGCTCATGCGCGGGGGTGAAGCGTGACATGGCAGGATCTCCCGGGACGGGGAGGGGGAGCCACTCTCCTCCTCTTGGAGCCCGTCACGAGGACCTGCACGCGCCTCTCACTCTAAGACCGCGCCGCTGGCGCGGGGGCATCGAACTCGCGCGAGGCCAGCGCCTCACGAAGGACGCGCTGCACCCGGACGTTGTCGCCCTTGCCGGTCGCCGGGAACCTTAGACGATCGGCATTTCATCGACATTGTGCGGCTTCAATTCAGATGGCGTTCAACGTCCATTTTGGTGTGCAGGATGCGCACCACGACAACGCTCGCATCCTCGATGCGGTAGTAGATGAAATGCGACCCTACGCGACTTTTCATGTAGCCCTGCCGCACGGTGGACGGCAGACCGACCCTCCAGCCGTCGGCTATTTCCTCAAATGCGCTGACGATCCCCGCATGATAGCGGTCGGCCTGTTCCATCGACCAGGTCTTGAAAGTGTAGCGCCAGATTTCTTCAAGGTCGGATTCAGCAAGCGGCAAGAGCCGATAGGGGCGGGGCCTACCGGGCATGACGCTTGTGCATTCGTTTCAGAAAGGCTTCATTGTCGAACGCCTGCGGCGGGCCGGATTCCTCCCCGGCGATCAGGGCGGCTTCAAGCGCCCTGACCTTCGCTTCATGTTCTTCCAAAAGCCGCAGCCCCGCACGCACCACGTCACTGGCGGAACTATAACGGCCGGTCTGCACCTGGGTGTCGATAAAGCCCGTAAAATGGTCGCCTAGCGAGATCGAAGTATTTTTTGCCACGGCAAAGTCTCCTTTACTGTCATTATATACCAAACTTTGGTACTATGGCAAAGATCGGGTCATGGCAGGATCTGCCTGAGGGGAGGGGGCCGCCATCAGCGCCAACGCGGTGGACTGGACGCCGGCGCCGAGCGACAGCGCGCGCAGGATCGGAGAGAACAACATCAGCCTGCCTCCCCGTCATGACGCTCGAGCCAATGCCGAAGGTCACGGCGCATCAGACCGATGGGGCCGTTGATCTCGGTGATCCGCGCATCGGCGGCGACATAGCCGCCCTTCCGGAACAGGCCGACAAGGTGGCGCATCACGTCGAGGTAGAGGTGGCCGCCGACCAGAGCGACGTCGTGGAACGCACGCCCCTCCGCGCCGCCGTAAAGGTCGCAGATGTGCATACCGGGATGCTCGCCCGACGGCATCACGCGGCGCTGCGTCTTCGGCCGCGGCCAGCGCGTGCCGAGGTCGCCGGCCTTCATGGCGGCGGCCATCTGGCCGGTCATGCGCGCATCGTACATCGCGATCGGCTCGCTCGCCCCGCGAAAGCCGAGATGCGCGGACAGGAAAGCGACCTTCGCCTTCTCGCCGTTCGGATCGACGGCGCGGAGCGTCCGCCAGAGCGGGCCGTCGTAGCGGTGGATTGCCGGGATATCCTCGGGGCCGCCGCGCTTGGTGGCCGAGCAGGCGAGGCGCAACAATCGGAAAGAAGGGAGCGGCGGCGCGGGGGTGAAGCGGGTCATGGCAGGATCTCCCTGACGGGGAGGGGGAGCCACTCTCCGCCCTGAGACCCCGTCCACGAGGACCGGCACGGGCCTCTCACTCCGAGCGGGGCCGCAGGCCCCAGGGATAAGACTTCGCCCCGAAAGAACTCGCCGTTTCAAAGTCTTAAGTTGCACACCGTTCATAAGACAACTTTGTTTTTGAAGATCAGGTCTTTATGCACTAGATCGCCTTTAGGAATTGTATAATACTAAGTTGATATAATTGGGTTTGTTGTTTCAATAATACATGCAGCTCTGTGCGCCGCGCCAGCAAAGCACGAGATCTGTTCGGAGTCGGTGGTTGGTCAGGCGAGGGGGAGAAAGCGGCAATGTGTTCTTCACGCTGTTCGGCGCGGTCGCGCTGGTCGGCGTGATTGGAGCGGCGACGGCGACCCTGATGCGCGGGCCGGTCGGGACCATGGTCGCGCTCAACGAGAAGGCCAAGGTCGACACGCAGGAGCAGATCGCCGGCAAGCTTTCGATGCTCGAAGCGGCTCAGCAGGCGAACAATGGCGATTGCGACGCCGACGGCTATGTCGAGCCTGTGCCGCCGGATCTCACCTGCGCCCACCATCCGCTCGGGGCGTCGTCAGGCTGCATTCCTTCAGCGATCGGATCGGCGAAGAGCGACCCGTGGGGCACGGCTTATGGCTATTGGGCCTGGAACCACGGCCCGATGACCTCGGGCGGCGCCTGCTCGACGGACCTCTATGCCGGCGTCAATGCGGGCGACAAGCCGGTCATCGCGATCATCTCCGCAGGTCCTGATCGCACCTTCCAGACGAGCTGCGCCGCGGGAACCTATGTGACGACCCCTGCGGGCAGCGACGACGTCGTCTTGAGCTACACCTATGCCGAGGCCGTGCAGGTGTCGGGCGGGCTCTGGTCGCTCAAATCGGGCGCGCCGAACACGGCGACGATCGACAAGAACATCGACGTGTCGGGCACCGCCCACTTCCAGAGCGGCATCACCGGCGACACGTCGTTCGGCGGCGGCAACTTCGACTTCAAGCAGGCGAGCGGCATGTTCCCGCCGAATACGGCGTCCGCCGCCTGTACGCCGTCCAACCAGGGTTCGCTGGGCGTGACCTTCTCCTCCGGCCAGATCCTGCAGATCTGCGATCCCGGCGCGCCGGCAAGCCCGCAGAACCACTCGGGATGGGTCGATATCGGCGGCGCGACCGCGGGCACGAGCGTCGCGGGCGGCAATAAGGACATCCAGTTCAACGACAACGGTTCGTTCGGCGGTTCGTCGTCGCTGACCTGGGACAAGGCGGCCGGCAAGCTGACGACCGCCAAGCTCGACGCGACGGGCGATGTGTCGCTCGGCGCGAAGCTCGGCGTGACCGGCGATACGAGCCTGGGCGGGAAGCTGGGGGTCACGGGGGACACGGTCCTGGGCGGCGCGGTTGAATCGGACGGCAAGCTCACGGCCAAGGATGACGTTCAGGTCGACAAGAACCTGAACGTGACGCTGAACGCCGAGGTGCGCGGCAACACCAATCTCGACGGCACGCTCGATGTCACAGACCTCTCCACACTGACGGGCGGCGCTGCCGTCAAGAACGGCAGCGCGGCAGCGCCCGGCCTGTCCTTTCTGGGATCGGCCTCGACGGGGGTCTATTTCTCAAGTGGCGGCGGCTTGGGCCTGAGCGTCGGCGGCGTCAACCACGCGAACGTGACGTCGACCGGCCTTGCGGTGACCAGCGACGCCACCGCCACGGGCAACGTCGTGGCGACGGGCACAGTCGCAGGCGACGCGCTTGTGGTCGGCGCGGTCGGTTCCGGCGTCGGCGTGTTTTCGGACGCGGCGGCGGGGATGGAGTTCCGCACGGCCAACACGACGCGGATGCTGATCGACGCCGGCGGCGATATCGGCATCCACCTGGCGGGCGCGCCGAGCGCGGCCCTCGATATCAGCGGCCTGATGCGCCTGCGCGACACGGGTATGATCGCGGGCGGCTTCTGCGGCGCCATTGGCGGCGCGCTCAGCTATTCCTCCGCGGACGCGCTGCTCGTCTGCTCGAGCACGACCGGCAAGTGGGAGACGATCGGCACGTCGGGCGGCGGCGGCAGCGGGGCCGCCGATTTCTGGACGCAGCTGGGCGACAAGCGCCTCTATTACGGGCTGGGCGACGTCGGCATCGGCACCAACGATCCGCTGACGCGGCTGCATGTCAATGGCGGCGACCTGCTGGTGAAGGGGACCTATACCGGGACGGCGGCGTCGCCCGTGTCTGGCGCGGGCGCGCTGATGCTGTTCGACGTCCCCTCGGGTTCGTTCCGCGCTGGCTCGGTCAACGGCGCGCAATGGGACAGCGGCAATATCGGCGCGAACAGCGTCGCGATGGGCACGAACACGCAGGCGGGCGGGGCCTCCTCGGTTGCCATGGGCAACACGGCGAACGCGTCCAATGCGGGCAGCGTCGCGATCGGGTCGACTCCGACCTCGTCGGGCATCAACAGCATCGCGATGGGCCGTAGCGCCTCCGCGACCGGCGATTACAGCATGGCGCTCGGCCTCGGGTCGCCGGCGGGCGTCGCGCCGGTCGTGTCCGGTTCCAAATCGTTCGGCGTCTTCATGGGCGACCAGTCGGCGGTCAACCTGGCCGACCCGAACATCATGGGCCTGTTCGGCGGCAAGCTGGTCGTCGACCCCAACGTGCCGGCGACGATGTTGACGACCAACAACTCGCTCGCCGTCGACGTGAACGGCGACGTCGGCGCGGTCAATTATTGCGACGAGGCGGGCCTGCACTGCTTTGCCGCGACCGATATCGCCGGCGGCAACGCGGCCGCGCCGGGCAACGATCGGGAGATCCTGTTCAACAGCCACAGCAAGCTCGGCGCTGACGCCAATCTCGTCTTCTCAAGCACAGGCCGTCTCGGCATCGGTACGGCGACGCCGACGACGCGCCTTGATGTGAACGGCTCGATCCGTTTCGCTTATGGCGGCGAGGCCTGCGACGCCCCGCGCCTCGGCGGCATGTACTTCTCGAGCTCCACGCATCTCCTCTACGGCTGTCTGACGGCGGGCGCATGGACGCCGATCTCGACGGGTTCGACGGCAGGCGCCGCCGCAGGCACGGATCGGCAGATGCAGTTTAACAGCGCCGGTTCGCTCGCTGGCGCTGACAACATCACCTATTCGTCCGTGGGCATCTTCAACTCCACGCGCCGCATTGTCGTCGGCGGTTCGGGCGTCGACACCAACAGCGTTTTCGTGACCGGCGGCAACGCGACGTCGACGGGGAACGCCAATACGGCCATCGGCGTGCGCGCGGGCGCGGCGAACACGGGCGGCGACAGCAACGTCTATATCGGCGCCGATGCGGGCATGAGCAACGCGACGGGCTTTCAGAATGTCCTGATCGGCGCGGCCGCGGGTCGGTCGCAGACGGGGTCGGGCAACACCGTCATCGGCGAGAATGCGCTCTATTACGGCAAAGGCGGCACATCCAACACGATTGTGGGCGTTTCAGCGGCCCAATATGTCTCGGGCCTGAATAACCTCATCCTCGGCGCGGGTGCGGGCAATGTGCTCAAAGGCGGCAATTCCAACATCCTTATCGGCTACGGCGTGGACGTGCCGGGCGCGGCGACGTCCAACTACCTGAATATCGGCAACACCATCTACGGAACGCACCTGGGCGGCGGCAGCGCAAGAATCGGCGTCAGGCAGGCGACACCCGCGACGGCGCTCGATGTCAACGGCACGCTCAAAATTGCGTACGGCGGCGAGGATTGCGGCGCGACGACCTATGGCGGCGTTTATTACAGCAGCGCTACGCATCTGCTATTCGCCTGCCTGAACGGCAGCGCCTGGACGCAGATCGGCACGGCGGGGTCCGTCACCGCGGCGGGCGCGAATGCGCAGATCCAGTTCAACAGCAACGGCAATCTGGGCGCGAGCCCAAGCTTTGTCTGGGACGGCGCGAACAAGCGCTTAGGCGTCGACACGAGCGCCCCCACCCATGCGTTCTCCGTCGCCGGCCCCCAGACGGCGCAGGCGGACTTCTTCTACGACAATGCGGCCGTCGGCGCGGGCAAGGACGGGCAGCATGTCGCGATCTGGCGTCGCGATGCGTCGGACGACGCGTCGATGCAGATGTATATCGACCAGTACAGGGAAGGTTATCTTCTCGGCGATGACAACATCAGCCACCTGCATATCCTCACGACGGCGACGAACAGCGAGATCAATCTGCAGGATTGGGCGGTGGGCGACGTCGATATTTTCAACCAGGCCGTCAGCGGGCAGACCCCGACCCTCAATATCAGCGGCTTCCGGAGCGGCGACGCGCAACGGACGCTCAGCATCGGCGTTGGGCAGGATGCGGCCAACACCGCGACCTTCACGGGGGTGGGAAAATATTATTTCAACGGCAGCATCGGCGTCGGGCAGAAGGCCCCGGCGACGAAACTCGACGTCAACGGCACGCTCAAGATCGCCTATGGCAACGAGGCGTGCGGCGCGGCGACTTATGGCGGCGTCTATTACAGCAGCGCGACGCATCTTCTGTATGCCTGCCTGAATGGCGCGAGCTGGACGCAGATCGGCACGGCGGGGGCGGTCACGGCGGCGGGCGCCAACACGCAGGTGCAGTTCAATTCGGGCGGCAGTCTCGGCGCCAGCTCGAGCTTCGTGTGGGACAAGACGAACAAGCGCCTGGGCATCGGCACGACGGCGCCGGACGACAGGCTGCAGATCCAGATGGACGATGAGAACAGCGGCCTCACGATCGTGAACGCCACATCCAGCACGGACCGCTATCCAGGCTTTGCGGTGTACAATTACAGCGGCGGCTTCTGGGGCACGCCGCAGCTGGCGCTGTTCAACAGCAGGGGCAGCGAAGCGTCGCCCGCCGCGGTGCGGGACGGCGATTTCCTGGGCTTCCTTGCCGGGTACGGCCAGTACGATACGGGCGTGGGCAATTTCGGCAAGGGCGCGCAAGTGCATTTCATCGCGTCCGGGGATTTCTCATCCACCAGCTATCCCACGGATATCGTTTTCCAGACGGTCGCCAGCGGCTCCAGGACGATGCGCGACAGGATGCGCATTACCTCGTCGGGCAGGGTTGGCGTCAATGTCAGCAGCCCCGTCACCATGCTGTCCGTGGATGGCACGATCCAGATGGCCTATAGCGGCGAGCCGTGCGACGCCGCGCATGTCGGCTCGCTCTATTACAGCAGCACGACGGAGTTGTTCTACGGCTGCTCGAAGGCGGGTAGCTGGACGCAGTTCACATTGGGCTCAAGCGGCAGCGCCGCGGGTTCGAACACCAACGTCCAATTCAACTCGGCCGGCGCGTTCGCGGGCAGCGGCAACTTTACCTGGAATAACGCCACCGGGACGATGACGGTCACCGCCGTCGGCACGAACGCCGAAGGCGTCGTCGGCATCATCACCGCCGGGAACGGCGACGCCATCAAGGGGCAGAGCAGCAGCACGGCCGACAGTTCGCCGGCGGTCTGGGCGCACGCGACCGGCGCTACCGGCGTCACCAACGGCCTGAGCGCGGACAACAACAGCAGCAGCGGCTACGCGGGTAAATTCAGTTCGTTCGCTGTGTCGGGCACGACCTATGGCGTCTACAGCTCGGTCAACAGCCCGAGCGGCTATGTCTTCTACGGCTCCGGCACAAAGAGCTATTTCGGCGGCAAGGTCGGCATCGGCCAGACCGCCCCGGCGACGGCGCTTGACGTGAACGGCACGCTCCGCATCGCCTATGGCGGCGAGGCGTGCGACGGGGGCCACCTTGGCGGCCTGTATTACAACAGCGCCGACAGCAAGTTCTATGGATGCTTGACGGCGGGCGGCTGGACGCAGATGGCGTCAGGCGCGATCAATTCGAACCTCGGCGCGTCCAAGACGGCGACGAACCCGTCGGTGTCGGGCGACGCGACCTCGGGCTTCTACACGCCCGGCGCCAGCAGCGTCGCGGTCAGCGCGGGCGGCGCGCAGATCATGGGCTGGGGCGCGGCGGCCGGCGCGGTCAACTATGTCTCCGTCACGCCCGCGGCGACGGGCGCTGGCCCGGTCCTGGCCTCGGCGGGCCCGGATACGAATATCGACCTGAATCTGACGGCCAGGGGCACGGGCGCGGTTTCTGTCACGAACGCAACCGGCGTCAAGCTGGCGGGCGCGACGGGCGCGGCTTCGCCGGTCATGCCCGGCGTGCTGGCGGGCGGCTCGAGCACGCAGGTGCAGTTCAACAGCAACGGCGGGCTGGCGGGTTCGTCCGGCCTGATCTGGACCGGAACGCAGCTTGGAATTGGCGCGCCGTCGCCGCAGGCGATGGTTGACGTCAACGGCACGATCCGCGTCGCCTATGGCGGCGAGGCGTGCGACAGCGCGCATCTCGGCGGGCTCTATTACAGCAGCGCCTCAGCCAAGTTTTTCGGCTGCCTGACGGCGGGCTCGTGGACGCAGATCGCGTCGGGAGCCATGGGTTCGAACCTTGGGACGTCGACGGCCGCGACCAACCCGTCCGTGTCGGGCGATGCAACGACCGGCTTCTACACGCCCGGGGTCAGCACGGTGGCGGTGAGCGCGGGCGGCAAGCGGGTCACGGCGTGGGGGACGGTCGCCAGTGCGGTTAACTACCTGTCGGCCACGCCCGCGGCGACGGGGGCGGGCGCTGCGCTGGCGGCGGCGGGCACGGACGCCAATATCGATCTGAACCTGACGTCCAAGGGCACTGGCATGGTCTCGCTGACCAATAGCTCGGGCCTGAAAATCGCTGGCGTCAGCGGCGCTCCCGCTCCGGCCACGGTAGGTTCGGGAAGCTCGAACCTTGGAACCTCGACCTCTGCGGCCAATCCGGCGATCTCGGGGGACGAGACGTCGGGTTTCTACACGCCTGCGGCAAGCACGGTCGCGGTGACGGCTGGCGGCAAGCAGGCCATGCAATGGAATAATGCGGCCAACGCCGTGAATTATCTGAACGTGACGCCCGCGGCGACGCCCGCTGGCCCGGCATTGGCGGCGGCTGGTTCGGATACCAACATCACCTGAACTTGACGGCCAAGGGCACGGGTTCCGTCGCGATCACCAACAACACGGGCATCAAGCTGACCGGCGTGACCGGCGGCGCGTCGCCGACATCCATATCGGTATCGCCGGGCGGCAGCAACACGCAGATCCAGTTCAACGACTCCGGCGCGTTGGCGGGTTCGGCCAGCCTGACCTGGGACAAGTCGACGAAACTTCTGACCCGGTAATGTCAGCCTTGACGGTACGGATGCGGAAGTCGACTTTAATACGAACGGCGCCGTTGGCTGGAACGGGACGGATGGCGTTTTCTTATCGAACGGTTCGAATGAACCCATACAGTTAATATCGAATGGGGATTCGGCGATTATTTTCAAGACGAATAGTACCGAGCGCGCGCGATTTAACGGTACTGGCGGTTTTGCCGTCACGGGCGACATCACCTATACCGGCACCATCACCGACACCTCGGATCGCCGCCTGAAAAACGACCTGACGCCGTTGTCGAAGCGCGGCAGCATGCTGGATCGGATCGGCCGGATCAAGACCTACAGCTTCACGATGAAGGACGATCCGAAGCGCCAGACCGAATTCGGCGTGGTCGCGCAGGAAATGCGGGATATCTTCCCCGAGCTGGTCAAGGAAGACCACTCGGCCAACCGTTACCTGTCGGTCAATTATGTCGGCCTGATCGCGCCGCTGATCGAGGCGAACAAGGAGCTTGAGCGCAGGAATCGTGATCTGCGCGAGCAGGTGGCGGCGAATGTCGAGGAGGTATCACGCCTCAAGGCGGATCAGGCCAAGATGCGCGGCGAGATGAAGGCCATGCAGGAGGATGTGCGCGCGCTGATGGTCGTGACGGGCGCCAGCATGGCGGAGGATGAGCGGTCGTGGAACCGCATGCTTGTGTTGGTGGGGCTTGGCGGGGCGGGGCTTTGCGTCGTGCTGCTCGCCTGGTGGCAGCGCCGCGCAGCCTCGAGCAAAGGCCGAGGCGGGCCAGGGGCGTGAAGATCGACAGGCGCTTCATCGAGAAGAAGAAGGTCATTGCCGCGATCAAGTCGGCGCAGGTGGCGCTTGAGTTCGACCAGGCGGAGAGTCGCAAATTCATGGTCGAGATCTACACCGAGCTGTTTGAACGGCGGGAGCCGACGCGACCGGAGGCGGCGCCCGAGCTCTATGCGAAGCGCCGGAACATCCATGAAAATCCGGCCGACTTCATCAAGCGGGTCTATGCGCCGTGGCTCGGCAAGGGGCTGGTGTGGCGGGACCTCTACCACCTCGACCGCAAGCTCTATCAATCGTTCAATGTGTGGCGCGGCAAGCATGGCATGCCGGAGGACCTCGATCTGCCGACGCGCAGCGAGGTCACGACGCGTTTGATCGAAGAGATGGGCGGTGATGTCGCCGCCCCGAACCGCTCGATCCGAGCGGCGAGCCTGGGGGACGAGACGCGCGATCAGCAGCGGGTCTATGACGCGCTGCGCTGGCGCGAGCGGCCGCGGCTGAAATCTCCGGCGGAGGCTCGAGAGGTCAGATCGCCTGGGGCGTGATTTCGCGGACTTCTACTTGCCGACCTTTTTGAGGCGGCTGTCGAAGCTGCAAGCAGCGCCGTGATCCCGACAACCCGGCTTCTCTTTGATATCGATGCCGGTGGCGGTCCTTGAAATGGTCAGGACGCACGCGTCGTCCGGATCGGTCGAGAGCGTGACGATCCGGCCCGCCTGCAATCTTCCGATGGCTTCAATTTCGCCCATACAGGCGGGAGTGTCGAACCGACCTGGACGCGGACCGCATAGGACTGGCCGCCTTTTGGCGATCGTCGCGATCCATTCGTAGCTGTCCTGGCGGCCGGCGTATGTGCCGGCGAAATCGTCGGCCGCCGTCGTCGGCGCGGTCATGAGCAAGAGAAGGGCGCAGGTCGTCTGGAAGGCGCAGGCCGGTGCGGACAAAAAGCGGGTCATGGTGGGATCTCCCGGGACGGGGAGGGGGAGTCGCTCTCCCCCTTGGAACCCCGTCGCGAGGAGCTGGACGGCGCTCTGACTCTCAGACAGCGCCGCCGGTGCAGGGCGGTCAGCCGAACCGCCGTCCCTCGGCGGTGAAAGTGTACTCATTGGCCTCGATGCCTTCGTCGACGGCCTCATCGGAGGTCTGGGACTCGTATTCCCGCTCGAGCTGGCGATAGAGCCAATGGGCGAGATCGCGGAGCGCGTCGACCAGGTCGTCCTCGGCCCCGTCAACGATCGGGTGGCCCGAGGGGCTGCCGCGTTCGACGTCGATGGTCATGGCGAAGCGGTGATAGTACCGGCCGCTCTGCCGGATCGAGGCTGTGAGCTGGTAGAAATTCGACCGCTGCAGCGTCTGCAGACGGTCGGCGATCCGGTGGAGCTCCTTGTCCTTCGGCGCGTAGTCGCGGATGCGCCGCGCCGCGCCCTTGGCATAGGCGTAATGGCCCTCATAGCAAGCGCCGTCACCCTGCGAGGAGAAGCCGGAAAACCAGACGCGCGGCTTCTCGCGCGTGCCGCCGCCCATGAGCCGGACAGGCGTGGCGGCGAGCGTCACGCCGAGGATGGAGGCGATCTGCTCGAAGTCGTCATAGACGCTGTCCCACCATTCCCATTGATCGACACCGTCGCGGAACCAGGCGCGAGCCTTGTTCTTGGCGGCCTCGGACAATTCGGCGAGGTCATAGACCGGAGTTTCGACGATGCGCATGGCTTTAGGCCTCCCCTGCGGTTTCGGGATTGGCGAGGACGCGCGACAGCCATTCATTGCTGGTGATCGAGCCGATTGCCTCGCCCTTGGCGAGGTCGATCAGGCAGGCGCCGCCGCCGAAAGCGTCGGGCCTAGGCTTCGAGCAGGTGTGAGCCCATTCGAAGCCCCATGTGCCGGTCAAGCCGAGGATTGGGCCAAGCTCGGCGACAAACGTCATGACATGGTCGACGTCACCCGAGGCGTCGTCGTGAAGCCAGAGATGCGTCGGGTTGTCGGCTGGGAGGGCCAAAAGCGCGAAACCGACCGTGCGGTCCTCGCGCTCGAGCAGTTCGGCCTTGAAGGTCTCGAGGTGAGCGAGCGCGCGGGCGATATGCCCGGGCTCGGGCAGGTCGAGGTGCAGGAAAAATGTGTGTAGTAGTCCGCCATCGGAATCTCCTTGAAATGAAAAGCCCGGCGCGAGGCCGGGCGGTTGGGGGATATGGGTTTGCGAGGATCAAAGCCGCCAGGCGGCGGCCAGCTCCTGCGCATCGCGGTGATGCCTGAGCATCATGCGATAGAAGCGCTTGCGATCCTCGCGCCTTGCGGGATCGCGGCGGGTCTGCTTGGCGATCCGGCCGCGAGCGGCGCGGACAACGGCGCGCCAATCATGGGTCACGCCTCCGGTGTTTGCGGAGGCTGGTCCTCGAAAAGCGCGGAGAGCTTCAGCGCGCGCCCAATCCAGGGTTCGGGATGGATGGCGCGGGCCCAGTCGGCGAAGCTTGGGATGCGGCCGAGATCTTCAGCGACATGCTGCTCGCCGACCCACCGGGTCGGAACGACGCGGCCGCTCGACAACGTGATGGTTTGGCCGAACAGCGTCACCAGCATGAAGATTCCTTCGGCATGGTGGCGCAGCGCGCGGTGCCGGAAATCGGCGAGGATCTCCTTGCTCTGATCGAACCAGGCGTGGAGCGGCAGATAGTCCTCGACGCTGCCGCCCCATTTTTTCACCGAGGACAGGGCGTGATGATAGGGATGGGCCATGGCGCGCCTCACAGCTCGGTCATCGTGCAATGGGTGGTGACGATGCGCTGATTGAGATCGAGCGTAGCCGTGCCTTCGGCGACGTCGATGGTGATTTCGCCGTAGCCGCCGTCATTGTCTTCCCAGCCGCCATGGATCTCGCCGAGCGTGTGGTAGGCGAAGGCTTCAAGCTCGGCGTGGAGCGCATGCAGAGACGGGGTTGGTGTGCCGTCTTCGGCAGCCGGGGCCTCCTTGGTCAGCAGCATCGAGATCGCGGCGCCGTCGGCCTTGAAGAAGGAAACATCATCGATCTGGCCTTCATCGCCGCAGCCGTCGAAATGAATGACGGCAAGTGCAACGTCGTGGCGTTTGAGCGCGGCCATCAGGCGGTTGCGCTCAGGGGTTTCGGTGTCGAGATCTGGGGTGGGTTCGGTCATGGAATCTATCCTTCGAAATGAGTTGAAAAAGACAGAAGCCCGGCTTGGGGGCCGGGCTTCTGCAAGGCGGAGAATGAAACCTATTCGGCGGCGATCAGCTCCTCGTCGTCATCGGCGTCGTGGGCTGGCGCGAGATCCTCGTTGAGGAAGGCGGGCAGGGCGACGACATT
>Ga0153954_1001205_pt1 | contig 15035 bp, 19 predicted proteins | sample TSFL038MetaG_FD_102277 | JGI IMG/M metagenome (GOLD analysis project Ga0153954, IMG submission 102277) | Attine ant fungus gardens microbial communities from Florida, USA - TSFL038 MetaG | ecosystem: Host-associated > Fungi > Mycelium > Unclassified | place: USA: Florida, Wekiwa Springs State... | reverse complement strand
GAAGGCCGCTCGCGCCGGCGGCGGCTATACGGAATATTTCTCGCCGCGCTCTGGTGGCGGCGTCGAGGTTCCGAAGCTCTCTTATGTCGGCGCTTTCGGCGCGGGCGACAAGCTGCTCGCGCTACAGGCGGGCGCCTATGTCGACGATATCGATGCGGTCGTGTTTCATCGCGCGGTCTGGGCCGCGATCGTCGGACTATGCGGGCTTGCCATCGCATGCCTGGCCGCCTTCTGGCTTGGTCGCGGCGTCGTCACGCCACTCGCAAAGACCTGCGATGTGATGGATGCCTTGACCAAAGGCAATCTCGCAGGCGACGTTCCATTCGTCGACCTCAAGAACGAGATCGGACGGATGGCGCGAAGCCTTCAGGTGTTCAAGAATCACCTGGTCGAGACGACACGGCTCCGCACCGAGCAGGAGGAGATGAAGGCGCGCGCCGTCGACGAACGTCGCGCCGTTCTGGTCCGCATTGCGGATGAATTCGAGCGCAGCATTGGCGCGGTCATTCGCGGAACTGCCGCAGCCGCCGACGAGCTGCAGAATTCAGCGTCCTCGATGTCGGCGATTGCCGAGGGGACGACGGGTCACAGCGCCAAGGTTGCCGCGGCAGCCGAGCAGACGGCATCGAACGTGCAGACGGTTGCGGCTTCGGCCGAGGAACTGTCGTCGTCGATCCGGGAAATTGCGAGGCAAGTCACGCAGTCGACGTCGATCGCGCAGAATGCGGTCGCGCAGGCGACGCGCACCGAATCCATGGTCGAAAACCTGGTGCAGTCGACCCAGAAGATCGGCGAAGTCATGGCGCTGATCCAGACCATCGCCGGACAGACCAATCTGCTCGCGCTCAACGCCACCATCGAAGCTGCTCGCGCCGGCGAAGCTGGAAAAGGCTTTGCCGTCGTCGCCAACGAGGTCAAGGCGCTCTCGTCGCAGACGGCCAAGGCCACCGACGAGATCGCAAGCCAGATCCAGGCCATCCGTGACGCGACCGGCTCGACCGTCGAGGCTATACGCGAGATCGGCACGACCATCGGGCAAATGAATGAGATCGCGGGCTCGATCGCAGCCGCCGTGGAGGAGCAGGGGGCTGCCACGCAGGAAATCGCCCGAAGCGTTCAGCAGGCGGCCCAGGGCACCCAGGACGTCATGCAGACCATCGTGGATGTGAGCGAGGCCTCGGGCAAAGTCGGCACTGCCGCAACTCTCGTGCTCAACGCAGCCGGACAGTTGACCGTTCAATCCGATCGGCTCGAGAGCGAAACCGGAAAGTTCCTCGGCAACATCCGCGCGGCCTGATCCGGCGGCGCGCGATGCAGCGGCTTCGTATCGATGGCGGCAATCGCGCGCATCTCATGCTTGCGCGTCGTTTGCGCATGATCTTCGCGCAAACGCTTTCCGCGTTTGCGGCGAGGAAAACTTCCGCATACTTTTCCGGATCATGCGCTACGGCGTGACGCTGCAATCGCCCGAAGAACAAGCGAACGCGATCGTCAGTTCTGTTCGCTCGCCGTCAATGAAACGAGTGCCCCATTTCTCTCAGCATCGACAAGGCCGCGTCGGTGTAGAGCCCGTCGTGAAAAATCTGGTCGGCGACGATGGTGACGGCGATGATGACAAATGCCTTTGCAATACCTTCGAACATTGGTGAGTTTCCTCTGTACGGCACTTGATAGGCTGCAGGGACGGAAACTTTGTTCTCGCTATGAGAACCACGGAAACGCCTTCGCCGAAACAAAGCAGCGAGGCTCACTTTCACGTTTGACCACCAGGGAGGTCTAATACTCGGATCGTAGATCTCGCGGCTTAATTTTCAGTTCTGCAAACGAACCGCAGCGATCAACGAAACGATTGAGACGCATGCAGCTGAACGGCGCTGCCAATTTTCGATACAACAGACCAGGTGTGATACCGAGGAACCTGGATTTTGAACACACTGCTGCGCGGGCCCTCGCATGCAAATCGACGCGCCGTGCAACACGATTTGACGTTTCAGTGCGTGCAAAGCAGCATTTTTCGATCGCGGACAGCAAGCAAATACCTATGCGCTGATCCAATAAACCCATGCACGGGTCCGACAAGAAAAGATCGCACTGTCGCCAAGACCACGCTGCAATGTGCGCGCGACAGTTGATGAGCGCTCATGACGACTTGCGGGTTGGGGTGGGAGCGCTAGCGTATCAATCGATTCCAATTGGCGCCGGGGGGCCCATGGAAAGCAGCAAAGACTTCACATCCAGTAACTTCACAGCGATGTCTTCCGACCAGCTGTGGGAGCTCTACCAGGCGGTGAGCGCGAAACTGGCTGACATGATTTTGGTCGAGAAGGCCGAGCTTGAGCAACGTCTGCTCAGGATAAGATCGACGAACAACATCATCATGCTCGATCGTCCGCGCGAGCGCCGTCCTTATCCGAAGGTTCACGCCAAATATCAAAATCCTAAAAACCCAGCCGAGACTTGGTCCGGCCGCGGGAAGCAACCTCGGTGGCTAGCAGCGGAGCTTCGGGCTGGTGAGACGCTCGACAATTTTCTGATTGCCAATCCGCTTGCGCGAAATCGTCAGCGGATCGGGTAGTTCGCGCAAGCAGGTCGTTGAGATCCAGCGTCGGCCTCATGCGATCGAACGACGCGACGTGCTCCTTGAGGAGCCGCTCCATATTGCACAGACGCTTCAGCCGCCGTTGCAAATACAGGATCTGTTGCGCGTGGGTCGTCGTTGCGCCACGGCTTTTCGAGCGTTGATGCTGTTTCATGTGCCAGCCCATCCATGAGGATACGACAGGTTGCGCCAAGCCCTTCCGGCGGTAAACTAACCTAAGATAGGGTTATTTGGTTTTTGCGCCCTTTGAAGCCTGTGTGGGCGAAGGAACCCGGGGCGAGATGGAACCCGATCCAGGGCACGTCCTCTGTCGTTTTCCAAACCCGGCAAGGTTGCATTGAGGAAGATCAAGTCTCGTCTGCAGCGGGACATGATGCCGCACCTTGCAGTTGCACGCGGCGCCGGCGGTTCGTCGGCGCCTCACTCCGGCGGGCTCTCGAGATCGGATCGAGCCCGAACCGAACACTGTCAAGCCGCTCTCATCGCCGGCCGCCACCCATAGCTCAGCCATCCGACACCGTGAGTTATGAGGTCGACGGCGAGCAGCAATCCAAGCACCCACAAGCCAGTGGCCGGAAAGCCCGTCAGAATGATGAGCCCCGCCAGGATGCCGAATATTCCAGACGCAACCATGATCCACCCCGAGCGCTGCCAACGGCTCATGCCCATCAGGATCCGAATGACGCCGGAAATAAAAAATACCAGGCCAAGAAAGTAAGTCAGAATGAACGCGCTGGTCACCGGTTGACTTACCACTGCAACGCCGAACGCGACGTAGAGAAGGCCGAGCAGCAACTGCCACACGAAGCCTCCCCATCCCTTGGTCCAGAAGGAGTGAACAACCTCAAATGCGCCGGCGATGATGGCCATCCAGCCGATAAAGAGAGTGCTGATCACGGTAAACAACACGACATCGCCGAGCACCAGGAATCCGGCCAGGATCATGACGATGCCGAGCAGGATACAGGCCCATCGAGGTGGCATGGGCAATTCGGTGAGCCGCATGGAAGAGCTGTTTTCGTAGGTTGTCATGTCATCCTCCTTTTTAAGGGATGGAGCGGTTACCGCTGAAGGGGACAATGCTCCTCGAGATACTTTCGGCGTGAGTGCGATGTCTTCGAAGGTTTCCTTTCACGATCGTGAGCGTATGCAAGCGCTGGATAGATTTGTGAATGTTGGCCGTCGGTGTTGGATTTGAAGCGGCGGCGTGCCGCTTGCACTGTCTCGTACGCAGGCAAATGACCCGTGGAGACGCAGGTCATTTGAGCTTGGGTCGTTTCAGCTTGTCTTCCGCGCGATGGTAAGTCCATGGGACCACCCTTGCGACTCGCTGAGTCAATCCGAGCATACAGACTAGCCGTGACGGGCTAAGTCCGATCGCATGGCTATGGCGCTCAAGAACGCCCCGACTGTGAAGTAGTGCTGACGTGCACGGAGTCACAACTTTGCCGAGCGGCCTAGTTCGCCGAACGGTCGATAGTGCGTTTCTTTTTCAGCGGCACTTTATGACAAAACGTCAAATCCTTCGCTGCAACAAGCTACTGCGACAACGAGATTTTGTCAGGCCCCCAAATTAGGTGAGTCATGCTGCCACGTTGGCTCGCGTCGCGACGACGCTTGCCAAAGCGTGCGCATCGGCAGATTTTAGTGGTCGTGAACCATTCACGCATTTCCGAGTTGTGCGGAACTGGCGTTCCGTTTCCGAAGATCGTCTCGAAGTGAGGTTTGCTATGGTCGCGCGAGCAGATGAGGGACCGGTCCTCCTCCTGAAAAAAATGGGCGGACTGCTTTCAATCATTCTTGGATGTCTTTTCACAGCAGTCGGCGTGACTTTCGAGTCTGCCAGCATCACCACCATCGGCGTGCTGTTTCTTGTGCTGGGTGCAATCCTTCTGACACTCAAGATCATCCGACGAAATCGAAGCGATCAACTCGGGTAAGTCGACAACGCGTTCGAAATGCCTCCGTTTGAGCGGGCGGTGGCCGCAACGGCGCTGCCTCCGGCAGTCCGATCGCGTTTTGAATGCGGCGGTGCCGGTGCCTCCGGTTGCACGACCGGGCCGACAGAGCTTACAAACCTGCATCGCGAAATTTCGCGAGGATTTCGTGTGAATAGTGCGCGCCTCGTTCAGTCCATTCTGGTGTTCGGCATTGCATGCTGGGTAACCCATGCAATTTCGGCCGTTGCCCAGACTTCGGCTCCCGACCCAGTGACCACACCAGCAAGCGTGGACTGCGCAAAGGATGTGTGGCGTCACCTTGAAGCGTGCGGCTGGGCCGGCCCCGCCAATACCGGCTACCCGACCGGCATCGAGCTGAAGCCGACAAAGGGGCGTAGGATCACCATGGACAACACGGTGATCGATGGCGAGAAGATCACTGGCGCGCTGAGGATCGCCGCGAAAAATGTGACGATCAAAAACTCCTGGATCATCGCCGATTTCAGCGCTCTCGGCACCGGCAGGACGTTAAGCGGCACAGGTGTCATCACGCTCGAACCGGGAGCGAGCGCCACGATCTCGCACTGCACGCTGGATGGCAGCAATGCCACGCACGCCGGAATCTGGCATACGGGGACGAGCCTGACTGCGATCGCCAACAATATCTTCGGCATCAATGACGGCATTTTCAGCTGGTCCGAGGCATCGAACCCGACCGCCGGCTGGAACGTCCTTATCCAGGATAATTATCTCCACGACTTTACCACCCTCACGGCCAACGGCCACATTGACGGCTACCAAACCGAGGGAGCGTCTCACGGCGTCATTCGTCACAACACATTCGACATCAACGCGGGACAAACCGGGGCCATCTCGATTTGGAATTCGATGCGCGATAGTGATGACTTCCTGATCGACAACAACCTGGCGGCGGGTGGTGGTTTTGTCATCTATGCCGAGGACTACAATCCTTCGGAACAGAATCCCAAAGGAGGCTACTCAGTCACGAATATTGTTTATACCAACAACCGATTCTCGACTGCCCGCTATCCCTGTGTCGGATCATTCGGTGTTTGGTATCTGCGCGGCGTGCCAACCGACGGCTGGCATCGTTCCGGCAACAAGGTGCTGGAAACTGGAGAGAACATCGATTTCTCCAATCCGCACGTGAAGGGGCAACTGTGCAGGTAGGATGCGCGCGCGAGCTGGCGAAGGCACTCTGTTTTTGGTGTGCGGTGCTTGGGGCAGCGTCTTACGTGCAAGCTGATGGTCTCTGTACGATGAGCGGCGCCGTTCGACCACACCCGGTCAAATCGAGAGGACCATTCCATGGGGTTCGAGTTTCGGTGTCAGACCTGCGGCGAAATTCACGCGGGAGCGCCTGGATTCGGGGCCTTCGCTCCGCTGAGTTATTATGCGATACCGGAGGCAGAGCGTGCCTCCCGGTGTGATCTCGGCAGCGATCATTGCGTGATTGACCGGGCCCATTTTTTTGTGCGCGGGTGCCTGGAAATTCCGGTGCACGGCGCGGATGAGCCACTCGTCTGGGGCGTTTGGGTCTCACTCAGCGAGCACAGCTTCGGTGCTTGGCTGAAGGTCTTCGACGAGGAGCATCGATCGCATGTGGGCCCGTTCTTCGGTTGGCTGAACGCCTCGCTCAAGCCCTACCCGGAGACGATCAATTTGAAGACACAGGTTCATCTTCGCGACCACGGACGTCGACCATGGATCGAGCTTGAGCCTACGAATCATCCGCTGGCGCTGGAGCAGCGTAATGGGATTTCGGTGGATCGGGTCGCCGAGATCTATGCGACTATGATGCACGGTCGGGATCAATGAAGGTGGAGGCACAACAATCAAGCTAGCATCACCTCGGCGGAGGGTGGCTAGATGCACCGAGCACGACGCCACGGCGGACGGCTGCAGCTTCCGCAAGGGCTGTTGACGGTCAAATGGGGATATCGCGCAAATTCGTGAGATGGCGCGCCACGGCCGATGAAGATGGGCACTATTCGTTCGCTGTAGCGCTATGACGGAGTATCCTGCCCCGCACTCCGATTTGCAAATATGCGATGCTCCACGACGTTTCACTGCTCTTTGAGCGCAGCTTAGTCGGTTGTCGTTCAAACAGGGTGATCGCTGGTTCGATAAGCGGAGATATCGATATCCATTCCTGCTCTACCCGCAGCGGCGGCCAATTGAGCAGGAATGGCAATTTAGCCTGAAAGGGCGGATGAGGGGAATTTCATCGCCACATCCAAACACGGTGGCCCGATGAGCTTTTCAGAGACCAGTCGCTGAACGGCGTCGGCAATTGATTGAACACAATTGAGAGCGGCACCCCATCGGTCCTGGTCTTCTGCAATGTCGATTTGAGCGTACCCCAAAGCGCCGTCCGATGCACGCTCGTAACGGTCTATCGGCGCTCCCAACGCCTTCTCCAGGTCGGACCGCGACAATGTGACGTTCGGCATTCGGATCACGATGCAAAGTGGTGAGTTCACTGATCAGCTCGTTCTATTTTGGAGTGTGCTTTTGGATCCAAGAGGGCAGCAAAAGCGTAGCTGAGACCGAAGCCAATAACGAAAGGAATCGAAATAACCCACGCTACTGTGGGGGAGAATCTCCTTGCGCGGCCGATTATCGACCTCGAAGCGAGTACGGCTCGGATGAGCCAGTCAGGGGTGCCGAGGAAGCGAAGCGCTTCAGCTCCACCCGCCGTGTGATACTCTCGAAACTGAGCATCACTAAACTGATCCGGATTGGCCTGATACCATTCCAAGCGTTGCTCAATTTCCTGCAGCTCGGTGCTGTTGGGCAAGCGGACCGCAAAGGCCAACTGTCGGCGGAAACAGATAGCCTCGATCTTGGTTCGCAGCTCTTCCTTGTACTCGATCCCGTATCGTTCGAGCGTTGCATGTGTTGCTTCGTGCACAATCGTTGACGCGATCTGTTCAGCAGTCGTCGCCGAGTCGGCCACATATCGCTCGTCAAGGATACAGGCCCTCAGCGCATGGTGGTACTGGCCACGTCCGTAAACCGACAAGGTTACCCAAATTCGTTCAAGCTCGCGGATTATGCGTGCATAGTCCAGGGGACTATGCTGCTTGATCAGCGACAGCGCGCCTTCCACGCTCGTCAGGTCTTCCGGGTTGCGGCGCCAACTCCCTATCCAAATCCCATCAACATGGCGGGACGTGGACATCGCCAACTCCATTCTGTCGAGAAGCCGTGGGCGAACCGGACGTGGCTTTACAGCTTTCCTGCGCATTGTGAACTCGGCGTTAGATGCCCGATTGATACGACATGGTAGTTTCGGCCTGCTTACCGGCACGGCCAAAATTCGTGGCGTGGCACCCGTCCGATAATCAGCATTATTTGAATTAACGTCTTAAGCAAATGCGAAAGAGAGGTTCGCTTAGGCTCATCCGGTCTGCATACTACTCGCACGTCCACAGTAGCTCCTTGCGTCGGCCTGCGGTCGATCCGTCGAGCATGACGTGCTTCCGGCAAGCAGAGAGACGGCATGACAACCGCAGTGAGTCTGCACGAGAACGGCTGCCGGGGCGCTTAGCCCAATTTTGTCTGAGCGAAGCAGATCGCAGGATTGGCGAGGCGTAGACCGCCGACCGATCGATAGCAGGATAAAGGCGCAGGGTGCGCCGCGGTCGGTTGTCAGACAGTACAGAAACTTATCGCAACTTTTCTGGTATCGCCGCACATTGCAAGAATCCGAGTTCTGCTTTGCGCCCAAGAGCTCAGCGCAATGTGCCGGCGAAACTGATCCTGGCCCGACGTTGCCGCGCCTTCGGCACCTAGCAAAGGTGCTGCCGGACCAACCGAAGCCGGTCAAGGCTCGCGCCTTGCGCGCCCGGCTTCGCCGGATCGACGGCTACCATCATCATATCGATAGGCTCACGCTGCCTGACCGCGATGATCGGCATGTCGTCGCCGCGGCGCTTGAAGCGAAGGCATCCCGCATCCTGGCCTGGAACCTCAACGACTTCCCGGTGGACACGCTGAAAAAGCTTGGCCTAGTGCGGCAGACGCCGGATGGCTTTCTCGCCGAACTCTACGATCAAACTCCAGATCTCCTTGTGGAATGGCTTTCGAACGCTCGGCAGAACCTCTCCAAATCGGCTGTGACGCCTCAAGGCTTTCTGAAGGTGTTAAGGGAGCAGAGGCTAATCCAGCTCGCAAAGCGGCTGACCAAGCACATCGCCGATCTGTAGCGCTCGGCTGTGTCCGCTCACGCCTTCGGATCGAAGTGGCTGGACCTGCGTATCGCGGCGGCCTGCATGCGGGTCGCGACCCCGAGCTTCCGCAGGATCTCCGTGACGTGGTAGCGAACGGCGCGTTCGTTCACGTCCAGGATGGTGGCGATATCGAGATTCGATTTTCCCTCCGCCACCCAGCTCAGGACCTCGTGCTGAACCGCGCTCAGCGCCTGCATCGATTTTGTGGCGTCCGGCGAAACCTCCTCGCACAGCCCGAGCATCTCTGCCTTCGTCATCGCCGCGTTCGCCATGACGTTCACCGCGTCGATCGTCCCGGGCGCAAGTGGCAGGCCTGTTACACTGCTGACCGCAAGCGCGCTGAACGTTTGCGGCCGGTGCTTGAGCGGAACCACGACGCCGGTAAGCAGCCGGCACGAATGGATGAAGTCGATGTAGCTTTGCTTTCGCGCCTCGTCGTAGCGAGCTTCAGATGTGTCCCACACCAGCGGACGGTCTTTCTCCAGCACGAGGTCGAGCATGAAATCGTCGGCTGCCCAGTCCAGCCGTTCATAGTCATCCAGGAACGACCGCGAGAAGTTGGTGAAGGTCGCGTTGAGGATCATCTCCTGCTTCGTCGGCTTGTGGCAGAACATCAGGAAATCACCGAAACCGAAGCTTGCGCAGCCACCGGCTATGGCCTCGAACAGGCTGTCTCGATCCTTGGCCAGGTATATCGCGTCAGTAACCTCAACCAGCCTCTTCAGCACCGCACTCTCCGACGTTCACGCTCGGCGCCGGATTGTCACGAGATCGCGGAAGACCTCCTGTCCGATTCGGACCCGTTCCAATCCGGACAGCTATCATTGCTTAATTGTTTTCCATAACAACAGCACAAAAGTGGGATTGAATCGGTTTGGCGACCCGCTAACATTCGCGCCGCCATCCTGAGGCGGCCGGGATGCCCCGACGCAGTGACGCTTCATGAATCGGCGCTCAGGGCCGGCGTTTCCCCTCAACATCTCCAGCTTGTCAAGTGGTCACGACGCCAGCACCCGGCGTCGGCGCCCCGCAAATCAAATTGTGCGATCTTGCGGGCCCGTGCTGCGCCATGAAAAGGCACGTCAGCGACGAGGGATGAGAGGTTTTGCAGGCGTGAGAAGATTTATGGATTCGCGGCTCCTGGTGCTGACCGCAACGCTGTTCCTGGTAGCGTGCAACAAACCGGAACCACGCAGTGTCGAGTATTTCGGCGCGCATGAGGACGAGGCCAAGGCGATTATCGCGGACTGCGCCGCCGACAAGGTCCGCGGCCAGGAATGCGACAACGCCCGCCAGGGCGCGGCGACCGCCAGCGCCAGCCGCGCGATGAAATTCAACTGACCGCGCGCGGCAGGGGCTACAACTGATAGAGCGCGCACGAGGGCTGAGCCCTCCTGCGCCGGACTAGGGAGAGATGAGCGATCCAGAACAGGCATATGAGAAGAAGCTGGCCGACCTCTGGCGCGCGCACTTCGGTCAACCCATGCCCATGACGGGCGCTTCGGAGATCATGAGCCAGATCCTTGAGGAACAGGGCGTCCGGACGCCAAAGCCGCCAGCTCCGCGCAAGGACGAACGTCGCGATACGTAGCCCGCGATCGCTCGCGGTCTGGATTTCACAATTTTCCTGATGGTTACAGCACTCGACACTTGTGCAGGAAAAAGCCCTTATCGGCCTTGGCCTTCTTCAGCGCCTTGCCCAGGGCGTCGCTCAGGAAGAATGCGTCCCCAATCTGGGGGTCAATCCAGATCTCAGGTCCGGAACACGCGGCGTTGGAAACGGCGATGTCGCCGTCCTTAATTGTCGCCTTGGGAAACCAACCTTTTTCCCTTGGTCTGATGTAGCGTTCTCGCAAGGACGTAGAATCCGCCGCAACGAGCGCGCTTTTTCGATTTCCGAAATTGATGCAAAACCATTCGCTGCCAACTTCGGTCTGCCGATCTTTCTTCAGCACTCTGACCGGATAGAGTCCGCCGCCACCAAGATCGAATTGGCGCAGGACCTCGGCCGCGGCTTTCGAAACGGCCCAAACCGATGCTGCAAAGAATAGATCGGGTAGCTTATAGTCACCGTCCTTAGCATTCGGCGCTACAAAGATTTCCGCTGGGAAGCACTTCTGATCAAGTGAGTCCCCAGCTTCACTGTGCGCGCGACATGCGCTGGCATGTTTCTGCAAGTCCTCTTTCACGGTGAAGCTGTTCGCCATCGGGCGCAAGTTGCTTCCATGACCCGGCGCTATACTGATCCAGACCGTATCGCTCATTGTCGCCATTCCGACATTCGGGAGTCTGACGCTTATGCACGTTTTCGCTTGGCGTGATCCAGCAGGATCGGCGCCGGCGCATGGAGCGGAATCGATCCGGGGATGGCTTGCCCGCTGCGGCGCAGGAGTTCAGCCATCTGCCCGGCGCTGCTCGGCCGGGAGAACGCATAGCCCTGGCCGTGGCCGCAGCCCCATCGTCCAGAGTTGGCTGGCCTGTACCTCCGTCTCGATCCCTTGCGCGACCACGCGAATGGCGAGGTCGCGTGCGATCTGGATCAGCCCCTGGATCACCACCATCGCAGGATCGCCAGGCCACAGGCGCTCCACGAAGGATTGCGCGATGACGATCTCGTCCACCGGCATATCGATCAGGCGTGTGAGCGAGGCTTGTCCCTTGCCGAAGTCGTCGAGCGCCACGCGCACGCCGTGCCGGCGCAGCCGCTCGATCTGGCGCGCCACGACCTTGTCGCTGCTTCCCGTCGCGACATCCTCGCTGACATCGAGCGTCACCAGCGAGAGCGGCATCCCGATCGGCGCGAACGCCGTCTCCAGTTTTCCCAGCAGGTCCTCGGTGTAGAAATCCGCCGTCGAGACGTTCAGCACCATTTCCGGAAAGGGAACCGCGAGGTCGCGCCATGCGGCCAGGTCCCGGGCGATGAGAGCGCGAGCATGCGGCTGGTCAGGTCCGTCGCGCCCCGCGCGTCGGTCATCGCATCCTTGAACACGTTCGCCGCGATCAATTCTCCCGACGGCGCGCGCAGCCGGCACAGCGCCTCCACCCCGATCACCTTGCGCGTGTCGAGCTGGACGACCGGGTGATACCAGGCCTCGATCCGGTCCTCCTCGAGCGCTTCCGTGACATCGCGCATCGCGCTGCGGCGGCGCGTCATCCGGCTGTCGATGCGACATGAGGCCCCCCGCTGACGAACCGCCGCGTTGTGATCCGCCGGGAGCAGCAGAGACCCATACCGTCTTCAGGAACCTCACGCAGGCCGTAGCGTTACGGTGGATTCGGGGGTGCCATGCCGGACTGGACGGCTCTCATCATCGAAGACGAATTCCTTTTGGCGATGGAGCTGGAAGCCATCCTCAAAGGGTTCGGGTTCATTGTATGCGACGCCGTCGCGACCGAGGATGACGCTGTGGAGGCGGCGTGGCGTCACCGCCCCCATCTCATAACGGCGGATGTCAGGCTCCTGCAGGGCACCGGCATCGGCGCAGTCGCCCGCATCGCTGAGCGTCACGAGGCCTGCGTCATCTACGTCACCGGCGACTGGCAACAGGTCGAGGCTCACGCCGCGGGCGCGCTCTGCGTGGCCAAGCCCTTCGATGCGAACGGCATCGCCCGCGCCATCGAACGCGGGTTGCCGCAGATAGCAGGACCGGTCCGGGAGGCGCTCACGCAATCCCTCCGGCGCACCTAGCCAAGCGCAGGAAGCGCCTCCTCCGCCGACCCGCACCTGAAATCCTACCGTGTCAAGTGGCGAGCCCGCCAAGTCGCATTGCAGGCCCTCTTTGCGACGAGGAGCAGCATAGAGAGGAAACGCCTGCAAACCTGCTTCGAGCGGGAAGGCATCGGCGCCAGCACCGCGCTCCAGCGGGCTGGCGCCGCCACAATCGAAGCCCTCCGGCCGGATGCCCCCGGCGATCCCGGCCAAACCCCTGCGGCATACGGCTTCTTCCCCGGCACGCAAATCAGGCTTCCCTTGTTAACCTTAGAGGGCGACTATTATAGTCGCATCTTCTGTGGTGAGGTTCAATTGAGCCGCGGCCGGATGGCGCGCCAATCGAAGGGGTATGTTGATGTGAGTCTGCGGCAATCGAGCGCATCGACGATCCTGGTCGTGGAGGACGAGGACGTCATCCGGCTGAACACCTGCGAATTCCTGCGCGAGAGTGGCTGGACCGTCCTCGAAGCCGACCGCGCCAGCGCCGCGATCGCCGTGCTCGAATCCGGCGAGCCCGTCGATCTCGTGTTCTCGGACATCCAGATGCCGGGCGACATGAACGGCATCGGCCTCGCGCATTGGCTGCGCCAGAATCGCCCCGACGTCCGCGTCCTGCTCACCTCCGGCGGCATCCATTCGGTGGACCCCTCCGTCAGCGACGAGCCGCTGATCGCCAAGCCCTACATCCCCGAAAGTCTTGTCGAGCGGATCCGCCGGCATCTGCGGCGCGCCGGAACGCTCAGCCCCCGCTACACCGTTCGCCCAGCGCCTCCGGCGTCCAATCCGCCTGAAAGCCCTCGGCTCGCTTCCGCCTCCGCGAACACCCCGCCCACGACCATATCATCGGCCCAAGGAGAAGACCGCGTGGGCGGGGCCGGCGCCAGCTCCATACCCCTGTCGAGCTGGCGCCGGATATATCGGGGATGCGCGCCGGGATCTCCGTGTTGTCTGAGACGAGGCGTCGAGAACAGCGCCTACACAGCGCCGGGTGGAGGCTGGATCGCGGGCCCCATGACGCCGGTGAATTGCAGGGCGAACAGCTCCCCGCCAGCGGCGTCCGTGACCGACAGGCGCCAGTCCGGATCCTTCCAGAATTCGGCTGCCCGCTCGCGGATCAGCTCGCCCGCGAGCGACACCGCGCTGCGCTTCGCCGTTTCCAGGTCCGGCAGCTCGTACCCGTCCTCATCGGGCAGCGAGACCCCGTCCTCCACGTTGAAATGATAGATGGGCATGCGCCGACACCTCCCCGTTTCCTCGCCTTCACTGTGGGCTCGAAACAGCGGGAGATTCCAGTCTCGCGGACTGTCAACTGTCCAGGTCGCCAGCCGCAAAATTGGAGCGGCATGCCACGATGTTGTCGCAAACACCTCCGCTGCCGCACGTCACAAGGCGACAGGTAACAAGGAGAAACGTCACTTGACCGCACAAGCGCATATCGACGCCCTGGAAAAGAAGCACGAACAACTCGAAGAAGACCTTCGCGCCGCATTGGCTCATTCGTCCTCGGACGATCGGACCATCGGCGACATCAAACGCCGGAAGTTGCAGATCAAGGATGAGCTGACGCGCCTGAAAGCCGCAGCCCAGCACTAGCCGCCACCCCGCCCTCGCGCTGCCGGTGATCGGTCAGGCGCCTCTGGCCCGGCGAAGCCGCCATCCGCCCGCCAGAAGTCCATCTCTGATCCGCAACCATGGTGGCTCGGCCAAATATGGCCGAGCGGGAGGGGGAGCCGGGGTCAGCGCAGCAACCCTGCGCTGACCCCGTTGAGGGGCGACTGGTCCACCCCGATTGGCGGCAGGTCACTCGGACGGCCTTGTTCAACGCGGCGCGATGTTCGTCCAAACGGGCAGCCTGACCACAGCAAGGAGAGAGGTAGAGGGGGGCCGGGTCGGGTTTGAGCCCGCCCGGTCCGAGAGAGCGCGCCGGCCGGCTCGCCTGCCGCTCTCGTGGACGGCCGCACCATCCTCGATCTTGCTGAAGGACTTCAGCTTCGTCGCGCACGCGTCATGGGAGCCAACCGCATCGAACTGTCGGGTTTCACCGATACCATGCGGGATCGCCTCCGCGCCTACGGCCTCCTTGGCGAGATCATCTCGTGGAAGCTGCGCTTCTTCGTGCCGGTCGACGCCTCCGGTCCCGCCATCCTCGGCAAACTGCTCGACACCTATCCGGTCGAGCGCATTAGCGAGCGTGAGGCGGCGTGATGGCTCGTCAGAACGCTTCCGAACTGGCGCATCGTCTCGGCCGACAGGCCGAGGTGGTCTGCCGACACTATCTCTCCAACGGCCAGCGGCAGGGCAATTATTGGCAGGTCGGCGATGTCCGCAACACCAAGGGCCGCTCGATGTTCGTGCGTTTGCGCGATACGCCCAAAGGCCCGGCGGGTAAGTGGAACGACGCCGCCACCGGCGAACATGGCGATCTCCTCGACGTGATCCGTGAATCGCTCGGCCTCATCGACTTCTCCGATGTCGCCGACGAGGCCCGCACCTTCCTCAGCCTGCCGTATCCCGAACCGGAGCCGGCG
>Ga0153954_1001204_pt1 | contig 15037 bp, 16 predicted proteins | sample TSFL038MetaG_FD_102277 | JGI IMG/M metagenome (GOLD analysis project Ga0153954, IMG submission 102277) | Attine ant fungus gardens microbial communities from Florida, USA - TSFL038 MetaG | ecosystem: Host-associated > Fungi > Mycelium > Unclassified | place: USA: Florida, Wekiwa Springs State... | reverse complement strand
CGCGGCATAGCATTCCCGAAAAATAGTGCGTTTCGATAAAAAGAACCCGGTCATTTTGATCGCGGATTAAACAAACCGTCTTTTCTTGATCTTCTTCAATGGGCAGTTTTTGCCACGCCGTCTGTTCTGGAGTTTTTAGCTGGCGGAAATCGAGCATCTGACTGTCGTAGATGACCTCTGTAAATTTACCTTTGACGTATTTTTCGATCGAAATCCGTTTGTGATAGGGATCTGAAACAATTTTGTAGCTGTCGAGATGGGCTATTTCCTCTACAGGCTGCAGTCCCGCCGGCGCCCCATCCTCCCATCGATAATCGCGATAATGCTTAGTCATATGAGTTTATGTATATCCCTCCTCTGAGATTCTCCTCCACAGATTTATGCGAAACTTAAAACTCTCTTTATTGTTCTTTAACATGGGGGGTGTTTAATGAGTGGCATAAAACTTGCATGAATAGCCATGCAGAGGGTAACAAGGAGGTCAATATGACTAAGGCCCAATTACTTAAGAAAATCGCCCTGTTAGAGTCGATCAATGATCAACTAGAAACTGAAGTGAGCTACGTCGATGAGCTGATGAAAATGGTTGGATTCACCGGTGGCTTGGTCACAATTAAAGCGACCGCGCAAGAGATTATCGAGCGGGGTGAAGCGCTAGAAACGTAGTCCAAGATAAATTTGGCACTGAATTTGCGTTTATCCTTTTAGATTAGGTGCTTGGCTATCAATAGGAGGGATCAAATGAATAAAGCCGATTTAGAAAAGAGAGTCGCTCAGTTAGAATTTGCCAATGACCAGCTCATTGCCGAATTGCGCTACTTGGATCATCTGATGCGCCAAGTCGGTTTCACCGACGGCCTCCAATCGCTTAAAGCTACCGCCATGGAGCTCTACGAAGCTGAAAGCGAAGACGACTACCGCGACGCTGCGTAAAAAAAGTTCGACTTTTCCCTAGCACCGCCGTTGCTTCCTAACGCCGGTGCTTTTTATCTTCTCACGCGTTATCTCTACTTATAGGCAGGTGCTTAGAAGTGTGTGAACACCCCTAAGGAAAGGGATCAAAATTCCTTTTTTTGCTCCCTCGTACTCTTTGTCTTAAATCGTGCGCTTGAACCCATAAACTACATTGACGCAAAGCATAAACAACGAAAACGGGATCAGAATTAAAGAAGCATATCTAAGTACTTCCGCATGCCGCTTAGATGCGGTAATTTCCCTTTGAATGTCTGCATGGCTATAATTTCTCTCTAGTTTTTCAAAAGCTTCTTGGGCTACTTGCATCTCTACAATAGATTGACTGACCTTATGGTTTGCATCTTCTAATTCTTGAACAAACGTCGGATCACAATAAAAAAAATTACCTGGAACTCCAGAGGCCATAATGACTCCTTTTAAATAAGTGCAGCAACACAAAATTTTAATGCTCTAAATGACAACTGAGCCATTTTCACACTCAAAGGGATAACGATTGCTACTGCAAAAGTTAGGTCTTCACAAAGCTTTGCAATTGCAATTTGTCGCTCAAGTTTATGAGCAGTGTTAAATTGCCCAACAAGAGTCGTGTCTATTGCTGCTTGAGCAGCAGTCAAATTTTTTGCCGCCTCTGCAGTGAGTTTCCAATCCACATGTTTAGACGATTCTAAAGTCGAGACAATCTGAGCATAAAAAACCGGGTTTTCTCTTCTTGTAATCGGCTCCCACAGCTGAGAATCTTGCGTGCACTGCTTCCATTGTTTGGAAACACTCCCTGTTGATCTTAACGTTTTCGGATCCACATAGGAAAAAATGTGCATTACTACATCACGATTGAGCGCCACGTTAGCTTGCGCAGCCCCAAATAGTTGAACATATTTCTTTAAATCAGGTTGGGTTTGTCGAGCTGTAGTATAACCACCCGACACAATTGCCTGATCAAGAATGTTTGCATCTCTTAAGACTTGTTCTGCTAAGCTCATACAACTAACCTCACTGCACGAACAGCAACCGGAAGTACAACTGGAATGACATGAGGTACTACTGCTGCTGCCAATGCAGTACAAGTCGCCAGAGTAAGCATATCCGCTCTAGCTTGTAATTGCTGATTGACTTGGCGCAACGCCACAACGTCACTGTGCAATTCTCTTATCTCTTGATCCATGACTATGATCGTTTGTCTAAGGCCACCATTTTCTTGGGCAAGTGCTTTCATTCTGCTAGCCATCTCTTTCAAAAGCTCAGGATCTACAGGTGGAAGAGAAGCAGGAGGGATTGGAGCAACTGGACCGGCTGGAGCCACTAGGCTCCTAGAAGGGATAACTGGTAATGAATTTTTTGGGGGTTCCATTTAAATCTCCTTTGTTATAGTTAGTTATCTGTTCCTGTTACAGCAGGAAGCAATTCGTTTGGTTGTTCTTGCATACGCAGAACCTTGGTTTTCGACTTGTTTTCAATCACTTGAAGTTGTTTGAGTTGCTCTTGAAGGCTTTGATTTTGTTCATGCAACTTCTTATTTACTTCAGCGTATAAGGCATTCTGTTCTTGGTAGGGCTTGACTCTTTCTTCAAGAATGTCTCGTAAAACCAATGTTGCGTTTGATTCAAAGCTGCTTTTAAATGCTGAAATGCGTTTTACAAACAGCTCTCGCACTTGATCCATAACTATAGTAAATTGTTTTTCGGCTCTCCTTCTCCGAGCATCTGGCAGGAGAAGTTGTTTAAGCCCACAGTAAAGTTCATCTGCTAGTTTGGCTGCAGCAATAGCGTTATTATACCCTAATTCATCATCGCCGTATTCCTCACGTCTAGGCCGTAGACACCCTCGGGAATTCAAGATTATATATGTTTTTATTGCATCCATCGCAAAGTGTTCATCTATTTGCCCTTGTATGTCTCTATAGGCCTCCCATTGAACCCAAGCAGCGGTTACAGAGCTAAATACAAAACTAACCGCAGCTGCAGGAAAACCTCCTACGAACATCCCTGCAGCACCAGTTAAAGTTGCAGCTACAAAGCTTCTACCAAGAAACATAGCTCTATTACATTGAAGGATGGGCAGGCTTACAGTCATTCGTCCTTGATCTTGTGTGCCGTTGTTTTGGCCCTGAACTTCAAGTGCAGCTGCTGCGGTATTAAACGTCATATTTCCTCCACGAGATTGAATTAAAAATCTAATTTTAGATGGTGGGGGGAGATCGTTTTTTTGTCAATCAACAAAAGAATAATTTTATTGATTGAATGATTAAATGTTGACGCAGAAGTTTTTAGAAAAACTTAATTATTTTCTTGCAGCGAAAAATTGCTGGATCAGTTTAAGCGTTGAAATGTTTTTAGCTTCAAATGTGTAGGAGCCAAATGGTGGACCTAGCCTCTCTTGACCAAAGAAAAGTGGACCACAAGCTTCTCCTGAAAGAAACTTTTGAAGCCACGCCAAGTGATTATTTTTAGCGTCAAGGTTCGAGTTGTAGATGAATAAAAAGTAGCGTTGCCTCGTTCCTAAAAGATTCACTAACGACTCTGAGCGATTTATGACGAATCGTCCTTCAAAATCATATCCTTGATAAACAGATTGATTTTCAATCCATACATACTCTGGCTGCCCTGCTTTCAACTGATGCAAAATTGCCACACCGGGTACCTCCAGGTCCTCTTCCTCTATCCTACAACGGAAAACGTATTGAAATGCCACACCATAGCGACCAGCTGCATCTTTAAACTTAATCAGTTTATGATGTTTTAAAGTATGACGATCGATGAAAAACAAATGAGTGTTAGCGCTTGTATCATTTCTAGCTACGCTAGGAGAAAAAACTGCAGGTCCAGCAACTATTTTTCCTTTACTCAGATGAATCATCACTGTATGAGACATGGGCCAATCCTCTACATTTTGACGACCAGCAAAGGTCTGAATCGCTGAGAAAAGGGCCGGATTTTCATTTTCCTTTTTCACTAGATACTGCCTTAAAAAGAATTGATGGTCATGGGAATCAAATAGACTATCAGCTAAGGTGGTCTCTAAATCAATCCAAGGGGCCATGGTCAACCAAGGTCCTAGTACTTTCGTGAGATCATCGCCAAATAAAGGTCTTAGGTTCTCTTGTTGTGCGGAATAACAGGCCGCTCTCCAGTAACCGTTGTGGCGAGCGATGACATTCATTTTTTCAAGAGGAAGAAAACACATAATCTTGCTGACTATTTCGGGCGGAAGACGGGGAACCACCTCTTCCACAGGCAATTGGGAAGCATTTGCTACCGCATTTGAATTGCCAGGAGAGTTATTGGCGGGAGGAGCAGAAACTCTGCCTTGAGAAGCATTTACTTGCGACGCAGAGGCTGTTCGTAGGGCACTCGTCAGCTGTGGATTATTATGCCGCCCGATCCACTTTAGAGTGTAACCTGCCCCTGCCAAAAGCATGATAGCTAAAGCCCCTTCTTCGATTAAGCTTGAGCGATTTTCTCGAAAAAATTTTGAAGCCGCAAGATAGGTAACAGAGATATTTAAAGCAGTTTTCGGGGTATCTAAAAGAGCCCTGCGTTTAAATGTAACGATGAACTTGCATAACCGGAGAAGATTTTTGTTTCTACTTGAGCAAGCGATGTTATCAATATTATCCAGGTCAATTTTAATACAGGTGTGATCTGCTTTGGCTAAGAAAAACTCCGAACCAGATTTTGCAGGAAGAAGAAAAAGAGTCCCTAAATCAAGAATCAAACTGTGGCCTATGATGGCAGTATTTGCAATGTCAGCCCGCCATGCTTGCTCTTTACGCATTTCGACAACAATCTCTTTTAATCGATCTTGCAAAGCGTAGGATAGGTTTTGGGCGACTTTATCGACCAAAGAAGTGACATATTCAGAAGCTGCAGAGAGAGCTACATGAATAATGGGAAGGCCGATCAAACTGATTGCAAGTGCTAGCGGTCCCCCTCTTAATCCCTGTGTACAGGTTGCTGTCACCGTGCTTTGAACAAATATTCCTTGCCAGGTACGGGTCACTTCATCATCGAACTCATTTAAGCCACATGGACAGAACATGGACAACTCCTCTACCAACCTAAAGATGTTAAATACATTCATTTTACAGTTTGTTTGATAAAAAATCAACTAAATAATAAGTTGATGAATTAGCGTAATTTTTAATCAAACTAAAAGGGACATGGTGGCTGCCAAGCCAGGGATTTCCCTAGACCCTGATTGCTACCTCATATGGAATACTCCAGAAGAAATAGAAAATGCGAGAGTTCTCTTTATTTATAACTATAAAGGGAAAATGGTCTTTTTTTATATTCACGGTACCGAATGTCAGTTTAGTGTCTTTAAGGATGGGGTCCTTTATGCTCCGTTTCAAGCCAATGCCAAGTAAGATTTGATTAATGAACTGTTAGGAGTCCCTTCCCACTAAGACAAAAGGAACAAGAGATCCGCAGAGGTGAGCGCTTTGCCTCCGCTTGGATCGTCGAAGAGGGTGTCGGCGAGGGAGCGCTTATGCGCTTTAAGGGTCATCATCTTCTCTTCGACGCTTTCCAGGGTGACGAAGCGCTTGGCGATTACGGGCTCTTGGCGGCCGATCCGGTGGGCCCGGTCGATCGCTTGGTTTTCAGCGGCTTCGTTCCACCAAGGATCAGCGAGGAAGACGTAATCGGCGGAGGTCAGGTTGAGGCCGACGCCCCCCGCTTTGAGGCTAATTAAGAAAAGGGGGATGGCCCGGTCGGTTTGGAAACGGGAAACCACCTCTTCCCGATTTTGGGTGCTTCCATCTAAATAAACGTAAGGGATCTGCAGGGCATCGAGTTCCCGTTTGATGAGCGTGAGGAAGGTCGTGAATTGAGAGTAAACGAGCGCTTTCTTCTTTTCGGCGGCAACGGTTTGCAGATCTTGTAACAGGGCTTCTAATTTGGCACTAGGAGCTTCCTCCACACCTGTGAGTAGGGGATGACAGCACATTTGACGCAGGCGCAGCAATTTCTCTAAAATCTCCATTTGGCGGACCTCACCCCCTTCTTCAACGAGGCGACGAGCCCCTTGTAGAACAGTTTCATACGCTTGCCGCTGAGCCGGTTCCATTTCAACCCACACAATTTGTTCAATCTTTTCAGGCAGCTCTTTGGCGACCTCCTCTTTTTTGCGGCGCAAAATAAAAGGGCGGATCTTGCGCTGGATCCGCTGGAGGTAGCGCAAATCGGACTCACCCGAATGGAGTTCCGCTGTGAAATCTTTTTCAGAACCGAGCAAAGTGGGCATCAAGAAATGGAAATGGGCCCACAGTTCTTCGAGACGATTTTCGATAGGGGTACCTGTGATGCAGAGTTTAAAATCGGCTTTCATGGCACAGGCAGCTTGAAAGGTAAGCGTCGAGGCATTTTTTATGGCCTGCGCCTCATCTAAAATAAGAAAAGACCATTCCACTTGCGCTAAGAGAGTTTTATCGATGCGCAAGAGGGCATAAGTGGTGAGCACCACCTGTTTTTTTTGCAACTCTTCCGCAGATGTAAGCCGTTCTGCGCCTTGATGCACGAGCACCTGTAAATGGGGCAGAAAGCGCTGGAACTCTTTTTTCCAATTGAACAAGAGCGAAGTGGGCAGGACAATCAGTAGAGGCTTTTCCAGTTTTAAACGGGAAAGAAAAGCAAGCACCTGCACGGTTTTTCCAAGGCCCATGTCGTCAGCTAGAATCCCTTGTAGGTGATATTGGTAAAGGAACTGGAGCCAATCCACCCCTTTTTGCTGATAGGGGCGTAGATTCCCTTGAAAAAGAGGGGAGGGGAGCGCCTCATCAACTCCTTTAAAATCGCGTAAGCCCTCCCAAAATTCTTTGACGGCAGGAGAAAGCTTTGCACCTTCAGCGATGATTTTGTCTAAGCTCCCCACTCTGCTTTTGGGCAGGAAAAGCCCTTGATCGAAAACTCCATCGCCAGGGATTTTGTCAGGCAGCAGACCCACTACTCCTGGGCGCAGTTCAAGGAACTTTTCGCGCCGGTTAAAGGCGCCCAAGACCTGGTTTAAATCGGCTTCATATTCTTCAAAGTTGATTTTCCCTTTCACTTTCAAGAGCTCCCGGTCTTCGGCAATTTCGATCTGAGTGCCGTTCTCTTTTACCACTTTGCGCCCCTGCCAATCTTGAATGCTCCAACCCAGCTCAAGGAGAAATGTAAGGCTCTTGCCTACTTGATCCATCGGGCAATAATACTGGCTCTTGCCAACGGTTTTGGGAATAAAACCCGTCTCTAAAAGATCTTTCTCCCATCCCTTTTCTTCGGGATTTTTGGAAGGCTCGTACTGCCACTCCTTGTCTTTGCACCGCATCCACAGGTTGGCAAACGCCCCTGAGCGATCAGTCAGTTTTAAAAGGGGAAATGTTGTGACGACAGGGCGTTCGCCCACCTGGCGCACTTCGATCCCTTCTTCCAAATGGTCAGGGGAAACTGTTTTTTGCAGAAGGGCTTGCACCCCTCTCCACGAGATATCTGTGGTGATAAACTTCAAAGAGATCCCTTTCACATACCAATGGGGGGGGCCGCCACATACAAAATCGCATGTTTGCAACGAAAATTCCTGAGATCCGGCTTGAATCACCCCGTCAACAGTTTCATTTTCTATTCTGTAAAATAGAGTGGGTTTAGCAAATAAATCGATCACCAAGTTCTTTCCATTGAGATAAAGTTGTCCTGTGGCCGCTAATAAGCGCAAGGCCTTCTCTGTTTTGGAATAGGGGATGGCAATCAGATTCCCTTTTTTAGGGAAATTTTCCAGAAATTCCTTATCTTTTGGGATGATCGCTTCCTCTCCCAGTCGAATAACAAGGGCTTTTTCTTTTTCCGATTGGCTTTTTTCGATATGATAGGTGGTCACGGGAGCTATTATGAATAAACTGAAGCTATGGAATCAAGGGGCAACTTGGGTAGAGGGGGAGCAAGCCTGGGACGAAGGGGTGGCGCTCGCCGCCGCGAAGCAGCCGATTAAGGGTCTCAAAACTCTTCCTGATATGCCGGGAATCACTGCGGATACTGCCAAAAATCTGAAGTGGAAAAGTTTATGGTGGATGATCACAAAGGACCACGACCGCAAGGTCTTAAAAGGTTTTTTGCGCCATCCCTTGAAATACGGCTGGGCTTTGATTAAGTCTGCTTGGCAAACCAAGCCCTACAAACGGGAAGGGGATTTTTTTTATTACGGAACCGATAGTGTGGATCAGTTTAAGCGGAAGTTATGTGATCCCCGCTCGTTGTTTGTTGTAGGTTTTTCTTATTGCCACAAGCCTTTTGAATGCCCTTCTGGTCGTTTTACCGATCAATGTGTGCACGATCCGGAAAACCCCGTCTGCCGGCAGTGTTTTATCGGTAAAGCGGTCAACGCGATCGATTCAGAGACGATTCCTGTATTCATTCCAACTATTCATTACATTGGGGCTAAGATTTTCGAAATTGTGCACAAAAATCCCGGCAAGAAAGTGCTTTTCATGATCACCGCCTGCGAAATGACCTTGGAAATGTTTGGCGACTGGGGCAACATGGTGGCAATCAAGGGGATTGGCGTGCGGCTCGATGGGAGGATCTGCAATACAATGAAAGCTTTTGAATTATCTGAGCAAGGCATTAAGCCCGGTTTGACCGTTGTTTTAGATGAAACTCAAGCCAAAATGTTGGAAATCATTCGGTACCGGCGGGAAGCTTTTTCACAGCCTTTTTAGCCAGTCCACATTTCTTCTGTCTTCTAAAGGGCTTGTGGGGGTTTTGTTGTTGATAGGGGCGTACGCGGGGAGCCTTCTGGCAGGCTTCTTGACAGCAGCCAACATGTTTTTCTAAACAGCTAGGGCAGCATAAAAACAACTGGTTGCAATCCATATTGGCGCAGTTGTAATACGCTTCGCTTGGAGAGCCGCATAAGCGGCATTTACCAACAACAGGGGTTTTTTCCTCAGAAATTGGTACTGCTAACCGATCGTCAAAGACAAATAGCTTCCCATTCCAGTGTTTGGACCCCATTTTCAGTCCATAATTGATGATCCCCCCTTGCAGTTGGAACACCTTTTCAAAGCCCCGCTCTTTTAAGAGAGCAGAATAGAGCTCACACCGAATTCCCCCAGTGCAATACATCATGACCGGAGTCGTTTTGGGGTCTTTTTTGTTTTTTAGGTCTTCAGCATACCGATCAAACTCACGAAACGTTTCGCAAGGGGGGAGTTCTGCGCCGTCAAAATGGCCTACTTCCCACTCGTAATCGTTGCGCACATCAAGTAAGATTTTATCTTCCCCACTCTCCAGCTGTTGCTGCCATTCTTGGGGGGATAGATGGGCAGCTGCCTTGGATAGATCGATCGTTTCATCGATCGCCACGAGCTTAGGTCGGTATTTGACCGTCGCACGGGGAAAGACCTGTTCGTGCCAGGTATGGATTTTGAAATGGACCGCTTGAAATTCGGGTCGGCTATGCATCCATTGCATATACTTTTCGGCGTCACTGGCGAGGGCGCTCATCTGTCCATTGATCCCCCCTTCTGAAATATAGATCCGGGAGGTCACATCGAGCCCTTGAAAAAAGGCTTGATGGCGCACCACTTCCCCTAATGGGTCGGCTATCGGGGAAAATTGGTAAAAAGCGAGGACAAAATAGGGATTTTCCATGCGAAATAGTCTAGCAAAAGAATCGATTGTGGGGAATCCCGTTTTTTCGTTAAAATGGAGGTTAAGAGATTAAGTAAAGGAAGTTATTTATGGCAGGCACAGCAAAACATTTTAGCGAAGCAGAATTTGAAAAAAGCATTGAAAACGGCGTATCCCTCGTCGATTTTTACGCCGACTGGTGCGGGCCCTGCAAAATGATAGCTCCCATTATTGAAGACTTATCTACCGAATACCAAGGGCGTGCCACCGTAGGCAAACTCGACGTCGACCAAGCCCAAGGTGTTGCTTTGAAATACAACGTCACATCGATCCCCACTGTGATCCTCTTTGTCAAAGGGAAAGAGGAAAAAAGAGTGGTGGGTGTACGCGACAAAAAGACCCTTGCTTCGATGATCGATACAGCCTTAGCGACAGTTTAATTACACCCCTTTAGTGTTAGTTTTCATCCGGCTTAGCTTTATCAGAGCTAGCCGGATTTTCAATTTTGGCCTGTTTCTTTCTTCAGGAAGGGGGTGCATTCCGCAAATGAGCATCTCAGACTGAAAAGCTATATGTAAATTTGGATTCCCTCTGTGTGCTCTGTGGGCTCTGTGGTTGTAATATCATGTTTTAATTACTACCACAGAGCCCACAGAGCACACAGAGGGAGTCATTCCTAATTACCCTTAACTACAACCTAATCTAGTGGTTATTCAGGCGCCTGTTCAAGTAGCGGGGCAACAACCCATTCCTATCGCCGTACGACAGTTAGCAGATGACGAGCCTTTTCTAGATCACGAGATAACTCCTCATATTCGAGAAAAAGTACTTAAAAATCCCCTTCTACACAAAATTACAGAACAGGATATATTTAGATCCGGCTTCGTTTGGTTTTTGCTAAATAAGAATCTTTGATTGCCGCAACGCTTCATAGAGAGTTATGCCAACAGAAGTGGCCAAATTGAGGCAGCGAGCGCCAGGGAGCATGGGGATAGTCACAAAACGTTCAGGCCACCTTTCCAAGAAAATTTCAGGCAAACCGGACGTTTCCGAGCCAAAAATGAGGGCATCTGCAGGAGTATAGTGGATATCGGTATACTGTTTTTTAGCTTTGCTCGACAGGAAATAAAAGGGAGTAGTTTTCTTTTCTAGATATTCCATTAAATCATCGATCATCTCAACATCGACCCCTTCCCAATAATCGAGCCCTGAACGTTTAAGCCACCGATCAGAGGTGCTAAAACCGAGAGGTTTGACCAGTACAAGATCAGTGCCTGTTACCGAGCAGGTGCGCACGATATTGCCTGTGTTTTGGGGGATTTGGGGCTGAAAAAGGATGATTTGCAAGAGAACCGATAGGGGCTAATGAGAAAACCCGTACGCGCGGTAAGGCGAGTACGGGTTGGGGTCTATTTTTTCGCAGCAGGAGCAGCTTGATCTGCCTTTGCAGCAGGTTTTGCTGTGTCAGAATCTGAATCAGCGTCGCTGTCATCATCTAGATCATCTTCGTCGTCAATTAAAGGGAGGAGATCCTCATCTTCATTGTTGCTGGTGCGGGGGCTATCCGCTTTCACCACTTCGATGTCGAAAATCAACAAGGAGTTGGGAGGAAGGTTACCTAAGGTGCCGTAGCCAAGGTCTGGGTGAACGAACAGGCGTCTTTTTTCCCCTTCTTTCATCCCTTGAATCCCTTTGCTAAAGCCAGGAATTGTTTGATCTAATGGGATGCTGATCGGTCCGCCCATTTCGCTTGATGCGCCAAAGGTGGTGCCGTCAATGTATTTCCCTGTGTAATTGATCATCGGGTTGCTGTTGGCTTTTACTTCCGCGCCAGTTCCCTTTTCGATGATCTGGTATTGGAGTTTGCCAGGTTCTACGACCACGATATCAGTTTTTGTCGCGTTGTCTTTCAAGTAGTCGTTAGCAGCTTTCAGATTTTGTTCTGCCAAGCGGTTGTAAGCTACTTTTTGGAGCTGCAACATTTTTTCTTCGTACTCTTTGTCGCTCAAAGGTGCAGGCTTGCCAGCGGCGCCATCGCGAATCCCTTTAATGACTGCTTCCACATCGAGCTTCACACCAGGTGTGTTCAAATTGCGGCCGATGAAGTGGCCAAACGCTTCTGAGATTTTGGAGATATCTTCTTTGGAAATATCCTCCACAGCTGGTTGAGAACCGGCAGATGCTGGTGCACTTGCGGCTGGTTCTGCTGCGCCTAATGACGCATTTAATGTAAGCACGCCTAATGCTAGCGTGCGCAATAGAAATTTCATAATGCCTCCTAAGAAATGAAGAGTCGATTTAACCTGATTTATTTGTTTCTGTCCAAGAAAATTCTTCAGTGGCCGCGTTGAACCTATCCCACTAATCAAATTCATTGCTTTTTTCCCTTTTTGGTTAATTTTTCACTCACTTTTTCGACCAACTCACCTAAGTTTACTCTCAAAATTGATCAAAAAATTTCCTCAAAAATGCTAAAAAATTCAATAGAATAGCATTAGTGAGATAGGTTCATGTGAAGCTCTTCGAGCTGCGTTTTTGCAACCTCTGAGGGGCTTTCCAACATCAAGTCGCTCGCTTTTTGCGTTTTGGGGAAAGCGATCACGTCGCGGATATTGTCTGTATTGCCTAGCAACATCACCAGCCGATCGAGCCCGAGAGCAATCCCTAAGTGGGGCGGAGTGCCATACGAAAGCGCGTCGAGGAAAAATCCAAACTTGGCGCGTAGTTCTTCTGGTTTGAGGTTGAGCGTTTCAAAGATTTTTTGCTGTAGATCGGAATTGTGGATCCGCTGTGAGCCTCCGCCGATCTCGTAGCCGTTTAAGACGATATCGTAGCCAGAGGAGCGCATTTTTAGCGGTTCTTTGTCAATCAGGTGCATATCTTCTGGGTTTGGCGAAGTGAAGGGATGGTGTTCACTTTCCATCCGTTTTTCTTCGGCGTTCCAGTTAAAGAGGGGAAAATCGGTCACCCATAAGAATTCGTAGTGCCCAGGTCGAATGAGTTTGCGGTCGCGGGCCACTTTGCGCCGCAAGTGATCCAACCCTTGGTTCGCTTTGCCAGGAAGATCGGCGATCATAAACAAAAGATCCCCTTCAGCGATACCCGTTTCAGTAATTAACTCTTTTTGCAAGTCATCGCTAAAGAATTTGACGATGTTGGAATTAAGCTTTCCCTCGCTAAACTTCATCCAAGCTAGCCCTTTGATCCCTAAGCGCCCTACAAAAGTGGTGTAATCCTCGATTTCTCTTCGCGATAGTTCGCTTCCGCCTTTGACGACAAAGCCTTTCACGATCCCCCCTTCTCGGATCTGATCGTTGAACACAGTAAAAGAGGATTTGGCTGCGATCGGAGAAAGATTATGCAACTCCATCCCAAAGCGCAAATCGGGGCGATCGCATCCATATTTTTCCATGCAGACGCTGTGCGGCACTTTGCGGATAGGGGTTTCAATATCGACGCCAATGCATTCTTTGAACACTTTTTTCAATAAGCCTTCCATGATCTGCATTAGGTCGGATGGAGTTCCAAAACTCATCTCTACGTCAACCTGGGTGAATTCCGGTTGCCGGTCGGCGCGCAAGTCTTCGTCGCGAAAACAGGTTGCAATTTGGAAATAGCGGTCCATCCCTGCGACCATCAACAATTGCTTAAAAATCTGTGGGGACTGAGGCAGAGCATAAAAGGCCCCAGGATAAACCCTTGAAGGGACGAGGTAGTCGCGGGCGCCCTCTGGAGTCGATTTTCCTAAAATGGGGGTAGCAATTTCTAAAAAGCCGTTTTCATCGAAATAATTGCGTACGCCCATCATCAATTTATGGCGCAAGGCCAGCATCTTAGCCACTTCACCACGGCGGATATCTAAATAGCGGTATTTGAGGCGCAGCTCTTCGTTGACGTCGATCTCCTCATCACAAACAGAGAAGGGGGGTGTTTTGGCTTTGGACAGCACTTCAAATTGATCGCAAAAAACTTCAATGTCCCCTGTTGCTAATTTGGGATTGGCCATCCCTTCGCGGCGAGGGCGCACAGAGCCCTTTACCGAAATGACCCACTCGCTGCGGAGTTTTTCCGCTTCCGCGTGGATCCCGGGATTTTTTTCCGGATCGAAAACGAGCTGGGTCAGCCCATACCGGTCGCGCAAATCGATAAAAATTAATCCCCCATGGTCGCGGCGGCGATGGACCCAGCCAGAGAGTGTTACTTGAGAACCGACGTCACTTTTGCGAAGCGCGCCGCAGGTATGGGATCTGCGATAGTCAAACATAAATTTCCTTCTGGAGATAGTGAGAAAGTTGGGGCAAAGGGATCTCCATTTTTTCCCCTGAATCCATTTTTTTAAGTTCGATCCGCTCGTTTTGCAATTCATTATCCCCTAAAACAGCGGTGTAGCGCGCCCCTAAGTTGTCGGCAGCTTGCAGCAGTTTCCCCACTTTCCGCCCCGAAAAATCGATTTGAGCCGGAATGCCGGTTTGCCGCAACTCATGAACAATTCGAAAACCCCTTTCCTTAGCCGCATCGCCTAAAGCGATTAAAAATAAAATGGGCTTATAGGGCGTTGGAAGGGGGATCTCTTGCTTTAGGAGGGTTTGGAGAATTCTCTCGATGCCGGCTCCAAAGCCAAAGGCAGGTAGGTCGGGTCCGCCCAGTAATTTAAGCAATCCATCATAGCGGCCGCCTCCGGTGATGCTATTTTGGGCACCCAATTCGCCGGCGACCACTTCAAAGACGGTTTTATTGTAATAATCGAGCCCCCGCACCAAATTTTTATCGATTTTGTAGGGGATTTTGAGCTCTTTCAAAAATTTTTGAACCTGTTCAAAATGGTCCTTGGAAGCTGGACTTAAATAATCGAGCACAGAGGGGGCATGGGCATTAATCGCCTTGTCTCCTGTATCTTTGGAATCGAGCACGCGTAAGGGATTTTTTTCCAGCCGCGTCTTGCTATCGGGCGACAACTGCTCAAAATGACTCTTGAGGTAATCGACGAGAGCAGTGCGATAATTTGCGCGGCTTTCAGGATCGCCGAGGCTGTTAAGACTTACTTGAAGGTGCTTTAACCCGAGCTTATTAAAGATCGTAAAAATCAGGTCGATCACTTCAACATCTTGCTCTGGAGCGCTTGTTCCAATCGCCTCCACCCCAAATTGGTGGTGCTGCCGGTAGCGTCCAGCCTGATTGCGTTCATAGCGAAACATCGGTGCGATGTAGTAAATTTTTTGGACAGGATTTTCTTGCAGCAAGCCGCTTTCGATGAGGGCGCGCATGGCCGCTGCTGTCCCCTCGGGGCGCAAAGTCATCGAACGCCCACCCCGATCTTCAAAGGTGTACATCTCTTTGCCGACAATATCGGTTTCTTCCCCCACACCCCGTTTGAAGAGCTCTGTCCGCTCAAAAATGGGGGTTCTCCACTCATGGAAGCCATAAGCGTGAGCGGTTTTGCGCATCACCTCCTCCACATGGTG
>Ga0153954_1001203_pt1 | contig 15057 bp, 13 predicted proteins | sample TSFL038MetaG_FD_102277 | JGI IMG/M metagenome (GOLD analysis project Ga0153954, IMG submission 102277) | Attine ant fungus gardens microbial communities from Florida, USA - TSFL038 MetaG | ecosystem: Host-associated > Fungi > Mycelium > Unclassified | place: USA: Florida, Wekiwa Springs State... | reverse complement strand
CGGGTAAGCGATTCCTTTTGGTAGGGTGGGCATTGCCCACCAAACTGTTGGCCTCAGCGAAGATCGGTGGGCAATGCCCACCCTACGGCAGGCCGTCTGCACCCGTTTTCTTAGGGTTGACAACGCACTAGTCTAGGGCGGAGTTCAGGAAGCGGCCTGGCATACTGAGTCGCAGATTTGTTGACAACCTCGAGGGGAGTAGCCCGTACGACTCCGTTTCACGGGTGGCGCAACCACAAGAGGAAAAGAGCGGGTGCGAAGCCGAAAGGGGGCGGGTGTGGAAGGGGTGGTTAAAGAGAGCGGCGACTTCACGGCGGAATTCCGGCTCGTTGGGATTTCGGCCATCGCGCTTGCGATCGGGGCGATCTGCGCGGTGGTGGCGCTCGGGTTACTCCGGATGATCGAGCTGTTCACGAACCTCTTCTATTTCCAGGAGTTGAGTTTTCGCCCGCATCTGCCGGCCAATAACACGCTGGGGTGGTTGGCGGTGCTGGTTCCGGTGGTCGGCGGACTGATCATCGGCCTGATGGCGCGCTATGGCTCGGAGCGAATCCGGGGACACGGCATTCCCGAGGCGATGGAGGCGATCCTGATCGGCAAGAGCCGGATGTCGGCCAAAGTCGCGATGCTCAAGCCGGTCTCTTCCGCGGTATCGATCGGTTCGGGCGGTCCGTTCGGCGCCGAGGGGCCGATCATCATGACTGGTGGATCGATCGGTTCGCTGGTGGCTCAGGCCTTCCGGCTTACGGCTGCGGAACGTAAGACGCTCCTGGTGGCCGGTGCAGCGGGTGGGATGTCGGCGACGTTCAACACACCGATGGCCGCTGTGCTCTTGGCCGTTGAGCTACTCCTCTTTGAGTGGAAGCCAAGGAGCCTCATCCCGGTGGCCCTCGCGAGCGCGCTCGCCGCGTTGCTCAGGCCCTTCCTGCTCGGTGCCGGACCGATGTTCCCGGTCATGGCGCACGGGACCCTGCCGACAGTTGATCTCTTGGGGGCGGTTCCCGTTGGGCTGCTGGCCGGACTGCTGGCGCTGCTCCTCACGGTGGCCGTCTACACGGCCGAGGATGTTTTCCACCGACTGCCGATCCACTGGATGTGGTGGCCTTCGCTCGGGGGGCTCGTTATCGGGATCGGTGGCCTGATCCAGCCGCGGGCGTTGGGTGTCGGCTATGACATCATCGAGGACTTGCTCAACGGGCGGTACGACGCGAGATTGCTCGTTGGCCTGATCGTGGTGAAGGGAATCATCTGGGCGTTTGCGCTCGGATCGGGGACATCCGGCGGCGTGCTCGCCCCCCTGCTGATCATGGGGGGCGCGCTGGGAGCGGTGGAGTCGACGTTTCTGCCCGGTGGCGATCGCTCTCTCTGGCCCCTGGTGAGCATGGCGGCCGCGCTCGGCGGGACGATGCGATCCCCCTTGACGAGCGTCATCTTCGCCCTGGAGCTGACTCACGACATCAACACGCTGCCCGCCCTTCTGATCGCCTCGACCGTAGCGCACGGGTTCACTGTGCTGGTGATGAAACGATCGATCCTCACCGAGAAGGTCGCGCGACGGGGCTACCACATCAGCCGAGAGTACACTGTCGACCCGCTCGAGCGGCTGAATTTGGGCGAGGTCATGACGACGGATGTCGTGACCGTCGAAGCCTCGATGCCTGTTCGCGACCTGATGACACGGTACTTCTTCAGCGGCGGCGTCAAGCGACATCCGGGCTATCCGGTCGTGGACAGGGCCGGCAAGCTACTCGGGGTGATTACCCGCTCGAACTTGCTGGAACACTGGACGGATGCCTTGCTCGGCGTTGGTAATCCCGTAGGAATGGGACCGATCATCGCCTACGACTTAATCGATCGGTCGGTCGTCACCGCATGTCCCAAGGAATCGTGCCGTAGCGCGGCGGAGCGGATGGCGAAGGCCGGAGTCAAGCGCCTGCCGATTGTGGCACCTGACGAGCCTGGCCGTTTGCTCGGCATTGTCTCGCTCGGCGATCTGCTCCGGGCTCGTCAACGTCTCCTCGACGAGGAGTCCAAGCGAGAGCGGTTCTATGGATCCCGCCAGCCCGCGCCAGGCCCGCTCACCTGAGCGCGGTGCGGCGTAACCTTGAGGGGATGGTCTCGTCGACTTCGAGATTCAACGACTGAGGTTCTATCCCCCTACCGCCCTCTCGGCCAGTTCAGATGTTTGGCCAAGAAGGGGAATGTCCCCTTGCCTTCGATCTGGTGCCCGCCGTTGAAGAGAGCGAGGTCGACTCGGTCGGCGAGCCCGAGCGTGTCGAAGAGCCGTTTCACCTTGAGGTACTCGTAGCCGATCCACTCGTCATAGCCAACGGCATCGGAGTGACCTCGCTCCACCTGGAACGGCCGAGGCGCGATCAGGGCGGCCATCTCGGCATAGTTGAAGCGTTCGGCGAGACCGAACTCGTACATGTCGTACTCGAGCGTGAACATGTAGCTTGTCGGGCGTTCCAGGTTCGTATTCTTGACGACCCATTCGTTGAAGTCGGCCGAACAAATCGAGAGGCAGTAGGCCTTGAGGATGGCGGGGACGCGCATGGCCGTCTTGCCACCGTACGAGAGTCCGTAGAAGGCGATCCGAGAGGCGTCGACGTTGGGTAAGGTCGCGAGCCATTCCAGCGTGCGCTCGTGCTGACGCACGATGACCGAGAAAAGGGAAGCCTTCAGCGGGTTGAGCTTGCGTTGAAGCAGACGGAAATGGTCGTGGCCGATGTACGGGTTCTGAGGAGCGTAGACGATGTATCCGCGGTCGGCCAACTGGGCCGCGAACGAGTGGTAGACCGAGTCGATCCGGGGATCGACCACATCCTCGGGCCTTCCCTCGAGCCCGTGCTGACAGACGACCACCGGGCGCTTTTCGCCGGGGGCCAGGTCTTTGGGAAGCAGCAGGATCCCCGAAGCCGGCACGTCGGGCCAGACGGGAAGCTGCACGCCGTAGCCGGTCCACTTGGGCTGGTCATAGAGCTTGACGGTTCGGACCGAGAGCGGCTCGCTCGCAGCGGGAAGCTTGCCGATCAGTTCGTCATGAAACGCGTCGCGATAGGCTGCCGTGGTTTGCTCCCAGGTCTCAGGCGACTTGGAATCGGCCTTCGCCCAGTAGGCATAGCGGCGCAACTCCGACGTGCGGATCCGCGCTTGAGTGTAGTCGCTCAACTGTTCGACCTGCCGTTTCATCCGGACTTTGGGGTCGAAATGGGGCCGAGCGTCGATCAAGCTCGAGTCGGCCTTTGTGGTATCTGGAGTGACCTTGAGGGTTTTCAGGAATTGCTTTCGCCCTTCATCCGCATGATTGAGCTCGGCTGGGGACTCGAGTCGTCGCAGGAGCGTTGCGGCTGAGCGATAGTCGGCCGGCAACCCGGTCACGATTCTCTCGAACTCGGCGGCAATCGCTTCCGGCTTGGGCGTACTCAGCCGTCCCGATGCCGCGTCGGCTCTCCCATTTCTGGGAGCAGGCGGGCCGGCGACCTCGGGCGCGAGGGACGGTTCGATCACCAGCGCGCGTGGGAGGATGAGCCTGGCAATCTCGGCGTCGCCGAACTCCGTCAGCAAACTCCAGACGTTGCGGTAGATCGGTTCCTGCCAGACGCGTTCTCTCGGGCCGAAATAACCGGCGACCCAAACCGCGTCGATCCGGGGGTCGACGGCCCCCGCGTAGAAGGCGACTAACCCCCCCTCGCCGTGCCCAACGACACCCGAGGGAAGCTTGGCTTGCCCGGGGCGGGTGAACCAATCGAAGGCGGCTCGGACCTTATCGACTTCATAACCGATGATGTGTCGCCCCGTTTCATACGCCTGGCGATAGATCCATTCGCGGTGCGGCAGGTTGGTCATCCGAACGTTCGGGTTGCCCGAGAACGTGTCGGAACGGTCGATCAACATCGGCACCAAAACCCGGCACCCCGCCTTGGCCAGCAACCGAGGAACCTGGGAAATCGGGGCGGCTCCCGGCGCCAGGCCCACGAACTGCTCCGGGGTGATGTCGCAGTCGGGCAGGGCCACGATGTTGGCTTGAGCCGCCTGCTTGGGTTCGAGATACAGGCCTTCGGCGTCAACGCCGGGAAACACGGTCCACCGCACGGCGAAGACAGCGAAGTCGTCGGTCTCAGCGATCTTCGCCGGCGAGTCAGGACCCGAGACGTACGAAAGCTCCACCGGAGAAACGCGCGGAGCTACGGCTCCGATGATCCTTGCGAACTGCTCGCGATGGGGAGCGACCGACTTCTCGTAGGCGTCCTTCGAGGAAAAATCCGATGGCCAAAGTGTGCGGCGACGTGCAACGCTCGCAGCGAGTTCGCGATCCGCGAAGACGTGGATCCCGTCGACCATCGACTTTGCTGGGTCGCCGCGGTCATCCCACGGCATCGTCCCCGGCAGAGATTCAGCCCAAGCCGTCGGATGGCCTAGCCAGAGGACTAACGCGATGCAAAGCCCAGCGCGGGGGTGTGGCATGGCGAGACGTTCCCAGGGAGGAGGGCAGGGGACCATAGCAGGAGGCGTCGGACGAGCGACGCTCTAGCAAGATGCCCCGTCGGAACGTGCTTCGCAAGTCTCGACTCCAGCGCGAGGTTCGGATGGATCGCACACACGAAGCTTTGCACCTGCCCCCCTTCCTCCTGAGAGAAGGCTACAGACGAAACATCGGTTCGTGCAATTCATCCGAAAACGGCGCTAGCGAGCAGTCGCCGAGGCGGGACGCCAGAGATCAATGGGACGCTCAGCGTCGCTGGTGAATGGCAACTCGACCTTGCGCCCGAGTCTGGCGGAGGCATAGAGAGCGTGAATGACCTCGACCACGGCCCGACCGTCGTGGCCGTTCTCCGTCGGCGTGGTGCCGTCGCGAACGCAGGAGACGAAGTGCTCCATTTCCTGGGGGAAGCCGTAATTCCAGATCTCCTCGTAAATGGGGAACGACCAGCCCCGCGTGTCTCCCGCCTTCTCGACGGCGTAACCATAGCCATCGCGCGAGTAAGTCCTCAGCGCATTGCCGTAGAGGACGTCGGCATAGGCCTGCCCCGCACTTCCGAAGATCTCAGCCCGGTCGTCCATGCCTCCGGGTTTCGTCCAACTCTCTTCGGCCAGTCCGACCGCGCCCCCCTCGAAGTTGAGGATCAACAACGCTTCGTCATCGCCGTTGGTCTTGTCACCATGGACGTATGTCCCCATCTGGGCGTAAACGTTCGTGATACGTTGATCCTTCCCGAGAACCCAGCGGAAAAACTCGATCGCATGGCAGCCCATGTCGAAGGTTACACCGCCGCCACTCCGCCTCGTGTCGTAGAACCAGGCGGTGTGAGGCCCGTCGTGCTTTTCCGACTGCTTGATCAGGTGGATTTTCCCGAGCGCACCTTCCTGGACGAGCTGCTTGAGCCGAACGTACTTGGGGGCGAAGCAAAGCTCCTCGGCATAACCGAGGATCACCCCCGCCTTCTCGCAGGCGGCGATCATCCGGTCGCACTCGGCGGGGTTCAGGGCCATCGGTTTTTCGACGACGACATGCTTGCCGGCCTCGGCCGCCTGCACCACGGATTCGCAATGGAGATCGTTGGGTAGACCGAGCACGACGAGATCAACTGCCCTGAGGTCCAGGAGCTCGCGGACGTCGGTGAACGCGTGCGCGATTCCTCGCTCGTGAGCGAACCGTTGGGCGTTCCCGAGAGTTCGCGAGGCCACTGCGATCACCTCGGCCCCAGGCACGCGCCGGAGTGCCTCATAGTGGATCGCCGTGATGAATCCCGAGCCGATCAGGCCAACGCGTACCGTCTGCATCGGTTTGCATTCCCAAGAAGGACTTCGTTGAATTGATTTGCATCAAAGCACGAAGCTTTGTAGGCGAAAGGCACTTTGGCGAGCAGGCCCTCGGTGGAAGGAGTGCATCCTCGGTCGATTCGAGGCGGCAAGAGCCTGCTCGCGAGCCAAGCTCAGGCCGGTTTGAGAACCTGGAGTGTTGTTTTTACGACCAGGCCTTTGACTGCTGCGCGGTAGGTTTCCATGTGAGGGGCGACAAGGTGGGCTTTGAGATGCGGAACGCTTTCCCACTTCTCCACGACGGTCACAACGTCGGGACGAGGTGCTACTTGCGCTCCGATATCGGTGATTTCGTCCACCGTTGGCCCGTATTCAACGCATCCGTCCTCGGCGTGGACAAGGGGGGCCAACTTCCGGAACTCGGTCAGAAAGGCCTCGCGTTGTCCCGGATGCAACTCGATCGTGGCGATGACGTGAATCATGAGGGTCGCTTAAGGGCTCGGGTGACAAGAATCGTGGAACAGAAGCCCAATGATAAACGCCGGATCGACCTCTTTGAACCCAGTGTCTCCCCGGAATCGCGAGGGAACCCTGAGCCAATCCGAGGCGGCGAAACGTGGGAAGTTCCGCAGGCTCTTGAAGCGACTTCTCGCTCTTATTTAGACGTCAATCCCGGGCCATTTCAGAAGTATCTAACCAAGTGAGCATATTCGAGAAGAAGATAAATGATCGTGGCCAGCAAGAACAAGCAGGCCATGGCGATCATATAGATGACGGTGGCCTGTAGCCGTCCGTGGCGGTCTGCGTACGAGCGAGCGAGGCACCAGCCAACCCAACCGAGGATCCCATAGCCCACGAACCCAAATGACGCGAGGCCGATCAAGAGCGGATCACCGATCCTTTGGGCCTGCATTTGCTGGATCGCCACCGCAACGTAAACAACCAGCACGACCAGGTGCCAGACGCGCAAGTTGGTGAGTGGTGAGAGCCGCCGAATCCCGGCCGCGGCGGAACGAGGGGCTGCCATGGTTCTGCTCCGTAGGGAAGTTTGACTACGCCCCCGTCGCGTTCCCAAGTCCATTTCAACCATCGAGGGGGCGGCGTTTGCGATCGAGAAGTGGTGGATCTTTGACAATTGTCGTGATGGTCTTGCCGAAGATCAAGGGGAAAACTCCAAAGTCGAGGATGGCCTGTGAAGAAGCCGCCCGAGCGTTTCACGGCGCCATCCCTTGAACCCATTCACTTTGCTTGGCATTCGCTTTTTCCTCGTAAACTGCGCAAGCGAATCTGGGGAAGATTGCTTAAGTCTAAGCACGAGGAGTTTGCCTCCTTTTTCAAGCGGTTTTGAGATCGGACTTTCGGAAGAAATGCACAGCGGGTAACTTTATCCAATGATTCCCTAATGGACTCATGGAGGGAACTCGCTGAATGAGAACGCCACCCAGCGTGAGCGGTTCAGGAGTGAGATGCTTCCTTTGGCGTATTCTCGCCGGAATCTACGATGAGAAGAGGAAGGAGATCGGTCCTTTGCGCTTCGATCTGAGTCGTGGCTTTCGAGTTGGCGCGAGGACTCATGAATGTTGATCAGGGAGGAAGTGTCTGCGCTGGGTGACTCCTAGAGGACAGGCATTGGTGTGTCGAGGCTGTTCACAAGAGGTCTGGCAAACCGAAGCCTACCCTTCAGGACCAATCCCGTTATGAGATTTCGATTGGAGATCGGACTTTTCGTTTCTGGCTCTCGATAAACGGGTCGAAGCAAACCGGAAGGCAATGGGCGACACGTGTTGTGTGGCAAGGACAAGTGTCCTGTCTCACCTGTTCGCGGTGCGCAGATTGCCTACGCAGAAGTGGCTTCTCGGGAGCCGATTCGCTGGTCGCATCCGGAACACAGGAGTCTCGGGAGATTTCGACACGAGTCAAAGCGGCCTACGACATTTGCCGGATATAGAGAAATCCCTGGCAAATTGCGTTCGACTCGGCTAAACGCGTACATCCGCTTGTCCGTGCCATCCAGGAAAACCCCATTTGACGCTTATCCAAAGAGTGTTTGCTTCGATGGATAGAGTCTGTCATCTCATTTCGGTCCGGATCTTGGGTCGGCATCATTCTCCTTTGGGAAAGCTCAGGATTTCGAGTCGAGCCTGTACGACCGTCAGAGAAACACCTGGAGATTTGCGATGATGAACTTTCTGCATTCTGTCTATGAGTCATTGGTCGACAAATCGCCCCAGCATATGGTGATGGCGCTCTTTCTTGCATTGGCAGGAGCTCTCGTCGTCGCGCAACTCTACTTTTTCGTGAGTCGAAAAGTGGCCGATCCTCAGGTCGTGCTGACAGGCATGATGGTTTTCGCCCTGGCGCTCGCCGCGGCCCTCGGAATCGGCTTTGAGCGTTATAGTCGTGAGATCTCCGCCAGGAACATCCCAGCCTCGTTTCAGCAAGTGAGGAGGCACCAGCACTCGAACATCGAGTGGCAGATTGCCCGTCGAATCCTGGAGGTCGCGGACAGCGACAAAGACGGTCGCCTGTCTCCCGAGGAAGCTTCGCAGGCCGCAGCCAAGCACGTTCGAGAAGCCAGTTCGTTTGATGATACGGATGCCGCTAATATTCGTGCGCTGACGCATTTGGTTCGCTACGCAACGATGCCACCTTCAATCATGCCCCATTCCCATCCTCATCCCCATCCAACACTTTCCGTGGGCACTCCTGCACCCAACTGGACGGGAGATCCGCTTCGGGGAGCCGATCACGTCACGAATTGAGCTGTGCGTCGATGGCTGCTCGAGACGGAGCGATCCCATTCGAGGAAATGGGGCGCCGTTTTCTCCGAGAAACGTAAGGGCACGGTTCTACCAGCCCGCAGCGCAGGTCCGCCGGCATCGCGCCGGACGTTCGGCTACCTGTCCGGCCGGCCGCCCGGGTGACGGCGGCCGACCGCTCCTCACTGAGCATCCCCCTTGGCCCGGTGTCAGGGCAGGGCGAAGCCACACCCAGGGGCGCGGTCACCCTGACCTGGACTCGTGAGATCGGGGAGGTGAATTGGGGTCACGTTATGACCGATCACGGCTCTTGGCGATCTCTCTTGAGTGAATCGAGCAACCGCTGGGCGCGATCGCGCGTCCCCTTGTCGACTGCCCCGGCCATCTCCATCAAAGTGGGGATCACGGTATCGGCGTTGCCGAGCTGGATCAGTGCCTCGGCTGCCGCCAGGCGCTCGGTGCTTCCGGGCCCATCCAGCAGCCTGTCGAGCCACTTTAATGAGCGAACGCGAGTCCCTTTGTCTGTCCCGCCGGCCACGTCTCTTATGGTGGAGATCGCCAACTCGGGTTTGCCGAGCTCGATCAGCGAACCGGCCGCCGCGAGGCGCTCGTTGTGGGTCGAACTCGCCAGCATCGCTTGGATGATCGCGTCGCGCTCTTGATCAGGGATACCGAGCTGGATCAGGGCCTGGCGCGCCATGATGCGCTCGTTGGCATCGCTGACATTAAGCAACCCGCGCAGGGTCGGCTCCAGGTCCTTCGGAACGCTCTTCATCCTCGAGAGATATCCCAGGGCATCCAGCCGGTAAGTCCCTGTCTCCTCGCGGACGATTCGCGCCATCGCGGGGACGACGCGCCTTGCCTCCGTCTGCAACCGGCCGTAGACGAAGAGGGCGCGACAGGCCTCCAGGCGGACCGCAGTGTTAGGGTCATCGAGTGCGGCGACCAGATTCGGCAGAAGGGTCAAGGACTCCGGCGAGCCGGGTTTAACGAAGAGCTCCAGGCTCAGGATCGCGTGTTCGCGCACCTTCGGCGAGGAGTCCTTCAACATGTCCCGGAGGATCGGGAGGACCTCGGCGAAGTGATCGGGCCGTCCGCGTAGGGCCATCGCTGCCTGGGCCCGGACCATCGGATCGGTATCCTTCGCTGCAGCCAGCAAGACCGGGAATGCCGCTTCAAGCTCCGGTCTTGGCACCGCATAAGTGAGGTTCGACACGGCCTGGAGCCGCACATACTGCGGATTGCCGGGCCGCGACTCCCGGATCCACCGCGCGACCGGACTCGAGGCACGATAGACCTGCACGCACACTCCGAAAAAGACCGCACAGACGGCGACCGCGAACAACATCGTGGCCAGCCTGATGCCGCGAAATTTCCGACGCACGAGTCGCCTCCCCAGATGGGATTCCTCGAGTGAGACTCACCTGTCTTACAATTATCAAAGAGGAGTATAAACAACGTGCGTCGAGCATGGCATCGTCCAACCGGGTCGGCCGTCCGAATTAGCGCGGGCGGGGGAGGCGCAGGACAGAAAGCATCTCGCCGAGCCAACTCGTTGTGTCTGTTGGATCACGGTTCGGTCGGCGTCGAGGTTTGGCGTTTGAGGAGGTCGCGAATTTCGGCAAGGAGCTCCTGATCCTTCGTTAACGGTGGCACTTTTTGCTCCTGGTGGAACGCGGTGATCCAATTGACGAGCTTGATGACGAAGAGGTAGAGAAGCATCGCGATGATCAGGAAATTGACCACTTCCCCGAGGAATTTTCCATAGGGGATCCGCTTGCCTTCGATGACGGCGACCCAGCCTTCGTAGCCCCGTTCGCCCGGTAGGAAGATGCCGACGATCGGCATCAGGACGTTTTCAACGAGGGACGACACGAGCTTTCCAAACGCGCCACCGATGATGACGCCGACCGCCAGGTCGATCACGTTCCCCTTGAACGCGAATGCCTTGAAGCCGTCGAATAGCGAGCGCGCTCGCTTTGTCGGCTCGAACGACTTGAGATCCATGGTGATTCTCCTCGGTTCTTGTCATCGGTTGAGTCCGCCCTCGCCTCTTGGCCACGCGGATCAAACCGATTGATGTGTCGATTAGCTGCTTCTGAGCGGATGAAGACCGTGGTTTTTGCAATGACCCGCGAGCGGGAGTCGGGCTCTCTCAAACCGTTTTCCGAAGGATTCGCATCGAGCGTTGTCGGTTTCTGAAATCACTGAGCGACTATCCGGAAAGGGAACTCGGATGTGAAGATGCGTTGTCTGGGTGGCTGGGGACGAGTCTTCGAGGCCTCGGGGATCGGCTGAGGCTTGTCCCGGGGCAGCGCTTCACTCCTCTCCGACCACCCGCCTTTCCTGATTTCACATGGCTAACCCTCATCCGGATAGCCTCTGAGAATGTGGAGCGCGAAATGGCACGTGCCGCTGCATCTGGACCGAGTTTCTCGAGGAATGCCGTGACTACCTGTGGAGCGAGATGCGTACTTGAAGGGACCCGATGTGTGCGCGCACCCGCTCGCTAAACTGGGGGGGAATGGTAGGGGCGATCCGACCGTTGGGCGTCCCCAATATCCACGGTATCAAAGATTCGAGTCGCGTGTCGCGTTGGACGAAGCCGCATGAACGACCCCGTGCAACGACAAGCTGTGTTCAATGCCGCCAGCCACGATCAATGGGCTGCGTTCGCAGGGCATCGTGAGAAGGTCTCGGCACTGCTCGGTGTCGGCACGATTCCGAGCGGAGGCCGGCTTTGTGTCCTCGGTGCCGGTAATTGCAACGACCTCGACTTGCCCGCACTGTTGAAGGCTCATCGCGCCTTGCATCTGGTTGATCTGGATCCGGAGGCCCTCACCAGAGGTGTGAATCGCCAGGGAGTTGCGGATCACCCTTCACTTGAACGGTCGGGAGGGATCGAGCTGACGGGGATGCTCGACGTGATCGCGTCGTGGTCACCTGGGACCACCATTCCACCCGCGGCCATTGCGGCACTTGCCGAGTGGCCTGCGCGTCGGGTCGCTCCGATCCTCCCTGGCCCTTTTGACATCGTTGCTTCAACCTGTCTGCTCAGCCAATTGATCGGCAACGTCTTTCCTGCGGTGGGGGACAGACATCCTCAGTTCATGGCGCTTGTGCAGGCGATCCGGATTGGGCATCTACGCCTCCTGGCCGAGCTGTGTGCGCCTGGAGGTACGGTCGTGCTCGTCACCGACGTTGTCTCATCGGACACGTTCCCAGCACTCGGATCGTTCGCCGGATCGGCATTGCCCGGCCTTCTGCCCCGACTTACCCGCGAAAGGAACTTCATCAACGGGGTTAACCCGGACGTTCTCTTATCAATCTATCGGAGAGACCCCGTCCTGGCGCCGGACGTGACCGGGCTCGAGTTGATTGCACCCTGGATTTGGAATCTCCACACGCGCCTCTACCTTGTCGTGGCGATAAAATATCGGAAGCGTGCGTCGGGCTTCCTGCGCTCGTAGCTTCCCTGGGCCGAGTCTCTTTCCTTGCGACAAACGCTCATGCCAGCATCACCCAGGACGCTTCCCATCATCGAGTCGTGCGAGGGCTGCGGAGCCTGCTGCCTGGTCGTCACCCATCCGCCGTTCTATCGTCTGCTCGACGAGAGCGGCGAAGACGCCTGGGAACGACTCAAATGGGATCGCCCTGATCTCTTGGCGGAATTCCTCGCTGATGCTCGCGCCCGCAAGGCGAGTGGTGGTCCCTTCTACGGTACCCCCTGCATTTGGTTCGACGTCCAGACCCGTCGCTGCCGTCACTATGAGTATCGCCCCCGGGCTTGCCGCCAATTCGAACTCGGCAGCCAGGATTGTCGCGACGCCCGCCGGCGAGCGGGTATGGAACGAACCTGATCAATCTTGTTGAGATATCGGAATGATTGAAAAATAAGATGAGAAATATCTTGTCCAGAACCGATGAGTGAAAGTCTTTTTGTAGGCCGAGGCGACGTCGAATGCCGTGTCCCGGTGTCTTGTTCCCGTAGGGCAGGCCTTGGCCTGCCGAGGCCATTTGCAAAGGCCTTGGCAAGTCAAGATTTACCCTATGGGAACAAATTCAGACGGGTGTCAACGACCGGAAAACAGAGTCGATTTGGGAGACTTTCAATGGTTGCGGATCGCATCCAGGTCCGCTTCCGAGAAGGAAATGTTCGTTGCCGATCCGGTGTCGCGGAGGATTTTTGTGGCAATGACCTCGTTGACGGGTGCGAGGATGCTGAAATGGTTAACGCCCTTCACGGGAAGGAAATGGATCCAAGAATTTTTCGGGGCCTGCGCCATCGATTGCAACGAATCCATATTACTCGGCGCATCGGTGCCTTCAAAGACGAACAAGGGGCTGCGGACTGAGCTCAGCCAGTGTCCCGGCGAGCGTAGTTCGACCTCCTTGGGGTCGGAGGCGTTGAAAGGGAGATACTCCGGACCATACCCCCTCACGTCATCTGCTGGGCCGAAGGAGAAGGTCCCCCGAAAGCGGTTGCTGGACTCGGCCACAAGCATGACCATCGTGCCGCCGGTGCTGTGGCCGCCGAGGTAGATCCGCTCGGGATCGACATACTCTTGATGCGCCAGATGCTCAGTCGCCGCAAGGACGTCGTCAACTTCGCCGAAGAACCCTTCCCGCCGACCTGGGTTATCGTTCCCACCACGCAGTGAAGGCAACATCAAGATGATTCCGGCCTTGCGGTAGGCCGCAGCGGTCTGGTCGTTATCTCTCGGCTTGTCCTCCCAGAGCTCGCCAATCGAGTTGCAATCGCCGCCTGTGATCCAGACGATGGCCGGGTGTTTCTTGCCGTCACCGGGGTTCGGGGAGAGGTAAGCCGCCAATTTTCCGGCGGGTGAATCATAGCGGATGAGTCGGAATATTTCCTCGGGCGGATCGGGGACAGGTTCGGCAGCAGCCTGCTCCTCGGCCAGTCGGGTTTGGAAGCCGCGACGGGCCTCGGCCAGGGTGGGGAGATCCTTCGCCGATCGGAATGCACGCGCCATCGACGGCAACGCTTTTACGGTCGAGAGAGGATCGGCCTCGTCCTGCCCGCATCCGGCGAAGAATAACCAAGCGAGTGAGATCAGGATTAGGTGTTTCATATTCGGGTCGAAGAGGGGGAGATGCCCATTCGGGTGAGGATCGCCGGGATGGCCGGAAGCACATCTATTCGAGGGCAAGAAAGTCGAGTCCGGATTTCAGTCGGAATCAGAGGTCTGTAAAGGGCCGGTCGGGCAGATTGGTCTGCCGAGGTTCTGGTGAACGGCTTCGGTGGGTCAGGGCCCGCTCAGCCAGAGTCTGGCGGTGCCGACGTTCCTTTTCTGACCGTTAATGCAAGAACGGGGATGGTCCCGAGCCCGCGAGGCGCTTGTTTCGGTTCGCCTGGGTGCTTAAAAAGACGTTTTTCTGCCTCGATCGTCTCAGCCCAACAAATCGACCAGGCGCTTCACTTTATCCGCACCATATTGGGCGATGAGGGGCTTCATCTTCTCCAGGATATCGATCAAATCGCCTTCACCTGTCGGGACCATTTTCGGCGGCGGGGCCAGATAGCCCTCCACGGCCTGTGACTTTGGCTTATGCTCCGATTTGCCCTTCAGCGTCTCGTCCTTCTTAGTTTCCTGGGATTTGACGGCTGAGAAATGCTGAGGGCTCATGCTGATGCCAAACGTCTTCTTGATGTAGGCAACGGCTTCCTGCGGACCTCCAAACCCCTCCCTGAGCGCGGCTCGGGCTGCATCGGCCTTCGAGACTTTGCCACGACTTTCCTGGCCGTTCGACGCATCCTGATTCGTAGTCTCGAGTTCAGGAGACTTCTGATCCTTCGCAGTTCTGACACGGGTCATGTCGATCTCCGGTCGAGGGGGATGTCGACCCTAGATTGTACCTTGGCAGGGATAGAATGAGCAATCTATCATCCCGCACAAATTTTGCTGAAACGTCTGATTGATGTAGCTGGCCGATAATACTTTCGATCGTAACCATTTCATACAGCGGATGCTGCTTGTCATCCGCATGATGACATGCGCATGCCATGCGCAGGGGATGCACTAGGTTACTATATCCGGACTGCATCTGAATGCAATCAGTGCTCGTCATTGTAGAGAATGTCTCGAGGTTACCCAATCAATCCGGAAAATTCTTGGATGATCCGGTCCGTGCCAGTTGCTCGACATCCTCGAAACGCAGAACCGCACCAAGGGCCAGTACTGAGTGATACGCGGTTTACACGTCAACGACCCGGGGCCTTGCAGATGAGCGTCTTGGAGGGCGACTGCACTTTATGGGTAACAATGAACGTGAGTGTATATCGAGTTATTGGGCGTTGATGTGTTATGTTTGTCGAAGCTGGCGTGTGGTTCTTCTTGCGGTCTCGGCACTCTTGATCGTCAGAGAAGCGATGTCCGGTGCTGCGCGACACTTCTAGTGCTTTGTCAACGTTCGATTGACGGGTAAGCGATTCCTTTTGGTAGGGTGGGCATTGCCCACCAAACTGTTGGCCTCAGCGAAGATCGGTGGGCAATGCCCACCCTACGGCAGGCCG
>Ga0153954_1001202_pt1 | contig 15064 bp, 12 predicted proteins | sample TSFL038MetaG_FD_102277 | JGI IMG/M metagenome (GOLD analysis project Ga0153954, IMG submission 102277) | Attine ant fungus gardens microbial communities from Florida, USA - TSFL038 MetaG | ecosystem: Host-associated > Fungi > Mycelium > Unclassified | place: USA: Florida, Wekiwa Springs State... | reverse complement strand
CTGCACTTGTCAATTGAAATGCTAAGCACCTCGGCCAAGTCACGACTTGGCCTTCGGCACTTAGCCTTTCACTGGCCAAGTTCGGCAATGTTCATGCGTGATTTAGGGGCGCAAGTTGGGTTTAAACCATTGAGTCACTGTTTTAAAAGCTTGATTATCTTGCGCCAGACTCATTATTTTAAGCAAAAAATCAGGGCCTAATTCGCTCATATGCGTCTGTATAAATTTAGGGGGTCCAAAAAGAGGATCTTGCTCAAAAGCTTTCTGATACTCTGATTGAAGATGAGCAGGTATCAATGATGCGATCTGCTCCATCATTTCCTTCGCAGATAATTCTAAATCTTGGCTTGTCGCTTGGGTAGAAGTATTACTATTACTTGACGTTGCATGGGATGGCGGGCTTGCTGCAGCAGGAGTTGTCTGAACAAGTTGCTTCTGCGCTTGCTGTTTTGCGGCAGGAAAACTTTGCTCTAGACTATGCCACAGCTCGGGGAAAGAAGAACGTGGACAAAACATTTCAAGGAATGGGAAAAACGCCGGGAAGTTTGAGAAACTCCCTATCAGAGCGAAACGAATTTGGCTTTGTACTTCTTCAGCAAGGCTTTCAAAATGAGGTTGCAAAACATGAGAGCAGTAAGCAACGTCTTTAAAAAACTCTAAAAGCTGTTTACCTTGCGCAGATTTTTTCTGGTAGGTTTCCCCCAAAAGGGTAAATTGAGAAGATTCTCGATCTACCAATTGTGAATGAACTTGTGCTAATTCTTTAATGGCTTCAACAGGTGGAGTTTCCATCAAACTTCTCACTTTTTGAGGAAGGCTGGGTTGTAAAAAAGAATCTACCTGTTGCTGCGTAAAATAATCATTCAAGATTGGAGCAAATGCTTTACCTTCTCGAAATGCACAATTCACACGCTCGAAAATTTCTCTTCGCTTCGTACGAGAAAGACGCACCAACAATCCCATGAATGAATCATCAATTAAATTCAGCTGTAATGACATTTCATCGTAACATGACATCAAGAATTTATTAAAATCTTTTAAAAAGTTTTCCCAGTGTTTCGCAGTGGGATCACATTTCATTCGACGCAATTGTTCAAAAAATCCAATAAAATCGAAAACACTTAGAAAAACAATTAATTTTTGTGTATCTTGATCATTAAAGTCTTTTTCTTTCTCAAGAACATCTCTAAACGAGTGCATTAAAGGTAATAATAGCGATAGTAGAGTTTGTTCACATTGCTGAGGGGTGGATGCACTCTTTGAGAATATTGAGTCTACAATTAACTTCAACTGATCTGCTTTTTCAAGTAATTGTGTTTTTTGTGCAGAAGGTAAATCTTTTACCTCAATTGTGGGAGCACTAATATCCTCTTTATTAATGTTAAAGATTCTAAAATCGGTTGAGGAAACAACTTCAAATGCAAAAGATTCAAAGAATAAGATAACACTCTTACCTTGAAGAAAATCATGCACCTCTCCCAAATCAACAAATGGAAGAGTGCGAGATGTATCTTGAGGATCAACCGTAAAGCAATTATATAAATAGTTTCTTAGAAAAGCCGCTTGATTTTTCCAATTTTCTTTATCTTTAACTAGATTTTTAAAGGAATCAGTCGTGCCTTCTAAAGGGGTGTTTTCCAAAGCTTGAAGTAAGCAATGAAGATCTCTAAAAAAAGCGATCGGGGGTGTTTTCCAAAATTGTTCTGACAGTTCCAAACAAAGCGCACGGCTCTTAAGGACAGGTTTGTTATCGAGGCTAAGTAACGTAGAATCTAACGTCCGCAAGCTGTTTTGCAAAACCCACAGCAAACGCACATTGGAGGGCAGTTCACTTAAACGCCCCTTAAGCAACTCAATGGCATGCAAAAGCATCTGATAATTTTCTAAAGGGGATAATTTTTCTATAATTGCCCAAATCTGAGTCGTTGTCAATTTCCCCTTAGGGGTATCCAACCATTCTTTAACCTGTTGAACGACTCGTGATTCTTGAGCAGAGGCAGAAGCCACAGTGGTTGAAGAGGCAGCTGCAGATGCCGTTGCTGGCAAAGCGAAAGAATCCATTGCTGAGAATGGATATCCCGATTTAACTGAAGTTAAAGTCATTGGTTGCATAAAAATCCTTTTTATTAGATTTTTTAAATTTAAGTTTTATTTAATCTGTTTCTTCAGTAAAAATTTGTGCATTCAAAATAGTATAGCCGGGTACTTCTTTAAGTTTGTCAAAGCTATGGGTAGAGCGCATATAAATTTTGGTCACAGTTAATACACCAATCATTAGAGCAAAACACTTTGTGAACCAAACTGAAGTTCCAGAAGTTGGCAATTTCAATGCCTTAAAAAGAAAGTGGGCTTGTTCTCTTTGCAAGAGGATCACTAGGCTTGCCAGGGTGCGTAGCGCTAAAAATCCACTCATAAACCTTAAGCCCGTTGCTGATACGCGAATGCACCCAAGGCTTGGCTTCATCATAAAATCTAATAGTAGGGGGGATTGGGCAACGGGATCCGCAATATAAACTTTCCGTTTAGGTTCTATGTATGCGATATTGATGACCTTATCAGAGCGGGAGATGAAAAATTCCGCCAAAGTAGCGAACTGGTTGCAAGCAACGGACCACTTGCTTTCAGTAGGGGTAAGGCTCGTCCAAATCACAGGAGTTAGAAAAGGGCTATCCTTTGATGAAACACTTGGCATGAGATTCCTCAATTAAATAATGGCCCAATCATAGGATTGATGACTAATAAAGTCAATTATTAATGCAATTGCCCCCTAAGCAGGGTTTTAGCCCTTCCTTACGAACCTTCTGCTCCGCGCGAAATTATAATTAAATTAAAACTAATCTCTCTTCACAGTTCAATTAAAAAAACTATACCCAAAAATGGAGGGGTTTTGTCATACTGCAAAGTTTGCATTATGATTAACTTGGAGGTGACAAATGACGGTCTATCGAACTCCCCATGAAAAACGGCCAATTCTAAATCTGGCCACGGGATTGATTTTGGCGATTGTGCTCGCGCTCTTGGCGTTGCTACTAGGGCTGCCCGCGTTGTTATCCACCAGCTGGGGGCAAAGCAAAATCGTCGATTATGTTAACAGGCAGATTCCAGGAAAGGTGGCAGTGGAAACCATGCACTTTAGCTGGTTTGGACCCCAGGAAGTAGGGGGCTTCACCTTATCGGATCCAGAGGGGCGCACCGTTATGAAGGGTGAAAAAATCACCACAGAGAGCCCCTTCTGGCAACTTGTCAGACAAAATGTCAATATCGGCGCCCTAAGCAATTTGAATGCACAGTTGTTGGTGAGCGGTAGCGGCGATTCTAATTTACAAACAGCTCTTGGTTTGATTCCTAGTATGGGCACGCCGATCACCACTGTCCAGCTGCAAAATGTCAATGCTACTTTAGGCGAGAATAAGGTTTTCACGGTGGCAGGCAAAACGCAAGTGAATAAAACGGCGGGAAAATTTGCCTTTGAAATGAATCAAGGGGTTTGGAACGGCCATGTGGACAACTTCCCCGTCGATCTGATCCAACAAATCAGTGGCCTCGCTGACCTTAAGAAAAATATTGGTGAAACAGTCGATCTGGAAATTACACAAAAGCTAACACCCGACAAGCGCCTAATTGACGGCAAAATTGAAAGTTCGGTTTTGCAAGCTACCTTAAAAGGGGAATTTGACGTTGTCAACCCTCGTCAAGGGATGGGCACGGTGATTCTCCATCAGTTTAAACTCGCAAGTCTGCCTGAAATTGAGATTAAAGAGATCGAACTGCCCTGGAAGCTTGCTGGCGATGACTTACAATTTGGCCTGCAAGGAAGCGTGGGCTATGGTCGTTTGCAAGGAGGTGGCACACTCCATAATTGGGAAACGTTTCAAGGCAATTTTAATCTTGCGGCGATCCCTACTGCTTTTATCGAAAAATTAGCTGGAACAGAGGGGCTTGCTGCCCTGCTTGGTCCCTCGATTGATCTAAAAGCCGATGTGGATTCTCTCGAAAAAGTGGACCTGACGTTGCGGGGCGATCAATGGAATAGCCAAGTGATTTTGGTGAATGAAGAGGGTTGGAAATTGAAGCAACCGGCAGTCGCACGCCTTACACTGACACCCCAGCGATTCAATGTGATCCGCAGCTGGATAAAAAGGGGGGAACAAGGGAAATTTTCCCTTGAAGCGCCGGCGCAACTGCAGCTAAAAATCGATCAGATCGCCCTTCCAGCTCTTGGGCATTGGACCCAAGGAGCGCTCGATGGAAATCTCGTCATCGATCAGCTGACTGTGTTAGATAATAAAACCAAGACATTGATCCGGCTCCACAACATCGAGGGGGGCCTCAACTCCCCCAACTTAAGCAAAGAAGTGCGCTTTAACTTGCAAGGGAAGCAAATTAGCGAACAAGGGCAAGAAAGTGATTTACACCTCAAAGGCAGTTTACAAGAGGGTTGGCTGCAAAATGGGAAGTTCAACCAAGAGCGTTTTTCCCTCAATGCATCTGCCCAATTTCACCATTTGCCGGCAGGGATGCTGTGTGAGATCCTCTGTTTAGAGGAACTGACGCGGGCCCGAATGGAGGCTGTATTTGGCCCCACAGTGGATGGAACGCTGCAAGCGCAGCTCCGTGCATTGCAGGGGCCGATCCAATTTTCTGTCGCTGGTTCTTTAGGTTCGATCGCCCTCGACGGGCTTCTGAATAACGGATATCTCACACTGCGCACCCCTTTTCACTTGCAGCTCACTCCCTCTCCTGCCCTTGGTGAAAGTGTTTTACAAGAATTACTCCCCATCCTCAATGACATGGTGCGGGGAGACCAAAAAATTCAGCTCACGATCGATCCGCAAGGTTTTTATCTCCCATTGCGCAACCCAACTCTCGAAACGATCCAAATTGGGCAGCTAACCTTAGCCCTTGGGCGCCTTGAGTTTGACAATGGGGGGCAAATGGCCAAAATCATCAGCTTAATCCGCCAAACGACCGATCCGATCATTCCCGTTTGGTTCACTCCTATTTACATCAGCGCGCAAAACGGGGTGATTCAAGTGCAACGCTTCGACATGCTCGCCCTTGACCGTTTCCCCTTAGCTTTGTGGGGCTCGATCGATATTCCCGATGACAAGATCGACATGGTAGTGGGATTAAGCGGGAGCGCATTGCAAAGCGCTTTCAGAGTGCGTGTACCTGAATTAGATTACATGATGCAATTCCCCTTAAGGGGCAAAATCGGCTCCGCAAGCATCGACAAAGGGCGCGCCGCTGCCCGGATCGCCGCGCTGACAGCTGCTGCAGCCGGAGGACCGCAAGGTTTGGTGCTTGGCGCTGTTTTAGGGCTAGCCTCTGGAGTGTTTACCGACCCCAAACCACCTGCGCCGACGACTAACCCGCTACCCTGGGCAGGGGAACAACCGTCTGAAGGTGTGGAAGATTCTGGGGAAAGGGAAAAGTCTAAAAATCCAGTAGAGTCCCTGGAGAAAGGGTTTAAGAAGTTATTTAGTCACTAAGAAGGTCAACGCAGAGACGCAAATCTGCGTTAAAAAAAGTGTAAAATATAAAATGAAAAGGACCCGAAGGAACAAAGTCCTTAGGGTCCTTAAGGGTCGCGCTGTTGATTAACGGCGGGACTCTTCGCGATCACGGTAACCACCTCTTTGAGGACGATCGCCACGATCACCACGGTCGCTGCGTGGAGGACGATCGCCACGATCGCCACGTGGGCCAGAGCCAGGAGCGCGTTCTTGTCTTTCAAGAGCTGCGCTAACGCGGATATTGCGATCCATGAACGGTGTTTCGTTCAATTCGGCAATAGCTTTTGCTGCGCCATCGGCGTCTTCCATCTCTACAAACCCGAAACCTTTCGATTTCCCGGTATATTGGTCAACGATAATTCTAACGCTTACTACTCCGCCAAATTTGCCGAAGAGGTTTTTCAAATCATCTTCCGACGATTTCCAGGACAAGTTACCTACGAATAACTTTTTCATAAATTCTCCATGTTGGACATTGATTTCAAAAATGCATCGGATGAAAGGAAAGAAGCTAACATAGGTAACAATGAGACAAGGTAACACCCACCCTTAAGGAGGGTTATCACGGGAAATAAACAGTGTTTTGGAAAGAAATGCAAAACCTGATAATAGGAACCGGACAAAACCGACGTCAGAAAAGTACTTTCACAAACTAGCAACTTACAACCTTCTTGGTCCTTTGTACTCATTTTGAGACAAAGACCTTCATTCATATGCACATCTTCATTGTGCAATAAGGATTGTTAATTGTCCAGAAATTTTATATATTTTCGCCTACCGAGGAGGTATATGCCAGAATTACCGGAAGTTGAAACCGTTGTTCAAGAACTCCTTTTTAACCAAATTGTTGGGAAAAAGATCAAAAATATCGAAGTTTTGTGGCCTCGAACGGTCGTTCCCACGTCGGAACATTTTATCCCATTACTTCAGGGAAAAACCATTCAAGGGATCAAAAGGCGCGGCAAATATCTCGTTTTTTCCCTTTCTGACGGATATTTTCTTTACGTTCATTTGCGAATGACGGGTCATTTCACCTTTAGTCCCCCCTCCCATGCCCGTGTTATTCTCCATTTAAGCGATGGGCGCACCTTGTATTACAACGATCCGCGTAAATTCGGGCGATTTACCCTGGTTGCCGATGCTAGCCATCTGGAAGAGAAGCTGGGATTGGAACCCCTCGAGCCAAGTTTCACTCTCTCAGCGTTTAAAACCTTAATTAAGGGGCGCCAGAGGCAGATTAAGCCTCTCCTGCTCGATCAAAGTGTGATCGCGGGTTTGGGCAATATCTATGTGGATGAAGCCCTTTGGCTGGCCAAAATCCACCCGAAGACACTCTCTAACAGCCTCACCGATTCCGACCTGCAGCATCTGCACAAAGCAGTCCAAGAAGTTCTTCTGCGCGGTTTAGAAACGAAAGGCACTACCCTAGGAAAAGGAAAAAGCAATTTCTACCGCGTCGATGGAGCACGCGGCTCCCATCAAGATCTCTTGTCCGTTTTTAGGCGTACGGGGCTCCCCTGCCCTCGCTGCAACACCCCGCTCATTCGCTTGCTCGTGGCTCAGCGCAGCTCGCATATCTGCCCCTCTTGTCAGAAGGAGTTCACGTGAGCAACAAAATTCGGTTACGGAAATTTCGACGAAAATACCCCCGGCCCCAGCACCCCTTTAAAAAAATCCCCTCTATGCTTCATCAAACCAGGCACATTTTTCAGCGTGAAGTCCAATGGATTTAATCCTTTGACCACTTCCTTCCATTCAAGGGGCATCGAGACAGGCGCTCCCTTTTTGGGACGAACAGAGTAAGGCGCAGCCAAGGTTTGCCCAAAGCGATTTTGGAGGCAGTCCAAATAAATCTGCCCCACCCGTTTTTTGGGGCTTCTTTCCAACGAGGTGAGCTTGGGCATTTCCTTATGCAAATAGGCGGCAATTTGCTCCGCAAAGGCGCGCGATTGCTCATGGGTGAAGCGCGCATGCAAAGGGATATAGATATGCAATCCCCGACCGCCGCTCGTTTTGCAATAATGGGGGATTTTTAAGCCATCCAGCAAGGCATGGCATTCTTGAGCCACCTCTATAACCCGTTCAAAAGGCAATTCCTGGGGATCTAAATCCAAAACGCAATAGTCGGGATACCCCAGTTTTTTGACCCGTGAGGTGAAGGGATGCAGATCGATGCTCCCCAAATTCACTGCGTACAATAAGCTGTCGAGGTTATTGATCATCAAGTATTCGATGGTGCGCTCTTCGTGCTCAATCTCCACTGTTTTTAAAAACTTAGGGTGAGGCTCAGGGATCGCTTTTTGATAAAAAGAGCCTTCATCAATCCCGTTGGGAAAGCGGCGCAGCACGATGGGACGGTCTTTTAAGTAGGGCAAAATAAAGGGGGAAATTTTTTGATAATATTCAAGTAAATCCCCTTTGGTGATCTTTTCGACCGGAAAAAAGACCTTGGATTCATGTGTCCCCAGCAGTGATTTCATGCCGCTTTTTTCTTTCTTTTAGGCGCTGCCGCCGCACTCTTCTTCTCTTTTTTGCTTAAACTAGCTTTAAGCAGCCCCATCAGGTCATGCACCTGAGCGCGTTTGACAGGCTCTTTTTTCGGCTGAATTTTTAGCCCTTTAGCTTTCTTCATGATCATCTCTTTCACCTCTTCCACATAGGTGTCTTTATAATCATGAGGATTGAATTCTGTGGTTAAGCGATTGATCAAATCGAGAGCAAGCTCCAATTCTTTGGCGGAAGCTTTGCCTGACGGTAATTCCAATGATTTGGGTTGAAGCAACTCTTCTTGATAGCGGATTTGATTGAGCACCAAAGCCTCTTCATATGCTTTGATTACACCTAAATGCTCCCGGTTGCGGATCACGAATTTGGCAAGCCCCACTTTTTTAGACTTTTGCAACGCCTCGCGCAACAATGCGTAGGCTTTGCTGCCATTTTTTTCCGGCTCAAGGAAATAGGGTTTCATAAAATAGGCTGAGTCGATGTCGTTTTCATTTACAAAAGATTGAATCTCAATCGTCTTCGTGCGCGCTTGATCCACTTTTTCAAAGTCTTTGTCGTCGAAAACCACATATTCACCCTTAGAAACTTCATAGCCCTTAACTATTTCATTCCAAGGAACTTCTTTCTCTTCTTGCTTACAGATCCGCACATACTTGATTTCAGAATTGTCTTTTTTATGGAGTAAATTGAACTTAAGCTCTTGATCTTGTGTGGCCACATAGAGCTTTATGGGGATATTGACCAACCCAAACACGATAGAACCCTTCCACATGGAACGCATAAACCCCCTCCTGCTTTGCCTACTCAGCCTATCCAAAAAATAAATGGTTTAGGACTTTTTTGAAAAATAAAATTATGTGAGATGATAATCTTTATGAAATTAGAACTTTTTGAAAAATAAAATTATGTGAGATAATATATTTATGAAGATTGATAGTAACTTCTGGCTAAAATTTTATGAATGTTTAGATTATGTGCCCGTAGTTAGTACGGCAACTAATCTTATTGAATTATTTATTATGAAGCGGGTTGTCGATAAAGCTCAACCTCATGAAATTTTAAAAAACAAATTTTACACTTATCTTTCTAATAAAGAAATGCACGAAAGTGGGGAAGGGGTCATTCGCAGACCGTTGCCTTTCATCCCTATATTAGGAAATGCAGTGGTCTTAATCTATGACCGTGTCAATCACAAATATGATGATCCCGAGTACGTGTTGAGCAAACTCATTGAAACAAAGGGGAACATCATGCGGGATGCTTCCCTCCGCTTGAAAAATGACCGCGAATTTATGTTGAGAGCCTTAGAAATTGAACCTAATATATACGCGCATGCTGGAGACCTTTTAAAAAGTAATCTTGATTTTATGGAAGCGGGCTATCAGGCGCGCCAAACCAATCTGAGCTATGCAAGCAAACCCTTTATTCTCGAAAAACTGCGGCAGAACGGAAGCAATCTGCAAAATGTCTTTCACCATAAAATCGATGATGATTTGGTTCGGACAGCTTTGGAAAATGACCTTAAGGCACTAGAATTTGCCCCTCGGCATCGGGAAGACGTACAGTTCGTCAATGTCTTGATGACAAAATATAACGATCCTAAAAATCCTCAGTCGCTGGAAAACTTGCGCACAATCTACAATGCAAGCGGCGACACATTTAAAAGGGCATGGTGGGTTAACATCAATGCGTTTAATGCGCAATACAACGACCATTACGATTCTCAAACAAAGCAAAGACTTAGAGCTCAGCGGGACCTACACGCCCTCGATAATCCTCTCTTTTGTTTTGCTCTTCTTTGTTCGTCTTTTGCTGAAGACTCTTGCCGCAATTTGACTGAAATGAATGATGCACAACTCACTCGCTTGCTCCAATACCCTAGCGAATTTGAGACCCTTTGTGAGGGTCTGGGGCGCCGTTATATGGATCTAGATAAACTGCCAAAGAAAAATCTTCCCGGGTGGAACGAATTTTGGTCAGATCCCCACCGAATGGGCAGACTCTACAAAGTGGAGCCTGGATTCGCCCGTTTTAGTCCGGAGCTATTCGAGAACAAGGAGTCGATGCTGCTATTGATCAATAAGTATCACGCGTCCTTGTCCTTAGCCAGCCCGGCTTTAAAACGAGATCGGGATGTCGTCCTGGCCGCTTGCATGTCGAATATTAAAAACTTGGAAGAGGCCGATCCAGCCCTGCAAAACGATTTCGCCTTTATCGATCAACTTATTCGAAACTACCCCTATTCCTGGCAAGATCGGCAGCTGGTTCTCAAGTATGTCAGAATCCATCCCTTTATTTTAAAGCATGTGGACTCGAATATCCTTAAGGATCCCGCTTTTGTACAAAAGGCAATCGAGGCAAATCTGGAATCATATACTTATTTACCGCCAGCGATGCAGAACGATCGGCAGCTAGCGCGGCATCTCATGGAAAATGTTAATTCCGAAGTCTATGTACATTTTCCTTCAGATCTTCAAGATAACCCAGAGATCTGGCGGACTTATCTCAATCTTCAGAACAAAAAGAAGCTGTGACAGTTCTTTCCCAGTTACCATTTTTAATTAACCCAAAGCGGCCTATCGTAAGTATCAAAGCAAGGTTTGGTAGGGAGGTTATGATAATACTTGAATACGCGCCCAAACTCGTTGGCGATTTCGGAAATGGCGTTCAGGACCTGCTGTTCAAAATCTTCACAGGCGCTGACCACGAGCACTTGCCTTTGCCATGAGATCAATTGCCAAACGCCGTTAATTCTGGTGTCGATCCGTTTAGGGGTTGCTTTTTCATAGAGCTGTGCGGTTAAGACTCCAACGCAGCGACGGTCACAAGGATAAGACAGCAAAGTAATTTGGAAAACGGGCAATTCTGGTTCACAAGGCAATGGGAAGGGCTCAGGAACGATATAATAAGCGCGGAAAATTTCTTTCACTTGCTTTTCAATTTGCTTATCAAGGACAGGGGTGTATTTGTCTTGCGGCTTGACGATATCCACCTTCACGGGGATATTGATCGGCAAACGGTAGAGCATTTCGCTAACCACCCATTTACCTTCGCGAATGGTAGCCAATCCCGGCGTATACTTATCCATGGGAGCCACAGCTTCTAGGGGTAGGGCTTGAGCAACTAATCCTCCTTGAGCCACTTTCGCACCAATATAGCCTCCGGCTCCCCCGGCAGAACCGCGTGGAACAGCTGGTTGAGGGTAAACCGATTGGATAGCAGGGGCGGAAACACCGCTGGATCCATAGCTTCCAGAACTGCCAACACTTGTCCCACCTATGGAACCATAGGCGCCAGTCGGGTAGGCAGCACGCACGGGAGGCAATCCGATGGCCGGAGCAACCCCGGTAATTGGCGCTATGGGCGCAGCGATGGCCGGTGCAGCGGGGGCAGCTACCCCTGCAACAGTTGGTACAACGGGTTGAGCATAGGTGACCGCAGGGTATCCGGCTGGATAGGGGTTGTAGGTCCCTGCGGGAGGTGCTACTGGTGGGGCAACATAAGGAGTGGGACTAACCGCCGTAGCGCCATATGGGCTTGTGTAGGTCACTGCAGGCGTACCAGGCGCAGCATAACCGGGCGCTCCGTAAGTAGAATAAGCGGTGCTTGTTGTGCCATAAGGACCTGGGCCATAGGCTCCTCTTATAGATGTAGACGGTGTCGAAATGGAAGGAAATTGTGTCGATGGAAACTGAGGAGAGGGAAATTGGTAGCCTGTCCCATACGGGTCGTAATAGGCGCTAGTGATCGTTCCCCCTTGAGAAACTGATTGCCCTACTTGATAGCCTTGATTGTAATAGTTATTTAGAGTGTTCGCTTGGGCTGAAAGTTCACCACAAGTCACTACAAAGCCCAAAATGGACATTAATGCAAGATTACGTGTCATAGGTCACTCGTTTCGTTTACGTCAAAAAAGGCTATTTCGCAGGAACAGCCGCTGGAGAAGTTTTTAATTGAAATGATTTAATAAAGAAATCAAATTCTTGCGGTTTTGCGCCACCGTCTGGGGTAGACGTACTCAAAACATAGAGTGTGTTCCCAACCAAAAAGGCTTTTCCTTTGATTTGCAATCCTTGCGAGGCCACGGTAAAATCGAAGGCCTCTGCGTTTTGGTATTGCCCTTTGCGCATATCTTTGATTTCATTTTGCGGATTGCTTTTGAGCATCTCACTGAGCGCTTTTTCTAAAAATTGGGGATCTTTAGCGGCATCTGCCGCCTCTTTTTCCGGGAACGAGATCAGATTGATCGAATAAAGTGTCCCTTCATTTTGTGGAGATAAGAAGATCTCATAATCTTTATTGTCGTGCGATACGCGGGAATGGTGGGGATGACTGGGCAAAAGGACTTTAAACTGCCCTAACGGAGCTGTATACTCGGTCCAGGGGCTCATTTGGGCTTTGATCGTGCCCACTGGGGCAGCCTCTTGCGGGGCTAGACTTTCTCGTCTTTCATTGTAAAACCAAAATGCGCCGGCCATTACAGCCAGTATCCCCAGAATAATTGCACCCCGTCCCATGACTCCCCTCTCTTTAAAATTTAACATATAGGTGATGGGGCTGTTATTGCACAATTGCAAAGTCGGGGAGGCCACGCCTAAAGGGACGGCCCCAAAGGGACGAAGGGACGCAAGAGACGCAAGGGACACAAGGGACGGGGGCCAGGGACAAAAAAGAGCCTAAAATCTAGAATATAAGATACTGATATTCAGAGGCTAAAACCTCAAGCAATACTATTTCTGTCCCTCGGCCGGTCCCTTCTGTCCCTCCCGTCCCTTGTGTCTCTTGCGTCCCTTGCGTCCCTTGTGTCCCTTCTGTCCCTCGGCCGGTCCCTTCTGTCCCTCTCGTCCCTTGCGTCCCTTGATCTGTTCCCCTTCTGAATTCTCTGTAAAAATTATCCGCGAGAGCCTATTGTCATGAAGCATGAAATGCCTATGGATCTTGCTTCCTTTGACGCTGTTGCTATTCTCATGCAAAGAACGGCACCAAGATACTTCGGCGGGATTCGAGAAAGGAGCGCAGGTGCTCCGGATTGGCAGTAAAGAGGATCCAGAAAGCTTGGACCCGCGCAAGGTGCACGATTTAGCCAGCGCCACCTACCTTCACATGCTCTATGATGGATTGGTGCGGATCGATTTTCGAGGCGAGCCCGTTCCTGGTATCGCTAAAAGCTGGGATCTTTCCCCTGATCAAAAAACTTATACATTTCATCTACGGGAAAGCCAATGGTCCAACGGCGATCCCCTCACCGCCGACGATTTTATCCACACCTGGAAATCACTGATCCAACCCGGATTTGCTGCCCCCAACGCTTACCAATTTTACCTCATTAAAGGCGCAAGACAAGTTAAAGCAGGAAAGCTTTCGTCTGACGAGATTGGGCTAAGTGCGCCCGACCCGTTGACCCTCGTTGTGGAACTGGAAGAGGCAGCGCCCTATTTTCCTGAACTCGTGGCTTCTCACTTTTTCTATCCCATCCACCGCGAGCATAATAGCAAGTCCCCGATCAGCAATGGACCTTTTTGCTTGCACCACTATTCTCCTCGCTATGAACTCGTTGTAAAGAAAAATCCCCACTATTGGGATGAAAGAGAAGTGCACCTGGATGGAATTGTAGTGGCCTTTGTCGACAATCACACCGCTTTACGCCTTTATGAAAACCAGGAACTGGATTGGGCGGGCTCTCCTTTAGGCACAATTCCCCAAGAGGCGATTTTGCCTCTTAAAAAAAGCCATCAAATCTTTTCTGCCACAGGAGCAGGCGTACATTGGCTGCGCGTAAATACCAAAGATTCTCTTCTCAATAACAGCGCACTACGCAAAGCGTTAGCCACAGCGATCAACCGCAAAGAGTTGGTTGAACATGTGTTGCAAGGCAATCAAAAAGCAGCACAAGGGATTGTCCCTCCGGCAATTGCCAAACGGCAAGCGGCGCTTGTTGCCGATGGGGATGTCCCTGCTGCCTGGGAGCTTTTTCAAAAAGCACTCGAAGAGGTGGATCATTCCAAAGATGAACTGCCCGATATTACGCTGATCTATCCAGTCGATGAACGCAGCCATAAAGTGGCTCAGACCTTGCAGCAACAATGGTTCAAAGCGTTAGGGGTTACCATCAAATTACAACGCTTAGAATCTCAGTTGTTTATTCAAAGGGTCAAGGAGCGCGATTTCCAAATTGCCACGGGCAGTTGGTTCGCCGATATCCGCGATCCGATCAACTTTTTGGAAATTTTCAGGAGCAAGGATGTCCCCACCAACGCGACCTCTTGGGAAAACGCCCAATTTGCCACATTGCTGCGCACATCCGCGAGCGAAACCAATCCAGCCAAACGGCTTGCCCTGCTTAACCAAGCAGAAGATTTATTGATCGGCGAGATGCCCGTGATCCCCCTCTACTTTGCCAACTACAACTATGTAAAAGATATCACTCTGCTAGGTGTCTACTTTAGCGACTTAGGATACCTCGATTTTAAATATGCCTTCTTTACTGATTAAATTATTCCAGAAGGGGCTCACCCTTTTCCTGGTCATCACCTTGACGTTTTTTTTGATGAAAAGCCTTCCAGGCGATCCCTTCAGCCAAGAGCAAGCCCTTCCGAAAGAAATTTATGAATCCTTGCGCAAACATTATGGCTTTGACGACCCCCTCTGGCAACAATATGGACGCTATCTCAAACAAAGTCTGACGCTGGATTTTGGTCCCTCTTTCCGCTTCGCTGATCGTACCGTTACCGAGATGATTTGGGAAGGTTTCCCCGTATCAGCGCTCATTGGAATAGAAGTGCTGCTTCTCGCAATTTTAGGGGGCACTGTTTTGGGAACTCTTGCTGTGGGTCAGTCCCGTTTCTGGAGCAAACCCCTCTTTTTAAGCGGCACAGCCTTGGCAATGGCCCTGCCGACTTTTGTGCTTGGGGCGCTTTTGCAATTAGTATTGGGGTTGAAACTGGGCTGGTTTCCGGTCGCACGCTGGGGCACCTGGAGTCATACAGTCCTTCCCACATTGGCTCTTGCAGCTATTCCTACGGCTTTCATTGCACGCATGGTCT
>Ga0153954_1001201_pt1 | contig 15076 bp, 13 predicted proteins | sample TSFL038MetaG_FD_102277 | JGI IMG/M metagenome (GOLD analysis project Ga0153954, IMG submission 102277) | Attine ant fungus gardens microbial communities from Florida, USA - TSFL038 MetaG | ecosystem: Host-associated > Fungi > Mycelium > Unclassified | place: USA: Florida, Wekiwa Springs State... | reverse complement strand
AGCTTGTCGAGCAGGAACTCGATCGCATCCACCGCGCCCATCGGCATGAGGATGCGGCGCAGCACCCACATCTTCGACAGCGTCGCACGGTCGACCAGCAGCTCTTCCTTGCGGGTGCCCGACTTGGTGATGTCGATCGCGGGGAAGGTGCGCTTGTCGGCGACCTTGCGGTCCAGGATGATTTCGGAGTTACCGGTGCCCTTGAACTCTTCGAAGATGACTTCGTCCATTCGCGAGCCGGTGTCGATCAGCGCTGTGGCGATGATGGTGAGCGAACCGCCTTCCTCGATGTTGCGCGCCGCGCCGAAGAAGCGCTTCGGCCGCTGCAGCGCGTTGGCGTCGACACCGCCGGTCAGCACCTTGCCGGAGCTCGGCACGACGGTGTTGTAGGCGCGTCCCAGGCGGGTGATCGAATCGAGCAGGATCACGACGTCGCGCTTGTGCTCGACGAGGCGCTTGGCCTTCTCGATCACCATCTCGGCGACGGCGACGTGGCGGCTCGCCGGCTCGTCGAAGGTCGAGCTCACGACCTCGCCCTTCACCGTGCGTTGCATGTCGGTCACTTCCTCCGGTCGCTCGTCGACGAGCAGGACCATGAGGAAGACCTCGGGATTGTTGGCGGTGATGGCGTGCGCGATGTTCTGCATCAGCACGGTCTTGCCGGTGCGCGGCGGCGACACGATCAGCGCGCGCTGGCCCTTGCCGATCGGCGCGATCAGGTCGATCACGCGGGTCGAGATGTCGAGCTGCTGCTGCGGCGTCGAGGTCGAAGCCTTCTTGGTCAAGGTGCCGGTGGTGCGCCGTCCGGTCGAGACGCGGCCCGACGAGGTCGCGCGCGGGGCGCTCTGCTCCTCGGAGATCGTCGGCGCCATGACGCCCGCGCCCTCCATTTCGAGCTTCAGCTTCTCGTCGGGATAGAGCGGGGTCAGCGAGTCGAAGCCGATGCGGTGGCGGAGCTGGTCGGGGTCCTCGAAGTTGATCTTCTTGATCTCGATCATGGCGAAGTAGCGCTCGCCGTCCTTGGGTGCGCGGATCTCGCCTTCGACCGTGTCGCCGGTGCGCAGGCCGAACTTACGGACCTGGGTCGGGCTCACGTAGATGTCGTCGGCGCCGGGCAGGTAGTTCGCTTCCGTGGAGCGCAGGTAGCCGAAGCCGTCGGGGATCACTTCGATGGTGCCGCTGCCGGTGATCACTTCGTCGTTGGCAGCGAGCTTCTGGAGGATGGAGAACATCAGCTCCTGGCGGCGCATCTGCGCGGCGCCTTCCACGCCCTGCTCTTCGGCAAAGGCCAGAAGCTCGGGCGGCTTCTTCATTTTCAATTCTTGGAGATTCATTGTCTTTCAGCCGTTGGGAAATGACGCACGCGCTCGACTGGCCGGAGCGGCCAAAAGCTTGAATTTGAGCATCGTGTCGTTCGTATAAGGGACCCCGTCGATCACCACCGGGCGGCGGCGCCAAGGGTCCTTGTGGCCCTTATATGGGAAGTCTGCTCGGCCTGTCAAAGGCTTAGGTCGACCTCATAGAAAGGCAAAGTCCGGCCCGGAATGGCGTCGGACGGCAGGTGGCGGAGGAAGCGGGCGCCCATGCGCTCGTAGAAAGGAGCTGCGTTCACGTCGGCCAGGATGGTCATGCGCCGGTAGCCCAGGCGACGCGCCAGCGCGACGGCGCCCTCGAACAACGTCCGGCCCGTGCCGGTGCCCATGGCCGAGGGCTCGACGAACATCAGGGCAAGCTCGGCATCGTCGCCGTCGCGACCCACGCTCACCGTGCCCAGCACATGGCCGGCCTCGTCGGTCGCCACCAGCACGCGGCCCTCGGCGATGCTCTCTTCATGCAAGGTGAGCGACGGCACGCAGAGCCGCATGAAGTCGGCGTCGTAGCCCCAGTGCGCCTTCGAGCGCAGGCAGAGAGCCGTCAGGCTCTCCGCCTCGCCGGGATGCGCGGGCCGCAGCGCGACCATCGTCTGCTAGAGGCCGCGGTCCTTGAACACGCCGCTCGCCGTCTTGAAGGCGTCGAGGCTCGCCGGGATGCCGCAATAGATCGCGACCTGCAGGAAGATCTCCTTGATCTCCTCCTTGCTGAGGCCGTTGTTCAGCGCGCCGTTGATGTGCAGCTTCAGCTCGGGGCCGCGATTGAGCGCCGCCAGCATGGCGAGGTTCAGCATCGAGCGCGTCTTCTTCGTGAGACCCGGCCGCGACCAGGCATAGCCCCAGCAATATTCGGTGGTGATGTCCTGGAAGGCCATCATGAACTCGTCGGCGTTGGCCACCGAGTTGTCGACGTAAGCCGCGCCCAGCACGGCTTTGCGCATCTTCATGCCCTCGTCGTAGAGCTTCTTGTTGCGCGGATTCGGTTTTGCCTTTGCCTTCGTCTTGGTCCTGGCCTTCGCCATTGTCTTGCTCCTTCGTCAAAAGACGGCGGAGCATAGTCTCAAGGTCGATCAGGCAACAGCTTGGCTCACCGCCGATTTGGCCGCGGCACCGGCCGACAGCCCCTTGGCGCGGGCACGCTGGCAGAGATCCTCGATGGTGATGGTGTCGAGCTGCGTCATCATCTCCTCGCGCAACGCCTCCCACATCGGCCATACGACCATATGGGCGAGCGGCGAGCCGATGGAGGGATCGTTGGGCTCGCTTTCTGCCTCGAGATTGCGCACGACCCGCACGACCTCACCCAGGGTGATGTGGCTTTTGTCACGTCCCAGGCGATAGCCGCCGCGGGGGCCGCGCTTGCCGGCCAGGACGCCGGCACGCACAAGATGCTGAAGAACCTGCTCGAGATATCGCTTGGGAATGCGCTGGCGCTCGGTGATGTCGCCGCTGCGCACCGGATGCTCGCCGACATGGCAGGCCACATCGAGCACTGCTTCGATGGCGAACATCGTTTTCTTGCTGAGCCGAGGCATCCCCGCTCCTCTCAGGCCCTTCTTTGTGTCGACCCCGCCGCTATGCCCGTGGATCCGAAGCCGCCAGCCCCCCTCTCGGTCTCGCCGAGGGCCGGCACCTCGCGCCAGACCGCTCGGGCATGCCGCGCGATGACAATCTGTGCAATTCGCATGCCGCGGCTGATCTTGAACGGCTCCTTGCCCAAATTGACAAGAATCACGCCCACTTCGCCACGATAATCGGCATCGATCGTGCCCGGCGCGTTGGCCACGGTGACGCCGTGCCGCGCAGCGAGCCCGGAGCGAGGCCGAACCTGGGCCTCGAAGCCTACTGGCAAGGCAATCGCGATCCCGGTCGGCACGATTTTTCGCTCAAGTGGTCCCAGCTCGATGTCCTGATCGACAGCGGCCAGCAGGTCGGCGCCGGCAGCGGCAGCCGTCGCATAGTCCGGAAGCTGCAGGTCGCGCGCATGCGGCAGGCGCACGACCTCGATCTCCACGCTCTCCAGTGCGCTCATTCGGCGGCCGCTGCCTTTCGCGGACGGCCGAGTTCCTGCGCGATGCGGTCGGCCAGACGGATCGCAACCTCGTCCTTGGTGAGGGTCGGCCAATCCTCGACGCCCTCGGGGGCCACCAGATGCACGGTGTTGCGCTCACCGCCGAAGGTGCCGGTGGCCGGCGACACGTCGTTGGCCAGGATCCAGTCGCAGCCCTTGCGCTTGCGCTTGTCGATGGCGTTGGCGACCAGGTTCTCGGTCTCGGCGGCAAAGCCGATCACCAGCTTCGGCCGGTTCGGTCCGGGCCTGGCGATCGTGGCCAGAATGTCGGGATTGGGCGCAAGCTCCAGCGCGGGCGGCGGCGCCCCCGGCTTCTTCTTGATCTTGGCACCGGCGGGCTTGGCCGCTTTCCAGTCGGCGACAGCGGCGGCAAAGATCGCGACGTCGAGCGCGCCCGCCGCGAGACAGGCCGCCAGCATCTCATCGGCCGAATCGATCTTCACGACCTTCACCCCGGCCGGATCGGTGACCGTCACCGGCCCACTCACCAAGGTGACCTCGGCACCGAGCCGCGCAAGCGCGGTGGCGATGGCATGGCCCTGCTTGCCCGAGGAATGGTTGGAGATGTAGCGCACGGGATCGATCGCCTCGCGCGTCGGACCCGAAGTCACGAGCGCGCGCTTGCCGGCAAGCGGCCGTTCGCCAACCAGCATGGTCTCGATGGCGGCAACGATCTCTTCCGGCTCCGACATGCGGCCCGGCCCATATTCGTTGCAAGCCATGACGCCGTCGTTCGGACCGACGAACGTCACGCCGCGCTTCTTCAAGGTCTCGACGTTCGCGACGGTCGCGGCATGCGTCCACATGCGGACGTTCATCGCTGGCGCCGCCAGCACGGGCTTGTCGGTGGCGAGCAACACGGTCGAGGCAAGATCGTCGGCGAGGCCCCCAGCCATGCGGGCCAGGATGTTCGCGGTGGCCGGCGCCACGACCAGCAGGTCGGCGTCGCGGCTCAGCTGGATGTGGCCCATCTCGCTTTCGTCGGTGAGCGAGAACATGTCGGCATAGACCTTGTCCTCGGTCAGCGCCTGCAGCGAAAGCGGCGTCACGAACCGCGCGCCCGCCTCGGTCAGCACACAGCGCACTGCCGCGCCGCGCTTGCGCAGCGCGCGGACCAGCTCCTGCGCCTTGAAGGCGGCGATGCCGCCCGCGACGATCAGCAGGATGCGCTTGCCGTTCAACATGGGCCCCAAATTAGCATAGCGGGCCGTTCAGCGCAGCCAGGCCACGATGGCGGCAAGCAGGGCAAGAACGGCGATGATTTCGGCGAAACCGACATCCCGGGTCCAGCGGGTGAGCACCGATTCGACTTGCGCCTCGACACGCTCGACCTTCTGGCGCTCGTGCTCGGCCACCAGGTGCAGGCTATCGATCAGGCGCGGGATGCGACGCAGGCCCTGCGCCAGATCCTGCACGGCACGGCCGATGGTGGCGCGTGGACCGAAGTGCGTGACCATCCAGTCCTCGATGAGCGGCCGCGCCAATTCCCAGATGTTGACCTTGGGGTTGAGCCGGGTGCCCATGCCCTCGGCCATCAGCATGGTCTTCTGCAGCAGGAGGAGCTGCGGCTGGGCCGCCATCTCGAACTGCTCGGTGACGCGCAACAGATGCGCCATCAGGCGCGCGATCGAGATCTCGTGGCTCGGCTTGCCGAAGATCGGCTCGCCGATCGAGCGGCAGGCCTGGGCGAACATCTCGACCGACTGGTGCGGCGGCACATAGCCCGCGCGGAACTGGACCTCGGCCACGGCGCGATAGTCGCGGCGCAGGAAGGCGACCAGCAGCTCGGCGAGATAGCCGCGCGTGTCCTCGTCGACGCGACCCATGATGCCGAAATCGACCGGCACGATGCGGCCTTCGCGATCGACGAAAGCATTGCCGCCATGCATGTCGGCGTGGAAGAAGCCGTCGCGGAACACCTGGTAGAAGAAGGCCTCCGCGCACCGCTGCATGATGAGGTCGGGATCGTGGCCGGCGGCGATGATGGCGTCGCGATCGCCGATCGGGATGCCGTCGATCCGCTCCAGGGTCATCACGCGCTGCGCCGTGCGATCCCAGTCGATCTCGGGCGCACGATAGTGCGGATCGTCGCGGAAGTTCTCGCCCAGCTCCTGCGCGGCGGCGGCCTCCATGCGCAGGTCCATTTCCACGTGCACCACCTCGGCGAAGGCCTTCACCGCCTCGACGGGCTTCAGCCGGCGGAAGCGCGGCTGGGTGCGCACGACCAGCTCGGCCATCCAGTAGAAGAGATCGAGATCGCGCGCGAAGGCCTTCTCGATGCCGGGACGCAGCACCTTCACCGCGACCTCACGGCCCTCCGCCGTGACGGCGAAATGCACCTGCGCGATGGACGCCGCGGCGACGGGCACGTCGTCGAAGCTCGCATAGAGGACGGCGATGGGCCGGCCTAGCTCGCGCTCGATGGTACGCCGCGCCTCGTCGCCAGAGAAGGCGGGCAGGTGATCCTGCAGGCGGCCGAGATCGGCGGCGACTTCCTCGCTGAAGAGATCGGCGCGCGTCGACAGCGCCTGGCCGAGCTTGATGAAGGACGGCCCCATGTCCTGCAGCGCCGCCGCCAGCCGCTCGCCCGGCCGGCGCGTGTCGCGGCGCCGGGCAAAGAGGCGGGCCCAGGCGACCAATGCCGGCGTGATGCCAAGATTCTCCAGCGGAAAGAGCGCGTCGTGGCGGGCGAGGCTCAGCGCCAGCCGCAGCAGCCGCCAGCCGTTGCGAAGAGCACGGAACATCTAGATACGCCAGCCGGAGTGGAGTGCGACGACGCCAAGGGAAAGATTGCGCCAGCCGACATTGGCGAAGCCCACCGCCCGCATGCGCTCGGCCAGCTCATGCTGCGGCGGGAAACGGCGGATGCTTTCGTGCAGGTAGCGATAGGAATCGGCATCGTGCGCCACGATCCGGCCGAAGAAGGGCAGTGCGCGCTCGGAATAGGCATCGTAGACGCGTGCGACGGGCGCTGACGTCACCTTGCTGAACTCCAGGCAATAGAAACGGCCGCCAGGCTTCAGCACGCGATACGCATCGGCCAGCGCCTTGTCGATGTCGGTGACGTTGCGCAGGCCGAAGGCGATCGTGTAGCCGTCGAAGGAACGGTCGGGAAAGGGCAAGCGCTCGGCATCGCCCGTGGCCCAGGTAAGGCCGCGCAGCAGGCCGCGATCGACGGCACGGTCGCGACCCACTGCGAGCATGGCGGGATTGATGTCGCAGACCGTGACGTCGGCGCCGCCTTCTCCCTTGGCGCCCTGCCTCTTTACGATCCGGAAGGCGATGTCGCCCGTACCGCCGGCCACATCGAGCAGGCGCTCGCCCGACCGCGGGTTCAGCACATCGATCAAGGTGTTCTTCCACAGCCGGTGCACGCCACCCGACATCAGGTCGTTCATCAGGTCGTAGCGAGGCGCCACGGACTCGAAGACGCGCGCGACCATTCCCGCTTTCTCGCTTGCGGGGACATCACGATAGCCAAAGGATGCCCGATCGGCCGAAGTGTCTGAGGGCTCCGTCATGGGGCGCAACCTAGAGGAATCGCCATGCTGCTGAAAGACCGGGTGATGCTGATCACCAATGTCGAGAAATTCGCAGGCCATGGCACGACTGAGGTGGCGCTGGCCCAGGGCGCCCGGATTCTGGCCCACGATCCGTCCTTTCAGGACGCCGCCACGCGGCACAAATACGAAAGCCGCTTCCGGGGCGCCCAGGCGCTTGCGGCCGTCGAGGCGGCCGAGATGGTCGAGGCCGCCCTGAAGCGGTACGGACACATCGACGCTCTCGTGAACAACGATGCCTATCCCGCGCTCCGTGCACCGCTGGGCGAAGCCCGCATGGAGGATTTCCGCGAGGCACTGGAGGCGATGGCCGTGGCGCCGCTCCGGCTGACCCAGCTCGTGGCGCCGTCGATGCGCAAACGCAAGTCCGGCCGCATCGTTTTCGTCTCCTCGGCGGCACCCCTGCGTGGCATCGCCAACTACGCGCCCTATGTCGCGGCGCGCGCGGCCGGCAACGGATTGGTCTCCTCCCTGGCCAAGGAACTCGGCCGCGACGGCATCACCGTGAACGCGGTGGGCTCGAACTATGTCGAGAATCCTGACTACTTCCCGCCCGCGCTGCTCGCCAACAAGGAGGCGATGGCCAAGATGACGGCGCAGATCCCGCTGGGGCGGCTCGGCAAGAGCACTGAACTGGGTGCATCGGTCTGCTTCCTCTGCTCCGATGGCGCGGGCTTCATCACCGGTCACGTGCTGCCGCACGCGGGTGGATGGGCATGAGCGCCGTGGCCAGCATCCGCCCGCTCGAGAAGCGCGACATTCCCGAGACCCGGCATATCCTCCGCCTCGCCTTCGGCACCTTCCTCGGCGCGCCCGATCCGGAGAAATTCTGGCCCGATCTCGACTATGCCGGCGGCCGCTTCGGCGCCGAGCATGTCGAAGCCTTCGCGGCCGAAGACAAGGATCGGCTGATCGGCACGATCTTCGCCACGCGTTGGGGCAGCGTCGCCTTCTTCGGGCCGGTCACCGTCCGGCCCGACGTATGGGACGGCGGCGTGGGACAGCAACTCGTCCAGGCGGCGTGCGATCAGTTCGACGCGTGGGGCATCAGTCACGCCGGCCTCTTCACTTTCCCGCAGAGCGCCAAGCATGTCTGGACCTACGGCAAGTTCGGCTTCCATCCGCGCTTCCTCACGCCGGTGATGGGCATCGCCGCCAAGGCCGGTGCGAAGGTCGGCTATCAGCTCCATGGCGCGCTCCCGGACGGCGAGCGGCGCGAAGCCGAAGCGCAGGTGCGCGCGCTCACCGAGCAGCTCTACCCCGGCCTCGATCTCGGCGCGGAGATCCGCACCGTCTTTCAGCGCAAGCTCGGCGACACGTTGCTGCTGACGGAAGGCGACAGCCGCATCGTGGGCTTCGCCATCTGCCATTGCGGCCCCGGCACCGAGGCGGGGGACGGCACACTGTTCGTGAAGTTCGGCGCCGTCGCGCCAGGTGCGGGCGCCGAGGAGCGCTTCGCCGGGCTTTTCGATGCCTGCGTCGACCGCGCGACAACGCTCGGTCTCGCCAATGTAGTGGCAGGCGTGAACACCGCGCGCGAGAGCGCCTACCGGCAGATGCAGAAGCGGGGATTCCGGACCTTGCTGCAGGTGTCACGATGCATCGTCCCAACGAGCCGGGTTACAGTCGGCCCGAGCTCCATGTGCTGGATGATTGGCGATAGGGTGGGAAGATCCTGCCACAGGCTGACAGCCGCGCCCGATAGGCTCGCGGCATGACCGCACCGACCTTCCACGACAGTGCCTGGTACTGCTACGCCAACAGCACGGCGATGCTGCTCTCCAGCATCGACGAAACCGTGTCGCCGCATTTGATCGAGGCGCTTACCGGTGTCGGGTTGGGTGCGAGCTTCAACGGGCCGCTGCCCTTCTTCGGCGAATTGCAGCCGCCCGACACCGGCATCACGCAGGCATTGGAACTGCTGGGCTTCGCCTTCGACGAGGAAGCGACGGACCGGCCCGAGCCCGTGCCGTTCGAGCGCCTCGAGGATGGGCCTGTTCTCGTCGGTCCGCTCGACATGAGCCATCTCGTCTACAATCCGATGCGGCCGCGCGGGCCCGGCGTCGATCACTACGTGCTGATCCTCGACAGCGACGACGGCCGCCATCGCCTGCACGATCCCGCCGGCTTCGCGCATGCGCTCCTCTCCCGCGACGATCTCGCCACGGCCTGGCGCGCCGACACGATCGCCTACCGTCGCGGTCACTATCGAAGCTGGCGCCATCCCCGGCGCATCGCCTCGCCAAGCGCCGATGCGATCTTCGACAGCGCCATGGACCGCTTCCGCTCCCTCTATCGGGCGGCGGAGACGCGTGGCGGCTGCATCGGCCGCGATGCGATCGTCGCCCTGGCGAAAGCGGCGCGCGAGAACACGCTCGATCAAGCCCAGCGCGGCCATCTGCTCTATTTCGCCCTGCCGCTCGGCGCCAAGCGCGCGCTCGATTATGTCGCGTTCTTCGAACGGCGCTCGCCCAGGCTCGCCGACCTGAAACGCCAGCAGGCCGAGTTCTTCGGCGCCTGCCACACCGCGATGGGCGCCGGCACGACGGAGGAACTCGGCCGTCGGCTCGACGCGCTGGCCGAGCTCGAGCCCGAGATCAAGACGGCGATCCTGACGGCTTGAGCGCGCGGCGCCGGCGCACGAGCCAGACGGCGCCGGCCGCCAAGGCGACGATCAGGACCGCGATCCCGGCTGCCATCGGCTTGTGACGGCCCGGCCACGCCAGGGCCTGGCGGGACCAGAAGGTACGCGCACCCTCGAAGTCCGGATCCGGGCAATCCTTGCCGAACTTCTTGGCCCACGGTTGATAGGCGCCGGTCGAGATATAGCGGCGGTAGATGCTGTCGGCACGCTTGAGATCGGAGCTGTCGAAGGCAAAGCGCGTCGCCCAGCACAACGTCGCGGCATAGGCCTGCGAGCGCTGCGGCAGCAGGTCCACCGCTTCGAGCGCGCGGTCGGTCGCGATCACGCGATAGTGGAAGCGCACATCGGGCTTGGGCGCGCTGGCAGCGAAGCGGCGTTCCTCGTCGGGACCGAACAGCGCCTTCTCGGCCGGGCGCTTGGACGCGTACGAGCTGCTCGTGTCATCGAGGACCGACGGCGCGGTGACGCCGTAGGGGCTGCTCTGGCCGACACCGTCCGAGAAATCGCCGCCGAGCGCGGCCTCGTCGGGCGCGCCCTCGGTGCCCATCAGCTCCATGCCGCGTTGCCGGGTAAGCATCGCCATCTTGAAGAGCGCCTCGGCGCGCGAGACTTTCTGCCAGGGCCAGGTTTGCGACTGCGCCGTGGCGAGCGCGGCGCGATAGGCGCTCGCATATTCGGCAGCCGGCTTGTCGTCCTGCGAGTCGCTCCAGAAAGGCGGTTTCTTCGTATCGGGAAAGTAAGCCGCCGCCTCCTGTGTCCGCCCTTCGCGCATCAGCCGGCGGGCCAGCAGATAGCGCAGGCTGACCGCCGGATCGTCGGTGAGCTGCATCTGGTCGCTGTCGGGCGCCGGCGGCGCGACCGGCGTGCGCGGCGGCAGGCCATCGACGAATGTCTTGAGCTCGTCGACGGTCATCACGCGCTCGGCGACGTAGGTGACATCGCCCCAGTAGTCGTTCGCCACCGGGAACAGCATTTTCAGCGATTGGGCGTAGTCGCCCACGCTCACATGGATGACGGCGGCCTCGCCGCGCAGGCGCAACGCCGCAGGCGCATCGAGCGGCGAATCGGCGCCGGCCTTCTCGAGCTCGGTCAGCGCGGCGGTCCAATCGCGCACGGCGGCGGTTCGATCACCGCGCCGCAAGGCGAGCTTGGCGCGCACCCAGAGGCCGAGCGGGCGCGTGGTGTTGGCGACCAGCTTCTCGCCGACGTCGTAACGCGCGGTCTGGTAAGCGAGCGCGGCCAGCCGGTCGATGTCGTCGCCGGTCGGCGCGGGCTGGCCGAGCACGGCATCGATCACCTTGCTTGCGGCATCGGGATCGTCCGACAGGCTGTCGCCGCCATAGTCGTCGTCGCGCGCGATCACGTAGGCCACCAGCAGGCGGCGGACCAGCGGCACGGTAATCGCCGCCTTCAGCCGATCGGGATCGGCGACCAGCGCCGCGGCGACATCGCGCAACGACAGGAGTGCGATCTTCGATCCGCGTGCAGCCTGCTCGGCGTAGAGCTGGACGCCGCGGGCGATCAGGCCTTTGACCTTGGCGTCGTCGGCGTCGGCCAAGTCGAAGGGCCAGGGTGATTCGATCACTTGCGCTTCGATGAGATCGATGCGCGCCTCCTCGCCCAGGCTGGCGACGGCGAGCCCCATCGGATCGGGCGCACCCGCCTCCGCCTGGGCGCGCGTAGCGCGGAAGGCCGTGCGCGCATCGTCGGCCTTGCCGGTGAGCTCGTAGATGCGGCCCTGCATGTAGGCCGCGGCCACCGCACGGATGCGACGCTGCTCGCGCGGCAAGGCCTCGATCTCGTCGAAATAATGCGCGGCGCTGTCGAAGCGATCGGCCCGGAACTCGATGGCGCCGGCGATATAGTCGAGGACCGCGACGGGAAGGCCGGCGCCCGCCACCAACGCGGCCTTGCCGCTGTCGGCTTGCCGCGCCGCGTTGAGCAGCTCGGTCAGATAGTCGGCCGAGCGCTCTGCGCCGCCCAGCAGCGGCTGCCAGGCACCCTGGGCGATCTCCGCCCGTTCGGCGGTCACCGCCTCGGGCTCTGGCGCGCTGTCGAAATCGACCGTCTCGACCGCGTGCAGCTTGTCGTGCTGCGCCGGCACCAGACGCATCACTTCGAAGCCGAAGCCCAGTCCCACCGGCTTGGTGACCGTATCGGCGCGATCGTCGAACAACTGCCAGGGAAAGAACGGACCGCAGGCGAAGGCACCGCCGATCGTGGCGGTCGCGATCACGGCGATCCAGGCCATCCTATTGAGCGACATCGAGCTGCCTCTGCGGTTGGGAGCAGCGGGCCCAGCCGATCACGCGCTTGCCATGCGCGCGCAGCCGGCCGCCGTCCTTGGGCCCGTCGAGGGCGAGAAGGTGAGCGGTATCGGTGTGGACCGAAGCGAGATGGAAGCCATTTGCGCCATCGGCCGCTTCGCAGCCGGGATCGAGCCGCACCTGTCGCGGCAGCGACACGTCGACTTGCCCCTCGTTGATCAGGGTGACGTCCCATAGGTTTGGGCTGTCGGTCGGCACGAGCGCGGCGTCGAGACGGGCCGGCGGCAGATGGCCGGTGATCACGGCGCGCCACGTGTCGAGGCTCCAGGCCCGCACGTCGGCCGTCGTCGGCAATCGGAACCAGACGAAGCCCCGCAAGCCTACCGGCGCCGCGCGTTCCAAAGAATGAATCAGATCGAGCACCGCCTTGGGATCGGCCCCCAGGGTCTCGCCATCGTCGTGGCCGGTGAGCAGCTTCCGCTCGCCTTCGACGCTCGCGAGCTTGCCATCGGCACGCCAAGTCACGCGCACATCATAGGCCGGCAGGGCCACCCGGAACGGCCCCGGGATCCTCCGGCCGAAGTCACGCACCCAACGCTCGGCCTGCACCGGATCGAACAGGCCATGGCGCGGATCGTCGACGGCATGGACCTGCAGGACGATCTCGCCCAGTTCGGCCGCCACCCGCTCCAAGGCCGGCGACGACATCCAGGTCGGCAGCGCCGTGATCGAGAGCGCGAGCCCGGAGGGCAGACGCTGGCGCAGCGCGGCGAGGAAGCGCGCATAGCCCGCGAGCTTCGAGGTCGGGCAGTCATAGTCGATCTCCAGACCGGCGAGCGCGGGCGCCGACGCGACGGTTGCGGCGATGCGATCGAGCAGCGCGGGCATGCGCGCCTCGTCGAGCCGGCCGTCGATGCGGATCACGGCGACGATCGGCCGGTCGGTACCGCGGATCTCGGTCCACGGCACGGCGACGGCGGTCCAGTGCCCCGACGCGGCGGCCTCGCCGACGAGGAGATGCCAGCGCGCGATAAGGTTGGCCGATTGGGCCGCCGCCGCGACGACCTTCGGCGTCCACAAGCGCTGCCAGATATAGGCATCGTGAGGCGGAGGGCCGGCCATGGGACTGGTCTCCGCCGTCGATCCCGACAGCCCGACCACGCACAGCAACAACGCTGCCAGCAACCGCATGACGATCCCCGGAATTGCCAAAAGAGTCTATCAGCCGTCGTCGCGACCGGCGACGGGTTACTGACACGTCGACGGCGCAAAGAATGTGCGTTCACGCACTTCGAACGGGAAGCCGGCGTTGCGATCTGGCGTCCGCCGGGAGATCGCCCGTTAAAATAACGGAAAAAAACTATTCGAGGGCCTGCGCAGCTGCGCTAACTGCGCTAACTGGCCGAAGGGGGCACGCGCGGAGCCGGGCGGACGCAAAGCAGGCATCGTCATCCGCACCACTCTGCATCGATCCCGGGCCAAAGACCTGTTTTGATCAATGGTCGCGCCGGTTAGGCTGTGCATGTCCGGAGAGGAGCGCCATGAGCCAGCCCGTGCCGTCGCGTTACCATGCGTTGGACAGTCTGCGCGCTTCGATGATGTTCCTCGGCATCGTCCTGCACGCCATGGTGGCCTACTCGCCGGACACGCCCTGGCTGATCCGGCCGCTGGACACGAGCAAGGTCTTCCTTCCGGGGGTCCTCTTCATCCATGCCTTCCGGATGCCGGTGTTCTACGCCATGGCCGGCTTCCTGACGGCGCTGTTGCTCGAGCGCTATGGCTGGCGGCGGGCGATCGTGAACCGGTTCTGGCGCATCGCCGTGCCCTTCGTCCTGGGCTGCCTGCTGCTCGTGCCGTTGATGTTCTTCCTCGCCTCCTATGCGAAGAACGGCTCGGCGGAGCGTGCATGGCTCTTCATCGTCTCAGGGCGCTTCCTGGCCTATGCGCACCCCATTCATCTCTGGTTCCTGGAATATCTGCTGCTGCTCTACGGCGTCGCCGTGGTGCTGGTCGTAGTGGCATCGCTGCTTCCGGAAAAGGCCCGGAGTACCGGCCTCGCGGTCTTTCGATACGGGGTGCACGCCGTGTGGGCGCCGCTGCCGATGGCCGTCGTGGCCTTCCTGACCCTGCTGCCGATGAAATGGGCGGGCCTGCAGGATCCACCGACTTTCGCACCCACGCCGCACATCCTGCTCGCCTATGCGGTGCCCTTCTTCTTCGGCTGGTTGCTCTATTACGCGCGCGACCTGCTGGACGTGCTGAACCGGCGCGCCTGGCTCTATAGCCTGCTCGGCCTCGCGCTGGGCATCGCCTATGTCGCGCTGATCTTCACGATGCCACCCAAGGGCGCGGGCTTCTACGTCATCCGGGCGGTGCTGGCGCTCGCCATGTGGTGCCTGATCTTCGGCATCACCGGCCTCTTCCTGCGCTATTTCTCGGGCCACAGCCCACTCTGGCGCTATCTCTGCGATTCGTCCTACTTCATTTATATCGCGCACCTGCCCGTGATCCTGGTGCTCCAGCTGCTGACATTCAACGTCCAGCTTCCACCCGTGATCATGGCGCCGATCGTGCTGATCGTGACGACGATCGTGCTCCTGCCGGTCTACGCCTATGCCGTGCGCCCGACCTTCCTTGGCGCCCTGCTCAACGGCCGCCGCTACCCGCCGGCGATCTGGCCGACGGCTGCGGTGGCTACGTGAACACGACGCGCGCGATGCTGATCGCCACCACGAACAGAGCCGAGGCAATCACGCAGAGGGCGACGGGATGGCCGGACATGCCGCGGGTCAACTGAACGCCTCTTCCCATGTGCCGCGCGTGGAGGCCTTCGAGTACTCGGTCGCGCGGTTCTCGAAGAAGTTGGTGTGCTCGATGGCATTCAGCATCTGGTCCATCCAGGGCAGCGGGTTCTTGGCGTCGCTGCGGTAGATTGGCTGCAGGCCGAGCTGCGTCAGGCGGCGGTCGGCGATGAAGCGGATATAGCGCTTCACGTCGGTCGCGGTCATGCCCTCGATGCCGTCGAGCTGGAAGGCGAGATCGATGAAGGCGTCCTCGTGCTCCACGATGGTCGAGCAGGCGACGTAGATCTCGCGCTGCAGGGCCTCGGTCCACACTTCCGGGTTCTCCTGGATGAAGGTGCGGAACAGCTTGACGATCGAATT
>Ga0153954_1001200_pt1 | contig 15076 bp, 12 predicted proteins | sample TSFL038MetaG_FD_102277 | JGI IMG/M metagenome (GOLD analysis project Ga0153954, IMG submission 102277) | Attine ant fungus gardens microbial communities from Florida, USA - TSFL038 MetaG | ecosystem: Host-associated > Fungi > Mycelium > Unclassified | place: USA: Florida, Wekiwa Springs State... | reverse complement strand
TCGATCCCCGCCGCCTTGCACTCGGCGATCGCCTGAATCGCTTCGGGCCGCGGCGGGTCGATGAGGCCAACGAGGCCGATGAGCGTGAGGCCGCCCTCTTCGATGTCGGCGAGTTCGAGCGCATCGGGGTCTGGCGCCGGCGTCGAGGCGAAGGCGATGACGCGCTGTCCGCGCGCCGCGAGCTTGTCGATCGCCACCCGCCACGCTGGCGCATCGAGCGCTTCGGGGCCGGCGGGGGCCGCCTGGGTCGCACAGAGTTCGAGCACGCGCTCGGGCGCGCCCTTGACCGTGACGAGACGATCCGCACCGACGGGATTGAGCGTCGCCATGTATCGATGGCGGGAGTCGAAGGGAATCTCCTTGAGCCGCGGCGACTCGTGCCTTAGCGCCTCGGGGTCGATGCCCGCCTTCATCGCGAAGGCGATCAGCGCGCCCTCCATCGGATCGCCGTCGACGATCCAGTCGACCCCCGATTGTCTGAGCGAGGCGTCGTTGCACAGGAGCGCCGCGCGGGCGAGGGCTTGAAGCGCGGGATACGTGGCCGGGTCGATCGCGGCGCCGGCGCGAAGGAATTCGCCACGCGGCGCATAGCCGGTCCCCGTCGTCTCGAACTCGGCCCCAGCGGTCAGAACCGCGCCGACCGTCATCTGGTTCAAAGTGAGCGTGCCGGTCTTGTCCGAACAGATCGTCGAAACCGCGCCCAAGGTCTCGACTGCGGGAAGGCGGCGAATGATGGCGTTGCGATCCGCCATCCGCCTGACGCCGATGGCGAGGGTGATCGTCATGACCGCGGGCAGGCCCTCGGGAATCGCGGCGACGGCGATTCCGACCGCGGCCATGAAGGCATGCTCGAGTTCGTAGCCGCGCACCGTGAATGCGTAGACGCAGACGCAAGCGGCGATCGCCAGAATGATGATCGTCAGACGCCTGGCGAAAACATCCATCTGACGCAGCAGCGGCGTGGTGAGCGATTCGACCTCGCCAACCATGGCGCTGATGCGCCCAAGCTCGGTCGAGACGCCGGTCGCGACCACCAGCCCGGCCCCCTGGCCGCTCGCGACGATCGTGCCGGAATAGGCCATCGAGGCGCGGTCGCCAAGCGCCGCGTCGGGCGCGACGCGATCGGTCGCCTTGTCCGCCGGCGCCGATTCGCCCGTCAGCGCGGCCTCCTCGATTCTGAGGTTCGACGCGCGCAACAGCCTGAGGTCGGCGGGAATGCGGTCGCCGGCCTCAATCAGCGCCACGTCGCCGACGACCAGGTTTTCGGCGGGAACGGTGAGCCGGCGCCCGTCGCGCAGGACCGAGGCGTCGCGGGTCAGCATGGCTTGAATCGCCGCGAGCGCCTTCTCCGCCCGCCCTTCCTGGATCAAGCCGATCACGGCGTTGATGAGGACGACCGCGAGGATGACGACCGCGTCGAGCGCGTGACGCAGGAGAACGGTGACCGCCGCCGAAGCAAGCAGGACATAGATCAGCAGATTGTTGAACTGGGCGAAGACGCGCGAGAAGATCGAGCGCGATTTCGCCGCGGGCAGGCGGTTCGGCCCATCCGCCGCGAGACGCCGCGCGGCCTCGGCGCCGCTCAATCCCTCGGCCGAGGAATTCAGCCGCTCGAGCGCCGCCTCGGCCGGCTCCGCATGCCAGGGCCGCTCCGTCTCGAGGGTCGTGACCTGCATCGCTCGAGCCTCTTTGGCGTTCCATCCTGATGGGGCATTCGCGGGAGCGAGCGCGTCGATCACGCCCGCCCGAGAGGCGGCTCGCCTCCGCTCGCGCGGGGGTTCCGTGCTCCGCTCTCAGCCGCTGACGGCGGCGATGTCCTTGTCGCCGAGCCCCTTGGCGTCGGCGCGCGCGAAGGCCTTCGCCGCCCCCTCGATCATCCCGGCGGGCGCGCCGAGCGATTGGGCGAGCGCCGCCGCGTAGCGCGCGTCCTTGAGCATGAGATTGAGCGCGAAATCGGTCGGCTCGAAATCCTCAGCAAGCATGCGCGGCAGTTTGAGCTTGACGATGGGGCTCGCAGGCGCGCCGCCCAGGATGAGATCGGAGATCTGCTCGTTCTTGAATCCAGCCTTCTTGGCGACCTCGAGCGCCTCGGCGAGCGCGGCGATCTGGCCGGCGGCGAGCTGGTTGTTGATGAGCTTCCAGGTCGCGCCCGCGCCGATGGGGCCAAGCAGATCCATCGCGCCGCCCACCGCCGCAAGCGCCGGCCGCGCCGCCTCGTACGTTTTAGGATCGCCGCCGACAAAGAACCTCAGGCTCCCGGATTCGGCCGCGGGACGGCTGCCGCCGACCGGCGCATCGAGGAAGCCGACGCCTTTGGCTTCAGCCTGGCTGGCAAGCTCGCGAATCCAGCCGGGGGTCAGCGTGCTCGATTCGATTCCGATCGCGCCCTTCTTCGCTCCGGCGAGCGCGCCGTCAGGCCCGAGCCAGACGGAGCGCGAGGCCGCGTCGTCCGCCACCATGGCGACGATGAAGTCGGCGTCGGCGGCCGCCTCCCGGGGCGTCGCCGCGACCTTCGCGCCCTTGGCGGCCAGCGGCTCCGCTTTAGCGCGCGTGCGGTTCCACACCGAGACGGCGAAGCCTTTGGCCAGCCAATTGGCGGCCATGCCGCCGCCCATGATCCCAAGACCGAGAATCGCGACGCGTCGCATGAGCATGCTCCCGAATGCGTGAACCTATTTCAGATGATCGGGTCAAAGCCGATTCCCATATCCGCGAACGGGCTCAGAGCACGTGCGAGCCATCGCCGGCGCGCTTCGCGGCCTTCTGGAATTTCTTGATCACCCGGTCGCGCTTGAGCTTCGAGATGTGGTCGATGAAGAGAACGCCGTCGAGATGGTCGATCTCGTGCTGCAGAACCGTGGCGAGCAGGCCCTCCGCCAAGACTTCGCGCTCTTTCCCCTCGCGGTCGAGCGCGCGGGCGCGCACGGAGGCCGGCCGCTCGACCTCGGCGTAATATTCCGGGATCGACAGACAGCCCTCCTCGTAGGTCGAGCGCTCTTCCGACGACCACACGATCTCGGGATTGATGAACACCTGGGGGTCCGGCGGTTCGTCCTTCTTTGCGGTGTCGACCACCAGAAGGCGGATGGGTTCGGCGATCTGGATGGCGGCGAGCCCGACGCCCGGCGCGTCATGCATGGTCTCGATCATGTCGTCGATCAGGCGGCGCAGATCGTCGTCCACGCGCTCGATCGTCTTGCTGACGAGGCGCAGCCTGGGATCGGGCAAAATGATGATGGGTCTGAGCGCCATGCGGGACTTTTCGACGGGAGAAGCGGGGCGACTGATAATCGCCTGGATAAGCGCGGTCAAACGCGTTCTCATTTTGTTCAGGCGCGAATCGACCCAGGTCGACGAGCCGGGCAATCTCGGTCGCCGGTCGGTCCCAAAGGCGCGCTCAGAGACTATGCTTCTGCGTGCGGAGCGAACCTCCTCACAGCTCAACGGAGGCTGGAGGTTGGCGAACGATTTTGAACGCGCCGCCAGCCGGTCGCGAGGCGACTGGATCAGAGTCCGGCTGCCGGGCTTGGCGGCGGCGGCATCGCTGGCAAGGCTTGTTCGACAGCAAGACCGAGGGCGAGCAAGGCTCGGTCGCCGCCGGCCGGGCCGTCGAATTCAACCCCAATGGGCAATCCCTCCTTCGTGATCCCGGCGGGCACGACGAGGCCTGGTAGAGAACCACAATTGCTGACGGCGACATTCCTCGGGAATACATCCAATATTGACAGCTTCTGCCCTCGTATCTCGAGCTCTTCGTCCTCTCCGATCAGGGGCGCCGGGAGCGGCGCCCCTGGGAACGCGATCGCGTCGAGCCTGTTCTCGGCGAAGAATGTCACGAGCGCGGAACGCATTGCCGTCATTGCGGACAGCGCCTGCTCAAAGGTCTCATCGGAGGCAAATGCGGCTCCGCCTGGCAAGGCGATCAATTCGAACAAGCCGCGCAACCCGGTGCTCATGCCGGCCACGAGCTGCGACAAGGTAACGCCTGTTTGATGGCGCTCGAGATAATCGGTCAGGCTCGGCGCGGTCACGCGAGCAAAGACGTTCAGCGCGATCTCGGCCGACCTCATGGCTACGTCCGGAAGGCGGACGGTCACGAATTCCGCGCCCGCGTCCGTGAGCCTGCGCACGGTCTCCGTCATCACGCGCTCGACTTCCGGGTCGAGCGTTTGGTGGAAGTAATCCGGCGCCAAACCGATCCGGACGGTCCTCAGCGACCGCGCCTTGAGGTCCGGCGCAATTCCGGTCACGGCGGCGTCAAAGAGAACAAGATCGGCGACGCTGCGCGCGTGCGGACCGGGAGTGCTCGAATATTTCGGAGCGATGGGAATGACGCCCTCGTTCGGATAGCGCCCGAAAGTGGGACGGAATCCCGCAATGCCGCACATGGACGCGGGAACCCTGATCGAGCCCAGCGAATCCTCGGCCACCGATAGTGGCGCGATGCGGGCCGCAACGGCGGCGGCGCTGCCGCCGCTGCTGCCGCCCGGAATGCGGTCGTGCCGGTAAGGGTTGTGAACCGCGCCGGTGATCGCATTGTTGCTGGTCCAGCCGTATGACAGTTCGTGCAGATTGGTCTTGCCCATCAGCAGGGCGCCGGCCTCAAGCAGGCGTTCGGCAACGGGCGCATTCTCTCGCGGCTGGAATCCGCGGAGAGCGCCTGTGCCGCCGGTGGTCGGCAGCTCGCGGGTGTTGATGATGTCTTTCATTGGGATCGGCAGCCCATGCAGCAAGCCGAGCCGCTCTCCGGCCGCACGCCGGCGGTCGGCTTGGCGCGCTGCTGCCAAAGTCGCGTCGCGGTCGAGCGAAATGAAAACATTCAGATGCGCGAAGGCTAAAGCGCGATCCAGCAGCGCCGCCGCATAGGTTTCTGCGAGCAAGTCCCCGCCGCGCATGGCGGCCACTGCTTGCACGGCTGTCAGATCGGTCAGTTCCGATGGCGCCATTGCGTCCTCCCTGGATTGCTCAGTGAGGCGTAGCAGCGCTTCGATTCGATAGTCTTGTTCGATGGTGCGGCTGTCTTTTGGCGATTATTGGGCTTTATACGAGCTGTTCTTGCGGTAATTTCCCGGGGAGACTCCGGTGATCGCCCTGAAGCGCTTAGCAAAATGGCTCTGGTCCGCGAACCCCAGCGTCAGAGCCAGGACCACCAGCGGCAGATCGGTCATGAGAAGTCGCTTGGCTTCCAGGACGCGTCGCTCCAGCAGGAATCGGTAGGGAGACCGTCCGGTCGCCGCCTTGAAGGCATGGGCGAGATGGAAGCGATTGAGGCCGGCGACGGCGGCCAGGTCGTCCACGCCCACATCCTCCGTGAAATGCGCTTCGATATAGTCGATCGCGCGCTCGATCGGCTTCGAGATGGGCCGCGCGCGAAGGTCCGCGCACGACCGCGAGGGAAGGTGCTGGAAAGCGCGGGCGAGTAGACAGGTCTCGGCCGCATCCGCGAAAGCTCGCCCGCGGGGAAAGCCCGCTTTGGCCTCGCCCGCAATACTGACAATAAGCTCCCGCAATAGCGGATCGACGAGGCTGAAACTTTGTCGCGGCCCGGAAGAGCGCGGCGCTTCCAACGCGTCGCGCATCTCCTCGTAGTGCACCGGGTCTATGTAAACCGACGACACCATCTCAGCCCTGCGCCAGGCGAAGCTGTGCGGTTGTCCCGATCGTATGATTGCAATTTCGCCAGGCCGCATCCGCCCCTCGCTCCGCCGCCCCGTCTCGCTGTGCAACGAGACCTCCACCGAGCTGTAGGCGCCGACGACGAGTTGAATTTCAGCGTGCTCATGCGTGGCGACACGCTGCGCGCCCAAAAGACCGCGAAAGGCCGTAAAGCGATTGACGAGTTGGCGGTCTCGATAGGTGATGTTGTCGTCGGCGTCCCTCAAAGCCGTTCCAGCTCCAAAGACCAACCCAGTCCGGCGTCCCGTTCCGAAATAATCGTCCACGACGAGACGGGTGACGCGGAGGAAGCCTCGGGACTGATAATGGGGTGGACAAGCGCGGTCAAACGTGTTCTTATTTTGTTCCAGCTCCTAGCCCGACCCGCCCGACTTGACGATCCCCGCCGCCGCTCCGATCGCCGTCATTGACGGCGTCCCGATCTCTCTCTCCGAAGCGCTTGGAGCGGCCTCGGCTCTCCTGGCGGCGCTTGCGGCGCTCGCCCTCATCGCCTTATGGCGCGCTTCGGCGGCGCGGCGGCGCGAGCGGGAGATCGCCGACGAGCGGCAGGATGCGATCGAGGCGCGTTTCGCGGCGCTCGCGCAGGCGAGCGCCGAACTTTCGGGGCGGATCGGGGGCATGTCGGAATGGCTGGGCTCTCGCCAGACGGACCTCGCCCGCATTGTCGCCGAGCGGCTCGATTCGGTCGGGGCGCGGCTTGGCGCGGGCCTTGAAAACCAGGCGCAGACGACGGGCGAGAACCTGACCAAGCTCAACGAGCGCCTCGCGGTGATCGACGCGGCGCAGTCGCGCCTGAGCGAAATGACGCGCGAAGTCGTGTCGCTCAAGGACATTCTGGCCAACAAGCAGTCGCGCGGCGCCTTCGGGCAAGGGCGGATGGAGGCGATCGTGCGGGACGGCCTGCCGGCCGGGGCGTACGAGTTCCAGGCCACCCTCTCGAACCGTGCCCGTCCCGATTGCGTCATCCGCCTGCCGGGCGACGCGCGCCTCCTCGCGGTCGACGCGAAATTCCCGCTCGAAGGCTTCACAGCGTTGCGCGCCGCGCGCGACGATGAAACGCGCAGGACCGCGCAAACGCGGGTGCGCGCCGACGTCAGCAAGCATGTGAAGGACATCGCCGAGCGCTATCTCTTGCCGGGCGAGACGCAGGACGTGGCGCTCATGTTCGTACCGTCGGAAGCGATCTATTCCGACCTCGTCGACCATTTCGACGACATCGTGCAGAAGGCCCATCGCGCCCGCGTCGTTATCGTCTCGCCGACCTTGATGATGATGGCGATCAGCGTCGCTCAGGCGATTCTGCGCGACGCGCGCATGCGTGATGAAGCCCACGCCATCCAGGCCGAGGTCGGCAAGCTCATGAACGACGTGCGCCTGCTCGTCGAGCGCGCGGCCAAGCTCGAGACGCATTTCCGCCAGGCGCAGGAGGATGTGCATGGGCTTGGCGCCGCAAGCGCCAGGATCGCGCGGCGCGGCGAACGGATCGAATCCATGGATTTTTCGCGCGAGGACGTGGCCGGTCCCGAGATCTTGCCCTTTGCGCGCGGCGCGGAATAGGGACAAACGGGAAGTTGGATGGCCGGCACGGAGTGGCGTTTGAAAAAATCAAACGTGGGGTTCGAGCAAAGAGAAAAATAACTTACGATCGTCCTCTGTATGAAGATCGTAATATGCGATATGATAGGGTTTATGTTCGATCACGTCGCTGAACAGCACATAGGGAAGATCATCGATGCTGATTTCAGCTACAAGAGCGGAGAAATCCTTGTTGTAGCAGTCTGCAAGCAGCTTCATGTTGGTGGAAGGAAAGTTATCCTTGAACGCTATGTTGAAAGCAGGTCGGAAGTATCGAATCAAGGCCGCTTCATAAAGCGCTATCCGTTCAGCCTCATTAGTGTTGTGTAGTTTGTATAGTCCTTTATTCATGCGATCAAGGCTGTTAGATTTATCTCTCGCGTCGCGATTAAACATAGTAACAAGGTCAGTACCCAGTTCTAGTGATAACATAATGATTGTTAGATCATACGCATCTGGAACGCCTTTGAGGGCGATTTTTTGCAAAGTCTCATGCTTCTTTAGTCGATCCAGTGCGCTCCTTGCTCCATTCAAACCATAAGCTTGGCCAATATATAGAATCTTGAAGTCGACAGCTCGCTCCATGTGATACAGATACCTAAGCATCGCATCCTCGATGGGGATGAACTGTTTTTCTCCATTGACCTGTACGCATACCTCCATGGATGGTTCACAAGTTATTGATATGTCTGACGGAGGGGACCACTGCACTTCTCGTTGATTATTAGCGACAATGAACGATGCCACGACGTCGGTGCCTTTTTTCTTAGCTTTCAAGAACTTAATTTTAGGAACCAAGCCGATGAGATAAATATGGCAGTCATTTATCAATTCAAAATGCGAACGGATTAGTTCATCTTCGTAGATCACCGCGGCAGACATAATAACGAAGTTGGTCGCATACAACACCAATGCGTTCTCTACTTGAAACGCATTCTGTTCGGAACTCCTCGCCATGCGCCGCCACCTTAAAGCGATCTATCAATGGGTGAAGCACCCGTAGAGAAGATGTAGCTAACTCAACTCTCTTGGTAAAGCCGCGAGCATCCCTCTCAAAATGTCGCCACTCGCGCAGCCCAACCGTTGGCCGGTCGTGACAGCTGCCGCGACATCACCTCGTTGGCGAACCGTGGACTAGACGGGGCGGGCAAGATCGTTAAGGACATAACGGGACTGCAATGCCGCGAATCAGCGCGGTGGGGTTCAGTCGATCAGGGGGCTGCCCAGGTGATTGCACAATGACCGCGCGCATCGACCGGCGCGGCCTCTTGGCGGGAATCGCGGTTCTGCTTGGTGGCTGCGCGACGCAGGGCGGGCTTCCGTTCGGGTCCGGCTTCGGCAACCCGGCCGAATATGGTCCGATCAACGACCATGGCCACGAAATTCCCGCGCTCGACATGAGCCGGATCGATCCCGGCGTGCTTCGCCGGCAAGTCGCCTTCGCTGGCCCCTATCGGCCGGGCACGATCGTCGTCATGATCGGCGAACGGCATCTCTATTTCGTCGAGCCGGGCGGGACGGCGATGCGCTACACCGTCGGCGTCGGCCGCGAGGAGGCGCTCAATTTCCGCGGCAACGCCGTCATCGGCAGAAAGGCGGAATGGCCGCACTGGACGCCGACCGCAGACATGATCCGGCGCATGCCGATCTACGCCCACTATACCGCCGGGCTGCCGGGCGGCATCGGCAATCCGCTGGGGGCCCGCGCGCTCTACCTCTACCGCGGCAATCGCGACACCTATTTCCGCCTCCACGGAACAAACGAGCCGGAGACGATCGGCCAGAAGGTGTCGAGCGGCTGCATCCGACTGCTCAATCACGACATCATCGATCTCTACAACCGCGCGCCGGTCGGCACGCAGGTCATCGTGATCCAGGAAGGCGAATCGATGCGGGCCGAGGTCGGGCCCGAGACGGGCGGATACGACGAGGCCTACGGACCGGGGCCGGTTGGGCCCTATGGCGGTCCGGTCGGCCCTTATGTGGGTCCAGTTGGCCCCTATGGTGGTCCGTATTATGAGCCGCCGCCATGGGGAGTGGCGTATTGATCCCCCTGAGATGGGCGCGCAGCGCCCGCGGATCCGAACCCCGACTCGCCGCCGTTCACCGCGCGGCGCTTTCGCTTGTCATCGCGAAAACGATTTGTTAGACGACCGCCTTCGCTTTGCCCCGCCTGACGCAGAGCGAACAATGCGGTCATGGCGGAACTGGTAGACGCGCTAGCTTGAGGTGCTAGTTCTTTAACCGGAGTGGAGGTTCGAGTCCTCTTGACCGCACCACTTCCTTATTGATTTTGTTGATATTTTGACTTCCCGCCCGGACTGTTTGGCCTCGTGCGGGAACAGAAGCCGCAGATGCGTTCGCGGGCCAGCATCGCCGCGCCCTGCGCGGCCAAGCGCAAAAACCCCGCCTCGAATGTGACCTCCGCCCGCATCGCTGCGCCAAGCTTGTCGCCAGCTGCTTGTCCGCAGCGGCTCTGCCCGCCTTGGCGGCCTTCCGGCTATGAGGGGTTCTGGACATCAATGAAATCGCTCGCCACGCTCGAACTGCGCTAGGATCTGGTCCATCCGCTTGGCGCGCGTCTCAGCCTTCTTCGCTGTGTGAAGCCGATAGTAGACTGAATAAAGGTTCTTGCGGTCGAGGGTCAGGAAGAACGCTTTCGCCTTCGGCATTGTGTTCAAGGCGTCGAGGAAATCCTGCGGGATCGTCGTCGTCGCTGAGCCGTCATAGGCTCGATCCCATCGGCCGTCGGCCTTCGCAGCTTCAACCTGCGCCAAGCCGGCCGACGTCATCCGACCTTCCGCGATCAGCGTCGTCGCATGAGCGCAGTTCTTGGCCGACCAACTGGAGTTCGGCTTCCTAGGCGTCAGGCGCTGCAGGAACGACTCGGCGTCGAGCGGTTTCTTCTGCCCATCGATCCACCCGAAGCGGATGGCCTCCCCGACACAATCGCTCCACGTAACCGACGGCCTGCCCGCGCCCGCCTTGAATATCCTCACCCAGAGTTCTGTCGCGGATTGATGGTGCTTCGCGAGCCAGTCGCCGAGCTCAGCGGCGTTCTCGAACGCCAGTGCGGTATGCCGTGCGCCGCCCATGCCCAACGCTAGCCCGTTGTGACCTCCCGCCGTCAAGCCACGACGGAGAGTTTTTGACGGGCGCGAAGCCCGTGAGTCTTCTAGGGGCCGCGGAAGAGAGACTCAAACGATCTTACTGGGCGAATTTCAAAGCTCTTGACGGCGCTGCTTCCTTGAACGAGCGCCGCTCGTTGCTTTTTGGTCTTCTTCGAGCCGTTTCTCTCTTCCCTGAATCCTCTCGGGTCCTTCATCGAAGGGCCCATCGAGGTCGACGCCGTCGGGCAGCATGATGACGGATTGCGGGCGGCGCTGACACTCGTACATCGCAAATCGGATGGCTTCGTTCCGGTTCGTGAACAAGCCGCCGCACAGGCTGTGCGCGTCTTTGACCACCCAATGGCCGCCTCGATCCTGCCCAATCAAGAGGCGCGGAGAATGCCCGGCGCGAGCCGCTTTAATGTCTGTCGCAATCATTATTTTTGCCTTGTGTCGCCGAGCGGCGAGCCATCGCCGCAATCGACTGAACGGTGCTTGAACGGGTGAGCGCGTCGATCAGTTGGGTATTTGGCCCAAGAGCTCGGCCGCCAGACCAAAGGCGAGCGCGATCACCAGGAGCACGCCGAGGCGGGTGAAGATTTCGACCGGGGTCGGCGGATCCATGTCATACGAGTTAGGTCCGTCAAACTCCCGCCGCCGATCTTCAGTTCCTTCCGGCCTTGCCCATAAACGCGTGCGCATTGTCGCGTCTCCAAATCTGTCCTTCATGTGAAAAAGGTGCGCTCGGACGGATAAGCGTTCGAGAGGGAAAGACGGGGCTGTTCATAAGAGCCGCATAAAGATCCCGCTCGCGCTGCGGCGCCCGTGGATTGACAGGTTGAGCGCGCAAGACATAAGGGGTTTGTCAGGCGGCGCCGGCGTTGTCGTCACGAATTCTCGACGCGCCGGACGGGAATTAACGAATCGTTACGAGGATTCCTCTACTTCGGTCTTTCGGTGTTTGCGGACCGTTGGGGGCCAGGCTGACAATGCCGGACGGCAAGAGTTCCATTTCCCGTGTTCTGGTCGCGGTCTCGCTAGCGCTCGGGGCGGTTCTATCGGGGTGCGGCGGCAGCCCGGACACCTTGGGCTACATCAATGTCGCGCCCGAGATCGTCAATTCCACCTATCCCAAGCCGCGCGACTATCCGATCCACGGGATCGACGTCTCCAAGTTCCAAGGCGACATCGATTGGAATGCGGTCGCCAATAGCGGCGTGAAGTTCGCATGGATCAAGGCGACCGAGGGCGGCGATCACGCCGACGCCCGCTTTCAGGCCAATTGGTCCGGCGCGAAGGCGGCGGGCGTGGCGCGCGGCGCCTATCATTTCGTCTATTGGTGCCGGCCGCCGATGGAGGAGATGGCCTTTTTCGAGCAGAACGCGCCGGTCGAGCAGGACGCCTTGCCGCCGGTGCTTGACGTCGAGGCGACGCCCACGTCCAGGACCTGCCACAAGCATCTCACCCAGCAGGGCGCGGTCGCCGACATGAGGGTGATGCTGCAGGAGATGGAGCGCCACTACGGAAAGCGGCCGATCATCTACACGACCGTCGACTTCTATGAGGCGATCCTGTCCGACGGCGCGCTCACGGACTATCCGATCTGGGTTCGCTCGACCAAGCATCATCCGGCGGTCCGATACGGATCGCGCGCCTGGGCGTTCTGGCAATATCAGTCCGACGGGCAGACGCCTGGAATCAACGGCAATGTCGATCGCGACGTCTTCTACGGGACGCGGGATCAGTGGCAGGCTTTCCTCAGCGACGAGCCTCGGGGGACGCCGCGGCCGGCGCCCCTTGAAGCTGTCGCGCAGCAATCGCCCACGCCTGCGCCCGCCGCGGCGCCGCTCGTCCAGCAGGCCGCGGCCGAACAGCCGGGCGATCAGACGCCGTCTCCGTCCTCATCGCTGGATCAGGCCGAGTAGAACGGCCGTCCGGGCGCCTCGCCAAGGCCGAGCGCTTTCCGCACTTGTTCTGATGCGCGCGATGCGGCATCAGTCAGTCCTTCATGAGCATCAAGAGGAGGCCCCGATGGCCTTGGAAGGCGAGGCCAATCTCAAGGCGGACGCGCTCATGTTCCACCGCGCCCCGCGCCCGGGCAAGCTCGAAATCACGGCGACGAAGCCGCTCGCCACGCAACGCGACTTGGCGCTCGCCTATTCGCCCGGCGTCGCCTTCCCATGCGAGGAGATCGCCGCCGACCCGCACAACGCGGCGATCTACACCGCCCGCCAGAATCTTGTCGCCGTCCTCAGCAACGGCACGGCGGTGCTCGGCCTCGGCGCGATCGGCCCGCTCGCCGCCAAGCCGGTGATGGAGGGCAAGGCGGTTCTGTTCAAGAAATTCGCCGGCATCGACGTGTTCGACATCGAAGTGGCGGAAACGAACATCGACAAGCTCGTCGACATCATCGTTGCTCTCGAGCCGACATTCAGCGGAATCAATCTCGAGGACATCAAGGGCCCGGAATGTTTCGAGGTCGAGGAGAAGGCGAAAGCCCGCATGGGCATTCCCGTGTTCCACGACGATCAGCACGGCACGGCGATCATTGTCTCGGCGGCGATCGTCAACGCGCTCGAGCTCGCGAATAAGAAGATCGGCGACGTCAAGATCGTGTGTTCCGGCGCCGGCGCGGCCGCGCTCGCCTCGCTCAATCTGCTCGTCTCGCTCGGCGCGCGAAAGGAGAACATCGTCGTCTGTGACATCGAGGGCGTCGTCTACAAGGGCCGCGCCAAACTGATGGACCGTTGGAAGGAGGCGTACGCGCGCGACACGAGCGCGCGCACGCTCGCCGAGGCTATTCCCGGCGCTGATATTTTCCTTGGGCTCTCGGCCGGAGGCGTGCTCAAGCCCGAGATGCTCAAGCAGATGGCGAGCGAGCCGCTGGTGATGGCGCTCGCCAATCCGACGCCCGAAATCATGCCGGAGCTGGCGCTCGCGACGCGGCCGGACGCGATGATCTGCACCGGCCGTTCCGACTATCACAACCAGGTCAACAACGTCCTTTGCTTTCCTTACATCTTCCGCGGCGCGCTCGACGTTGGCGCAAGCGAGATCAACGAAGCGATGAAGAAGGCCGCGGTCGCGGCGATCGCCGCCTTGGCCCGCGAGACCCCCTCCGAGGTCGCGGCGCAAGCCTACGACGGCCAGTCCACGTTATTCGGCAAGACGTCGCTCATCCCCAATCCCTTCGATCCGCGCCTCATGCTGCGCATCGCGCCCGCGGTCGCGCGCGCGGCGATGGAGAGCGGCGTCGCCCGGCGGCCCATCGCCGATTTCGACGCCTACGCCGATCAGCTCAACCGCTTCGTCTTCCGCTCGGGCTTCATCATGAAGCCGGTGTTCGCCAAGGCGCGCGCGGCGATGAAGTCGGTCATCTATGCCGAAGGCGAGGACGAACGCGTCCTGCGGGCGACGCAGGTGGTGCTCGAGGAGCGGCTGGCGAAGCCCATTCTGATCGGCCGGCCGGAGGTCATCCGAGACCGGATCGAGCGTTTCGGCCTGACGATCAAGCCCGGCGCCGATTTCGAGGTCGTCGATCCTGAGGACGATCCCCGGTATCGCGACTATGTGGCCACCTATCTCGAAGCGGCGGGCCGCAAGGGCGTGACGCCCGATGTCGCGCGCACCGTGGTTCGCACTTCGCCCAGCGTGATCGGCGCGCTTGCGGTCAGGCGCGGCGAAGCCGATGCGCTGATCTGCGGCCTCGAGGGACGGTTCCGCTCGCGCCTCGACCACATCCGCGACATCGTCGGCCTCGCGCCCGGCGTGAAGGATCTTTCGGCCATGTCGTTGGTCATCGCCGCGGCCGGCGTCTATTTTCTGGCGGACACCCATGTGCGCTACGACCCGAGCCCGGAAGAGATTGCCGAGACGGCGGTCGCCTGCGGCGCGCATGTGCGCCGGTTCGGTCTCGAACCCAAGATCGCCTTGATCTCGCATTCCGACTTCGGGTCCGCCGACACGCCGTCGGCGCTCAAGATGCGCGCGGCGCTGGCTTTGCTCCGAGCGCGCGCCCCCGACCTTGAAGTCGATGGCGAGATGCAGGCGGACGCCGCGCTGTCGCTCGTCGCCCGCCAGCGCGTGATCACGAACTCGCGCCTCGAGGGCGAGGCGAACGTGCTCATCTTCCCGAACCTCGACGCCGGGAGCACCGCGCTGCAGCTCACTCGTGTCATTGCCGACGCGCTCCCCGTCGGGCCCATCCTCATTGGCTCCGCGAAACCCGCGCATGTCCTCACCCCCACGGTGACCGCGCGCGGGATCGTCAATATGACGGCGATCGCCGCGGTCGAAGCGGCGAGCGGACCGGCGATGGCGCCGTCCGCGGGCAGGCGCGATTTGTGATTTGACAGCCGCGGCCCTGCGGCCCACACTCCAAGCGTCGTCGTGAACAGGCAACGCGAAGGCGACGCGAACGCCGCTCGATCCCCTAGGGGCGGCAGAAAGCCGGGGTAACCATGACTCCGCCGGACAAGAAGCAGCGACCCTGAACGCCCAGGGTCAAACGCCCATCACCGCTCCACATGCCAGCGCGGAAGGGCGTTCCACATAAAGCTGAGAAACACCTGCGGCGCCGGGGCGCGAAGGCCAAGCGTCTCCGGCTCCGATCGAGCATCTGCAATATCACAGAAGTTTCGCAGACCGCGAAACAGGGCCCCGTTTCCGCCTTGAGTGCGCCGGGGCCCACGCTCTTCCGACAGTTCGATTTTTCG
>Ga0153954_1001199_pt1 | contig 15077 bp, 13 predicted proteins | sample TSFL038MetaG_FD_102277 | JGI IMG/M metagenome (GOLD analysis project Ga0153954, IMG submission 102277) | Attine ant fungus gardens microbial communities from Florida, USA - TSFL038 MetaG | ecosystem: Host-associated > Fungi > Mycelium > Unclassified | place: USA: Florida, Wekiwa Springs State... | reverse complement strand
CGATATGGGCCCAATAAGAGGCCGCCAGACACATAGGGCAACATTCGGCGCTTGTGTATAGTACACACCCTTCTAGATGGGGTGTGCCCAGCTTTTTGCTGGCTTCCCGCAAGGCGTGCATCTCAGCGTGCCAGGTAGGGTCATTGGTTTTATAGACTTGGTTCCACCCTTCGGCGATAATTTTGCCATCTTTTACAACGACTGCCCCAAAAACCCCACCTGTTTTATCGACAAGGGAAGCTTTGCGGCTCAGCTCGATGGCTCTCTTCATAAACTCAGGGTTGAACTGATGCTTTTTGTCACTTTTGCGATCTAGTGTATTGGTCATACAGATCTCCTTTTCCCTACATATAGAGGGGGGCGAAGGAGATGTCAAGTTGCGTCGAGGTAATTGCAGAAGTGTGAAGATATTTTTATAAACGCTTAAGCTAATACAGGTGTGGCAAATGAAGGTATGAATTCTATTCCCTCTGTGAGCTCTGTGGGCTCTGTGGTAGTTTTTCAAACTTCAATGGATCAAATATGATTAACTACTACAGAGCTCACAGAGCTCACAGAGAAAGTCCATCGTTAGTTGGGCCCTTCCCATGGGTCCCATCAGTTGCGTCTAGGAGCGGTAAAACTTCATCTAGGAGGGAACGGACAGAGAGGGGATTGAGCCTCAAAATGGCATTGCGCTTTTCGAGCAATTCTTCGGTGCGTTTGAACAGAAAACCGAGCAGCTGTTTCACTTTATTGATTTTGGTCCGTTCAGGGGCATCTGTCCACATTTCAGAGCTGTAAACATCGAAATAACGGATGAGAGCGCTCCAAGGAGGCGTATAAGGGACTTTGGCAAAATGAGCTTTGATCGCCTGAAAGATAAAGGGATTGGTAATGCTGCCTCTGCCAATCATCAGGGCGTCACAACCCGTTTGTTGCAACATCCGTACGGCATCGTCGACGGTGTTAATATCCCCATTGCCAACGACGGGGATTTTTAGGATCGATTTGGCTTCTGCAATCAACTCCCAGCGGGCAGGTGGGCCATATCCGTCTACTTTTGTGCGGGGGTGAAGGGTGAGGAAACGGATCCCACTTTCTTGCGCGGCCAAGAGATTTTCTTTAAAAAGAGAAATGTCTTCAAAACCAGAGCGCAATTTGGCGGTCACCGGAATTTTAACGGCGCGAACCATCGCTTTGGCTATTGTATGGAGATGATTAGGTTCTTTGAGGAGGCTAGAGCCGGCTCCCTTACCCGTCACGGTATTGGAAGGGCATCCGCAGTTAAGGTCAATGCGGGGTGCTCCCCGGCGCTCCATCTCGGCAGCCATTTCCGCCATTAAAACGGGATCTGATCCCATGAGTTGGGCGGCGATCGGAATAGGGGTCAGCTCGTCAGCTTCATAGACCGCTGCTAGGCTTTTTATATGGGCGTTACACGGGACGCGCAAGAAGTCGCGCACGGCTTCATCAAACCCCCCAATCGTGGCGATCGCTTTGCGAAAACACCGATCACCCACCCCTTCCATTGGGGCAAGAATTAAATAAGGACAATTATTTTTGTTTTTTGGTAATAAATCCATAAAAAGAGAGAGAGTATGATACGTTCGATTAGCACAATTTGTCTAGGTATTTTAAGCATAAAAGCCTTTCTGGGAGGCATTGAAAAAGAAATAAGCCACAAAGAGCTCTTCACCAAATACTATATTGATAGGCATTGGGGAAAAGGACCTTCTGTCTCCGGAAACGCCTCTACTTGGAAAAATACAGAGGAAATACGGAAGAAAATCCCCAAAATGCTCAAAAAATATCAGTGTAAATCAATGGTGGATGTGGCCTGTGGGGACTACTACTGGATGCGGCAGGTTTCTTTGCCTATCGACCTCTATATTGGCGTTGATGTGGTGGAACAGCTCGTGGACCAAAATCAGCGCAAATATGGAAGCAATACCCACAGTTTTGCCGCTATGGATATTACCAAGGAAGTTCTTCCTACAGTCGACTGCATTTTTTGCCGCGATTGCCTGGTACATTTTTCCAATGAAGATATCTACAAAGCGCTTGCCAACTTCAAAAAAAGTGGCTCCAAGTACCTTTTGACCACCTCTTTTGTCAACCGCCAAGAAAACTGCCACATGATAACCGGGGAGTGGCAGCCGCTTAACTTGCAGGCAGAACCCTTCAATTTTCCCCCTCCTTTAGAGGTGATTAAAGAAGGGTGCACCGAAGGACGTACGACATTCCCGGACAAAAGTCTTTGCCTTTGGGAACTCGCTTCGATTGAGCTCCCAGATTAATATGCTCTAAAGTCCTTCATTCTCTAACGCAGAGACGGGGAGTCGCAGGGGCGGTAAAAACGATTTTCTCCTCTGCGTCTTTGCGCCTTTGCTCTGCGTTGAAAATGGAGGATTTCAGTACGCAAAACTGCTTCACTTCGCTGGGAGGAAAGTGAAGGGCTTGGCTTCCACGAATAAGGCTGCGGTATTACCTGCATAGACTTTGCCGCCAGTGAGGGTCAGTTTTTTAACGGGTGCATCCGGTGCAAAGTTTAAGTCTGAGAGAGGCACCCAGAAAGTATCGGGGCTGGTTGAGGAATCAAAGTAATAAACGCGGTTCTTTTGATCGGCTACAACACGCCAAAGAGTGGAGGCAATGTTGGGTTCGTCGGGGGTGGAGATCCCAAGCGGCACACTTACGCTGCGTACGACGCTTAGGACTGAAGCACCGGCTTGATTGCCAAAAGTTTGTCCCGGTACAGCTGAAATGAAATTTTTATCCTTGGTACGCGGAATTGCTTGTAAGAGAAAATAAGCGCGCGCAAATCGATCCGAGGCGCGGTTCGTTCCAGGAAGGAAGACGGTCCCCCCAATTTGTTGCCAATAGGTGTTGAGAGCAAGCTGTTGGTCATAAGTGGGGGAATTGGTTTGTACTGTAAATTGCTTGCCGTGGTGGATCACCAGTTTTCCATCGATATATTCAAAAATTGCAGAATCTCCCGTAGGATCGGAGAGGGAGAGGTGCAGCTGGGCAGGGATTCCATTGGGCAAGGTAGCAGGAATGATCCTGAAGGGTTCTTTGCGCAAAGCATCCACTGCTTCGCTGACTGTGGCGAAATGATCGAGCGCATATTGTCCCCACAATGAAATGGAGAGGGTAGGTTTGTCTTCGGGCGAGCCATAATCGGATTCCGCCAAGTACAACACATTGGCCACAAGCCCTTTTTCATTGATCCCGTCAGTAGTGCCAGCTTCATAAGCCGATACAATTAAACTCCCATATCTGGAAGTCCATTCAATCGATTTAGGCCCTGCCGAGCCATTTCGCTTCATCCCTTGAGGAAAAGCCCAAAGATTGGATTGCATATCCTCTTTCCAATCCATGGAACGACCGGTGATAACGGTATTGTCTTCACCTGTGTATAAGATCCGTGTGCATGCCTCCAGGTTGATCTGAGAGGCCAATAAAGCTGCTGCAATGGCAATTTTTTTCATCATTTTAACTCCGCTCTGGACATATGGGTTTCTTCGACGTCGAGCTGTTGCTCCAAATGGGACAGCATTACATCGTCGATCTCTTGATTTTTCCACATTTCTAACAAATGGTTTTTTTGGATTTTTAAGACTCGTTGTCGAGCCGTTTCGAGGTTATGCAACTTCTTATGGGCGTGCGTAGACATGGTCAAGATTAAACGCTGCAGCAAAAAGTAGGTGTGCAAGAAATTGTATTCCTCTTCATTGAGCTCTTGAGCTGTGTTCATTTTGTCGAGTTCATCCTGGGCGGTTTTACCAAGTTGTTTGGCAACCCGATTGACACCCACATGGGGAGCAGAATGATCAATTTCCAGCCATCGGATTAAAGCAGGAAGAGTAAGTCCAGGGATAACCAAGGTGATAAAAATGACCGCAAAGGTAAGGAATATTGCGACATCGCGCCCCTCAAGGGGTTCCCCATTCGTCAGAACGATGGGCAGGGATAAAACTGCTGTTAAAGAAACAATTCCGCGCATTCCTGCCCAGCCAATTACAGCGCCTTCTCGCAAAACTTGGGTGCAGGCATAATTAGGATGGGGATTATTCAAGGCACGCATATAGGCAGGCCCTTTTTGAGTATAGACCCAGATCATCCGGACAAGGACCATTGCAATCGCAATAAGCGCGGCATAGCCGCAATACAGGAGCATTTCTGAAGGAGATAGCTCCGCTGAGATCGCCCCTAACTTGAGGCCGATCAAAATAAAGACAAAACAGTTCATCAAGATGATAAAAATATCCCATGTCGCATAGCCGATCACGCGGCGCAAAGAGGATTGGTGGGTGTGCAGCACCCGGGCGCCAATCAATCCAACGGTAAGGACGGTTAAGACTCCTGAAAATCCAAAATAATCGGCGATCATGAAAGAGATATAGGGGATGGTAAAGGAAAACACAACCCCCACAACGGGCTCTAGATAACGCCTTGAAAAGTCTTGCAAGAAAATCCCTAATAAGATCCCAGAGCCAACTCCACCTGCAGCGACTTTTATAAATTCAAGAGCGCCTTGGGTAAAAGAAAATGTACCTGCTAAAATGGCTATGACCGCTAAACGGTATAACACAAGTGCTGTTGCGTCATTGACCAAGCTTTCCCCCTCTAAAATGGTGAGAAGGCGGTTACTAATTTTAAAGTGTTTTAAAATAGCAGTCGCGGCTGCAGTGTCAGGAGGGGAGACGATCGCTCCAAACGCAAATGCGAGCGCCCATGAAAACTGCGGAAAAAGCCATTTAAACAATACGCCGATAACAAGGGTTGTGACTACAACCAAACCTAAGGCAAGGGAAAAAATTTGCCTCCAGTTGCGGATAAATTCCCGAAATTGGATCCCAAAAGCGGCATAATAAATAATGGGGGGTAAGACAATGAAAAGGAGTAAGCTGGGATCGATATCGATCGGTTTTTGGGCTGGAAGAAAACTGATTGCAACTCCCCCTAACACAAGGGCGATCGGATAGGAAATGCGCAATTTTTGAGCTAATCCGATCAAGATTGCCGAAGCAAACATGAGGAAGACAATCGTTTGTAGCTGAGACAAGCCATCGGTTAAATGCATAAATTTTTATATGCACAACTTAAGCAATCTCCGCAACAAATCTCCAGGGTAGTCTAGCATCTTCGCCAGCATAATCTACCCCAATGCGGGGAGTGGCCTCAAATTTTTTTACCTGAATTCCCCGGTCTTCTAACCAAATCGGTGGGCGGTCGAGGGGTATGCCAGTCAAAGCCGTGGTGATTTTTAGCGCTTGTGCAGTAGAACCAGGACCGCTTGTGAGGGTTTTATCGAGTTTGATCTTGTTGCGCCGTTGAAGCATGGTTTCGATCCCTATTGTGGGTTTGATGGCACGGATCAATACGGCATGTGGGTGCCCTTCGCAATGGGTCACAATGTTAAAGCAGGAGTGGAGACCATAGATCAAAAACACGTAAGCGATTCCTCCTTTGCGAAACATCACTTCGGTCCGTTTGGTGCGGCGTCCTCCATAGGCGTGGCAGGCGCGGTCTTCAACGCCCCAGTAGGCTTCCGTTTCAATGATGGGTCCTCCGGTGAGGTGGCCGTCGATATGGGTGAGGAGGACTTTTCCTAGAAGGGTCTTGGCCAGATAAACCACATCGTGGTGCTGATAGAAGGAAAGGGGCAGTGGATTTGGAGTGTGCATGGCGGCAGTATACTGATAGGGTTTCTGGTTGACAAGATGATTGAGAGTGGATTATATTAGGCGTTTATGTTGAAAAATAGCGTTTTAGTTAACTTTTTCTTTAGCAATACCCGGAAGGCGGGAGGTTAACGGACGCTTGTTAAAACAGCACAAGTGAACGCAGAACCCCGCCACAAGCGGGGTTTTTTTTTGGTCGGGCACAGTGTGAACGGCTCTGCGTTGAAAAATGGAAGGTATTTGGAGAAGGTTCATAGGAGAGAAAATGAATAATAAATGGGGCGCGGTGCTACTGGTAGCCGGCACATGCATTGGGAGCGGGATGATCGCCTTGCCAATGGTTTTAGCAAAGCTTGGGCTGGTTTACAGCCTTGCATTGATGCTCGTGGTTTGGGGGGTCATGTACTTTACCTCGCTTGTCAACCTAGAATTGAATTTGCAGGCAGGTCACGGGCTGTCGCTCGGAGCTTTGGGAAGACTTTATTCCGGCAAAGGGGCTGAGCTTATGGGCACGGTGTGTTTGAAACTACTTTCTTATTCCTTGCTTGCGGTCTTTATTTATGGATGCGCTTCCATTGTGCAAAAATTGGTGGGGGGAGGATTTGATTCGATTGCGGTGTCGGTGGCAGGTGCGACGGTGGGTATTCTTCTCTTGCCGATGCGTTGGATCGACTATTTCAACCGCCTGTTGTTTTTTGCGCTGCTCGTTATAGTGGCCATCTTGATTGGGGGTTTGCTATGGATGGCTCATGGAAGTCATTTGCCCCTATGGCCAGCTGCAGGGCTCTCTATACGTGCCTGGACGCCCATTTTGCCAATCGTGTTCACTTCTTTTGGCTTTCAAGTGATTTTTCATACGTTAACCAATTACTGTGACAAAAATGCAAAAATTTTAAAACACGCCTTTTTCTGGGGCAGTTTAATTCCCGCCATTGTCTATATGATTTGGACCAGCAGCGTGCTCACAGTGGTGCATCAAGAAAATCCTTCGTTTTTTCAAAAAATGGTTTACGAAGATGTGGAGGTGGGAAGCTTAGTGCAAGTACTCAGCCAAATTTCCCACTTCGAAGGGGTGCAGCTTCTCGTGTGGTGGATCTCGCTGCTTGCCATCATTACTTCCATCATTGGAGTGGGAGTGGGGCTTTGCGATTCACTGCAACATGCCCTCCACAGCTGCTGGGAACGATTTTCCGGACGCATTCCAGCAGCTCTTTTAACGGTCATACCCGCTTTATTAGTGGTGATTTATGTGCCTAATGCCTTCTTGGCAGCTTTGGGATTCGCCGGGATGATTTTAGCAGTCATGGCAGTTCTTCTGCCGATCTATCTCCTACGTGGAATCCAATGGAACCGGCTGCATTATCCTGAACTAAAAGCGACAAGTTTAACCGCTTTTTCTATTTTGGTAGGGGTTGCTGTGATTACATGCGAGCTTTTTAATATGGTTTTCAGATAAAATGTTCCTCAAAACAAGGATGTATCATTACATGCGCACACTTTTCTTACTGTTTGCTTGTCTTTTCGGTGGGTTATCGGCTGCACAACCACACTATAAGCCTATCTGCACCGTGGTCAATCCCTGCAAGAATTATAGTTTAGTAAACAGCGTCGATTTTCATCCCAAAGAACATCTTATGTGCGTAACTTACACCCTAGGTGACCGAGTGGTCCTTTATAAAATGGGCAAGGTAGGGGATTTGCAAATCTTCCAAACTTTGAGCAATCCGGAAGGGCAATTAAGCGCTCCACAGCATGCGGTTTTTACACCTGATGGGGAAACACTCGTTGTGGCAAATTGGCTATCCCAAGCTTTTACAATGTATCGACGTGAAAACGGGAAATTTAATTCTGTTCCCGATGCTGTGATTCCGACGACAAAAGAACTGGCGGATTACCGTTACCATGGAATTGCCTTTTCCCCTTGTGGGAAGTTTTTGGCAGTAGCCTATGGCGCCGGCAGCGATTACGATCGAGCCTTGGCTGTTTTTCACTTTGATTCAAAAAAACTGACGCTCAAATTAGCGTGTGCCTTCCGAGGTGAGGATGAGGTGAGCGGAGTCCCTAAAGGGATCGCCTTTTCTCCAGACGGAAATGCACTATTGGTCACCTTTTCTGACAAAAACAGCTTAGAGATTTTTAGCTTTTCCAAAACCACCGGAAAAATGGCGCCCCATCCTCGACAAGTTGTGCAAGGCAACCGCACCGGGATTTTCCGACCCGAAGATGTAAAAATTTCCCCAGATGGGACCCTCTGTGCTATTAGCAATAGCGAGGTGCATACTGTCTCATTCTTTCCTTTTAATTCGCGTACCAACACGATCACACGTCAACACCCCCTTTATACTCTGTCTGATTTGAAATTTCCCCATGGTTTGGCATTTTCTGCCGATCAAAAGTACTTTTGCATTACCCAATTTGGTCCGATTAAGACTGATGAAAAGGGGAATATTTTTTGGGAAGGGCTTGAGGCACGCGAAGCCAAAGTCACGCTTTACCGTTCAAACAACAATTAATTTTTTTAGTCTTATAATTTTTTAGTTCTTTTTATTTTCTAGGAGTCTTTTGTATGGATGCACCTTCCAGACTTTCGTCTGCGCCTCTGCCCCTCTATCCAACAACGCGTCAAGATGTGATCCGTTTGTTAGTATTTCCAGGTTTTACTATTGAGAGGGCGCAAACAGCCCTACAGTCTTCCCCCTTAGGATGTGAACCAGGGGGAGAAAACGCAGAGGTTTTTAATGGTTTTTTTGCGCTTGCCTGCCAAACAAGAGCGCAAATCACATGGAAAACAACGAAGGCATGTTTGGCTCAAATTCCACCTGCGTTAAAAATTGCTTCCAATTTAAGCTTAATTCAATCGATCGCTGCAATAGCGATTGGTTTTCAACGCCATCTAAGTGACGTCGAAAGGGATGATTTGTATACATTTACTTTTGATCTCTGTCGGGGGAGAGACAAAAAAATTCCCGAAATCGATCGGCTCCCTGAACACATTAGAGTTGAATTTCAAAGATGGTGTTTAAACCACATCCAAACATTATCAGACCAAGAATTAGAGCAGATTCCCCGTGGACTCGTCACCGATTGGTCTAAAGTCTGCTATAACAGAGGTATGCCGACTCCAAATATTGCGTTTATCCCTGGTAGAACAGAAATCTATGCGCATACATGCCTCCGTTTCCCACCTAACACAGCTTTTAAAATGTTAAAGCTATCCTCTGAGCAATTGAAAGCGCAGATCTATAATTATCTAAATGAATTGAAGAATATTCCATCGATGAATTTAAAAATAGTTCTAGAATCCTTGCGTTTACTCGTTTTGGGTGTAGGAAAAAAACAGGTCGCCGAAACCGATTTTTTTGCTAATTATCCTTTCTTTTTACGTGAATATATCAAATGTCTTTTGAGAGAACGCCCCAAATTGAATTCTTTGATCTTCTTACAAGAAGCTTTGGCTCTTTTGGTGCAGCGCACCCCTGAAAATTGTAAGAACATGCGAGAGGCATTCAATCTTTTAAATGAAATTACGCAAGGGGCCATTCTAACTTATACGGATCAAAGACATGATCCCTTAAGGGTCTTATTGGCAGCGGTTATTTATTATAACAGCATCACAAATGGGTTAAACGAGCAAGAATCTCAAGGGGTGACTAAGATCCTAGCCAATCTCCTCAATCTAGTGAAACAAAGGGAAATCTCATTTGATGAGAAGATCCTAAAAACGATCCTCGAAGCTCCCCTAGAACAAAAGGCTTTTATTTTCTTTGTTTACGCTATTCAGCAACCCGGCTGCCATCAGAAGTTACATCCTTTCTTTTTTGAGTATCTCTATGAGCACCCTGAATTGGGTCTTCAGATTAAACAAAACCCCCAAGTGTTTGAACTTTTCAAAGCAAACTATGTGACTTTGTATTTTCCTTATTTAATTCAAACGATCCAAGATCCAACCGGTGGAGTTAAAGCGGCTTATTTTAATCGCTATTTTGCATAGAGGCACAAAATTTGGGGTGGAACAATCCTGCTGCAGCTTTAAAAACTGCAACAGGTTAAATCAAATTAGTCACCAGCATGCTGGTTGATGGCGTGATCGATTTTGGATTTAATGGCCGATAAATTAAACGAAGCAGGCGCTTGCATTGGCGGGAATTCGATCGCCGTTTTAGCGAGCTTAGCTACTTCATTTTGCACCATTACGAAGCGCCAGAATTGACGCGCGTAAAAGTCCATCATGTAACCGCCGCCGCCATTGTTCGCGCTCTGGCCGCGCGTATTGGGGGTGCGTTCAAATGGATCTTGGCGCAAGTTTACAATGGTAGGCATGTCGGTGGTTAGTTTTTCTCCAGGCCAACCCCACGGTTGTTGGAAAAACTGAAATTTAAAATCATCGATCCGCACAGCACCTAACTCAGCACCACCGAAATAAAAGATTTCATGGCGTGCTGAGGGGCTTTTTCCGGTGAGCAAATCGAGTTGATTATATCCATCGAGATGGTTTTTATAGGTGCGGTCGCCGAGTTTCACCCCTTTGAGGAGTTGGTCGGTGATGCTAGCATTGCCTGCAGCGGCAAGCAAGGTGGGGAACCAATCCAATCCGGAAACAATTCCGTTCTCAACCGTACCTGCTTTGATTTTTCCAGGCCAACGGACGATGCAAGGAACGCGGAAGCCTCCTTCGCAAACAGTTCCTTTGGTGGCTTTGAAAGGAGTCATTCCTCCGTCTGGCCAAGTGAATACTTCGGCCCCGTTGTCGGTTGTGAAAATCACAATCGTATTATCGACCTCACCCATATCCTCCAGGTGTTTCAAAAGGGCGCCGACACTATCGTCGAGTTGGGCCATTCCGGCTTCTTCAACGTTGTAGTTGCTCGTGGCGTTCATCAGCGCTTGGTATTTAGGCGCGAGATAGGTGAAAACGTGCATCCGGGTGGGGTTATGCCAGATGAAAAAGGGTTTGCCATCCGCTTTAGCTTTGTCCATAAAGTCGATCGTACTTTTTACGAGCACTTCATCAAACGTTTCCATATCGTATTTGGCTTTGCGGCTGGCTTGCCAGTTTTGCCGATCTTTCATATCGGGAAAGGGTGCCAATGGCCCTTCATCCACAATCCGCTGCTTTCCGATCTTGCCCCAGCGCGGCTGGACAGTGGGGTCATCCACATCGGTAGCCCAAGTATGCACGAGATTTCGCGGTCCAACCGTGTCGATCCAGTCTTGGGGATAATCGAACCAATAGGGATCTGACATCGCGTCGAGGTGATATAGATAGCCAAAATATTCATCAAAGCCATGCACTGTAGGGAGATATTTATTTAAATCGCCTAAATGGTTTTTGCCAAACTGCCCTGTGGCATAGCCTTGTTCCTTTAAAGCCGTTGCGATCGTGCACGCCTCATCAGGAATACCCACATCGGCGCCCGCTTGTCCAACTGTGGTCAAGCCAGTTCGTATCGGCAGTTCTCCGGTAATGAAATTGGCTCTACCCGCAGTGCAGCTGGCTTCCGCGTAGTAATCGGTAAATAGCATCCCTTCGCTAGCCAACTTATCCAAGTTAGGCGTTTTGCCCGACATAATTCCGCGGTGATAGGCTCCGATGTTAAACCAGCCAATATCGTCTCCCATGATCACAAGGATGTTGGGCTTTTTTCCGCTGGATTTTGCCGGTTGTTGAGCTGGCTTAGGCGCTGTTTGCGCTCCTGTTTGCGCGACGGCATTGGGCTCCCCAAATAGGTGTGCGGTCAACCCCAACGCGATAAAGATATATTTATTTAAGTGCATCTTCTTCCCTTTTTCAAATTTATTCTAGCCATAAAGGAAGTGACTGTTTTCGTCTAGCGGATTAGGACGAAACAGGGAAAAAACTAACTGACCAATAAGGGGCGTCGATCGGGATTTGCGGCTTGTAAAAGTTCAGCGTACTTTTCAATGCTTGGTCGCACAAGCCCACGTTCATAACGCGCATAAGCGTTGGGGGATCTAGATTTTAATCGATCAGAGACATCACGGATTGTCGAACCAGAGAGTAATCGTTGCCGTTTAAGACCTAATGCAAAAAGTAACTTATCGTCCGTAGCACCTAATCCAAATGTTCCATTTTCATAGAGATTGACTTGTAATCGAAAATGTTTATTTATTTGTTCAGGATAAGAATCTAAAAGAAGTTCTCTAACGGCATCTTCAATCATCTCAAGAGCTTCCTTGCGGGTTTTGCCTTGAGTCATCACATTCAAAAAAGATACTTCAACTAACCACCAAGCGCCTTTTTGAGCTTTCCAAACTTTTCCTTCTAATTCCATTTCTTTCACCCATTCGCTTTCTTTGGGGGATTGTTTTTTGCCGTTAGAATAATTTTCTTCGCCAATATCTCGTTTATTTCCCTATGCCTTGGTACCGATTCGGTATCTTCACCATTGGTCCAAATTGCATGCCCTCCACCCTCTCGCTTGAGCCACCATCCTAGTTTATTAAGCGTTTTTTCAAGGGCGCGTTTCTTCATTCCGTACACATTTTAGTGAACAAAATCAAGTTTTTATCAGTTTTATACTTTATTGCAAAGGGTTTTTTCTTTCAGCTTCCACAGGAACATAGGCGGCGGACAGGGGAGCTAAATGCCAAATCAGCTGAAAGGGGGTTAACCTGTGTAATAGGGATGACTTCCGTTTTCATACGAATGACTCAATTGGTGTGTTTTTGCTATTTTCCGACACCTTTTTGACTTTTTTATCCATAGCTTAGAAGTTCCGGCTGTAGCGTTTTTGAAGTTTTAGGTCAAAGCCGGGACATAGGGATATAGGTCTTTGCCTGATAAGCAGAAATGATATACAAAATCAAGGGGGCTTGTGAGTTTTAGATGTGTGCTGTGTTGCGCGCTTTTGGCTGGCAGGATCCGTCTGATGGGGACAAGCAGCTAAGGAAAGTAGAAGATGGAAAAGAAGAAGAGGTGAAGGGGATGAAGAAGTTTGTGAAGAGAGATTTTCCAGTGGAGGATGTGCGCAGGTTTTTGGAGCCGGGGCCGATTGTGTTGGTGAGCTCGGCCTGGAAAGGGGAGCGCAACATGATGACCATGGGGTGGCATATGATCATGGGGGAAGACCCCTCCTTAGTGGGCTGCTTCATTTGGGATCAAAACCATAGTCGCGAGCTCGTGAGGAAAAGCAAGGAGTGCGTGATCAATGTGCCCACTGTGGATATAGCTACAAAGGTGGTTAAGGTGGGCAATTCGTCGGGGAGAGAGATCGATAAATTTGCCGAATTTGGGTTTACAGCTTTGCCTGGAAAGCATGTCAAAGCCCCTTTGATCGGGGAATGCTTTGCTAATTTTGAGTGCAAGTTGATCGATTCAAGTTTGATCAATAAATATAGTTTATTCGTTTTCGAGGTTGTGAAGGCGCATGTGGCTCAAGTGCCTAAGTTTCCCAAGACGATCCATTACCGGGGAAGCGGATTATTCATGCTCTCAGGACCTACCACAAATCGCTATCGGAAACTTTTTAAGCCCGAGATGCTTTGAGCGCATGCTCTTCTTTGCTTGCAAAGTGCAGGTTGAGGAAGGATAGAAACCCAACCCCGAGAAGAGCGATGCCGAGGGGCAGTAGGGAGATCGGGATCAGTGTGAAGACAAAGCTGCCAAATGAGCCAGCCAAAAACTGCAGGGTCGTCATGAGGGCGGAGGCGGCTCCAAAATGGCTTTTCACAAAGCTGAGTGATTTGGAGGCAGAATTGGATACGCAAAATGGCATGCAGGTAAAATAAAACAGGGAAGGTACCAGCACGCTCCAAGTGGTGATTAAGTCGATTGAATGGAAGAAGATGAGTAAAATACCTGCAAGGGTCATTAAGCTTGAGCCAATGGCGATGATTTGATTCACGGATAGATAATTCAAAAGCTTAATATTGATAAAGCCTGAGCAGAAAATGGTGGCTCCCAAATAGATAGCCAAGGATCCGTATACCATGGGAGAAAGCCCGATCACTTCCTGGAACAAAAATGGGCTCACAGCTATATAGGCAAACATCCCAAAAGCCGGTAAGATAAAATTGGTCGCAAACAAGCGGAAAGGGCGGTTTTTGAGATGGGTGAGATAGGTAGAAAAGATTTGGGAAGCTGTCGCCTGGCTGTGATGAGCGAGCGTTTCGCCCCGGTAGGCGACCCAAGCAGCCAACCCTCCAAATAAGGCGACGACGCAAATAAAACTTGCTTGCCAGCCATAAAATTGTTGCAGAGCACCTCCAAGCGTTGGTGCGGCGGACAATACGATTGGCATCAACATCGTCACAAAAGACATCTGTTTAGCTAGTTCTTTGCCCACATAGAGATCAGAGACAGTGGCTCGGGCCGCGATCAAAATCCCGCCGGTGCCAATTCCTTGAATAAAGCGAGCTGCAATGAAAAACTGGATAGATGGAGATAATAAACAAATTACTGTTCCCAAAATTGCCAGCCCGAGACCAGTCAGCAGCACTTTTTTCCGGCCGATATGGTCGGAGATAGGGCCAAAAAAGAGAGGCGCTAAGGAAAAGCTCAATAAAAAGGTGGTCAGCGTGATTTGCACTTGTTGATCGGTGGCTTGAAAATAAGTTCCTAAAGCAGGCAGCGAGGGCAAATAAATATCGTTGGCCACATAACAAAAGCCAATTAAAAACAAGATATAGAGAGTATTGAAGAAATTTTTCATGATATGATTATTAATAGCGATAAAAATTAGTTGCTATAATAGGTGAAATTTGTTTTGAAAACAATGAAAAAGTCTCAGGAGGAGTGAGAGGGATAAAAAACAAAAAAGAAAAATAAACCCCCTCGGGGAGGGGGCCTGAAAATTACAGTGACTTAGTCCAGAAAGTCATGTAATGGGGGGATTTTTGCGTGTCATTGACATTGACCCAGTGAGCCGTATGATTGAGCTCTGGGCGTTCTTGCCAACCCAATTTTTTGTAGACATTGGTCATCGAATAATACCCTTGAGGAGCTTGCTTAGTCAGGCTTTTTTCATCGATTTCTTGAGCAGCAATGATTTTGTAGCCTTTATTTTTGGCAAATTTTTCAATTTCTTTGGTCATCTGCTGTCCGTACCCCTTTCCACGGTACTCAGGAAGAACGAGAAGCTCCCCTAGATAAAAAGTGTCATTGATATTTTGACCGTTTTTTTTGAAGGTTTCTTGATATTTACTCCATGCCTGTGAAAGAGGTGCGCCTGTGGCCATGCCAATGATCTTATTGCCATCATAAGTGATCGCTACGATCGCGTCCTTTATGTTGGCATAGGATTGGAGGTGTTTGGTGTACTCTTCAGAATTGCCATCGTAGTAGTAGGGATGGTCTTTGAAAATTTGGTTGCTGAGCTGTACGAGCTCTTGTGAATGGGATGCAATTTGTGCATCGGTAAAGGTTTTAACTTGTAATTTGCCTTCATG
>Ga0153954_1001198_pt1 | contig 15078 bp, 10 predicted proteins | sample TSFL038MetaG_FD_102277 | JGI IMG/M metagenome (GOLD analysis project Ga0153954, IMG submission 102277) | Attine ant fungus gardens microbial communities from Florida, USA - TSFL038 MetaG | ecosystem: Host-associated > Fungi > Mycelium > Unclassified | place: USA: Florida, Wekiwa Springs State... | reverse complement strand
GCCCCGCGACCAGCTCGTCGCGATGGGCCACGCCTACCTGCGCTTCGCCCGCGAGCGCCCCGGCCACTACGCCGTCCTCTTCCAGCGCCACATCACGCCGTCGCGCGAGGACGACGAGCCGAAGGTCGGCATGGACGTCTTCGAGAGCCTGGTCGCGGTGGTCCGCCGCTGCGGGGTGCCCGAGGACGAGGCCTTCGACCACGGCGTCCTGCTCTGGATGGCTCTCCACGGGCGCTCCTCCGTCCCCGCCGCGATGCCCGGCTTCCCCTTCCCGGAGGACGACCGCTACATCGACCTGCTGGTCGAGCGCGTGCTCGGATAGGTTCGGATCTACGGCAGGGGACCCGAAGCACCAATCTCACCCAACCAACCGACACAAAAGGAGTCCCATGCCTCAACCGCGCAGGCTCGGCGCCGTCTTGCTCACGGCGCTCGCCTCAGTTGCGTCACTCGCCCTCGTCACCTCGAGCGGAGCCGCCGGCCCGCCGCCCCCCAAAGCCGCCAACGGCAACGCCGTGGAAGTCGTCGGCACCGGGGTCCCGACGCCGACCGCCTTCGCCTTCACCGGCTCGACCGTCTTCGCGGGGTCCGGCCCGAACGAGCAGACGGGCGGCCCGGGCGGCCTCTTCACCGTCGCCGACGGCAAGGCGACGAAAGTGCCGAACACCCCGCCGGTCGTCTTCGGCCTCGCCTGGAAGTCGAGCAAGCTCTACGTCTCGACCGGGGCGACGATCGTCGCGCTGAGCGGCTGGAACGGCACCAAGTTCGCCGCCGAAAAGACCGTCTACGCGAGCAAGCAGAAGGGCTTCCCCGGCTTCAACGGGCTCGCCTTCGGCCCCGACGGCCGCCTCTACGCGGGCCTCGCGCTGAACCCGAAGTACGACCACAGCGCCGACCCCTTCAAGCCTTCGCAGGCCGTCGTCTCGATGACCGCCGCAGGCAAGGGCTTCAAGGTCGTGGCCGAAGGGCTGCGCCAGCCGTTCCAGCTGGCCTTCCCGCAGGGCTCGAAGTACCCGTACGTGACGGTTCTCGCCCAGGACAAGGGCGGCAAGGCGCCGAACGACGAGATCGTCGTCGCCAAGCCGGGCCAGGACTACGGCTTCCCGACCTGCACCTGGGTCCTGCCGCAGCAGAAGAAGCAGTGCAAGGGGATGACCGAGCCGCAGGTCTTCCTGCCGCCGCACTCCTCGCCGATGGGCATCGGGTCGATCGGCAAGACCCTCTACGTGTCCCTCTTCGGCGGGACCGGCAAAGGGCCGGAAGTCGTCGAAATGTCGGAGCGCGGCCAGCCGCAGCCGTTCCTCACCGGCTTCGCCGCCCCGGTGATCGCGCTCGGCGTGAACAACGGCACCATCTACGCCGGTGACCTGACCGGCAGCATCTACAAGGTCGCCGCCAAGTAGCGACCCGCAGCAGACGGACGGTCGGGGCGCGGCAGCCTTTCGAAGCCGCCCCGCCCCGACGTCTGGGCGGTCGGCGTTGCCTGTTTCCTGCTGTTCTGCCTGGCCCCGGCGAGCGCGCTGGCCGCCTCGATCAGCGGGTCCGTCACCGATGCCGCCGGCGGCGAACCGATGGGCGAAGTCACCGTCTGCGCCCAGAGCGTCGTCATCGGCGTTCCGGGTCGCTGCATCGGCGTCCCGCCGAGCGGTGAATACACGCTCGGCAACCTCGACGCCGACGAATATCGGGTCAGCTTCCAGCCCGCTTTCGACAGCAACTACGTCCGCCAGTACTACTCCGAGGACCACCCTGGGACGATCTACTTCGCGGACGCGACCGTGCTCTCGCTCGATGCGTCCGACGACCTGACCGGCATCGACGCCGCGATCGAGGAAGGCGCGACGATCAGCGGCACGGTCGTCGGCGAAGGCGACACCGGGCCGATCGAGGGAATCCAGGTCTGCGCCGAAGAAATCGGCGGCGCCTGGTATCAGACCTGCGGCCAGACCCAGGCCGACGGGACCTACCAGGTCGTCGGCGTACGGTGACCGAAGACGGCCTGCCGCTCGAATCGGCCTGGGTGTGCGTCTACACGCCCGCCGAAGTCGCGATCGGTTGCACCGGGGCCGACGAGAACGGCCGCTACAGCTACGAAGGCCTGCCGGTCGGTTCCTACGTCCTCGAAGTCGAACGATTCGGGCAGACGCTGTTGTTCAGTGGCGGCGCCAAGACCTTCGCGGACGCGACCCAGGTCACGGTCGACCCGGAAGGCGCGGCGATCGAAGACTTCGAACTCCACGGCCCGCCCGGAATCAGCGGCACTGTACTCGACGCGTCGACGGGCGAAGCGCCCACCACCCCGGTGTCGGCGTGCGTGGCATCCGATCGCGGCAGCATCTGCTGGCAGATCAACTGGGACGGTACCTACCAGATTCCCGAACTCGAACCGGGGACCTACCTGGTCTGGTTCGAAGGCCTGAACTACGTCGAACAGTATTACGACGGCGTCAGCGACGAAAAGGACGCCACCCTGGTCACGATCGGCGACTCGATGCTCACCGAAATCGACGCCGAACTGCAGCCCGCGGGCACCCTGACCGGCCACATGACGGTGGCCGGCACCGGAGCCAACCTCAGCGCCGAAGCGTGTGCTTTCGACCAGAGCGGCGCCGAAGTCGCGTGCGGCAACTCGGGCTCCAGCACCGGCATCTACAAAATCCCGTCACTCCCACCTGACCAGTACAAGGTGAAATTCAGGAAAAGCGGCTACACCGCGCAGTACTACAACGGCAAGGCGACCTTGGCCGAAGCGGACCCGGTAACGGTGACGGGTGGGGCGACGACCTCCGGGATCGACGCGGCGATGGCCGTGCCGCCGAAAAACACCGCGAAGCCGCAGCTGAGCGGGGAAGCCAAGGTCGGCACCGTGCTCGGCTGCTCGCAAGGCACCTGGTCCGGCAGCCCGACGCTCTACGAATACTTCTGGCTCCGCGGCAGCGAAAGGATCCTCGGTGAGGAAGGGAGCACCTACACCGTGGCGCCCGCCGACGCCGGCAAGACGCTCCGCTGTGGCGTCACCGCCGAAGTCCACCTCGGCGGCCGCGTCTCGGCGGAAAGTCAGGGCTCGCTCAAGATCCCCGCGGCGCGCCAGTTGAGCGTCAGCACCGCTGGCTCGGGCACCGGCACGGTCACCAGCTCCCCGGCGGGGATCGACTGCGGTCAGTCATGCACCCTCGACGCCTATCAGGGCGACCAGGTCACGCTCACCGCGACCCCGGCGACCCACTCCGAATTCACCGGCTGGTCCGGAGCCAACTGTCCCGGCACCGGGACCTGCCTGGTGACCCTCGGCTCCACCAATGCGAGCATCACCGCCACCTTCGCCATGATCACCCACCCGCTCACGGTCACCGTGACCGGCGCCGGCTCGGTCAGCGGTGACAGCGGCGCGATCGCCGCTTGCGCCGAAGCGTCCGGCACCTGCACGGATACCTACGACGAGGGTGCGGAAGTCACCCTTACCGCGACCCCCGAAGCTCACCAGCAACTCGCCGGCTGGACCGGTTGCACCACCGAAACGGACGGGGCGTGTGAGGTCACGGTCGAAGGGGCCGAGGACGTCACGGCAACCTTCGTCCCGATCGTGCGTCAGCTGAGCATCGCCAAGTCGGGTGAGGGCTCGGGTGCCGTGACGGGCTCGCCGGCGGGGATCGAATGCGGGGCGACCTGCGCGGTCGGCTTCGAAGAGGGGACCGCGGTGACGCTCACCGCCGTCGCCGCCTCCGGGTCGGAATTCACCGGCTGGTCGGGCGGCGGTTGCTCGGGGACCGGGACCTGCCTGGTCACCCTCGACCAGGACGCGAGCGTCGTCGCGGGCTTCGCGCCGAAGCCGAGCGATGACGGCGGCGGCTCGGATGCGGGCGACGATCAGCAATCCGCGTCGAACCCGCCGAGCTCGTCGCCGCTCACCACGTCGCCGAGCCCGCCCAAGCACGTCACCAAGAAGAAGCCGCTTCGGTGCAAGAAGGGCTTCCACAAGGTGAAGCGCAAGGGCAAGGCCCGTTGCGTGAAGACGAAGACCAAGGCGAAGGGCGGCAAGAAGGCGAAGCCGAAGGGCAAGCAGGGCTGAGCGCGCCTACCGTCCCAGGCCCGCGACGAGGCCGCGGAGCGCGCCGACGAAGAGCTCCTCGTCCTCGCCGGGGTCGGTGACCGAGACCGCGAGCACGTGGTCCAGCGAGCGCCGGGTCGCGTCGCCGGAGCGGCGCGCCATCGCCGGCGTGTGCTCGGTGCGCACGGCGCCGCCGCGCCCGGCGAGCTGCTCGTTGGCGATCAGCCGGGTCGCGGCGAAGAGGATCGAGCCGAGCATGAAGGTGCCGTAGGCGTAGAAGGCGGCGGCCGCCGCGTCGCCCTCGAGCTCGAGCCGCTCGAAGATGGCCGCCATCGCGCCGAGCGCCTCGCGGGTGAAGTCGTCGCCGTCCGGGCTCGCCGCCAGGTACGGGCAGAGGCGGAAGTGGGCGAGCCAGGCGCGCCGGCTGGCGAGGCCGGTGGCGACGAGGACCTCGCGCGGCTCGGCGTCCAGAGGGCGCGGGATCAGCTCCAGCAGGTTCGTCATCGCCTCGCCCCAGACGCGCTCGACCGCCCGCTGGATGATCGCCGCCCGCGAGGGGAAGTGGTGGTAGATCGCCGACGGCCCGGCCCCGAGCCCGGCCGCGAGGCTGCGGATGGTCGGCTCGCCCGCGCCCGCGTCGAACTGCCGCAGGGCCTCGTCGACGATCGTCTCTGGCGTCAGGTTGGTCTGCCGCCCTTTTGGCAGGCGCGCCATCGGCTTAGGCTAGATGGTCGACCCGCGGCACCACGAGTTTTGGCTGCCGCCTCGGATCCCTGCGGGCGGGAAAGCTGGCGCCCCCCGCCCCGCGGGTGCGTTCGCACTTTCCCGTCCCATATACGGGGAACTGCGAACTCACCTCCCATCCCTTCCGTGACGCTTCCTCCGCGTTCGTGCGTCTTCCACAACGCCCGACCTGACGCTCGTGCGCTTGAGGGCGCCAGGGCGCCCATAACTCAGCGAGCGACGGGGGCCTGTCGCCCCAAGGTCAAGTACTGCTCTTGACAAAACTATCGCCGGCGCCTTACCCTGCCGCTCCGACGTGGCGGGCAGGCCTCCTCAACCAGACCGGGGCGCCGGATCGCGGCGGCCGGACGGCCAGCGCGAGCGGCTCGTCGCGGCGATCTCGAAGGCGGCTGCGGAGCACGGGTACGAGGGGCTGACGGTCGACCGGGTCATCCGCAACGCGGGGGTCGAGCGGGCGGTCTTCGACGCGCACTTCGAGAGTCGGGAGCAGGGACTGCTCGCCGCCCAGGAAGCCTTCCTCGAGCGCCTCGTCTGGGAGGCGACCGGCGCCTGCGACCGCCGCGCGCCGTGGCCCTTGCGCGTCCGCGCCGGGCTGCAGGCGGTCCTCGCATCCCTGGTCGAAAGCGCCGCCCTGGCGCGCGTCCTCACGGTCGAGGCCGACGCCGCCGGCCTCCCCCTCGCCGAGCGCCGCCTCGCCGCCCTGGACGAGTTCGCCCGCCTGATGCGCAGGGGGCGGGAGGAGGTCCCGGCGACCGCCCACCTGCCCGAGGTCACCGAGCGGGTGCTGGTCGGCGGGGTCGCGTCGCTGCTGCGGCAGCGCCTGCTCCGCGAGGAGTCGACCGCCACGGCGACGCTGGAAGCCGAACTCGTCGAGCTGCTGCTGATCCCGTATCTCGGTCGGCAGGAGGCGCGGCGGATCGCCCAGGAACCGCCGGCCGCCTGAGCGGTCGTCCTTTGGCCCGTCTACCGGGCCTTAGGACGACCGCGACGCGGGGCCGGGCCGAAGGAGGCGACGACGATCCGCGCCGTCTCCGGCGCGATCTCCGGCAGCGTCGCCAGCCGGCCCTGGGCGATCTCGTGCTGGATGACCGCCCAGATCGCACTCGGGATCGCGTCCATGAGTGTCTGGGAGAGGGGCGCGCCGAGTTCCGGCGTTTTCCGCAGGTAGGCGGTGAAGAGGTCCAGCGTCGCGTCTGCTCGGTCGAGCGCGGGCGGCCCGGCGGTCGGCAGCTCGAAGAAGGCCAGCCGGGCGAAGAGCTCGTTGCCGGCGACGTATTCGAGCATCGCCCGCAGGCCCGCGCCGATCGCCTCGGGAGCCTGGTCCTGCCGGTCGTAGGCGTCGGTGCTCAGCCGCAGCGCCTCGCCGCTGAGGATCTCGAAGGCGGCGAGGAAGGCGTCGCGTTTGCTGGAGAAATGTTCGTAGAAGGTCTGGTTCGAGGTGCCCGCCGCGCCGGAGATGGCCGGGATGCTGAGCGCTTCGTAGCCGCGCTCGACGACGACCCGCGCGGCCGCCCGCACGATCCGCTCCCGCTGGCTCAGCTCGGCGCGGCTGCGGCGGCTGTCCGGAGGCTCCTCCCAGCCGGGCGCCTCCGGCGCGCGCTCCTCGTCGACCGCCTGGGGGACTTCCGCCGCCGCGACCGCGCGGCGGGTCGCCTCGCTCTCCGGCAACTGGTAGCCGAGCGCCCAGTCGGCCAGGTCCTCGACCGTCCCCGGCAGTTCCGCCGCGTGCCCGGCCCGCAGGCGCCGGTAGGCGACGCCGCGGATCCCGGCGACGATCGCCCGCACCGTGGTCGGCGATACCTCGCGCTTCGACGGCGAGGGGTCGAGACTCTGCCGGATCAGGACCTCGAAGGCCTGCGAGGCGCGCTCCCGGTGGGCGACGGCGGCGGCACCGAGCGTCAGCGAGTCGACCGCCGCCAGCGAGGCCGCCGCCGGCTCCTCGACCGCGGTCTGCATGAAGGCGCCGAGTGCGACCACGAGCCGATCGCGGAAGTTGTCACCGGAGCGGTAGGCCTCGCCCACCCGGACCTCGAGCTCTCCCATGATCGTGTCGAAGGTGGCGAGGAAGCAGTCCTGCTTGTTCTCGAAGTTCTCGTAGAAGGTGCTGCGGGAGACGCCCGCCAGGGCGACCAGCTCGCGCAGGGTCGTCGCGCCGAAGCCGTGCCGCGCCACCGCCTCGACCATCGCGCCCTGGAGGCGCCCGCGCTGGTGGTCGGCGATTTCGGTCGGCGACATCCGCTGTGGGCCGCCGCTCAGCCGGGGGAAGATCGGCCGGGTCGGTGGGGAGGAATCGGTCGGCGCCATCTCGCCGGAAGATACTGATGAAACCCTAACTGAACCTACTTCCAGAGCGGAAAAATACCCCCAAGCGCCGGGTACGCTGATTTACAGATTACTTGGTAAATCCATGTATCTGCCTTGACACGTACCGTCCTTTTCTGATTGGCTCACCGCGTCGGCCGGCTCGGTCCGGTCCGACGGGAGACATGGGATGCCCGCCACCGCGTGGCGGGGGCCAGGGGATGGGAGACGACTTGCCACTGAATTCGAAGACGCCTGCGCGCGCCGCTCAAACCGCGGCGTCATGCGCTTTGCGACCCGCCCACCAGGCGGGCGCCGGCTTCGCGGGAAAGCCAAGTATCACCCTTTACGGTTACACCGGATATGTGGTAGCTTCACGTGCGGGTTGTGATGGCGGCGCCGGCAGGGCGCCGCTGGAAACGGAAGGGGAGAGGCAGGGGATGCCGACTTCAGCGCTGCTCGCGCAGGAACAGACGCATGAGCTCGTCCGGCTCGGTGCCGAGGGCTCGGGAGATCGCCACCAGCGGCTCGAAGGTCGGGCTCAGCTCGCCCCGCTCGACCCGGCCGACGTAGTTGCGGTGCAGCCCCGCCTCGAGGCTCAACCGCTCCTGCGAGTAGCCGCGCTCCAGGCGCAGCCCGCGCACGGCGGCACCGAGCGCGGCGAGATCGCTCTTGGGCGGGACAAGGGCTTTCGACATGCGCAGGGACGCTCCCAGGCCGCCTCCTCGCAGTCGACCCCATTTCCGGTGTCATCGTATAGGGGGTCAACCGGACAGCGGCACGACCACGGCCCCGCCCAACCCACCAGCGGCGCCCTTCCGGCCTCCTCCTTGCCCTTCGCGGTCCTGAAACGCGAACGGCCCGCCGAGGCGGGCCGATCGCGAAAGTCTGGGAAGACCGTCGAACACCGATCTCCAAGTCTCGCGTCACCCACTATAGCGCCCCCGGAGGGAATCGAACCCTCTCTTCCCAGGTTGCGAAACTTGGAGCCGGCGTCCACCGGCGGGGGCTACCGCCGCTCGCGCGGCCCCCGCGACGCTAGGTATGAAAAGCGCACACGTGGCTCGCACAGTGTGACTTCTCTGTGTCGGCATTCACACAACTTCGTCCCGTGTCCGAACACAGCAAGCGCCCGACTTGCATCCTCTCCCTTGCACGGAGCGAGACGAAGGTGTGGGTCGGAGACGATGCAAATGGCCCCGGCTAGCCGGGCGGGGGAGAGGAGAACCGCATGTTGAGTCCGATGATCGACCCGTCCGGAGCCGGTAGAAGCCCTGGAATGCGTCATCCGTTACGTCGCCTGGTCGGAGCCTTCGGGGCTTTGTCTTCCGTGCCGGCCGTCGTGCTTGGACTCTGCGTGTTGCTTGCACTCTGCGCGTTGGTTGCCGTCGCCGTCCCTGGCGCCGTCACGCCGGCCGTTGCGGCGCCGGCCGGTCGCGGCTACGAGCTCGTCACCCCGGCGGACAAGGCGGGGTCGGGCATGGGGGTCGGACTGCAGCCCGTCCCGGAAGACGCCCAGCCGTCTATCGGCATCGCCGCGCGGACGGGGTCGCGCTACGTGGCGCCGAGCACTTCAGGCATGCTCACTGACGGCACGCTGCTCTACTTCACCGACTACGCGCTCTCCGGCCGCGGCGGCGATTCCGTCGGCTGGGAGTCCCGCCCGTTGGCGACGCACCGCGACTACGGGCCGACCGGGGGGGCGCTGACCAGCATGTCGCCAGCAGCGGCTTCCGGCGACTTGGGGCGGATCGCGGTTGCCCCGATCGGCGCGTACCTGTTCCCCGAGATGGCGGACTGGCCGGCGTCGGTGACGCCGGACTACCTGCGGGACTGGGAAGGGCGGTATGACGAGATCCTTCCCAAGACTCCGGGACAGGTCGCTGGCATCCCGCTTGTCTCGGAAGACGGGACGCATGTGATCCTGCAGGGCAAGATCCGCGGCGCCCTCGGTGCCGGCGACCCCACCGTGGACGTGACGTCCGCGAGCGCCAACACGCTGTATGACGACGACGTCTCCGCACCGCTTGCCGATACGTTCGCCGGCAGCGGCGTGCTGAGCGGCGTGGGCGTCTGCACCGGCACCGGCGCCGACCGCACGCAGATCCCGCTGCGCACCGACCTTGGCAAGCAGAGCGCCCAGGCGTGCCCGGATCCGGCCCCCGGTCGCGAAGCCAGTCTGATCAGCCCGCTCGGTGCGGCGGTCTCCGGGGGTAGCGTAAGTCTCCCGTCGACCAGGGAACACATCCTCTCGGACGACGGCCGGCGGCTGGTCTTCTACAGCCCGGACCCCTTGGCGAGCGGGTCGCCCACGGCCTGCGCGGTCGCTACGGGCGCCGCGACGTCCTGTCCAGCCCAGCTCTACCTCCGCGTCCGAAATGATGACGGCACGTTCGCCACGCGGTGGATCTCGCGTAGCGTCGTGCCGGACCAGGACGCGTCGTTGATGGCGAAGGTTGCGTTCGAGGGAGCGACGCCCGACGGCAGCAAGCTCTTCTTCCGCACGAACGCACCGCTGACGGCCGACGATCCGAACGGCACCGCGGCCGCACCGGTCACGACGGGCACGCCGAGTGTGGCTTCGTGGGACCTCTACGAGTACGACGTCCCGGCGGCGCCGGCCGATCCCGGCTCCGGCACCTTGACGCGCCTGACCGCCGGTCCGCTCGGCACCGGGGATCCGAATGCGAGCGTCGCCGGTGCGCCGGCGTCCTTGCGGTTCCTCTCGGCCGACGGGAACCGGGCCTATTTCGTGACGGCGTCGCCGATCCCCGGCGTGCCGACCAACGACGCGCCGACCGACGGCACCAGCACCGTCGCCGGCGGGACGCCGACGAACACGGCCACCGTCAACCTTTATGCATACGACGCGACGAAACCGCTCACCGACCGGTGGGAGTTCGTGGCGCTGCTCCCGCGCACCACTGGCATCGCGACGTGCGCTACGGTCGGCGGTCTGCGAGCCGAGCCGCTGGCAAACGGCAGCAACGGCTTCAATGGCAGCAACGGCAACACTGTCATCGGCGCCGCGAACTGCGTGCGGGGCACCGATGACGGTGGGCTGATCACGTTCCTGACGCCGGGGAAGCTGACCGCCGACGCGGACGATGTCTCCGGCGTCGTGGATCTGTGGGCCTTCAACGCCCGCCGCGACCGGCTGGTCCGCGTGACCGCGTCGCAGGGTGGCGCCGCCGGGGGCACGTACGCGTGCGTCGCCGCGGGCTCGGTGCAGTGCGCCGGGGACAGCGGCTTTTCTGGGGGAAACGGCAACGTTGAATCTCGGGTTCCCCAGCTAGGGATGGTTACGCAACCGCACGATCCTGATGATCGCGCCGTGTACTTCCAGAGCAAAAGCCAGCTCGTGCCCGAGGACCATAACCACGTGTACGACGTCTACGCCTGGAATCCCGGATCCGGCGCGGACGCGGGTACGCTGTCGCTGATCTCAACCGGCGCCGCCGATGCGGCCGGGGCCTATTACGCCGGTAACAACATCGACGGGAGCGACGTCTACTTCGAGACGAAGGACGCGCTGACGTGGCAGGACGTCGACACGGTGATGGACGTCTACGATGCCAGGGCGGGCGGGGGCATCCCCGAACCGCCTCCGGCGCCTGCGCCCTGCGCCGGCCCGACCTGTCAGGGGCCGTTGACCCCGGCGCCGGGTCCGCCTTTGGTCGGGTCCGTCTCCTCTACTGAGGATGGCAATGTGCATTCGGTTCCGGCTTCGGTCGGTGTTTCGAAGTCGAAGGTAGTCACCGGTAGGGCCGCGACGTTGAAGGTGCGGGTGCTGGATGCTGGGTGGATCTCGGTGGCCGGCTCCTCGATCCGGCGCAAGAGCGTCTCGGCATCGAAGGCTGGTTTGTACTCGCTGCGAATCGTGCTGAACGCCAGAGCGAGGCAGTCGCTTAAGGCAAAGAGCACGCTGAGGGTCGGTGTCCGGGTCGCGTTTCGGGCGAAGGACGGACGGTTGGCTTCGAAGACCGTCTCAGTCACCTTCAAGCAGCCGAAGGCGAAGCGTGCCAAGGCCAAGAGGGGGGGGCGGCGATGACCCGCGAGCGAGCGTCACTCTCCTCCGTCAACTCCTGCCGAAAGGACATCATGCTCCCCGCTCAGCGTTGGCTCACCTCATCCCCCGGTGGCCGGGCAGCCGGCGCCGCGCTGCTCGTGCTGCTGTTGCTGTTCGTCGCATCGGCGGCCCAGCCGACCAAGGCCGGGGCCGCGTTCGGCGACGGCTTCGGCATCGCCGACGCGCAAGGTGACGGCCTACCCGCCGGCAAGGCGTTCTGGGCCGGTACCTGCGACCTCGCGGCGTCGCCGCCGCCCGGAGCGCCGATCCCCGGCGGCGCGGGCAGCCGGCCGACCACGGTCATGACCGACCCGGGCATCCCCTTCTTCGGCATCCCGCCGACCTACGGCCCGGCCCCCGACGTCCCGCCTCGCGACTGCATCGATGGCGGCACGGTGAACCAGACTGGGGCCGACGCGAACCCGTGGGCGCCGGCGCCAGCCTGGCGACAGGCGCCCGTGACGCAGGCCGGCGCCCATCCCGACGCCAGCGTGCTGTTCACGTTCCAGCGCACGGCCACGCTGCCCCCCAGCGCGGGCGGCCTCGCCACGCCCGATGGCACGGCGCGCGACGTGAGTGTCGCCCTCCCGCCCGGGGTGATCGGGAACCCCCAGGCGGTCACGCTCTGCACCCAGGCGCAGTTCACCGCGGCGCCCTCGACGCAGTGCCCGCCGCAGTCGCAGGTGGGGGTGGCCGATGTTCTCGACAACTCTTCGCTCAGCCTGTTCGATCAGATCGTGCCCGTCTACGCGCTGGAGCCGCGTCCGGGGCGGACGGCGGAGTTCGGCCTCCCGAACATCCAGACCACGTTCATCCGCATCGAGGCCTTCGCGCGGACGGGGAGCGACTTCGGGATCACCACCGCCGTCGCGCGGATCCCCCCGACGGCGACGCTCCTCCAGCAGTCGCTCACCTTCTGGGGCGTGCCGTGGTCGCCCTCGCATGACCGGTACCGCTTCAAACAGGGGTGGTATGACGGCAACACGGGTGGTGTGTCCGCTGGGAACACCATCGCTGCCGGAGCGATCCCTGCCGGTCTTCAGGCGCCCTACGACCCGTCATGGGGGCCGGCGAAGGCCTTCTACAGCAACCCAACGGACTGCGACGGCAGCGGCCCCGTGACGACGCTCTCTACCGATTCGTGGCAGCACCCGGAAGAGTGGAAATCGTTCGACGCTGCCGCTCCCCCGGTCACCGGCTGCGACCAGGTGCCGTTCGACGGCCGCCTCGCCGTGACGCCGAAGAGCGTGCAGGCGGGCGCCTCGACCGGCTACGGGTTCGATCTGAGCATCCCGCAGTCGTCCGATCCGGGCACCCTGGCCACGGCGCATCTGAAGAAGGCGGTGGTGACGTTGCCGGAGGGCGTGCGGGTCAACCCGTCAGCGGCCGACGGCCTCGGCGGGTGCACGCTCGCGCAGGCCAATCTGGGGAGCGAGGGCGACGTATCCTGCCCGGACTCGTCGAAGATCGGGACGCTCACGGTCGACACGCCGCTGCTGGCGGATCCGCTTGCGGGCAACATCTACCTCGCCCAGCCGCACGACAACAAGTTCGACTCGCTGCTGTCGCTGATCCTGGTGGCACGCGGGCCGGGCATCGTGGTGAAGCTGCCAGGCAAGGTCGACCCCGATCCCGTGACCGGCCGGCTGATGGCGACGTTCGACGACAACCCGCAGCTGCCGTTCAGCAAGCTCCACCTGCAGTTCAACGACGGGCCGCGGGCGCCGTTGTCGAACCCGCCGACGTGCGGGCCGAAGACCACGCACACCGAGCTCACGGCATGGAGTGGCAAGACCGTGTCCTCGGACTCGTCGTTCGAGATCACCGGCTGCGGGTCGGGCGGGCAGCCGTTCGGCCCGAGCCTCGCGGCCGGGACCGCCAACCCACTGGTCGGGGCGTTCTCGCCGTTCTCGTTGTCGATCGCCCGCGCCGACGCCGACAAGGACCTGAAGGCGATCAGGTCGATCCGGCTGCCCGAGGGCTTGTTGGCCCGGGTTGCCGGGGTGCCGCTCTGCGGTGAGGCCGACGCGGCCGCCGGCACCTGCCCCACGTCCTCGCGGGTCGGCCACGTGGAGGTCGCCGCGGGCGCCGGTCCCAGCCCACTCTGGGTCCCCGAGGCCGGCAGGGCGCCCACGAGCGTATCTCTGACCGGGCCCTATCGCGGCGCCCCCTACGGCCTCTCGATCGTGGTCCCGGCGCAGGCCGGCCCGTTCGACCTGGGCCGGGTCGTCGTCCGCAGTGCCCTGCACGTCGACGAGCGCACCGCGCAGCTCTCGACCGGGATCGACGAGTCCAGGGTCTATGGCCCGGACGGCAGCCTGAAGCAGACGCTCGAGGGGGAGATGCCGACGATCCTGGAAGGCATCCCGCTCGACCTGCGGCAGCTCCGGGTGATCGTCGATCGGGACGGCTTCGTCGTCAACCCGACCTCCTGCGCCCCCAAGCAGGTGACCGCCCAGGCCGTGGCGGTCGACGGTCAGGCTGCGGATTTGACCAGCCCGTTCACCGCGGTCGGCTGCGCGGCCCTCGGGTTCAAGCCGAGAATCGCCCTGAGCCTCAAGGGCGCCACCGGCCGCGTTGGCCACCCGGCGCTGACGGCCACGGTGACGATGCCCCAGGGCGGGGCGAACATCGCCCGCGCCCAGGTCAACCTGCCCCATGGCGAGTTCCTCGACCAGGGCAATCTCAACAAGACGTGCACGAGGCCCGTCCTCCTGGCGGGCGGTTGTCCGGCCACCTCGATCTACGGCTACGCGAGGGCGTGGACTCCGTTGCTGGACCAGCCGCTCGAAGGCCCCGTCTACCTGGTCGGCGGCTACGGGTACAAGCTGCCGGCGCTGGTCGCCGACTTGAACGGGCAGATCAGGGTGACCCTGGTCGGCAAAGTCGACTCGGGACCGAACAAGGGCATCCGCAACACCTTTGAACTGGTGCCCGACGCCCCGGTCGAAAAGTTCGAACTCACGATGAAGGGCGGCAAGAAGTACGGGCTGCTCGAAAACTCCGAAGACCTGTGCAAGGCGAAGAAGGCCAAGCGCCGGGCGATCGTCCGCTTCACCGGGCAGAACGGCAAGGTGAGTCAGTTCAAGCCGGTGGTGGCGAACAGTTGCAAGAAGAAGGGCAGGAAGGCCAAGTAGTGGAGGCTCGGCCCGCGGTCAGGGTGTCGTCGGGAGCGCTGGTTGCGGCCTGCGCTTTCGGCGACGCCCTTCGGCGCGGTGATGGGGAGGGGGCGTTGGCGCAGCTCGAGTTGGGCGCCCGGGTTCTGACAGCCGACGGGACCGAGGTCTCCGACCCGGACTCGATCGCCTTCGTCCTCGCCCAGCTCACCTCGCCGGGGTTGCGGCTGGACGTGGTCCCCGGACGGACGATCGTCAAGGGCGACGTCGCGCTGTGCACCCAGAGCTGGCGCCTGCGCGGCCGCCGAGGACCCGTGCTTCGAGCGCGCCAGCCGCGCCTTCTTCGTCCTCCGCCGCTCCCAGGCCGGCTGGCGGATCGCGATCGCGGCGCCCTGGGGGTAGGGATCGATCCTCCGCCGGCTCGGCCAAGCGAGGCTCAGGCAGCGATGACCGTGAGGCCGGGGACCCGCTCGAACTCGCCGACGTTGGACGTCGCCACGTCCATCCCGCGGCTGACCGCCGTCGCCGCGATCCACATGTCGTGAGCGCCGATCGTCTTGCCGCCTTGCTCGAGGTCCGCCCAGATGCGGGCATGGGCACGGGCGATGGCGACCGTGATCGGCAATGGCTCCAGCGCCGAAAGCAGGCCCTCGACGAAGGCGGCGCGGCGGGCGCGCACGCCCTCCTCGCGCGCTCGGTGGACCCCGTGCAGCAACTCGCTGGCCGTCACCACGCTGATCGTCGCGTTCTCGGTGTCGAAGCGCCGATCGATGGCCAGGCCGTGTCGCTCGGCATCGATC
>Ga0153954_1001197_pt1 | contig 15080 bp, 9 predicted proteins | sample TSFL038MetaG_FD_102277 | JGI IMG/M metagenome (GOLD analysis project Ga0153954, IMG submission 102277) | Attine ant fungus gardens microbial communities from Florida, USA - TSFL038 MetaG | ecosystem: Host-associated > Fungi > Mycelium > Unclassified | place: USA: Florida, Wekiwa Springs State... | reverse complement strand
CTGCCAGTGGAGTCGATGGTTTCCTTAACCAGGATTGCCCAGACGTTATACGGTAGTAATCAACACGTGGACAACGTAACCGACATCACGATCAATGGAATTGCGGCGGATCTGAGTCCGGTTCCCGGAACAGTTTTCAAGGCTGGACAAATCTCGGTGGCTGTCAATGGTGGGTGACCTTACGGATCTGGTAGGACGGCTCCGTGCTCTGCTGCCAGATCGGTGGTTTGGAGACGTAACGCCTAATCTGGACGGGTTGCTGCGCGGTGTCGCGACGCCTTGGGTGTGGCTGTATTCGTCAGTGCAATTCGTTATCAAGCAGACGCGGGTTGCGACAGCAACGGGGCAGTGGCTGGACCTGATCGGCGCCGACTTCTTCGGCACCAGGTTGCTCCGCTCCAACGGGGAGAGTGACGTACGATACCGGGGCCGAATCCAGTATCTGCTGTTTCGCCAGGCGGCGACGCGAGAGGCGGTGACTCTCGCGGTCGAGCATCTTACTGGCACACAACCATCCATCTTTGAGCCTGCTAATCCCGCTGACACCGGCGCATACTCCAGCATGGTCGGAACTGGGCCGGGCGCGGCTATGGGTCTCGCGTACGGCATCGCGGGCGGGTGGGGCAGCCTCGCCATGCCACACCAATTCTTTTTGACAATGAAGCGTCCCGCGATCACCGGCTTGGCCTCGGTCTCGGGATATGGCGACCCGAGCTCTGGATACGGTGCCGGGTCAGGTTCCTACGTGGACCTTGCGTTGGCTTCCGGCGGATTGACCGAGGAGGAGTTATTCGCGGCAGTCAGCGATCTGCTGCCAGTCTGCACCGTCGCCTGGGTTCGACTAGTTTAGATTTCTGTATTCATTCGAGGCAGCATCAGAGCATGGACCGCATCATCGTTTATCCCGGCGCGATTCCGCTGGACACTGATATCCTTAATGTCAACCGAAACGTCATGGTGGCCCTAGGGTTTCTCATGAAGACGGTTTTTGGTTCGAATGCGGTTGCTGATGGATTGGCTTGTACTCCAACGAGTCCTCCGTCGCTTGCCGTAACGGTGGGCCCAGGATGTCTGACTCACTCTGGGCCTGTCGATGCAAATGCGTATGGTTCGCTGGCTGCGGACTCCACTGACAGCATCGTCAGGATGGGCGCCAATCTCGGCACGACGACTTTCACATTCACGGCGCCACAAAGCGTCGGGCAATCCATCAATTACCTTATACAGGCGGCATTTCTCGAAGCGGACGCTGATCCGGTCGTGCTGCCCTACTACAATGCCGGTGATCCGACCCAGGTATTTAGCGGCCCGAACAACAATGGAGCCGCACAGAACACAATTCGGGTTCAATCTGTTCAGCTTCAGGTCAAGCCAGGTGTCGCGGCTAACATTGGCTCTCAGGTTACGCCTGCCGCGGACGCCGGTTGGCTTCCTCTGTATCGCGTCTCAGTGACCTATGGGCAGACAGCCATCACCGTCTCCGATATCGCTCAGGTTCCAACCGCGCCATTCCTGAATTGGAAGTTGCCGTCGCTGGCACCGGGCTTCGGCTCGGGCACGATGAATTTCACAACGAACGGTGTCTTCAGCGTGCCAAACGGCGTCACTCAAATTGAGGTGGAAGTCTGGGGCGGTGGATCGGGCAGTTTCGGGTCCGTGCCGGGCGTGCCAAGTGGTGGTGGGTCGGGAGGAGGCTACGCGCGGAAACGAATCACCTCATTGATTCCGGGCCAGTCGATCCCCGTGACCATAGGCGGCGGTGGCAATGCGGGTACTGCGAACGGTGCTGCCGCAGGGTCTGGAGGCACCTCTAGTTTTGGCTCGTATGTCAGCGCTACCGGTGGCTCTGTGAACTATCTTGCCACGACGAGTGATCCCCAGAACGGCGCTACACCACCTGGTTTCGGGGTTGGGGGCGATGTGAACCTTACGGGATCCGCGGGACAGGCCGGCATCTTGAACCAGGGCGGAATGGGTGGTGCTGCCCCATTCGGTGGAGCTCAGAACAGCGGAACAAGTGGAAAAGCCGGAATCTTCCCCGGTGGGGGCGCCGCGGGAGCAGGCACCGGCGCCAGCAGCAATACCGCATTCGACGGCGCTCCGGGTGCGCCCGGGCTTGTCGTCGTTCGGTGGTAACTCAGGGATTCGATCGAGGATCAGTCCGACAGTCCAAACGTTTATGAGGTTCTGAGACGCAGATGACAACGCCAGCCAGCCATTTGTGGAAGCCGAGCCAAGCCAGGCTTGTTACGATTGATTCCTTCGTGCCCGCTGCGCGCGGGACGACAGCGGTGACCCCCCCTCCGTTGAACTGGCCTCCCAAGGATCCGGGGGATGTCCTTGACTACATCTTTGACATTGGTCCCGCGATCGTCGGGAATGACGCCGATAACATTGCTACACTTGGGGTCACGATTTCGCCCTCAAACCCCGGTGATCTCACCATGCAAAACATGACAACAGACGGGAGTCAGATCATCTTGTGGTTGGCGAATGGCCAGTCCGGAACTGTGTATAACATCAGCTTTTCGATCACTACAGGGAACGGACGCACGTTACAGCGAACCATCTTGCTGCCTGTCCTTCTATTGTCGGTTCCCGCAGTGCCGGCAGGCGCAATATTGACTTCATCTGGTTCCGCGCTCACAGATCAGAACGGAAATCCTATTGTTTCTGACACCTGACAATATCAAGAGATTTGAGTCGATGTGAAGCGATCCCGGTTGCCTGACGAGCGCAATCCCTGGCGTCTCTCGAAGTGCCGGTGATTGCACTTAGAGAACCTGGTGAGTCGCGCTACGAGGGCGAGGTCCACTGGCCTCGTAACAAGAATTCAAGCCTGTTTATTCAAGTATATGGATTGGCAGAAGTATGCCCACAATTGACCAACTCGCTCCGGCCAGTTCGGCCGCCGATACCGACGAGTTCATCGTCAGTCAGGGAGGTATCAGCCGGAAAATTATGCGGTCCCAGGTGTTGAATGGACTCCAAAATCAGATCCTTTTGACGCCGCGGTCGCTGATCGGGCGAGTAACGACCGGCGTTGGCAGCTTCGAGGTCATATCGGTCGGGCAAAATCTCAGCTTTAATGGCAACACCCTGTCCGCGTTGGCCAGCCCCTTCCAGGTATCACAACTTCCCAGCGGCGTGGTACCGGCCGCGGGCGACACTCTGCCGCTTTCGCAAGGCGGATCCAATGTCGCAGTATCGTATGCCCAGTTTCTTTCTGGCATCAATCAGCTGCCAAATGTCGACCTCTCAAACGGCCTCGTCACGTCCCGCGGGTCGGCGACACCCCAGACGTTAGCGAGCCTTACTGGCGCTATGCTGCCTGCGGCGGGCGGCTCGATGACCGGCCCGCTCTCGCTTGCCGGGAACCCAGCATCTTCGTTGCAGGCGGCAACCAAGGCCTATGTTGACTCTTCCGCCGCGCAGCTTCTGCCGCTGTCCGGCGGCTCGTTGGTTGGTCCGCTGGTGCTGCCCGCGGCGCCGACACAGCCTCTGCAAGCTTCGACAAAGGCGTATGTCGATAATGCCACGTCCGGGCTGCTGTCGACCGCTGGCGGCTCCCTGGCGGGAACACTTACGTTGAAGGCAGATCCGACCGCGGCATTGCAGGCGGCGACGAAATCGTATGTTGACCTGAAGATCGCGCGATCCGGTGATTCCATGACCGGCTCGCTTGGTCTGGCGGCAGACCCGGTGACCTCCTTCCAGGCGGCGACAAAAAACTACGTCGACGCCCAGGTGGCGACCAGCGTGGCAAAGTCGGGCGGCACGCTTACTGGCAGTCTTGTTTTAGCGAGCGATCCCGCGCTGGGGGCTCAGGCTGCTACGAAACAATATGTTGATCAGCGTCTTCTCCGCGGCGGAGATACCCTTACAGGGGCACTTGGGCTCGCCGCGGATCCGGTCACCGCGAACCAGGCCGCCACCAAAAACTATGTCGACACGCTGGCCGCGAGCACCGTGCTCAGAAGCGGGGCCTCGATGAGCGGTGCGCTCACATTGGCGTCCGATCCATCGGCGCCACTGCAGGCCAGCACGAAGCAGTACGCCGATCTAAAACTCGCCAGAGCCGGGGATAGTTTGAGCGGTCCGCTGTCTCTGGCCAGTGACCCGACCTCTCCGTTACAGGCGGCAACGAAACAATATGTCGATGCGCGCATGACAGGAGGTGTGACACTTTCGGGTGGTACCTTCACCGGGGCGGTGACACTGTCAGCTGATCCGGTCTCTCCTCTTCAGGCTGCGACCAAACAATATACCGATAGACACCTGCTGCGCGCCGGCGATACAATGACCGGTGTCCTTGTGCTCGCCGCCGATCCGGTGGTAGTTGCCGGGGCAGCAACGAAAAATTACGTTGATACTGTCTTCTCAGGGGCTCTCCCGCGGGCTGGTGGCTCGCTGACTGGAGCGCTGAGCCTCGCGACGGATCCCTCCCTTTCAACGCAGGCGGCGACAAAGCGTTACGTTGATTCCCAACTGTTGACCGCGCTACCGCTGGTTGGTGGAACGCTTTCCGGCAATTTATCATTGCCAACGGCACCGACGCAGACGGCGCATGTGGCAAACAAACAATATGTCGATAATCAGGTTGGCACTGCCCTATCCTTGCAGGGCGGGTCGCTGAAAGGCGCGCTCCTGCTCTCCGGTGCCCCATCGCTTCCACTGAGTGCCGCTACGAAACAATATGTGGATGCAAATCCCGGCGCGACTGGAGTTATCAACGTATCGATGCCCCCTTATGGCGCCGCGCTGAACGGCGTAGCCGACGACACAGCCGCGTTTAAAGCGGCCTATCAGGCAGCGCCAGCGGGAAGCGCCATCTACGTTCCGTTTGGTGTTACCTCGGTTCAGCCGCCAGGAAGCTGGGGTGTTCCGCTCACCAAGCGAGTGAAGTGGCTCATCGACGGAACGACCTTGGTGGACGGAACGCCTCTGGCGTCGGCTGTTCCGACCGGCGGCATTACCGCCAATTTCATGCTGCCTGGTATCGCGGTGGGAAATACTCCCAATGGCTTCAGCGTCTCTCAAAGCTCCTCGCAGGCGACGGATCTGGCGGTTCAGCAGTCATCATATGTTGTCACCCACAATGGCGGTACAAATAGTGTCATCACCAATCAGCGTCTTGACACACTGATTGTTGGCAGCACTGCAAATTTCGTATGGGGTGGACTGGATCGTTTACTTTGGGCAGGGAACCAAACGCCGGCGGGCCTGTCTGCGGCTCAGCATGTCGCACGTTACATGCAAACGCTGCGGCTGAGCGCGAACCGGGGCTCCAACGGTTCGTTTCTGCCGCAGCCGGAGATGTGGTCCGCGTGCTTGGAGTACCGCGACATGACCGGCCAGCCGTCAAGTTCCACGGCAGCATCGATCACGGTCGAGATGGATTGGTACGGCAACGGCGCGGATGATGCATCTAACAGACAACTTCAGAGCCTTGTAGTAGGCCAGTCTAACACCGCCGGGGCACCTGTCGAAGTCAGTACCGTCATCGGCGTATATTTGGCGTGGGGCTCCTCGGGGAGTGTCAAGAGCGTATTCCGGATCGGCATTCCCTTTTCAACTGCCATTCTGGACACGACGATGTCCACGTCGATAAATTCCGCTCCTGTGATCAGGATGCTCGCCGGGCACTCGATCGCATTCGAGCAGACCAGCACCAACAAGTTATGGTATGATAGCGCAACAAACAGCCTGCGATGGACGAATGGCAGCGCGCAAAGCGTCGTGGGCAAAGGGATCACGGTTGGCTGGCAGAACGTATATGGCTCTTCGGCGAATGTCCCTGCGTCAACGGCCGGCAACCTCTGCTTCCTGACGGCGGGCACTCCCCAGACCATGACGCTTCCAGCCGCGAAGACGGTAGCAGCCGGAGTTGGGTTCACCTTCTCAAATATCGGTTCCGCGCCGGTCAGCATCGCGACCGCTTCTGGAGATGTCATCGACTGTGGGCCCGTGGTCCTGCAGCCCAATGATCGCTATCATGTCGTCTCCGATGGCAACTCCTGCTGGCGCGAGATTTTCCATACCAATGCGGTAGCACCAAGATGGCCGGCTCCGCCGGTGCTACCGAGCTATCCTGTCGCCGCGCTGCCCGGCGGGTGCAGCGCCGGTGCGATGGCGTTTGCGTCAAATGGACGCAAACCAAGTGAGGGATCAGGGGGCGGGACGGGCGTTCAAGTCTACTTCGACGGCGCCCGATGGATATCGGCCTCCAGCGGCAGCATCGTTGCATCCTGACCGTCCCGCGGAAGCCAATCAGCGTAAAAGGTCCAGACCATGCCTATGATCTCGCAACTCCCCGCCGCCAAGACCATTACCGCGGCGGATAAGGTTCCAATCAGTCAGGATGGCAGCGCGTGCGCCGTCTCGGTTGGCGACCTGCTGGCGATGACGCAACCTGCCATCAACGTCCCGCACGGGTCCCTATTGGGACGGACAAGCGTCGGCCCCGGCGGGCCCGAGGGCCTCGAGATCGGCGTTGGCATTCAGCTCGCAGACGGGGCCATTGTCGCGAACGGTGCGGATCACGCCGGGTTTCCCTTCGCATCCGAACTTCTGGCTGAGGCTGACCTGATCGTATCCGATCAGGGCAGCCCGAAACGAATGCCGACGACTTCGCTGCGTGGCCTGTTTACCGCCGGTCGGAATATTTCGATCGACGCGAATGGCGTCATTTCCTCGGCGGCGTCTGATGGAAGCGCGGGCGACGGCTCATCCTCTTTCTCGATCGCTCGTCTTCAGCCCACATCGTCAGTCATCGCCGCTGACACGATTCCGGTTTGCCAAGATGGGACTGACTACGCAGTATCGTATTCCAATTTTCTCCATGGATTAACGATAGACGAGGCACCCGCCGCGGCGGCGGCCAGCGACAACGATACCGTTTGGGTTTCGCAAGGTTCGAATGCAATGGGAGCGCAGACACTGGGGGCAATCTGGACATGGATTGCCAATCGCTTCCCGCGCTATCGGCCACCGGTGTTGGAAATCGCCACTTCGACGACGCTCGACTATGCGAATCATAACGGCCGCATGCTTGTTGTCACAGGTGCCAACGTTACGATTACGCCGAACTTCAGTGCGATGGGCAGTGGTTTCTACTGCGATATCGTGACGAATGGTTCGGCGTCAGTCGCCTGGGCAGCCGGCATCGTCACGACGAATGGGGCTTCGGAACTGCCGGCAAATTCTTATGCCAGGCTGGTGGCCTGCGCATGCAGCACCGGCAACATCGTCATGGCATCCGTCGGTCCGACCAGTTCGGACAGCACACCGGTCGCTGCGCCGGGCCCGGTTACGGCCCTGGCGCTCGTCGCCAGCACGTCGGGATCTCTTGCGCTCACCTGGTCCTCCCCCACGACCGGAGGCCCAGCAAGTAACTATGTGGTGCGGTACAGAGTCAGCGGGGCATCGAGTTGGACGCCGGTCAACGTGAACCCTGTATTGCCGTCCATCACCGTGGCCGGTCTTTCTCCTGCGACATCCTATGATGTGGAGGTCGCGGCGCGTAATTCCGGTGGCACCAGCAGCTACGTCTCACTTCTAGGCGTATCGACAAGCATGACGCTCTCGGTGCCTGGGTCACCGTTGGCACTGGCAACCGGTGCAGTGACGACGTCGTCCGTTTCGTTGACCTGGACTGCGCCCGATTCGGGCGGAACGCCGACCGGCTATGCGGTCGAGTACAGCCTGGATGATGCTTCCACGTGGTCACAGCCCGTCTCGTTCGGATCTGCCACGTCGGGCACGGTCACCGGACTTTCGGCAGCGACAACTTACGTGTTCCGTGTTGCTGCCACGAACGCCGCCGGCACCAGTTCCTACGCGCCGACCTCGTCGTTCCCGACAGCCGTGACAGCCGCGGTTTCGACGATGCCGGGCTTACCGACGGCCCTGACATTCACCGCCGTATCGAGTACTGCCATGACGCTGCAATGGACTGCGCCAAGCGGCTATGTCACCGGCTACAATTTGCAGTATCGAGTATTGAATGCGCCCAGTTGGACCTTGGTCAGCAGCACGATCACAAGTGCCACCATCTCTGGCCTGACGCCAAACACGACATATGAATTCCATGTGCAGTCCGTCAATGCAGCAATGACAAGCCAATATACTTCTGTGGTAACAAATACCACGGCGCCGGCCACCACTGGCCTCTATAAGCTTACACCGGCGCCAACCCGTCAATCGCCCACGATGGGGTGGGTCGGCACAACCATCGTCATGGTGAATGGCCAGCCGACGACTGGCTACAACGTCAGCGATAACTCAGCCATGTCTGATGGCTCGAACCCGGTTCCCGCCGCCGTCGGATTTGCATGGTCCACCAGTAATACGGTCATCCCCGCTGCAAGCAATGCAGGAGCAGCTGGGCTGACACTTGATGGTCATAATTTATGGTATACTTGGTCTGTTACGTATCCAAGTGCGCCAGGAAACTATTATCTGTGGGCCATTGCCAAGGACAGCAGCGGCAATGTCGGAGGCACGTCTGTTTCGCCTACGCCATTCACGTTGCAATAGCGGGCCGCGCTCCGGAGGCGGCAAACTAATCGGCGCGAGCTAAGGTCAGCTTGCCGACATTGGCACGAAGTCGATGGGAAGTGTATCCCTCTGCGACAAATCGTCCTCGTTTAGCGGGCGCCAAACGCCGCCAACCAGCACCTCACTCGGCTTGAAGCGTGCCTTATAGGCCATCTTTCGGCTTTCCGGGACCCAGTAGCCCAAATACACGTAGTCCAGTCCAAGACTTCGTGCATTCTCCACCAGCCAGAGTATCGCATGGGTTCCGAGTGAGAGCCGTTCCATTCCAGGAGAGAAAAAACTGTAGACCGCCGAAAATCCGTCCGCCAACCGATCCGTCAGGCAGGCGCTGACAAGCTGATCTGCCCGATCGCGGAACTCGACCATGAAAGTCTCGATTGGGGTGTCCTCGATCATGGCGCGGTAGTCGTAGAAGCTCATGCTCGCCATGTCGCCATCACCATGGCGAACCTGCTGATATCGCTGAAACAGGTGAAACTGCTCCGCAGTGGCCCGCGCTGGAACGCGGTATCCACTCAGGCCCGCGTTGCTGCGCATGATCCGCCGTTGCGTCCGATCCGGCTCAAAGCGTCCAACTGCAACGCGAATGGGGAGGCACGCCTGACAGGACGGGCAAACCGGCGCGTAAGCGATATTATGGCTGCGTCGGAAGCCGGCTCGGGAAAGCCGGTCATGCAGGGAATCGGCGTCGGGTCCGACAATCTCGGTCACGACTTTCCGCTCCGTGCGGCCAGCGACATACGGGCAGGGCAGGGGAGCGGTGGTATAGAAAAACTGCGGCCGGCGCGGTGGCTTGTAGGTCATGGGCTAAATGTTCCAGTTCCCATGTTCCAACCTTGCCCTGGGTTGGTCAACGCCTCCATGGCTCTGACACGGACCACCACTAGGCCACTCAGCAGGTCGTGCAGGGTACGATGGCGAATGGTAAAAAGCGCCACGATCAGCAGCAATCCCGATGTCGCTAACGTCACATAGTACAGCGCGGTCGAAATCAGCGCCTGAATGGCGGTGGGTGGACCGAGGTCATAGTCCCGGCGGACTGTGAGGCCACATATCTGCTGGCCAGGAGTCGCGCTGGCCGAGCCAAGCAGCGACAGCAAATTATAGACGAAGGGAATCAACGGTAGGATCGCCATCGCGCCGAAACCGAGGCCGAGGGTCAACGCGCCGAACCAGAACAACAGCCACCAAATCACCAGCGTAAGCAGGCCGATGATCACCGCATCGATTGCCCACGCGAGAAGTCGCCGCATCAGAACGCTGCGAACCAGATAATCATCGTCGATGAATTGTGTGCCGTAGGTCATGGAGTAAGCCGAACAAGCCCTTCCGCCTGAGCTGGGGACGAACCGATCGTGATGGTAGCACCATCCCGCCATCTTGTCAGAAAGTCGCCTGCATGGTGGGAAAAGAAGTTGCCTGATTGTCCGGGCGCGACGATGAACCGGCTCCTGTTCAGATCCTGCAAATCATAGACACTTCGGTACGATGCGCCATGGACGGAGCGAAACTCAGCGTCAAAGCCCCCGGCGCCCACGGTGTCGTCGTCACCCCCGGAAGCGATCGATAACGAACCGAATGGCGTCAGGCCGCGCAGCAGCGGATGTCCGAACGTTGCCACATGCGCTTTGCCCCACTCCCAGGTCTGTGGGTCATCGCCGAACCGACGGCGCAGCCCTTTCAGCGACGTCACCAGCGATTGCTGGAGCAACCCGCGGCAATCGCCATCGCACCAATCCGATTGGCCGTCGGACAGAACATAGTTGACGAAGTCTGCGACCGGCGCTCCTAGGCCTCGGTCAACGCCCGCGTGGTGTATGACCGCATCGTAAAAGGCCGCCATCCAAGCGTTAAAAATCAGCGGCTGCGGCTCGTTCATGGCCGCGGCGCCATCCCAATGCCTGAGTAGTGCGAGAGCTGTACTTGTCGGGCCATCGACCGGCGGCAACGCCGTCAGCACCGGTAGAATCCGACGCGCAAACAAATCGACATGATCGACTTGCATCGCGGCAAAGCCAGCAAGGTTGTGGCGATCAGTCTGACCAAGCATTTGTCGAATGCGATCAGCCCGCCAGGCGCCAAATTCGTCACGGCTCATGGGCACGTCAACGCCTGGCACATTCAATGGTTCGTTGGCATTCACAAGGCGCCCGCTGGCGGGCCCGATGACGTGCGGCAGCTGCGATCCGGACATCCATCCGACCCACTCGTGGGTTCCATCGCCGGAGACCGGTGCGGCACCATCGCCGGCGGCACGGATTGGCGTGCGTCCGGTCACGAAGAGCCCGATCGTCTGACGATCGGCCACCAGCAGATTTTGCACCGGCGAGGTGATCTGTGCCGCTGCCAGGCCGGCCGCTTCGACCGTCTTGGCACGGTTCAATGCCAACAGCCCAGTCGCGGCCGTATCCCCTGCCTGCAGATTCCCCATCCGAACTGCCAGGATCGGTCCATCTTTCGAGTCCAGATCACTGATGACAGGACCGTGCCGGGTCTCCCTGACCGTCAGGATCTGGTCCGGCTGGCCTCGCACCGTGATCCGCTCCTGGCGAACCACGAACGGGCGTGGCCCATCCGGCGTCTGATACGCATCCGGACCAGCTGGAACCTCGACGTAAACGTCCTGCACGTCCGCACCAGTCGTCGTGAATGTCCAGGCGATCTTTCCATTGTGGCCCAGAACCAGAAACGGAACACCAGGCGCGGTCGCGCCAACGAGCGTTTGTGCGGGCGTATCGATGCGCGTTAGGTACCAAATGCCGGGAAAGCCAAATGCCAGATGCGGATCGCCCGCCAGTATTGGCGCGCCGGTATCGGTTTGGCGCCCGTCGACCGCCCACTCGTTCGAGGCAGTCTGAGGCAGCGTGTAAGGCTCAGGGAAGCTGGGCAGCAACTTAGCAAGGCGAGCGGCGGTCGCCGCAACGGCCGGAGTTATGGCCGCGGTTGTACTGGGAACGCCGGTCTGGCGTGGCCACAATTCGTCGAGCTTGCGTGGCGACAGGCGACCGGCCAAGGCCAGCCTCCCCAACTCCTGGCGCCAGTTCATCGACAGCCACATGCCCATGGTCTTTGCCCAAAGCAGACTATCGGAGGGCTGCCAGGCTTCGGGCGCTCCGAGCAGAAGGGTCTCCGGTGCGACGAAGCGTCCTTTTTGCTCGATCCATGCGTTCACACCATCGGCGTAGGCCTGCAAGAGCGCCTTGGTATCCTCTGGCAAGGCGGCATAGTCGGCGACGGCACGGTGGCGCAATCCGAGCGTTCGCATCAACCGGTCGATGCCAAGAGTGGCAGGACCAGCGATTTCTGACAGCCGGCCTGACGCGGCTCGGCGCATCAGGTCCATCTCGAACATGCGCTCTCGTGCGTGCAGAAACCCCAAGGCTACCGCAGCGTCATGCTCTGAGCGCGCTGCGACACGCGGGATCCCGTCGGCGTCGATAGTAATCTCGACCGGGTCTTCCAGCGTCGGGATCCGCAACACCAGATTATTCGCTGGAACTGTGAACCAGATTGCCGCGCCCGCGAGGATAATGATGAGGAGGACGCATGCGCCAATGGCGTTGATCGTGTGTCCCAATCCGCGCATCATCGGCTTCATGGTTTCAGAGTGGTTCGGCCTGCTGGCCTTGTGAACCCCACCAGCGCTCCGCAATTGCTAGCGTTAACGTTCCATGGATCACTATTCCGGCTTGCGGGCGGCTGAGCAGTCCATAAGATCGCATTGCCCACCGAGGAACGTCCGTCTCAGAAACATGAAGCCTCCCCAAGCTGACACGCCCCTCGTCTTGGATGCGATCGACCGACGTATCCTCGCGGCTCTCCAGGACGATGGCCGGATGACCAATGTCGAGCTGGCGAAGCGCGCGGGTATCTCCGCGCCGCCTTGCCTCCGGCGAGTGCGTGCATTGGAGGAGGCCGGGGTCATTCGCGGCTACCACACCGACACAGATCCCCAGATGCTCGGATGGGAGATTACGTTCTTCGCGATCGTTGGCCTCGAGAGCCAGAAAGAAGCCGTGTTGTCGGCGTTTGAACAGCTGGTGGCTGGGTGGGTTGAGGTGCGCGAATGCCACATGATCCGCGGCGGCGGCGACTTCCTCCTGCGTCTCGTCGCTCGTGACACCGCGCATGAGAATCAGTTGACCCAGAAGCTGACCGGCTCGCCATCTGTCAGCCGCGTTCAAACTCTCCAGACAATCCGTACCAGCCGCAACCTCGCCGGCGTGCCGCTGTAGCACCCACCGGCGTGCAGCCGACAGGCACGCACCACGCCCCAAGTTCAGCAAGGTGCAAGGGCGCAGTCGGCGGCGCAACTTCTACAACCGCAGCTGCTTTATAGCGCTCCGGTGCATCAGATACCGCGCCCACTGACAGGCCGGCGGTCGGAACCGCCGGCCCCGTCGTCGCTACGCCGTCCGGTCGGACGCTGCTCCGAGCGCGGCCTGTGCCGCGGCAAGCCGTGCAACCGGCACGCGGAACGGGCTGCACGAGACGTAATCCAGGCCGACATGCTCGCAGAATGCGATCGACGCCGGATCGCCACCGTGCTCACCGCAGATCCCCAGTTTCAGTGCATTCTTCGCCGCTCGGCCCTTGGTAGCGGCGATTCGAACCATCTCCCCGACGCCCTCGACGTCGATCGAGATGAACGGATCCTTGGGGACGATCCCCGCCTCGACATATTGCGGCAGGAACTTGCCGGCGTCGTCGCGAGACAGGCCGAACACGGTCTGGGTGAGGTCGTTCGTCCCGAAACTAAAGAAGTCCGCCACCTCTGAGATCTGGTCGGCGATCAAGGCTGCGCGCGGCAGTTCGATCATCGTGCCAATGCTGTACTCCAGCTTCGTGCCGGTCTCGGTCAGAACCTGCGCCGCGACCTTTTCGACCTGGGCGCGGGTGATCTCAAGTTCCTTTTTCATGCCCACCAGCGGAATCATGACCTCCGGGTGTGGAGCCTTGCCAGTCTCCTTGGCGACGGCAACGGCGCCCTCGAAGATCGCGCGCGCCTGCATCTCGTAGATTTCCGGATACGAAATCCCCAACCGGCAACCACGATGACCAAGCATCGGATTGGCTTCCGCCAACTCCGCGCCACGGCGCCGGATCGTGTCGAGGTCGACCCCCAGGCTGTCCGCGACTTCCTGCATTTCGGCGTCACCGTGAGGCAGGAACTCGTGCAGCGGTGGGTCCAGCAGACGGATCGTCACCGGCAAGCCCGCCATGATGGTGAACAGCTTGCGGAAATCCTCGCGCTGGAACGGCAGCAACCTTTCCAGCGCGGCCCGCCGTCCGCTTTCCGAGTTGGACATGATCATCTGGCGAACCGCCAGGATCCGCTCCGGATCAAAGAACATGTGTTCGGTTCGGCAAAGTCCGATCCCCTCGGCGCCGAACTTGCGGGCTGTCTCGGCGTCGAGCGGCGTCTCGGCGTTGGCTCGCACCCGCATGCGGCGGCAGGTATCTGCCCATTCCATCAGTGTGCCAAAGTCGCCGGACATAGCCGGCTCGATCATTGCGACAGATCCCAGGAAAACCTCGCCGGTCGCGCCATCGAGGGTGATGGTCTCGCCGGCGCGGATCTCTCGCCCGCCCGCCATGAGCACCTGGCTGTTGTAGTCGACACTGACGCCGCCGGCGCCGGCAACGCACGGCCGACCCATGCCGCGCGCGACCACAGCGGCGTGGCTGGTCATACCGCCGCGCGTGGTCAGAATGCCGCGGGCTGCGTGCATGCCATGGATGTCCTCAGGGCTCGTCTCGACCCGGACCAGAATCACGGCTTCGCCCTTTGCCGCGCGGCTTTCGGCCTCGTCCGCATTGAACACGACACTTCCCGAAGCAGCCCCTGGGCTGGCCGGCAGGCCCTTCGCCAACAGCGTGCGCGGCGCCTTTGGATCCAGCATCGGGTGCAGCAACTGATCGAGCGAGGACGGGTTCACGCGCATGACCGCTTCTGCCTGATCGATCAGGCCCTCGCGGGCCATCTCGACCGCCATCCGAAGCGAGGCCGCTGCCGTCCGCTTGCCGTTTCGGGTCTGCAGCATGTACAGCTTGTTCTGCTGCACCGTGAACTCGATGTCCTGCATGTCCTTGTAGTGCTTCTCCAAGGTCGCGCGGACCGCGAGCAACTCCTTGTACGCATTTGGCATGGCCTGCTCGAGCGGAACCTCGCCCGGCTTTGCCACCGCTTTGGACAGTGGTTGCGGCGTGCGGATGCCGGCAACAACGTCCTCGCCCTGCGCATTCACCAGATACTCACCGTAGAACATGTTCTCGCCGGTCGACGGGTCGCGCGTGAAGCACACGCCCGTGGCGCAGTCGTTGCCCATGTTCCCGTACACCATCGCCTGAACATTGACGGCAGTGCCCCATTCCGCGGGGATATCATGCAACCGCCGATAGGTGATCGCGCGGGGGTTCATCCATGATCCGAACACAGCGCCGATCGCGCCCCAGAGCTGTTCGTGCGGGTCTTGCGGGAATGGCTTGCCGGTTTCCTGGTGCACCAGCTCCTTGTAGCT